>Ga0118677_10000867_pt1 | contig 64981 bp, 58 predicted proteins | sample AliMusrvi5mmetaG_FD_86154 | JGI IMG/M metagenome (GOLD analysis project Ga0118677, IMG submission 86154) | reverse complement strand
CCAGGGCCTCCAGCCGGGGGCCGCAGGCTGGACAGGCCACCCTGAACCTCCAGAGGAACAACCGCACCGGGACCCCCAGGATGGGCAGATCCCTGACCTCCCGTTCCTCCGCATCGTGGTAACGGGGCCGGAGCTTCCCGCAGCCTGAACAGCGATACCGGGAGGCCTTCCGGTCCAGGGCGATCCACACCTCCCGCGGTCCATCCTCAGAGGCCTCACGGACTTCCACATTTCCAGGCTCGTAGGATCCCCATCCACCGAGCAGACGGATACACTTCTCCCAAGACACCGGCACCTCCCCATGCGTTCTCAGCAAACACAAGGGTCTCAGAGGACTGCCGGTGTCCCTTTACCTCACGCTATAACGCGATGAACCGATTTTTCATCCGGCCTCCAGGTAGCCTGCATTTTCTCCGCGTTCTCAGCGTTCTCCGCGGTTGGCGTTTGCCTTCTCTGCCGTTGAATTTCTTTAGACCCCCGGCCTACTTGCAGGCCAGCCAGCTGCTCCCGGTCCGCACTTCGGCGGCGAGCTTGACCCCTAGGGGGCCCAGGTCATCGGCGCCCTCCATGGCGTCCTTGAGGAGGGCCGAGGCCTGCTCGACCTCCTCGGGCGGCGCTTCCATGAGCAGTTCATCGTGGACCTGAAGCAGGAGCCGCGCCTGCAGACCCGAGGCCTGGAGGCTCTGGTGCAGGCGCACCATGGCTCGGCGCATGAGGTCCGCAGCGGTGCCCTGAACGATGGTGTTCACGGCCTCACGCAGGCCCTGGGCCTGGAACTGCTTGTTGGGGCTGTCCAGCTCAGGGATGCGGCGGATGCGGCCCCAGTGCGTGCGCACCAGGCCCTCGGCTAGGGCCTTCTCCTTGGCACCCTCGATCCAGGAAGCCACCTTGGGCATCCGCTCGAAGTAGCGCTCAATGAAGGCCTTCGCCTCCTTCTGAGTGATGCCCAGGTTGGCCGCCAGGGCGAAGGCACCCTGGCCGTAGAGGAGGCCGAAGTTCACGGCCTTGGCCCGACTTCGGTCCTCGCTGGTCACCTGGTCCATGGGCAGGCCCATGACCTCCGAGGCGGTGCGGCGGTGGATGTCCTCACCGGCGGCAAAGGCCCCCAGCAGCACGGGATCCTCCGCCAGGGCCGCCACCACCCGCAACTCGATCTGGCTGTAGTCCGCGTCCAGCAGCACCCAGCCCGGCTCGGGCACAAAGGCGCCGCGGATGGCCCGGCCCTCTTCGGTGCGGATGGGGATGTTCTGAAGGTTAGGATCGCTGGAGGCCAGGCGCCCGGAGGCCACCGCCGCCTGATGCAGCCGCGTGTGAACCCGCCCCGTGAGGGGATTCACCATGAGGGGCAGCGCCTCCACGTAGGTGCCCAGCAGTTTGACCATCTGCCGGTGCCGCAGCAGCTCGCTGGCGATCTCCGCGCCCTGGTTCTCCGCCAATTCCTGGAGGACGTCCTCATCGGTGCTGGGGGCCTTGGTCTTGCCCGTGAACTTCACCGGCTTGTAGCCCAGCTTGCCGAAGAGGATGCCACCCAGCTGGGTGGGGCTGTTGAGGTTGAAGGCTTGTCCGGCAAGCTCGATCACGCGCGCTTGCGCCCGTTCGCGTTCGCCGTGCATGCGCACGGCGAGTTGGGACAAGACATCGAGATCCAAGCGAACGCCGTGGCCTTCGAGTGCAGCAAGCACTTCCACCAAGGGCAGGTCCACCTCGGCGTAGAGACGCTGCTGTTGCGGATCCATGAGCTTCAGACGGAGCTTGTCGCAGAGCTGCAAAGCCAGATCCGCGTCCTCGGCGGCGTACTGCACGGCCCGGTCGAAGTCCGCCTCGTCGAAGCGCTTCTGGGTCTTGCCCTTGCCAACGATCTCCTCGAAGGCGATGGGCTTCACATCCAGGAGGCGCACAGAGAGGTCATCCAGGTTGTGGCGGACGCCGCTCTCCAGCAGGAAGCTGAGCACCATGCTGTCGTCCGCCAGCCCGGCCACGGGCAGGCCGTGCCGCGCAAGGACCTGGAAGTCGTACTTGAGGTTCTGACCGCACTTGCCCACGGTGGGATCCGCCAGCAATGGGGCCAGGGCGCGCTGCACCTGGGCGAAGGGCAGGTTGCGGGGATCCAGGTAGGGCGCCAGTTCGGTAAAGAAGGCCTCGGGTTCACCCTGGAGGTCCAGCAGCGCCTCGGGCAGGCCGCTGTCCGGCAGAAGACCCGGCAGGGAGCCCTCCATGTCCTCCGTGGCGGGCTTGAGGTGGGCCAGGGGCACGTAGAGCCCTTCGTTGGGCGTCCAGGCCAGACTGAGGCCCACGAGGTGACCCCGGGTGGGATCGATGCTGGTGGTCTCGGTGTCCAGGCCGAAGCGGCCGGCGGCGCGGCAGGCTTCAACGGCGGCCTCCAGCTCCTTGAGGGTGGTGGCGGCGGCATACTTCCGGGTGTGGCCCGCCTCCTGGGAGGTTTGTGTGAACTCCCGGGTGAGGGTCTGGAAGCCCAATTCCTTGAAGGTTTCCCGAGCTTTGGCTTCGTCCACCCCGGGGTAGCGGAGATCCTTGGGATGCAGGGGCAGCTCCAGGTCCTGCACGACGGTGACTAGGCGCCGGGTGAGGTCCAGCCAGCCGGTCTCAGGATCCAGCGAGGTCTCAAGGCCCTCCCGCTGCTTGGGCTTGAGCTCTGCCTTGGCGGCGATGATGGCGTCCAGGGTCTGGAACTTCTCCAGCAGAAGGGCCGCGCCCTTCTCGCCAATGCCCGGCACGCCCTTCACATTGTCCGAGGCGTCCCCCACTAGGCTGAGGAAGTCCACCACCTGCTCGGGCCAGACGCCCATGCGGGCCTTCACGCCCTCACGATCGTGCCAGACCTCGCCGTCCTTGGTGTTCAGCACCTGGATGTGCCGCTCGTCGTCCACCAGCTGCAACAGATCCTTGTCGGGGCTCACGATCACTGCGGGCAGGCCATGCAGGGCCGACTCCCGGGCCAAGGTGCCCATGACGTCATCGGCCTCGTAGCCAGCCAGCTCGACAATGGGGATGGACAGGGCCTCCACCAACTGCCGGATCATGGGGATCTGGGGACGCAGATCCTCGGGCATGGCATCCCGGTTGGCCTTGTATTCGGGATAGATCTCATGCCGGAAGGTGGGCTCCGGCGTGTCGAACACGCAGGCAATGTGGGTGGGCTGGTGCTTCTCCAGCAGCTGCAGCACCAGGCGGGTGAACGTGTAGGCCGCCCCGTTCTTCAGCCGCGGATTGGCGAAATAGGCTCTAAATATGAAAGCGAAAGTGTCGATGAGGTAGAGGCGGTCTTCAGTCATGCCCCCAGTTTGGCAGGCTCCGGTCGGATTAACCCAACCCAGGCTCCTGGCCGAAGAGGAGGGGGTCCGCTATTCCTCATAAGGCCCTATGTCCGGTTCCGGGTTTCTCATTCCCGTCTTGGCTTGCCTCGCCCTGGCAGCCCAGTCCCCTGAACAGAAGGCCCAGGTACAGGCCCTCGTGAAGGAGGCCATCGCCTTCGGCAAGAAGCAGGGGAAGGAAGCCCTGCTCTGGGAAACCAACCAGGGCCAGGGCCGCTTCCACGCCAAGGCAGGCGGGGAGAGTTACATCTTCATCTATGACATGCAGGGTGTGTGTCAGGCCATTGGCTTCCAGAGCAACCTGGTGGGTGTGAACCGCTGGGGCATCAAGGATCCCGATGGGCGCTTCTTCCTCCAGGACATGATCCGGGTGGCCCAGACCCGGGGCAGTGGCTGGGTGGACTACAAGTATCCCAATCCCAAGACCGGCAAGATCGATGACAAGACCTCTTATGTGGAACACCTGGATGGCTGGGTGGTGGGCTGCGGGGTCTACAAGTAGCTCCCTGCCTGCTCCATCCCAAACATCCCTTTTCTAGGAGACCTTATGCGCACCTTCCTGCTTTCCTCCCTGGCCGCCTGCCTGCTGGTGCTGCCCCTCGGTGCCCAGGCCTCTGACCGTCCCAAGGCCGAGGCCCTGGTGAAAGAGGGCATCGCCTTCATGAAGAGCAACGGCAAGGACGCCTTCCTCGGCGAGGTCCACAAGGGCTCCGGCCGCTTCCACGCCAAGCCCGGCAACCCGCTCTACCTCTTCGTCTACGACCTGAACGGCGTGGTCCTGGCCCACGGGGCCGAGTCCAACCTGCTGGGCGTGAACCGCCTCAACGTGAAGGACCCGGACGGCACCCAGTACGTGAAGGAGAACATCGCCGTGGGCCAGAAGAAGGGCGGCGGCTGGTCTGACTACAAGCGCATGAACCCTGACACCCGCAAGATTGAGCATAAGACCTCGTTCTGCCTGGTGGAGAACGGCGTCCTGGTGGGCTGCGGCATCTACAAGTAGCGAATCAGCAGTCCAGCCCGTAGGCCCGGCGCAGCACCCGCTCCCAGAGGGCTGCAGGCAGCAGCGCCTTCAGCTTGATGGCCCAGAAGGCGTCCCGGCCGATGACCAGACGCCGCGGCGGGCGTGGTGCGTCCAATACCGCCAGCAACTTCTGGGCACAGATCTCGGCACTCAGCGCGTGGCGCTCGGCCTGCTCCCGGCGCAATGCCAGGTGCCGGGCCACGGCCCCGGCGTAGGGCGTGCCCTGGGCCCGCTGGGGCAGATCTCCCCAGACCTTGGCCAGGGTCTCGCGAAAGGCGGAGCGGATGGCCCCGGGCTCCACCAACACCACGAAGACCTCGCGGCCCACCTCCAGGCGCAGGCTTTCGGCCAGGGCCACCACGGCGTGCTTGGAGGCGTTGTAGGGACCGGCCAGCGGGATGGAGAGGCGCCCCAGCATGGAGGCCACCTGCAGGATGCGGGCCCCGGGCTGGCGGCGCAGCAGGGGCAGGAAGGCGTTGGTCACCATCTGGAGGCCGATGACATTGGTCTCAAACTGGGCCCGCAGTTCCTCGGCGCGAATCAGCTCCAGAGGGCCCACCTGGCCGTATCCTGCGTTGTTCACTAGGGCCTTCAGGGGCAGGTCGGCGCAGGCCGCCGCCGCCTTCGCAATGCTGGCCGCATCCGTCACGTCCAGGGCGAGGATCCGCAGATCCTCACCGGGGATCAGGTCTGCCAGGGCCTCCTTGGAACGCGCCGTGGCCACCACGCTCCAGCCCCCCCTCCGACAGAGACCCACCAGGGCCCGGCCGATGCCCGTGGAACAGCCTGTGATGAGAACCCATGAACGCATGGTTCCATCATTCCACAGGCTCCAAACCTTGGAGTCATCGGTTCCGAACCGATGCTCCCGTAGGCTCCAAACCTCCGCGCCTGCGGCGCTCCTGTTTGGAGTTAGCGCCTTCGGCGCTTTGACGATGGGGTGGGGCCAGTGGTTTGTTTTTCTAACTCGGCATGGCAACGCCATGCCGAGCCATGAACGAACGGCCGTACGAGAACGAACAAAACCTACTTCTTCTTTGCCGGAGCCTTGGCCCCGCCCTTGCCTTCGATCTTGGTTGCGATCTGCTTGTAGGTGACGGTGACCTTGTCGCCGGCCTTGAGGGCTTCCTTGCCCGCAGTGCCGCCGTCAGTGTAGAAGCGCCACTCCTCCTTGCCCAGGTCCAGGGTGAAGCTGTCGGCAGCCACTTCCTTCACGGTGCCGGTCTTCTGGTAGGAGGCGGCGGCAGCGGCCCAGCCGAGGGCGGCGCCGAGGATGGCGGTGGCGGAGAGGACCGCCAGGGATTTGATGCGCATGGGTGCTCCTTGGGTAAAAGGTGCCCAATACTATCAGATCAAGGCCAGCAAGCCCACCAGGTAAAAGCTCAGATCGACGCTGAACTCGAAGCGGGCGCGGCCCGCCGTGAAGCGCTCGTGGAAGAGCCAGAGGTAGAACATCGGATAGGCGGCGCAGATCACCAGTACCAGGGCCACTGCCAGGGGGTGCCCCTGGCTCCGGTTGTCATAGGTGAGCCAGAGCGTGCCCGCCAGCAGGCTGCCCAGCAGCACCGCCAGGACGCCCTTGGTGGCGGCCTTGCCCAGGAAGATGGGCAGGGTCTCTTTGCCCACGATCTGGTCGTTCTGCATATCGCGGATCTCGTAGATGACCGTGCGGGCAAAGGCCAGGACGCCCACCAGGAAGATCGCGGCAAAGGCCCGCAGATCCCAGGCGCGCCCCTCCTGCCAGACGGGCGTGGTCACGACCACCACAGCCAGGGCCAAGGCCACCACCACATCCTTGGAGCCGGGGATGCTGCGGAGGCTGAACTCCAGGTTCCCGAGGCGGAAGCGCCGCTTGTAGGCGGTCCCCACGAGGGTGGCCCCCACCACGACCCAGAGAACCTTGCTCCCCAGGCTGGCTGCCAGCACCAGGGTGAGGGTGAGGGCCAGCATGGCCGAAGCCAACAGGATCTTGCGATTGCGCTGGAGGAAGCGGGCCCGGGCCGGGCCCCGCGCACCGAGACCCAAGGGATCCAGAAAGGGGCTCAGCAGGTACATGGCCAGCACGTAGGCCCCGGTCAGCAGGGGATAGCGCCAACCCAAGGGCAGGCCCAGCCAGCGGTGGACCCCCAGAGTCATAAGCCCCGCCCCCACGGCCATCAATAGGGAACTGCCGAAGGCGGCCTGGGCGAAGCGACGCCAGCGACTGGGGCCGTCGCCCAGCTGTTCCAGCACGTCCACCACTTCGTCCACCAGCCAGGTGGGGGTCGAAGCCCCCGCCAGCACGCCCACGGTCTCGCTTCCAGAGAAGCTGCTCAGATCCAGCTCATTGGCGGTTTCCACGTATTGCACCGGCTTGCCGTAATGCGTGGCCAACTCCGCCAGGTGCTTGGTGTTGCTGGAGGCCTTGCCGCCCACGACGATGACCGCGTCCACAGTCTGGGCCAGGGCCCGGGCCTCGTCCTGGCGCATCCAGGTGTCTTCGCAGATGGTGTTCTCAAGGACCGCATCCACGGCCCGGCCCCGGAGATACTCGCTGATCTCGTGGTAGTCCTTCACGGTGAACGTGGTCTGGGCCACCACCAGGACTTTCCGCAACTGCTCGTCCGTGAGGGCCTGGGCCTCGGCCATGTTGGCCACGATGAGGGATCCATGCTCCGCGAAGCTGCGGTGGGCCACGCTCTCCGCGTGGCCGTGACTGCCGAGGATGACCGTGAAGTAGCCCTTGGGGCTCCACTTCTTGATCTTGTTGTGGACCTTGGCCACCTCGGGACAAGTGGCGTTGACGATCTTCAACTCCCCCCTGGCCTGGCGCTCCTTGAGGCCCCGCAGGTCCTGGATGGGGATGCCGTGGGCCCGGATCACCACCGTGCCGTTCTGCACCTGGTCCGGGGCCTCTGCCACCGCCACGCCCCGCTTGCCGATGAGCTCCAGGGCCTGGGGATTGTGGATGAGCGGGCCCAGGGTCTGCACCGTGCGGCCGTCATTGCGGGCCGAGGCCTCCAGGACGGCGTCCATGGCGCGCTTCACGCCCCAGCAGAAGCCCGCGGTCTTGGCGACGATGACTTTCATGAAGGCCCCATAATCCTGACCGAATTAGTCGGATTACCCATCATAGCGCCGGATTCCACCGGGCGCATCTCGCAGCTTCAAGTCCTGAACTTGGCCATGGTGGCGGCCAGCTCCTCGGAGATCCGAGCCAGATGCTCCGCAGTGCGGTTCACCTCGGCCACCGTATGGGACAGCTCCGTGGAAGCGGCGGCGCTGCGCTCCGTGGCCTGAGCCGTGGATTCCACCTGTTTGGCCACCTCGTCCGAGGTGCGGCTCTGCTCCTCCGTGGCCATGGCGATCTCCCGGGAGGCGGTGGCCACGGCCTTGATGTTCTCCTGGATGGTCTTGATGGTGAGATCGGTGCCTTCCACAGTGTGGATTCCCACCTGTATGGCCTCCTCAGTCTGCGTGATGAGGTCGCCGATCTGCTTGGCGGCCTGGGCGCTGCGCTCGGCCAGCTTGCGGACTTCCTCGGCCACCACAGCGAAGCCCTTGCCATGGACGCCGGCCTTCGCGGCCTCAATGGCGGCATTGAGGCTCAACAGGTTGGTCTGGCGAGCAATGTCCTGGATGACCCCCACGGCCTTCACCATCTGCTGGGTGGCCTCTCGAATGGCGCCCATGGCCTCGACCGTGGCCTCGCCCTGGCGGGCCCCCTCGTCCGTCGCCTTTACCATGGTGTCCGTGCGGGTCGAACTGACTCGGATGTTTTCGGAGACCTCCTGGATGGAGGCAGCGAATTCGGTCATAGCGGCGGAGGTCCGCTCCGAGGCTTCGTGCTGGTTCTCGGCGAAATGGGCGATCTCCTCGCTGGCGCGACCCACCTCGCCTGCGGTGGCCGAAAGCTCTGTGGCTCCACTGGCCACCTGGGCACTGGTATCCCGCAGCTGGGCGAAGAGATCCTGGAACCGGGCCAGCAGGTTGTTGAAGTCCTTGGCCATGCGGCCCAGCTCGTCCTCGGAGTTCACCAGCACGCCCCGGGTGAGATCCCCGGCCACCATGCGCTCCATGCCCTCCGACACGTCCTGGATGGAGGACTGAATGCGGCTCAGAATGGCCCGGGCCATGAACCCGCCCACCGCCAATCCGAACAGGAACACCGTCGTCTTGACGAGGCCGCCCCAGCGAATGAACTCCAGAGTCACCGCCTCCTCCCGCAACCGGATCCCTTCAGACTCCTTCAGGATGGAAGCGGACAGCTCCCCCATGGCCGCGGACATGGGCCGATCCATCCCCTTCACGGCCGCATCCACACTGCGGTAGGCCAAGGGATCCCCGGACTTCCAGCCGTCCAGGGCGGCGCGGTATTTCTCCCCCAACAACTTGTGCTCCGTCACGGCCTTCGCCACCGGGGCCGGACTGATCTTCAAGAGCTCCAACTGGGCCGCCAGAGACTTGAAATCGTCCTGGACCTTTTTGTCAGACTTGTCGAAGGCTTCGCGGTACTTGGTCATGTTCGCGGGATCGTGGCCCCGGACCAGAATATCCTTCCACTCCTGGACCTGCCCCTTGAAGTCCGCCTGGGCCTGGCGGGTGGTGTCCGCAGCCTGGGCCACAGCCAACAGGGTGCTGGTGAGGTTCTTGGATTGGGTATTCTGATGATCCGCCAGCCAGTAACCCGTCCCCCACAGTACGCCCGTGATGGACATGAGGGTACCCGCCAGGATCCAGAGTTTGGTCCGCACCGTCAGCCTATCCAGAAACCCCATGGAACCCCCGGTTGTTGAGACACCTTCTCGATCGACGCATTACATGGAATTCATTAGAATTTGTCCCTGAATTTTTCACAAATCTTGAGACCCGTAAGTCCTTAATCCACCGCCCCCTTGAATGGAGCTGCCCCGTGGTATTCAGCCCCGCCGACAAGGACCTGCCGCTCAAGGAGGACATCCGTCTCCTGGGCCGGGTTCTGGGCGACACTGTCCGGGAGCAGGAAGGGGAAGCGACCTTCGACCTCATCGAGCAGGTCCGGCAGAGTTCCGTGCGCTTCCATCGGGCCCAGGACGCCGGGGCCCGCGAGGCCCTGAAGGTCCTGCTCCGGGACCTCAGCCCCGGCCGGGCCATCCTGGTCATCCGCGCCTTCAGCTACTTCTCCCAGCTGGCCAACCTAGCTGAGGACCAGCACCACATCCGCCGGTCCCGGGCCCACCGAAGCGGCCCTGCCGCGCCCCGACCCAGCTCCCTGGGCCACGCCCTGGGCTGGGCCCGGGACCGGGGCCTGGACTCAGCCGGACTGCAGGCCTTCTTCGCTTCAGCCCAAGTGCGCCCGGTCCTCACGGCCCACCCCACAGAGGTGCAGCGCCAGAGCATCCTCAACGCCCAGCTGGTCATCGCCCGCCTGCTGGATGAGCGGGACCGCATCGCCTCCACGCCCCGCGAATCCGCCCTGCGCGACGAGGAACTGCAGCGCCAGGTGCTCCTGCTCTGGCAGACCCGCATGCTGCGCCCTCAGCGGCCAGCGGTGACGGACGAGGTGGCCAACGCACTCTCCTACTTCGACCGCACCTTCCTGAGGGAAATCCCGGCCCTCTACGCGGACCTCGAGGATCGCATGGGCGCTGACCCCGCCTGGGGGGACGCGGAGCTGCCCCCCTTCCTGCAGGTAGGCAGCTGGATCGGCGGGGACCGGGATGGTAATCCCTTCGTGACGGCCCCGGTGCTGGAGCAGACCCTGCAGCTTCAGACGCGCACCATCCTGGACTTCCTGCTGAGCGAACTGCGTGCCCTCAGCTCGGAATTGTCCCTCAGCCTCCAGGTCTCCCGCGCCTCGGCAGCCCTCCTGGACCTGGCCGAGCGCTCCGGGGACACCTCCCCCCAGCGGGCGGACGAGGCCTACCGCCGGGCTCTGACCCTCATCGCGGCGCGCCTGGAGGCCACCCATCGCGAGCTGCTCTTGCCCCCTGCCCCAGCCCTCGACGAAGGCCGCAAGGCCTACGGGAGCCCCGCGGAGTTGGCGGCGGACCTGAACATCCTGGACCAATCGCTCCGCAGCCATGGAGGCCGCCGCCTGGCGCGAGGACGTCTGCGGAGCCTGCGCCGGACCGTATCCGTCTTCGGCTTCCACCTGGCCCCCCTGGACCTGCGCCAGAACTCCCAGGTCCATGGTCGGGTCGTGGCAGAGCTGTTGGAGGTGCTGCGACCCGGCACCGGCTACCTCGCCTTGGATGAGAACCAGCGCATCGAGCTTCTGGCGGAAGAGCTGGCCAGCCCCCGCCCCCTGGCCTCGCCCTTCCTCGACTACAGCCCGGAGACCCAAGACGAGCTGGCCCTCTTCCGGGCCGTGGCCGCCGCCCAGACGCGCCTTGGGCATGCCGCCCTGCCCAACTGCATCATCAGCGGGACCGAGGGCGTCTCGGACCTGCTGGAGGCGGCCATCCTCCTGCGGGAGGTGGGCCTGCTGCGGCCCGCTGAAGGCCGCCTCGACCTGCACCTCATCCCCCTCTTTGAGACCATCCCGGACCTGCGCCGCTGCGGCGAGATCATGGACCGTCTGCTGGCCCTGCCCCTCTACCGGCGCCTGCTGGACGGCCGGGGCGGCGTGCAGGAGGTCATGCTGGGGTACTCGGACAGCAACAAGGATGGCGGCTTTGTCACCTCCCGTTGGGAGCTGTATCAGGCAGAGCGCAGCCTCGTGGCTGTGACCGGTCGCCACGGTGTCCGCCTGCGCCTCTTCCACGGCCGCGGCGGCTCCGTCGGCCGGGGCGGTGGCCCCGCCTACGAGGCCATCCTGGCCCAGCCCGCCGGTGCGGTAAATGGCCAGATCCGCCTGACGGAGCAGGGCGAGGTCATCGCCGCGAAGTACGGGCACCCAGCCGTTGGCCGCCGCAACCTGGAGGTGCTGGTGGCCGCCACCCTGGAGGCCAGCCTGCCCCGGGACCCGAACGAGGCCGTAGATCCCGCCTACATCGATGCCATGGAGGTGTTGTCTTCTGCTGCTTACAACGCCTATCGGGACCTGGTCTACGGCACTGAGGGCTTTGAGGAATACTTCTGGGAGTCCACCCCCATCGCCGAGATTGCCCGCCTCAACATCGGCTCTCGCCCCGCCAGCCGGAAGGCGGGTCGGGCCATCACGGACCTGCGCGCCATTCCCTGGGTCTTCAGCTGGAGCCAGTGCCGCCTCATGCTGCCAGGCTGGTACGGCCTCGGCACCGCCGTGCGGACCTTCCGCCAGCAGCGCGGCGAGGCGGGCCTGGCCCTTCTGCGGGACATGCACGTCCACTGGCCCACGTTCCGCAGCCTCCTGTCCAACCTCGACATGGTGCTGGCCAAGGTGGACCTGCCCATCGCTTCGCGCTACGCGGCCCTGGTGCAGGACGCAGCCTTGCGGGAGCGGATCTTCCAGCGCATTCAATGCGAGTGCGAGGCCACAGTGGACGCCCTCAGCGCCATCACCGGCCAGCGGGAACTGCTGGAGGACAACCCCAGCCTGAGGCGCTCCATCCAGCACCGCTTCCCCTATCTCGACCCCATGAACCACCTCCAGGTGGAGTTGCTCAGCCGCTACCGGGCTGGCGAGAGCGATCCCCGCCTCGAGCGCGGCATCCTGCTTTCCATCAACGGCATCGCGGCGGGGTTGCGGAACAGCGGCTGAGGAAGACCGGAGATCGTCGCCATGTCAGGAAGGACGATTGTCCACCTTGATCGGTGTTCATCCAGGCCTTTCAAGGGGGGTCAACCGCCGTCGCAGCCAGCGCTCCGAGGGCGCAGAGAGGTAACGCGCCACGAGCCAACCCAGCCACCAGGCAAGCGCCAGCGCGGGCAGGTACCAGAGGATGCCCCAGCGGGGTCCATGACCGTAGGCCTTGTAGGCCCGTACCACGGGCCACACGATGAACATGTGGGTGAGGTAGACCTCATAGCTGAGGCGGCCAAAGGAGCGCAGCCAGGCCAGCCTCCAACCCGGAGCCGCGCCCAGTGGGCGCCAGTGGAAGCCCAGCAAGAGCAGCGCTGTGCCGCCCGTCAGGAGCAGCAGGGTGCCATTGCCCAGGCGCGACCAGAGGCGGTCCTCGAAACAGAGCACCGCCACCAGGCCTGCCCAGCCCAGAGCCCGCAACAAACCGGGCACCCAGGCGCGGGTGGGCCGCCAGGCTGCACCCAGAATCGCGGCGAGCACCCCCGTTGCGATGGCGGCCATGCCTGGCAGGGTGGCCTTCTCCTGCCAGATAGGGTTGCCTGCCAGGGCCGCCCGGGTGAGGGGCAATGACAGTGCCAGTAGGGCCAGCACGGGCAACAGGAAGCGCCGCCGCCGCAGGCCCAGGCAGAGCAGTGGGAAGCCCAGGTAGAAGAGCTCTTCGATGGAGAGGGACCAGAGCACGTCCCAGTTGCCCGGCAGGTAGCCGGTCAGCCCCTCGTACCAGTTCAAGTGCAGGCCCAGGGCCGCCAGAATCGCTCGGGGCAGGGACTGGGTGGCCTTGGTGATGGCATAGTCCCGGGCCCCCAGCAGGTGCAGCAGGCTGAGGACCGTCACCAGGATCAGCAATGGGGGCAGGATGCGGGCGACGCGGCGGGTGTAGAAGGCCCGGGCGTCCAGGCTCCCCAGGCGGCCCCAGCGCATCAGGCTGTGGGTGGTGATGAGGAAGCCCGAGATCACGAAGAAAATGAAGACGGCCTCGGAGCCGTTGTAGATCATGGCGTTGAGGCACCAGCGGGGCAGGAAGGCCGCCAGCACTCCCGTCTTGAGGGGGATGCGCAGCCCCACGTGGTGCATGACCACCAGCACAATCGAGAGCCCCCGGAGCAGGTCAATGCCGGGGTCCCTCGGCAGGGCTTCGGCTTTGACCCCAGGGTTGCTGTCCTCTGAATCCACAGTTATGCCCGCTCCAGCTTCGAGCTTAACCCGCAGGAGTCCGCAGGGACTTGGCTGGAAGGCCACAAGGGCGACATGAAAAGGATTTGGCCACAAAGAACACAAAGGGCACAAAGGGCACAAAGCGGATCCCGGAAGGAGTCCCCCTTGTGCCCTTTGTGTCCTTTGTGGCTAAAGGATTACTTTGAGGTTCTTAGTGGCTAGGCTCGGTCCTCGGCTGCGGCCAGGGCCGGAGCGGGCACGAGGCTGGGCTTGGCGGGGACTTCCGCTTCGGCGGTCTTCCAACCCCAGGCACCGATGACGGCCTTGAAGGTGAAGAAGATCACGGCGAGGGCGCCGAGGCCGAAGATCACGTCACCGGGCATGCGCAGCCAGGTGAAGGTGCGCATGAGGGGGCTCTGAACCACTGCAGCACTGCGGGCGTACCAGGTGCCCTGCTCCAGGCTCTGCACGAACTGGTAGAGCCCGCTGGGAATCAGGGAGAAGACCAGCATGAGCATCAGGCCGACATTGAGGCCCCAGAAGCCCACCTTCAGCCACTTCTCATCCCAGGCCTTGTCCGGTGTCATGCCGCGCAGGGCGAAGAGCATGAGCGAGATGGCAAGGAAGCCGTAGACACCGAAGAGCGCGGCGTGGCTGTGGATGGGCGTGGTGTTGAGGGCCTGACCGAAATATAGGATTGAAGGCGGGTTGATGAGCATGCCGAAGACGCCAGCGCCCAGCAGGTTCCAGAAGCAGACCGCCGCAAAGTATTTGAAGGGCCACTCGTAGCCGCTGCCCAGGGCGCGCCCGGCCTTGAGGCTCTGGGCGATCTCGAAGCCCACGATGGTGAGGGGCACGATCTCCAGGGCGCTGAACACGCTGCCCAGGGCCGAGATGGAAGCTGGCGAGCCCGTGTAGTAGAGGTGGTGGAAGGTGCCGATGACGCCACTACCCAGGAAGAGGCCCATGGACAGGCTCACGGACCGCAGGGCCGTGCTTTCGCGCAGCAGCCCCATGCGGGTGGAGAGCAGAGCGATGGCCACGGTGGCGAAGACCTCGAAGAAGCCCTCCACCCAGAGGTGGACCACCCACCAGCGCCAGTACTCGGCAATGGCGACATGGGTCTCCCGGGTGTACATGAAACCCGCCGAGTAGAAGAGCGGAATGGCGATGGCCGACAGGACAAAGAGCTTCAGGAGGCCCAAACGACCGGCCTCGCCGCGCAGGGCGGGCAGCAGGGCGCGCAGCACCAAGCCCAGCCAGAAGACCATGCCCACCGTGAGGAGGATTTGCCAGAGGCGGCCCAGCTCCACGTATTCATAGCCCTGGTGGCCCAGCATGAAGGAGCCCGAGAGCTTGCCCACGATGGCCTGGTGCGCGCCCGTGAGAGCCCCCACCACGACGACAACCAGGGCAATCAGCAGCCCGGCCACGCCGTACCACTGTCCCTTGGGTTCCTTGGCGCTGAGCTTGGGGCCCAGGTAGAGGCCCGTGGCCAGCCAGCAGGTGGCGATCCAGAACACAGCCAATTGCAGGTGCCAGGTGCGGGACGCGGCGTAGGGAAGGATGTGGGAGAGATCGATGCCGTAGAGCCCGTTGCCTTCCACGGCATCATGGGCCGTGAGCACGCCCATGCCGATCTGCACCAGGAAGAGGGCCATGGCCACGGCGAAGTAGAGGGCCGCCCAGCGCTGGCTGGGGGTCGCCGGTGCCGCGGGAATGGCCTGGGGCGCGGGGAACTCCTCCGCGGGCTGGTTAGCGTGGTGCCAGACCATGAGGCCCACACCCAGGATCAGCAGAATGATGGACAGGATGCTCCAGAGGTGGCTGATGGGCGTGATGCTGTTGCCCACCAGAGGCTCCTGGGGCCAATTCTGCGTGTAGCTGTGATCCAGGCCGGGACGACGAGTGGAGGCGGTCCAGGCAGTCCAGAGCCAGAAATCGGCCACACGCTCGGCCTCTGCCTGGGTGGGGATCCAGCGGGCGGGGATGGCGGCGGACTTGTCGCCCTGGAAGGCGATCATGGCCAGCTCTGCGCGAGTCTGCAGGTAGGCCTGGGCCTGCCGGGTATCTAACCTCACCGTACCGGTGGCGGATTCATACCTATTTATCTGAAATAAAGCTACAGTTTGAGCCTTGGCTTCAGCCACGGACAAACCCGAGGCGCGCACGCCCTCCAGGGTGTGAGCCGCCCACTGGTGCAGGGCCTTGGCCGTCCAGTCCGGCGCCAAGTAGGCTCCATGACCCCAGATGGAGCCGATGTGCTGGCCACCGTGGCCCAGGTAGCTGACCTGCCCCTGGAGGATCTGCCCCTGCCCCACCAACTCCGTCCCATCCTCGGCCACGATGTGCTGAGGGATGGGCGGGGCATTTTGAATGATCTGCTGCCCTCCCAGTCCCAGCACGCCGAAGCCCGCCACAAGCACCAGCAAGACCAGCCACCACCGAACCTTCATGGGAACCTCCAACTCGGCGCATCCGATCGCCAGAACCTAGTTTTTCACGAATCTCCATATTTAAGACCAACAATTCTTAATTGTGATCCAGAGCACGGCAAGGTTACCCCACCGTTCCGAAATCCCTGGCCTGCTCTGGTGATTTCCAAGTACCTTGGGCTTGGTTCTTCTGGTCTGTGAAAGGGAATGCACCTCCATGTCCCACCCTGCCCTTCTGCCTGTCGTCCTCACCTGCAACACGGACCTCCGCTTCATCGACCTCATCCAGGTGGTGGGCGCCGAGTTCCTCAAGCACCTCAGCTTCACCCAGGAGGACGGCGAGCGGCTCTGGCTGGCCATCCAGGAAGGCATTGCCAATGCCATGCGCCATGGCAACAAGCTCGACAAGGAGAAGCCCCTCAAGGTGACGTTCACCCCCCGGGTGGACCGCTTTGAGATCCGCATCGAGGATCGCGGCCCCGGCGTGGACCTGGACACCCTGCCCAATCCCAACCTGCCCGAAAACCTGCTCAAGCCTGGTGGCCGCGGCGTGTTCTTCATGCGCCAGGTCATGGACGAGGTGAGCATGGAGCGCACGCCCACAGGCTCGACCCTCCTGCTGGTGAAGTCCCGCAAGGTCCGCGAACCCCACGCATGAGCCCAAGTCCAAGCCTGGGCCAGAAGCCGGATCTAAGCCTCGCCGGCTGGCAGCGAAGAGCCTTGCTGCTGGCGGGCCTCACCATCGCCTACAACCTGGTTGAAGGTCTGGTCTCCATGGGCTTCGGTTGGGCCGATGATTCGATGGCCCTTTTCGGCTTCGGCGCAGACAGCTTCATCGAGGTGGCATCGGCCCTGCTGGTGCTGTGGAAGCTCCGGGACCATGCGGACCTCGCCCGGGAGCGCAGGGCCGCATTGGGTATCGGCTGGCTCTTCCAGCTCCTGGCGCTGGGCATCCTCGGAGGCTCCCTGTGGCAACTCTGGGCGCATCGCCACCCGCCCACGACGGTGCCCGGCCTGATCATCGCCCTGCTTTCCCTCGCCTGCATGGCCTTCCTGTGGCGGGCCAAGCTCCGAGCCGCCCGGGCCCTGGACAGCGCCACGCTGGCAGCCGATGCGGCCTGCAGCCGGGCCTGCATCCAGCTCTCGGGCGTGCTCTTCCTGGGCAGCCTGCTCTTCCTGGTGGCCCCTGCCCTCTGGTGGGTGGATGGCGCCGCCGCCCTGGGCTTGGCCCTGCTCATCGGCCGCGAGGGCCTCGGCATGGTGCGCGCCGCCCGCGGCGAGCACTTCAGCGGCGGCTGCGGCTGCGGACACGATTAGACAAAGAGATCAGTCGAGCAGTGCCTTGCTGGTGTGCACCCGGCTGGCGCCATAGATGCCCCGGTGTCCCACCAGGATGTAGGCCGGGAAGCAGAGGAGGGCCAGGGGTGCCAGGAAGCCGGCGCCGAAGAGCTCGGTGCCCAGCAGCAGGGCGGCCACCGGCGTGTTGCTGGCGGTGGCGAAGACCGCCGCGAAGCCCAGGGCCCCCAGGTAGGCGGGCGGCAGGCCCAGCAGGGGCGCGCAGGCCGCCCCCAGCAGGGCGCCGATTGCGAAGAGGGGCGTGACTTCGCCGCCTTTGAAGCCAAAGCCCAGGGCCACCACCGTGAACAGGAACTTGGCGGCGAAGGCCCATGTGGGCACGGGGCCGGTCCCGGCCAATACCGCCGGGAACCAGACGGTGCCGAGGTTCAGGAAGTCCGTGCGCCGGAACAGGGCCACCAGCCCCAAGATGGCCAGGCCCCCCAGAAAGGGCCGCAGCAGGGGGTTCGCCACCCGGGCCCGGACCCAGCGGGCCAGCCCCTGGGAGGCCTCGGAAAAACCGCCCGCCACCAGGGCCACGGGCAGCCCGAAGAGCAGCAGCTTCAAGCCCAGCAGGGCCGTCCAGGGCTCCGCCGGCACCAAGTAGCGGGCGTGTGGGGCCCCCAGCCAGCGGCACACCCAGTCCCCCACGAAGCCCGCCGCCGTGCAGATCACCAGGCCCTCGTAGTGCAGCTTGCCGATGCTGATGACTTCCAGGCCGAACATCGCGCCGGCCACGGGGGTGCCGAACAGGGAACCGAAGCCACCGGAGACGCCCGCCATGAGCAGCAGGCGCTGGCGGCTGTCATTGAGGCCCAGCCACGCGCCCCAGCGGGTCTGCTGCAACTTGCCCAGGCTGCGGGCCAGGCTGGCACCCATCTGCACGGCGGTGCCCTCGCGGCCCACGGAGGCGCCGCCCAGATGCGACAGGAGCGTCCCCACCAGCACGAGGGGCGCCATGCGCGAGGGCACCCGCCCCTGGAAGTCGATGACCTCATCCATCACCAGCCGGTTTCCCCCTTCGGCGGCGGCGCCGAAGCACTGGTAGAGCCAAGCGGACAGCACCCCGAAGAGGGGCAGCATGAGCAGCAACCAGAGGTTGTGTTCCCGCAGGTGGATGACCCGATCCAGCAGCCACAGGAAGCCCGCAGAGGCGGCTCCCGCCAGCAGACCCACCAGGCTGCCCGCCCCCACATCCCAGCCCAGGAATCCAATCCGCTTCATGGTGTCCACGCCAACGCCCTCCGGCCTCATCGCACCAGTTGTCCAGCAGCGACGAAGCGCACCTGCCCCTTGGCGCGGGGCACCAGCTTCTCCAGGGCCTCCACGGTCTCGGGGTAGATGTGGCCGATGATGATGACGGAGCCGTCCTTGGCTGCCAGGGCCAGGGCCCGCTGCCACTGCTTCTCCATCTCCGGGAAGGCCTTGTCATCGTCAAGGAAGACGCGGCGCTCGGCGGTGGGCACACCCAGCTTCTGGGCCACATCGTAGGCCACGGTGTCCTTCTCGGTGCGGCTGTCCACGAAGAAATACTTGCGGGCCTTGATCTCCTGCAGCACCCAGCCCATGCGCTCGCGGTCCGGGGTGATGCGGCTGCCCATGTGGTTGTTCACGCCCACGCGGTGGGGCACCTCGTCGAGGGCCTGGCGCACGCGTTGGCGCACCTCAGCCTCCTTCAGGTTGAAGAGGATGGCGTGGGGGCCGGGATCGCGGCCCGGACCGGGGTAGCCGATGGGCTCCATGGGCAGGTGCAGCATGACCTCCTTGCCCAGGCGGTGGGCGATGTCGGCACTCTCCCGGCTGTATTCCTGGTAGGGCAGCACCGCCACGCTGAAGGCCACGGGCAGGCTGCAGAGGCGGGTCACCAGTTCCGGCTGGATGTAGCCGAGGTCGTCGATGATGAGCGCGAACCGAGGGAGGTCGGGCTTCGACGGGCCTGGCTCTTCACGCTGAGGTTTGGCAGCCTCAGAACTAGGCTTAGTCTCGGGCTTCGCCTTCGGCTCAGCTGATGGTTTTGGCGTCGGCCTAGGGGTCGATTTGGGTTCAGGTTTCGTCTCGTGCCTGGCGGGCGCTTCCTTGCGGTTGCAGCCTTGCTGGCCTAGCACGAGCCCGACGCCCAGGCCAGCCAGGAGGGTCAACACACCCCAGCCGAGGAGGGCCAGGGTGGAGGTGCGCTTGCCCTTGCCTCGGGCCATCAGGGCTGGGGCTTCTTCGGGGCCACCAGGGGCTTCGTGACTGGCGGCAGCGGAGCAGCTGCTGGAGCTTCGCTCTTGGCACCGGGGACCTCCGCAACCTTCACCGGCGGCGGCGGGGCGGCAAGCGCTTCCAGGACTTTGGCGAGGGGATCATCGGCGTCGGTGAGACGCAGCACCTGGTCCGGCGTGACGCCCACTCGATCCAGCTTCTCACCCCCCAGGCCCAGCCAGCGCTTGGAGACCAGTTCCACGGCTCCGCCCTGCTTCAGGGCGAAGCGGGTGCGCTCCACGCCCAGCCCGGGCGTGCGCTCACCGTAGGTGCGCGCCCCACCCTTCTTGAGGCAGGAAGCCAGCACTTCGGGCGCCCCGAGGGTGGCGCGACCCACCAGCAGGCTCAGCCGTGCGAAGGGCGTGCCGCTGGCGGCGAGGTTGATGACCTTGTCCGATTTACCAGCCTCCTGGAGGGTGGCGAAGGTGCCCTTGGCGCCCAGGAGAGATGCCACCAGGGCGGCCTCGTCCATGGAACCCTGCTGGCAGGTGCGGAGGTCCAGCACCAGGGTCTGGGTGCGATCTGCGGTGGCCAGAGCCTGCTTCAACTCCTCGCAGCGGCCGGGCTTCAGGTCCGGCAGCGTGGCCAGGAGCGCACCCTGGCCCTGTTTCACCGACACCGCTGCCGGGGCTGGACGCAGGCGTGTGAGCGTGCACTTGGTGAGATCCCCAGTGGCGTTGTACCGGTAGAGGTCCAGGGTGGAGCCCTCAGGTCCTCGCAGCCGCCGCTCCACGGCCCAGGCGCTGAGCCGGCCGACGCTGTCGCCGTCCATCTTGCGGATCACATCGCCGGGTTGGATCCCGGCCTTGGCGGCAGGCCCGCCGGGGGTCACGGCCACCACGGTGGCGTAGATCTGGCGCTTGACCACCACCAGGCCAGCCTCGGCCGGACCCGGATCCGGCAGGCGTATATCTTCGGCCGAAAGGAAGGAATTCAAGGGATGGGAGCGCTCCAGCACCGCTTGCACACCACCGCCCACCACCCGCTCCATGTCCGGGGCATCTACATAGTTCTGCTGCACCAGGGAGAGAACGTCCTGGATGTCCGAGAGCCCAGCCAACGGATCCTGGGGCGCGGACTTGGCGTCCGCCCTGGGTTTGGGCGCACTGCCCTGCTGCAGCACCGGCAGGGTGAAGGACGCCACCAGTGGGAGCGACAGGACCGAGAGCCAGGTGCGTGCGTGCATGGTCCCAGTGTACGAGGAAACGCCCCAGCGACCCTTCAACCTTTCAGGTCGAGGGTGCTCTTCATCAGGTCGTCAGCGCTCTTAAGGACCTTGAGGTTGGCCTTGTACATCAACTCGAAGCCCATGCCTTGCACGGTCTCAGAGCCCAGGTCCACGTTCGACGGGGCGAGGCCGGCGGGCGTCGGGTCACTGTTACTCCCCAACACCCGCACCCCCCCCGAGGCTTCAGCCACCAGGTTGACGCGCTTGGCCTTGTATCCGTCAGACAACTGGTTGGCCACATTGTTGGCCTGCACGCTCAGGCCGGCGCTGGAAGCGCTTAGTCCCGAGAGGGCAATGCCAACCATGTCCATGGTGTTTTATCGGCGGGATCCGCTCAGACTTGAGGGCTGCGGAACCAGTCGCTGCCAGACTGGAAACCCTTTTGTTTCAATGATGTTTGTGCATGTCGGGCCAGGGCCAGGTCGATGAGACGGGTCAGTAATTCCGCGTAGGGCACCCCGCTGGCGGCCATCATCTTGGGATACATGGAAATGCTGGTGAACCCGGGGATGAAGTTCAACTCGTTGAGGAATACTCGGCCTGTGAGCCGTTCCAAGAAGAAGTCCACCCGGGCCATGCCGTAGCCGTCCGAGGCCCCGAAAGCCCTGGCCGCCAGCTTGCGCACCAGGTCCGAGAGCTCCTCGGGGATCTGGGCGGGGATCTCCGTGCGGCTCTTGCCGTGGAGGTACTTGTCCTCAAAGGTGTAGAACTCGTCGGCCACGATGACCTCGCCAGGCAAGGACACCAGGGGTTCATCCCCACCCAGCACCGCCACTTCGATCTCGCGGACATCCAGCCCCTCTTCCACCAGAACCCGGCGGTCGTAGGTGAAAGCCCGATCCAGGGCGCTGGCCAGATCCTTGATCGCCTTGACCTTCTCCACGCCGATGCTGCTGCCCAGGTTGGCGGGCTTCACGAAGAGGGGCAGACCCAGCTTCACGCAGTCCGAAAGACAGGCCTGGCGCTCCCGGAGCCAGCGCTCCTCCGTGAGGCCCACATAGGGCACAACCGGCAGCCCCTCGGACTCCCAGAGCCGCTTGGTGATCCACTTGTCCATGCCCGCGGCCATGGCCAGCAGCCCGGCGCCGGTGTAGGGACGGTGCAGCATTTCCAGGTAGCCCTGGATCTGGCCATCCTCACCTCCGGCCCCGTGCAGCGCATTGAAAAAGAGGTCAGGCAGGGGTGTGGCCTCGGCCCCGGCCTCCAAGGGCAGGAAGGGGTGGGCCCCCCGCTCGGGCCGCTCCCCTGCCGCCAGACGGGCGAAGGGATCCCCCAGCAGGGCCCAGACGCCATTGCGGGCGATCCCCATGGGGCGCACCTCGAAGCGGGCCGGATCCAGGTGCTCCGCGATGGCCCGCGCCGTGACGATGGAGACTTCGTGCTCGGGGGACTCCCCGCCGAAGAGTAGGCCGACGCTTCGTTTCGTATCCATGACTCCACTGTATCGCCAACGGATCGCCCCTGGATCGGGTAGGCTGGGTCAAATCTCTGGAGTCCCCGTGCGGTCGGCCATCTATCCTGGTTCCTTCGATCCCGTGACCACTGGTCATTGGGACCTCATCCAGCGGGCCGCCAAGCTCGTGGACCGCCTAGTGGTGGCGGTGCTCCACAACCCGTCCAAGACCCCGGCTTTCACCGTGGATGAGCGGGTGGAGATGCTGCGGGAGCTGGTCAAGGGCCTGCCCCAGGTGGAGATCACATCCTTCCACGGCCTGCTGGTGGACTTCGCCAAGGCCCAGAACGCCCAGGTGATCGTGCGGGGAGTCAGGGCCTTCAGTGACTTCGAGTACGAGTTCCAGATGGCTCTCATGAACCGGAAGCTGGCGCCGGATCTGGAGACGGTCTTCCTCATGCCCAAGGAAAAGTACAGTGCTGTGAGCAGCCGCTTCGTCCGCGAGATCGGCAACATGGGCGGCAACCTCTCGGACCTGGTGCCCGAGATGCTGCGGCCCCAGATCGCCCGGCACCTGCGGAAGTAGCCTTCCTGGGAATCAACCCTCGGTCGATTTCCGCGTCTTGATGGGGCTCACGAACTGGTAGTCGATGTCCCAGGGGAAGTAGATCCACTTGTCCTGGCGGAACTCCTTCACGAAGGTGTCCACGATGGGGCGCCCCATGGGCTTGGCGTAGAGGGTGGCGAAGTGGGCCTTGGGCAGCCGCTCGCGAACGGCCCGGGCGGTCCTGCCGGTGTCCACAAGGTCATCGATGAGGAGCCAGCCGTCCCCGTCACCCTCTACACTCTTCAGCCAACGCAGCTCACCCTGGGCCTGGTCTGCGCCCCCTTCGCCGGCCCCGTAGCTCACCACGCAGACCGTGTCGATGAGGCGGATGTCCAGTTCCCGGGCGATGAGAGCCGCGGGCACGAGCCCGCCGCGGGTGATGGCGATGATGCCCTTCCACTCGCCCAGTTCGTGCAGCAGGCGACAGAGGTAGCGCGTGTCCCGGTGCAGCTCGGGCCAGGAGATGACGATCTCGTCCTTGTAGGGGTTGCTGGTCATGGCCTCACCGGAGCTGGCAGAATCGTCCGCCCCCCAGGATCGCATCACTTGGGCCTGAGAAATGCGGGGCCCTGGTCACCATTCTTGCCAACTCCCCCCCCTAAGGAGACTTGGGCTTGCGGGTTCCCAGTGGCCAGAGCCCCATCTCGATTCAATTGAGATTAATTCCCAATTTCATTTGACCCATCAAACAATAGGCCACTTGCCAGGGGAGTCAAGGGACACGTGGCCATTCTTGCAAATAAGGGCGGTGTCAGCTGATTTCCGCCAACCGGAGCCGCACCTGCTCGCGCTTCAGCCACTCGGTCTGGCCCTCACTGAGCCCCACGGCCAGGGCCCTGTCCGCCGCCTCCCGGCAGCGCAGGAGCAGGCTCCGGTCCCGCACCAGGTCCGCCACTTGGAATTTGGGCAGGCCCGCCTGCCGGACGCCGAAGAACTCGCCGGGTCCCCGCAGCTCCAGATCCCGCTGGGCGATGCGGAAGCCGTCCTGGGTCTCCACCAGGGTCTGCAGGCGCTCCGTCTCGGAGCCGCTGATCATGTGGAAGTGGCTGCGCACCGAGCCGCGCCCCACTCGCCCCCGCAGCTGATGCAGCTGGCTCAGACCGAAGCGCTCGGCGTGGTCCACAACCATGACCGTGGCGTTGGGCACATCCACGCCCACCTCGATGACGGTGGTGGCCAGGAGGATGCCCACCTCCCCACTGACGAAGCGGGCCATGCGGACGGCCATCTCATCAGGCTTCAAGCGCCCGTGGACCACCTCCAGGCCCACCTCCGGAAAGATGGCCCGCAGCAGCGCCTCCATGGCCTGGATGTCCCGCAGCTGCACTTTCCCCTCATCCGAGGGGTCGATGCTGGGGCTCACCACAAAGGCCTGGCGGCCTTCGGCCAGCTCGCGGCGCACCTGCTCCCAGGCCCGCTCGGCTGCCTCGGGCTTATGCAACCGGGTGGTGATGGGCTGGCGCCCGGGGGGCAGCTCATCCAGTACGCTCTGGTCCAGGTCTCCGAAGACCGCCAAGGCCAGGGAGCGGGGAATGGGCGTGGCGCTCATGACCAGCCAGTGGGGATCGCCGCCCTTCTCCTTCAGCGCCTCGCGTTGCTTCACACCGAACCGGTGCTGTTCGTCCACCACCACCAACTGCAGGCGGTGAAAGGCCACCGCCTCCTGGAACAGCGCGTGGGTGCCCACCACGTAGCGGGCCTCCCCGCTGGCGATGCGGGCCAGAGCCGCACGTTTTTCGGCAGCCTTCATGCCCCCCAGGAGCAGCTGCAGACCTTCCGCCTCTTCCCCCAGGTAGCGCCGGAAACTGGCAGCATGTTGGCGGGCCAGAACCTCTGTGGGCACCAGGAGGGCCCCCTGCCCGCCAGTCTCGGCCACCATGGCCAGGGAGAGCAGGGCCACGAGGGTCTTGCCGCTGCCCACGTCGCCCTGGAGCAGGCGGTTCATGACCCGCCCGGACGTGAGGTCCGCCACGATCTCCTGGAAGGATCGGCGCTGCGCGCCGGTCAGGTGAAAGGGAAGAAAGGACTTCAACTTCTCCCGCAGCACCGGCGAGGTGGGCACCCGCAGCCCCTTCCGCTGCATCCGTCCGGCCCGGCGCAGGGCCACACCCAGGCAGAAGGCGAAAAGCTCCTCCGAGGCCAGGCGCCGATGGGCGGGCGTGTCCCCCTCATCAAGACTGAGGGGCTCGCTGTCATCGGGCGGGTCATGGAGCAGGCGCAGGGCGGCAAGGGTGTCCGGAAGATCCCGGGACAACTCCAGGGGCAGCCAATCCTCTGCGATGTGGACCCGACCCAGGCCCTCTTGCACCAGCTTCTGCCGGACCGCCCCAGACAGGGGTCCCAGGCGGCGGTACAGAGGCAGGAACCGCTTGACCCAGCCGGTCTCCCCCTGGCGGTCCAGGATCTCGAACTGAGGTCCCCGCATCTCCAGCCCATGCCGCCCCAGGCTCAGGGTGCCGAAGGCCAGGAGCTTGTCCCCCATCTTGAGGCTACGCCCCAGATAGGGCTGATTGAACCAGATGAGCCGCAGGCTGCCAGTGCCGTCGGTCAGCAGCAGCTCGGTGAGGGCCATGTGCTGGACTCGCGTGGTGCTCTGACGCAAATCTTGGATGGTGCCCAGCACGGTGACGATCCCTGGATCCGATTCGAAGCCCCGCAGCTCCAGGCTGCCCAGGGGGCGCAGGCTGCCCCGGTCCACATAGCGGTAGGGCAGGCTCCAGAGCAGATCCCGCAGGGTATCAATGCCCGCTTCCTGCAGCGCCGCAGCACGAGCGGGCCCCAGGCCGCGGAGGACCGTGACTTTGGAAGCGAGAGGAAGGGCGGCGAAGGACATGGCGAATCCTCAGCCTAGCCGTACCCCCATGGCCTCCACCATCCTCGCGATGGCCATGTCCCCATACCAGGCACCGTGGGTGCGATCCTCCATCTGCTTCAGACCCTCCATGAGGGAGGCGAGGTCCCGTACCCCTTTGGTGACCAGAATCTGGATCTGCTTCCTGGTGCGCCCGGGGCCCCAGGGGGGATGATCCTCGGCCAGGCGGGCCAGGGCGGGCCCCAGGAAGGGGAGTTCGGGCATGTGCGCACTGCGTAGGCCACCCCACCCCTCCGTCAGGAAGACCTTCCAGAGTTCCCGGGCCCGCGCCTGGGCCTCGGCTTCCATGAGCACCCGCTGGGCGAAGTAGCCCGCGAGGCTGGGGGGCGGGATGTGGGCCACGCCGCGGTCCAGGGGCACGATGTCCGGGCGGACCGTGGGTGGAAGCTCCGCCAGCACCCAGAGCAGGCAGGCCTGCTCCCAGGGATCCGGCCCGTACCAGAGGGTGGGCTCGGTAGCGTCCCCCAGCTCTTCGAGGTTCGGCAGATCCCGCATGTTGGAAGGCACCTGCCCCCACCAGCCCGAGCGGAGGTAGGGCAGGTGCCGGGCCTCGGCGGTCCATGGACCCACGGCCGGAGAATCACGCCACACCCTCAATTCCCCAGGCAGGCCCGACTTCCGATGCACGGCAGCCGCAGCATCGCCGCAGTGGAAGTGGATGATCAGGGGGCGGGGGGGCATGAGCCTATTTGAACCTGAAAAGGATGAAGAGTTCTGGAAACAACATCCTCACTGAGAAAAAAGAATGACCAAACTCGCATGAAGCCGGAGGTTGCCACTGAGATCCCAAACCAGAATCACCTTTCATGGGTGTTTCCCTTCGGTGTCCAGCTCAGGATACGACCCTAACCATCCCCCTGGTCAAGGGGAATGGCAATGTAAAATCAAGATAGATGGGTGACTTGCGACAGGGTCAGGCTCGCGGTTAGACCGTCACAGAGCCATGGGCCATGGCCTTGACCAGGGCCTGCTCCAGATCCGCCCAGAGATCCTCGGGGCTTTCCAGCCCCACGGAGAGGCGCATGAGGGACTGGGAGACGCCGCTGTGCTCCCGGGCCTCGGCATTGACCACGCGGTGCGTGAGGGCGGCGGGATGCTGGATGAGGGTGTCCACGCTGCCCAGGGACACGGCGGGCGTCATGAGCTTCACCTCGGCCATGACGATGGCGGCGGCCTCGAAGCCCCCCTTCAGCTCGAAGGCCATGAGGGAGCCGGGCCCCTTCATTTGGCGGCCCAGGAGGCCCATGGGATCCTGGCCGGGCAGGCCAGGGAAGTGCACGGCAGCGATGGCGGGGTGCTGGGCCAGCTTCTCAGCCAGCGCCCGGGCGCCCTCCTGCTGGGTGCGCACGCGGATGGGCAGGGTGGGCAGGCCCCGGTGCAGCAGGTAGGCCGCCAGGGGGTGGAGCACATTGCCGGTGATGACGCGCACCTTGCGCAACTCCGTGGCCCACTCCTGGTTCGTGGCCACCAGGCCCGCCAGCACGTCGCCGTGGCCGCCCAGGAACTTGGTGGCGCTGTGGAGCACGAGGGTCACGCCATGCTTGATGGGGTTCTGCAGAATGGGGGTGGCGAAGGTGTTGTCCACCAGCACGGGCACCTTGCCCGCCTGGCGCACCACGTCGTCCAGGTCCAGCAGGGCCAGGGTGGGGTTGGCGGGGGTCTCCACCAGCACCATGGCGGTATCAGGGCGGAGGGAAGCGGCGATGGTATCGGCCTCGGCCCAGGTCACTTCCAGGCCCAGCAGGCCGGAAGCCAGGATGTGGTCCGTCCCCCCGTAGATGGGCCGCACCGCCACCACGTGGTTGCCGCGTTGCTTGGCGGCCATGAGGCTGGCGGTCACCGCCGCCATGCCGGAACCGAAGGCCACGGCCTCCTCGGCGCCCTCTAGCTGGGCCAGGGCCTGCTCGTAGCGGGCCACGGTGGGGTTGTAGAGCCGGGAGTATACGGGGCTGCCCATGGGCAGGCCGCCCATGGCCATGGCCTCCAGGCTCTGGCCGCCCTCTTCCAGGTTGTGCAGGGGGTAGGTGCTGCTCAGGTCGATGGGCATGGCGTGGATGCCCTGCTCGTGGAGGACCTCGCGGCCCGCGTGCACGGCTTGGGTTTCCATGGAATGAGACGAGGGACGGATCATGGTCGGACTCCTGCCACCAATGTAGGTTCTATTAATTCGGCCCCAGCTCGAATTTATTTCGTGAAACAATGCCATTCATGGAACTTGACCGAATCGACTGCGGCATTATTGATCTTCTTCAGAAGGATGCTCGGCTATCCAACAAGGAACTGGCTGCAGCCGTGGGTTTGGCACCCTCCTCCTGCCTCGCCCGAGTGCAGCGGCTGCGGGCCGAGGGGGTCATCAAGGGCGCCCACCTGGAGGTGGACCCAGAGGCTCTGGGCATCGGTCTCCAGGCCCTCATCGCTGTGCAGCTGAGGGAGCACAGCCGCGCCCGAGTGAAGGCCTTCTGGAAGCACGTGTTGGGCCTGCCCGAGGTGCTGGCCGTCTTCCATGTGGCAGGCACTCACGATTTCCAGGTTCACGTGGCCGTGCGGGACGCCCACCACTTGCGGGACCTAGCCCTGGATGCCTTCACCACCCGCGCCGAGGTGGCCCACATCCAGACCAGCCTCATTTTCGAGTGGGCCAAGAGCCAGCGGCTGCCGAATTACCGAAATCCGGCCTAGGCGGAAGGTTCACCCTCGGCGTCCCCCACCAGCCTCTCGATCCGCCGATCCGGCACTAGCCAGGTGAGGACCACCACCCAATAGAGCCCGAAGGCCACCCAGCGATTCAGGAAGGCCAGGGGGAAGGCCAGGGCCGCCAGGGCCATGGACACCTTGGTCTTGAGGTCCGTGCCCACGGCGGCCCAGAGCAGGGATCCCTGGCCATGGTGCCGGACCAGGCTCCGGGTCAGCAGGAAGTAGGCCGTCCCGGACCCGAGATTCACCAGGCCGTACAACGCCACCGGGATGGTCGCAAAGTGGTTGTCCCCCATCCAGGCCGTGGTGAAGGGCACCAGGGACAGCCAGAACAACAGGTGGATGTTGGCCCAGAGGATGGTCCCGTTCACCTGCTTCACCGCGTGGAGCAGGTGGTGGTGGTTGTTCCATTAGATGGCGATGTTGAGGTAGCTGAGGACGTAGCTCAGGAAGGTCGGCACCAGGGGCAGCAGGGTCCGCCAGGAGTCGCCGTGGGGCGCCTTCAGCTCCAGCACCATGATGGTGAGGATGATGGCCAACACCCCATCGCTGAAGGCCTCAAGCCTGCCTTTGGTCATGGGGCCTCCTGTCTTCGTGGATGTGTCAACGGACGGGAATGGATTTGGCCGCCAGGCGCTGCAGGGTGTTGAAGCCGCGGAACGTGGCCCGCTGCCCCGTGGCCTTCTCGAACACGGCATTGGAGAAGGTGGACTCGCTCTGCTTCACCGCGCAGAGCCACCAGACCTCCCGGCCCGCGGCCTGGAGGCGATCCACGCCCACACTGAGGGCCCTGAGCCTGGCTTCGGCCTCCGGTCGCAGGGGCGCCTGGAGCAGGATCACATTCAAGGCCGTGGCTGCCTTCACCTCTGCCTCGCTGAAGGGACAGCCCTGGACCAATGAGGCCAGCTCCAGTTCCGAACGCAGGAAGGTGTGGACCTCATAGCCCAAGGCCTGATGCAGGTGCGCTTCGATGCGGCGCTGGAGCCTCGCGGGTTCGGCCTTCCCCGCATCGAATGTCACATTGCCGCTGGCGAGGAAGGTCTCCACACTACCGAGTTCCAGCTCCTCGAAGAGCTCTTTCAGCCGGGCCATGGGTACCGTGTGGCCGCCCACGTTCAGAGCCCTCAGAAAGGCAAAGGTGCGGGCCATGACGCTACCTCCCGGCGCCCAGCGCCGCCCACTGGGCCGCGAGACTGGGCTGGTTGCAGCGGATGGCCAGGGCTGAGGCGCGGGCGGGCAACCCGGACCAGGGGTGGCGGCCAAACTGATAGCGCACGAGGTCGTCGGCCCGATCCGTGTCGCCCAGACGGAGCAGGGCTTCCGTCAATGGCTCCATGGTGCTGCGCCAGGCATCTCCGGTCTCAGGGTCCTCCAGCACCCTGCCGTCCAGCTTCCGCTGGAAGGTAAAGGTGCCCTGGGTCGCCTCCCAGAGCCGTGAGGCCTCGACCTGGGGCAACAGCAGGTCCCGAATGCCCTCCCAGTCCTTCCGCGCCCGTGCGTCCTTCACATAGGCCTCCCGCACTGCGGAGGGCGGCCAGGAACCGGGAGGTTGGTTTGGGAGGGGGGTCAGGCTGTCCAATAGGGGCCGGATGGGCTTGCCGCCGAAGGTACGGGTGAGCCCCAGCCAGAGCGTCCAGAGTCGCCATGAGGCTGGGTTCCGGCCCAGGGCCCGCTCTACTTCGAGCACCGCTCCCCGGCTGAGGTCCTGCATGAGTGGGCTGTGGACCGCGGTCTCGTCCGGCACGAGGGCCCAAGGCTCCATCTCCAGCCAATCTCCCAGGCGGAAGGATCGGGACACAGCGTCGGCCAGCTCGCCCCAGATGGATTGGTCTTCCTCGGATTTCAGTAGCGCGATGGGTTTATCCTCGGCGGCCTCCCGCGCTTTAGCCTCCTCCTTCTCGTCGCGTTCCTTGAGGAACTTGGCGACGTCGAACCGCTCGTCTGCGGGCTGGATGGGGTCCAGCTTGTCCTGGAACCGCACCTTGGTCTTCTGGGCGGCCTTGGCCTTGAGTTTGAAGCAGAGTGCCTCCCGCCCTCCAAGGTGCTCGGGGTTCCTCCGTGTGAAATCACGCAGGATCTGCAGTTCTGAGCGCAGCCCGCTCTGGGCCACTACCCCCGCTAGAGACTTGGGTTCAGGCGCGGTGCCTCCCGAGGCCACCAGTTGACCGCCGGTGCCCACCAGCACCCACTGGGGCACCGCCCCCAGAGAAAAACGCTGCTGCAGCAGTGTGTGGATCTCGGTGGCTTTGCTCCCGTAGTAGCGGCAGGATACATCCAGCTCGACCCAGTCCAGGTCCGCCGGGAGCGCATCCACCTTGGCCTTCCACTCCCCCTTTGGACCATCGAGTACGAGTAGCTGCGTACCCTTCAGTTCCCGGAGTGACCGGTCGAAGAGCTGCGCCGCAGGACTGAGTCCGGGGGCCCCCTGGCCCAGCACAAGGGGAGACCAGGCGAGGCAGATTAATCGGGCGAGTAACCGCACGGAACGCTCCGGGACTGCCCCCAGCATAGTGGTGGGGTCCTTTTCTCCGATCCTACATTTTCTGACCCTGCTCCCTCAGGGCCCGCTCCGCCAGCCGCCCGATGTCCCCACTGCCCTGGCTGTTGGCGAGGCTCTTGGCAAGGGCCACCAGCATGGCCTCCCTGGGGCGGGGCGGCAGCTGGGGCAGCAGGTCTGCGGCGGCGGCCAGGACCAGCACTTGGTGGGCATGGTTGAAGGTGGGATCGTTGGCGGCGGCGGCCCGGGCCAGGGTGCGCAGCACCAGCTCCTCCTGGCCGTGCCTGAGTAGCCCCGCGGCCTGGCCCATGGCGGGCTCCGGCTCCGCATCGAGGATGGCGTCCAACAGGGCCTCGGCGCTGGGCGCTGCGACCTCGGTGGGGCGGATGCGATCCTCGGCTTCTTCAGTGGGAAAGAGGTTCACCAGGGCCGCAGCCTGGCACCAGACGCGGGCATCCACCGGGCGGGCGCGGGCCAGGGTGGCCAGGTAGACGAGGGTCCAGGCTGTCTTGCCCTCCAGATCGCGGCGGGCATCCAGCAGCTTTTCCGAAGCCGACAGCACCAGCACCGCCAGGGCGTCCCCCTGGCCCAGGCCGCCCTCCAGCCGCGCCGTCAAATGGTCCAGGATGCCCACCAGACCTTCGTCGCAGATCACCCGCACCAGGGCGTCCTGCTCAACCTCGCTCAAGGTCGGCGCTGCCTGGGACACCAGCACCGGCGCTTCGCCCAGGCGCTTTGCGGCGCGCCGAGCCCAGAAGCTGTCCTCGGGGGTGGCCAGCAGCCAGGCGGCCAGGCCCAGGAGGCGCCGCCCCGTGGCCTTGGGCTGGCCCAACAGCTCCTGCAGATCCGCCAGCTGATCGCAGGCCACAGCCTTGTGGCCCACGTTGGCCATGTCCAGCCAGGCCAGCTTGGCCAAGGGCTGGAAGTCAGCTTCGCTGGGCTCTGCCACACCCTGGGCCTCAGCGAAGGCCAAGGCCGGGCGCCTCGCCTGCACGTAGGCCACCAGGTTTAGCGCCAACCCACTACCCTTGGCCGAGCGAACTTGGGCCAGCAGCGCCGGACTGCGGCGACCCTCGTGCGCGGCCATGTGCAGCTGCGCGGCCAGTGCCCGCAGGAACTCGGCCTCCGGCAGCAGCGGACGCAGCCGCAGCACCGCGCGCAGCCCAAGGACACCGTGGGGCAGGTGCGGCAGGTAGGCTTCCCAGTCGATGCAGGGAACCAGCGTCTTTATCGCCTCCCGCACCGCATCTCGAACACCTTCCGGCTCCGCGATCTGCGCCGTGAAAGCCGGGAAGAAGCCCTCCGTGGGCCGTTCCAATTCTTCGATCCACTTTTCCGAACTGCTCATGGCCATCCAATTTTCCTGAAGCATCGGGGCCCAGGGGCCCTTCCTTCTAACGTTTTTCTTCGTGTCTTCGTGGTGGATCAGTGTTCTTTTTTCAACCCCCATCCAACGGCAGCTTCCAAGCGGCCCCCACGAGGCGCGCCCAGTGGTGGGACCAGGCCCGCTTCCAGACCAGGCTGCCCTCCTTCATGTCGGATGCCTCCAGGCGCTGGCGCAGCTCTGTGCGCAGGGCCTCAGCGCCGCTGCCCAGGGCCGTCTCGGCCAGGGCCAGCAGGGCGGCCCGAGCCTCCCGCTCCTGGTCGTGATGAGCCAGGTAGCCGGCGGACTCAGGCGAAGGCACCGAAAGCCTCAGGCGCTGCCAGGCCTCGAAGGCCGCCTTGGCGGCGGGATCGTCGCGCAAGGGGGCCTGAACCTGTTCCCAGCCCTTGCCTAGGTCCAGGGCGGGCCCAGCCCGCACGATGGCCTCGCGCAGCTTCACAGCCTTGGCCACATCGCGGTCCAGGTGCTTGAGGGCCACGAAGGTGCGGGGTTTCTCCTTCTGTTCGCGGCGATCGAAAAAAGCGTTGAGAGCCGAGACCACCAGGTCCATGGGCACCTCGGCGGCCTCCCAGCTGAGGACCTGCCGGTAGTCATCGGTACTGAGCAGCCCCGCGCGGCCCCAGGCCCGGAAGGCCCATTCCCGCTCCAGCCAGTCCTTCTCCTCCCGCGTGTAGGCCATCAGCGCGTCACGGTGGCTTCAGGCACCAACCAGGTACCGTCCTTGAGTTGCAGGGCCCCGTTCTCCCAACCCAGCACCTCTTCGGCGGAGAGGTCCGCCTTGGCGAAGCCCCGCAGACGGAAGGTGCCGCCCCCGAGGCGCTGGCCCTGGCGGTCCCAGACTTCCAGCTGCCAGAGGGTGCCCTGATGCGCCCCCACCTGGAGGAACACACCGCGCTTGCCCTGGCCACCCCAGGTTGCCCCGGGGGGCACCCCGGCGGGTCGGGCGGGTGGGCGGCCACAGCCCGCGAGCAGGGCTCCCAGGACCAGGGCCATCCATAGATTCTTCGTTGCGAGCGCCATGCCGACATTCTACCCGTTAGACTGGAGTCTATGAGGAGGGCCTCGCCCTGATTCGCGAACAGATCCGCTACAAGAGCCGCAAAGAGATCGACAAGCTGCGTGAGGCCTGCCGCGTGGCGGCCAATGCCCTGCGCATCGCCGCCCGGGCGGCCCGGCCCGGCGTGAGCCTGCTGGACCTGGACCGCATCGCCGAGACCTACATTCGCCAGCAGGGCGCCACCCCCAGCTTCAAGGGGTACCACGGCTTCCCGGGCACCCTCTGCACCTCCGTGAACGATCGGGTGGTCCACGGGATCCCCTCGAAATACGTGCTTCAGGAGGGCGACGTCATCGCCATCGACTGCGGCGCCAAGTTGGATGGCTTCCACGGCGACACCTGCCTCACGGTGGGTGTGGGCCAGATCAGCGAGGAGGCCCGGCGGCTCATCCAGACCGCGCAGCTGGCCATGTACCTCGGCATAGATCACTGCCGGCCAGGCCTGCGCCTGGGCGACATGGCCACCGCCGTGCAGAACTTCGCTGAGGAACGGGGCTACTCCGTGGTCCGCGAATACATCGGCCATGGCCTGGGCCGGGACCTGCATGAAGATCCCCAGGTGCTCTTCGCGGAGCAGGCGCCCGGTACCGGCTTCCGCATGGAGCCGGGCATGACCATCACCATCGAGCCCATCCTGAATACCGGCAGCCACAAGTGCCTTGTGGAGCCCGACGGCTGGACCGTGCGCACCAAGGACGGCGGCCTCTCGGCCCAGTTCGAACACGACATCGCCATCACCCGCAATGGTCCGGAGATTCTCAGCATCCCTGATTCTGATTACGAACTGGAAGACGGGCTGTAGGCGAGTCCTGCTTTTTTAACCGTTCCTCACCGGCTCCATGACCTCCCGCTTTGGTATTGGCCTCGGCCGCTTAAAGTCCTTGGCTGAGGTGCCCAAGTTAGCTACTCAGCCCTCAGCCCAGCGCCGAAGATCTTCCGAGGGCGGCAGGTCCGGCCCAGCGTAGCCCATCTGGTCCAGCACCTCGGCGATGGCCACGTTGCCGTCCTTGCCGCGGAACAGGGCCCGGACGACTCCCTCGGCGGCCAGCTCGCCCCCACCCTTGATAAAGCGCTGCTCCAGGTAGAACCACTTGGCGTCCCAGCCCAGCAGCCGGGTGTGCAGCTCGTAGGCCTCGAAGGGATCCAGGCTGCGGCGGTAGCGGATGGTGACACCACCCACCAGGGGCATCCAGCGGTTGCGCAGCATGGCCTTCCCCAACCCCGTGCGGAAGGTGAGGTCGAAGCGGCCCAGGTCCATGACGCTGAGGAAGCGGCCATTGTTCATGTGGATGTTCACATCGAGGTCATTGGGCCAGACTCGAAAGGCCAGGACCGAGGTGCCCAGCGCCTCCAGGGGTGGGCGCACCCGCAGGGTGAGGGCCTTCCAGAGGGTGCGGAGCAGCAGAACCATCCGATCAGCCTAACGGCCCACTGCGTTAACGTGGAGCCATGGTTTACACGATCCAGGCTCCCGCCAAGCTGAACCGATTCCTGGCCGTACTGGGCCGCCGGGCCGATGGCTTCCATGACCTGGAGCTGGTCACCACAGTCCTGAACGGCGTGCCAGAGCTCACAGACACGCTGAGCGCCGAGCCCGGGATGGAACTGAGCCTGGCCATCTCCGGCCCCACGGGCGAAGGCCTGGTGCCTGACGACTCCAACCTAGTGCTTCGGGCCTGGCACCTGCTGGAGGAGGCCGCAGGTCATCCTCTGCCGGCCGCCCTGCACCTGGAGAAGCGCATCCCTCATGGGGCGGGCCTGGGGGGCGGCAGCAGCGACGCCGCCGCCGCGCTGCGTCTCGGCAATCAGCTCTTCGGCATGGATCTGCCTGATGACCTGCTCCTGCGCCAGGCTGCACGGCTGGGCAGCGATGTGCCCCTTTTCCTCCTGGGTGGCACGGTGCTGGGCCTGGGCCGGGGCGAGCGGGTCTTTCCGTTGCGGCCCATCCCGCTGGAACCCCTGCTCCTGGTCCACCCGGGCCTGCACGTGGGCACGCCCAGCGTGTACCGGGCGCTCCAGAGCGTCGGCTATCCCTTCCCTGAAGCCCTGGCCTCCCTGCCCGCGGGAGCGATTCCGCCCTGGCGAAATGACCTCACGGGCGCCGCCCTCTGGGTCTGCCCACTCCTGGCCGAAGTGCGCGAGGCTTTGCGGGACAGCGGCGGTGAGCCCCTGCTCTGCGGCTCCGGCAGTTGCTGGGTGGCGAGGTACCCGACAGCCGCAGGCCGCGATGCGGCCCGCACCCAGATCGAGGGTCTCGGCAAGCCCTGGTCTGTCTGGGCTGTCTAAACAACCACCGCACACTCGGGCATGATGGAAGGTTCTGAGGTGTTCATGACCGGCCCCGCCCTTCGCATCCGCGGTCTGCGGAAATCCTTCCCCAAGGTCCTCGCCGTCGACGGCGTGGAGCTGGAGGTGGCCCGGGGCGAGGTCTTCGGCCTCCTGGGGCCCAACGGCGCGGGCAAGACCACCACCCTGGAGATCATCGAGGGCATCACCCCGGCCGATTCGGGTGAGATCGAGCTCCTGGGCCTGAACTGGCACCAGCACGCTGCGGAGATCCGCTCCCGCATCGGCGTGCAGCTCCAGAGTACCAGCCTCTTCAACAAGATCACGCCCCGCGAGGCCCTGGAGCTCTACGGCAGCTACTACCCCAAGTCCCGCTGCGCAGCGGACCTGCTGGCCCTGGTGCAGCTGGAAGAGAAGGCTGACGCCTACCACATCACCCTCAGCGGCGGGCAGCAGCAACGCCTCGCCCTGGCACTGGCCCTGGTGAACGACCCGGAACTGGTATTCCTCGATGAGCCCACCACGGGCCTGGATCCCCAGGCCCGGCGCAGCCTCTGGGACGTGGTGGAGAAGATGAAGGGCGAGGGTCGCACCGTGATGCTCACCACTCACTACATGGACGAGGCCGAGGCCCTCTGCGACCGTTTGGCGATCATGGACCACGGCCAGGTCATCGCCACAGGCACGCCCGCCTCGCTCATCGCCAACCTGGAGATCCCCAGTGTGGTCGAGCTGACCTTCCAGGACGCGGCGCCGGATCCCACGGCCTTCGCCGCCCGCCTGGGACAGGCCGTGACGTGCCGCGGCGACCTCTGGGAGATCCCCACGCCGGATCCCAAGGCCCTGTTGCCCCGCCTCCTGGAGGTCGCCGAGGCTGCCAGCGTCCCCTTCCAACAGGTCCATGTGCGAAGGGCCACCCTGGAGGATGTCTTCCTCCACCGCACGGGCCGGAGCCTGAGGGAGTAGGCCGATGATGCTCTGGCGGCAGTTCGCGATGGAATGGCGGCTCTACAGCCGGGACCGGGTGGCCATGTTCTGGACCCTGGCCTTCCCGGTGGTGTTGCTGCTGGGCTTCGGCACCATGTTCCGCGACAGCGGAGGCCCCAAGCTTTCGGTGGTGCGGGTGCTGACCCCCGCGCCCACGGCCCGGGATGCGGCCTTTGACCAGGCCCTGACGGGTCAGCAACTCAACGTGCAGCTCCTCTCCAAGGCCGAGGCCGAGGCCCGCTGGTCCCGGGGCGAGACCGCCGCCCAGGTGGAGCCTAGCGGCGATGGCTACCGCCTACGCCTGAACAGCTACCTGATGGCCCAGGGCGGCGCCGCAGCGGGACTGGTGAACCAGGCCTGGCTGGTGGCCCAGGCCCGGCTCAGCGGTGGGCCCGAACCCCTGCGCATTCCCGTCCAGGTGGAGAGTCCCGGGCACCGGCGCGCCACCAACTATGTCTCCTTCCTGCTGCCGGGCCTCCTGGGGCTGAACCTCGTGAGCATGGGCCTCTTCAGCGTGGGCATGGTGAACGTCTCCTACCGGGAAAAGGGGAAGTTCCGCCGGCTGGCGGTGACCCCCCTGCCCAAATGGATCTTCCTCCTGGGTCAGGTCCTCCACCGACTCACCCTCACCATCCTCCAGGCGGCCATCCTGCTGCTGGTGGGGCGCCTGGTCTTCGGCATCCAGAACCAGGGCTCCTTCTCCCTGCTGCTGCTGGTCATGGCCCTGGGCACAGGCTGCTTCATGGCCTTCGGCTTCGCCCTGTGCAGCTTTGCCGACACCTCCGAAGGCTACGCCGCCATCTCCAATCTGGTCTTCCTTCCCCTCATGCTGCTCAGCGGGGTCTACTTCACCCTGGACTCCGCTCCGGGCTGGCTCCAGCACACCGTGGCCCTGCTGCCTCTGGCCCCCTTCATCCGGGCCTTGCGGGCGGTCTTCAACGACGGCGCCAGCCTGGCGGGCCATGGATTGGGCCTCGGCATCGTGGTGGCCTGGGGTTTCGCGGCCTTCTTGCTGGCCTTGCGCAGATTTCGGTGGTCCTGAGCACCAATAGCTAAGCTCTGGCCGACTCTGGTCGATAATCAGGAAATGGCAGAGCCCCTGCAGCCCGACGACCTCCAGGAGGTCCAGTCCTCTACTGGCCTCAGTGCTGGAGAGGCCGTGGCCCAGACCCAGCAGGCCACCTACCGCATCGCCGAGGCGGCCCTGCAGTCTCGGGATACCGGGGATCTGTTTGAGAAGGTCCACGGCATCGTGCGGGATCTCATGCCTGCGGAATGCGCCTACATCGCCCTCTGGGACCAAGCATCCGACACAGTCTCCTTCCCCTACTGGGTGGACACCCAGGACCCCCGGCCCGAGCCCCGCAGGCTGCGACGGGGGCTCACGGAATACGTCCTCCACAGCGGGAAGCCCCTCCTGGTTGACGGGCCGGCCCTGACCCAGCTGCAGGCCAACGGAGAGGTGGAATCCTTCGGTAGCCTATCCCTCCACTGGCTGGGGGTGCCGCTTTGCAGCCAGAACGGCGTGTTCGGCATTCTGGCGGTGCAAAGCTACCAAGGTGGCCACGAATACACTCGGGCGGACCGGGACCTGCTGGCCTTTGTGGGCAGCCAGGTGGCCCTGGCCATCGAGCGGACCCGGGCCCAGACCGAACAGCGCATCCTCTTGGCCGCCATGGACCAGGCCGTGGATCCCATCTTCGGCATCGGCGTCGAGGGTTCCTTTGTCTTTGTGAACCGGGCCGCCTGCACCACCCTCGGCTATGACCAGGCAGAGCTGCTGGAATTGCACGTGTGGGATGTGGATCCGGACATCAGCGAGGCCCAGTGGCCAAGCCGGTGGCAGGCCACCCTTGCGCAGGGCTACCACCGCCATGAGGCCACCCATCGCCGGAGGGATGGCAGCACTTTCCCCGTGGAGATCAGCAGCAGCCTGGTGGCCTCCCAGGGGCGGGAGGTCATCTTTTCCAATGTCCGGGACATCAGTTCCCGTCGCAGCTCCGACGAGGCCCTCCGGGCCAGCGAGATCAAGTTCTCCAAGGCCTTCCACGCCAGCCCCGATGCCATCAACATCACCCGGCTGGCCGATGGCACGTATTTGGATGTGAGCGAGGGCTTCACCAAGCTCACGGGCTGGACGCGGGAGGAGGTGCAGGGCCGGGCTTCCACCAGCCTCGATATCTGGGTCGATGTGGAGGACCGCCTCCGGGCCGTGGCCCTCATCCAGCAATACGGGGAGTTCACGAGCCAGGAATTCCTGTTCCGCCGCAAGGACGGCAGTGTCCTCACGGGCATCATGTCCGGCAAGGTCATGGAGATGAATGGGGAGCCCTGTCTCTTGAGCATCACCCGGGACATCTCCGACCGGAAGGCGGCCGTGGCCGCTCTGGAGGCCGAGCGCGGCCTCTTTGTGGGGGGACCGGTCATGATGGTCCGCTGGGTGGCCACCTCCGAAGGCTGGCCCACGAACTACGTGAGCCCCAACGTCGAGGCCCTTCTGGGCTTCACACCCGAGGACCTGACCTCGGGGCGGGTTTCCTTTCACGCCCTGGTCCACCCCGATGACCTGGAACGCACCAGGGGTGAGGCCCAAGCCCTGCGGGCCAAGGGCATTGAACGCTACGAGCAGCAGTACCGCCTGCGCAATGCCGCAGGCGAATATCGCTGGTTCCACGACTTCACGGTGCCCGGAGAGGTGAGCCCCGAGGGGCCCACTTACCTGGGCTACATGCTGGATATCACGGAGCGACGCCAAGCGGAGGATGCGCTCCGCCAGGCCCAGAAGCTGGAGAGCCTGGGCATCCTCGCAGGGGGCATCGCCCACGACTTCAACAATCTGCTCACCATCATCATGGGGAACCTCAACCTGGCCCAACTGCAGCTGCCAGATCCTTCTCCGGCCCAGCGCTACCTGGCCAACCTTGAGGCCACGGTACTGCGGGCCACGGAGCTGACCAAGCAGATGCTGGCCTACTCGGGACGGGGCCACTTCATCGTGAAGCCGCAGGACCTCAACCAGGCCGTTCAGGAAGTGACCCACCTCCTGAAGGTTTCAATCCCCAAGAAGATCGTCCTGAACCTCGACCTGGAGCCGGGCCTGCCCGCCGTGCAGGCGGACGCAGCCCAGATCCAGCAGGTGGTGATGAATCTGGTGACCAATGCGGCGGATGCCATCGGTTCCAAGGTGGGCGCCATCCACCTCTCCACCACCCTGGCCACCCTGGACGAAGAAGAACTGCGAACCTGGTACCGGGGCCAGAACCTGCTCCCGGGGCGCTACGTGCTCCTGGAGATCGTGGATACAGGTTGCGGCATGTCCCCAGACATCCTGGCGCGCATCTTCGATCCCTTCTTCACCACCAAGACCAAGGGCCGGGGCCTGGGCCTCTCGGCCATGCTGGGCATTCTCCGGGGTCACGGGGCGGGTCTGCACATCCAGAGCGAGCCCCTGCGCGGCAGCGCCTTCCGCATCTGCTTCCCGGCCACGGAGCACCCGGCCCCCCAGGACTCCCGGACCGCCGTGGCTCCCTCCAGTCATGCCATCAAGGGCCGGGTGCTCCTGGTGGACGATGAGGAACTCATCCTCCAGACCATAGGTGCGGCTTTGCAGTCCATGGGGCTCGAAGTGACCACAGCCGCAGACGGCCTGGAGGCGGTGACGCTCTTCAAGGAAGCCCTGCCCCGGCCGGATCTGGTGCTCATGGACCTCACCATGCCCCGCATGGACGGCCGGGAGGCCTTCCAGGCCATCCACGACCTGGACCCCGGCGTGCCCGTGGTGCTCAGCAGCGGCTTCAGTGAGCAGGACTCGCTGCGGACCCTGTCCGGACACGGTCCTGCGGCCTTCATGCAGAAGCCCTACCGGATCAAGGAACTGCGGGAGCTGCTCCAGCGCCTGTTGGAGAAGGGCCCCAGCAGCTCCTAGGCTCGCGCCCCCTCACCTGTCATGGGAGCTGTGACATAAATCGAGGTGAGGGCTCGCTTTGCGCCGACCGCGCCCCCGCTTCACCGCCCTGGGAACAGCCCTCCTCGGGCTACACTGGGGGGCTGGAGAGCCCCATGCAGTCTTCGCAACGCGCCCGGATGGCCATCTTCCTCACGGTCTTCGTCGACCTTTTGGGCTTTGGCATCGTCATCCCGATCCTTCCACTCTACGCCCAGGCCATCGCCGATCACCCCAGCGCCTGGATGGCCAGCGTGAACAACTTTCTGGGTCTGGGCGGCACGGGCACCACGCCCGGCGCCTTCTGGGCCGGCGTGGGCTTCCTCAGCTACAGCGTCATGCAGTTCATCGCCTCGCCCATCCTGGGCCGGATCTCGGACAAGGTCGGCCGCAAGCCGGTGCTCTGGGTGAGCCTGGTGGGCTCGGCCTTCGGCTACCTCATGCTGGCCCTCACCAGCCGCTTCGAGTGGATGCTGGCGGCCCGGATCCTGGACGGCATCACCGGCGGCAACATCTCCGTGGCCCAGGCGGCCATGGCGGATGGCTCCAAGCCTGAGGAGCGCTCCAAGGTCCTGGGCATGATCGGGGCTGCCTTCGGCCTGGGCTTCGTGCTGGGTCCCGCCCTGGCAGGGGTGCTCAGCGGCAGCCACTTCGGCCATGAGCTGTTGGCCACCCGGGGCTGGCACTTGCCCTTCTTCGTCGCGGGCGGCCTCTCCCTGCTGGCCTCGCTGATGGTGCTGCTCTGGCTGCCTGAGACGCTCACACCTGAGGTCCGCGCCCGGTCCCGGGCCCATGAGAGCCGCGGTCATGCTCTGGTGAAAGCCATGAAGATCCCCGGCATGGCCCAGCTGCTCATGGTCTCCCTGCTGGCCATGGCGGGCTTCGCCATGATGGAAGGCACCTTCGCCCTGCTGGTCCACCAGCGCTTCAACTTCCACCAGCGGGAGGTGGGCTTCCTCTTCGCAGGGATCGGCGTGCTCATGGTGATCTACCAGGGCGGCCTGGTCCGAGTGGTGGCCAAGCGAATTCCCGAGCGGATCGCCCTCATCACGGGGCTGATCCTCATGGGCCTCACCCTGCCCCTCATGCCCAAGGCCGCCTGGATGTGGCCCTTCGTCCTGCTATTCATCCCCCTGGCCTGGGGCAGCGGCATGGGCAACACCGCCGGCTCGGCCCTGGCCAGCCAGCTGACACCCCCAGAGGACCAGGGCGCCCTCTTTGGCGTCATGAATGCCATGAGCGGCGTGGGCCGCATCGTGGGCCCCGCCGTGGGCACCTTCACCTTTGCCCGCTGGGGCGGCCAGTCCACCTACACAGTCGCGGGCCTCACCCTGGGCCTGGCCCTGGTGCTGGCCCTCACCCTCAAGCCCAAGGAAGCCGTATGATCCGCCTCGATGGACAGTCCCTCACCGCCCCGCTGCTGGCGCGCATCGCCGCCGGTGAAGGCGTGGTCCTGGACGAGGCCGCCCTCGCTGTGGTGGCCGAGAATCGGGGGGTGGTGGACCGAATCGTGGCCGAGGGCCGCACGGTCTACGGCATCAACACGGGCTTCGGCCAGTTCGCCACGGTGGTCATCGCACCGGATCAACTGCAACTGCTCCAGCTGAACCTCATCCGCAGCCACGCCGCGGGCGTGGGTGACCCGCTGCCCAAGCACCAGACCCGTGCCCTCATGGCCGCCCGCATCAACTGCCTGCTGAAGGGCCACAGCGGCATCCGCCCGGAGCCCATCCGCCTGCTCACCGCCTGTCTCAACCAGGACGTGGTCCCCGTGGTGCCCAGCCAGGGCAGCGTAGGCGCCAGCGGCGATCTGGCCCCCCTGGCCCACATGGCCCTGCTGCTGGTGGGCGAGGGCTTGGCCTGGCAGGGCGATGCCCAGGTGCCCGGGGGTGTGGCCTTGGCCGCGGCCGGCCTCCAGCCCGTGACCCTCCAGGCCAAGGAGGGGCTGGCGCTCATCAACGGCACCCAGCTCATCACCGCCCTTGGCAATCTGGCGCTGGAGAAATTCAACCGTCTGGCGAGCCTGGCAGACGCGATCGCGGGACTCTCGCTGGAGGCCCTGCGCGGCACCCGGGCCGCCTTTGACCCCCGCATCCACGCGGCCCGCCCCCACCCGGGCCAGATCGCCGTGGCTGCCCACATGCGCGAGCTGCTGGGCCCATCCAGCGCCATCTCCGACAGCCACCAGGACTGCCACCGGGTCCAGGATGCCTACAGCCTCCGCTGCATCCCCCAGGTGCACGGAGTCACCCGGGATGCCCTGGGCTTCGCAGGCGCCATCCTGGAGCGGGAGCTGAACGCCGCCACGGACAACCCCATGATCTTCACGGACACTCAGGAGTCCCGCTCCGGCGGCAACTTCCACGGCCAGTATCCGGCCTTCGCCTGCGACCTGCTGGCCATTGCCGCCGCGGACCTGGCCAGCATCTCCGAGCGGCGCCAGGAGCGCCTGGTGAACCCCGCCTACTCGGACCTGCCCGCCTTCCTCACCCAGAACGGCGGCCTGGAGTCCGGGTTCATGATGGCCCACGTGACCTCTGCAGCCCTGGTGAGCGAGATGAAGGGCTGGGCCCACCCCGCCTGCGTGGATAGCATCCCCACCAGCGCCGGCAAGGAGGACCATGTGAGCATGGGCCCCATCGCCGCCCGCAAGCTGCTGCGCTCCGTGGACGCCCTGGAGCAGGTGCTGGCCATCGAGGCCCGCATGGCCCTGGAGGGCCTGCGCATCATCGGCCTGGCCCCCGCCTCGGGCCTTCAGCCCTTGATGGATGCACTAGCCAAGGCTTGCGCTCCCTGGTCAGATCGCGCCATGTTTGTGGAACTGCAAGCTGCCCTCGACGCCCTTCGCGCCTATCAGGAAGCCCACCCATGACCTTGCCCACCCCCTGGCGAGAGGCCTGTGAACAAGCGCTGCGGCGCTTCTCGGATGCAGATGCCATCCGGTTCTGGGGCATCGGCCATGAGGTGGACGGCAGCTACCAGCCCATCTTCAACTACCGTTTCGAGCACACCTACGGGGCAGTGCTCCTGGCCCGCTGGCTGGCCCCCCTCACGGGCGCGGATGCCGAAATCCTGGAGTGCGCCGCCTGGCTCCACGATGTGGCCAAGCGCCTGAAGGATCCCCACACCAAGGACACCCACGCCCAGGACGCTTCGGCCCTGGTGCCGGAACTGCTCGCGGGCACAGACTTCCCCCCGGAGAAGTTCGCCGCCGTGCGCCACGCCATCGAGCACCATGTGGGCCTGCGCCTGTCGAAACCCCTGGAGCCCCTGGAGACCGCCTGCCTCTGGGACTGCGACAAGCTCAGCAAGATCGGGGCAGCCAGCCTCATCCACTTTGGCTGCATCAGCGGCGCCTTCCAGCCCATCACCACTGCCGAGATCCTGCGTCGGGGCTTGGCCTGGCTGGACCTGGCCAGAGGGATCACCGCCAGCTTCAATACGGAACCCGCTCGCGAAGAGGGCCGGCGCCGCCTGGCTTTCATCGAGGCCCACTACGCCCAGCTGGGACGGGAGTGGTCAGACCCCATGGAGATGACACCGCCATGAGCAGCTTCCTGCAGGTCGCCCAGAGCCTGACCGTGGCCCTCAAAGCGCTGCAGATGTACACCGCTGCCCATCCCCGGGCCCAGCAGTCGCTGAGCATGGCTCAGATCGCGCTGGAGGATTGGCTCGAGCACACGCTCCAACTACAGTTCGTAGCCACTGGAGCCAAGGCCTTCGTGGACGGCGAGCTCCTGGATACGAAGGTTCCGCAGATCGCCAACCTGGCCAAACTGGTGACCGAGCGGGCCATCAGCGGCTTCATCGTGGAACGTGGCGTCACCGAGGAGGACCTGCTCTCCTTCCTCCAAGGCCTGGCCCTCAAACCCCAGCGTCTGGAGGAGGCTGGCGGCTTCGAGGCCTTCCTCCGCACGGCCGGGGTCCGCCACATCAAGGTCTCCCAGACCCGCTACCAGGAGATCAGCGAAGGCGAACACGCCGCCAAGGGCCAGGAGAAGGCCCCCCTCTTCAATCCCGCCACCCCTGCCAAGGCCCCCGGGTCCCAGGCCAAGGTTGGCGGCGCCGATGCCAAGCCCGGCGCCGGACCCAAGGCCGGGGAGGGCCAGACTGGTGCCGATGGCAAGGTTGCTGCTAACGCCGCGGCCAAGGCCACACCCAAGGCCCACCTCACGGCCGAAGCTCTCCTGAAGCTCTTCCAGGACGCCGTGCAGATCTCCCCGGACCTGGACTTGGGGCCCGCCAACCCGAGCTATGGCGAAGACGATGGCGTCCTGGGCTTTCTCAAGCGGGTCAGCCCCGCGGACCTCAGCGGGCTTGGCCCCATGGGGCGGGAGATGGGCCTGGGCGAAGGCATGCCCACTCCGGCCCAGCTCGGCACCCTCCGGCAGGCCCTCATGGGTCTCAGCCCCGAGGTGCAGATGAACCTTCTGGCGGGCCTCTCGAGCCTGCCTGGCCAGCCCGCGGGTCTGGCCATGGGCCTGAAGGCCCTGGCAGGCGAAGTGCTGGCCTCCGCCGCCAGCACGGCCATGGCCAAGGGGGCCACGTGGGCCCAGCTCCGGGGGCCCATCAAAGACATCCTGCGTCCCCTGGCCAACCGCGACAGCATGGTTCGGACCCTGGCCGCCCGCCTGCACGCGGCAGGCCTGGACTCCGCCCAGGCGGACTTCCTCCTGCGGCAACTGGAGTGGGAGGATCTCAGCCTCGAAGCCAAGCTGGTGAAGGTCCTCGACGGGGGCGAACTGCTGGAATTGAGCCAGGAGCAGCGGCTGGCCCTGCTACGCGAGCTGTTGGACACCCGCCGCTTCGATGATTTCATGCGGGTCCAGGAGGTATTGCTGCACATGCTCGGCCACGAGCAGCCCGCCTACCGCATCAAGGCTGTCCAGACCCTCGCGGGCATTGCCCGCTGGGCCCAGGACCCGGGCCTGCCCAGGGAGGCCGAGGGTTCCCTGTCCGAAGGCCTCCGGGCCAACTTCGCCTGGGAACCAGATCCCCCCATCCATCGCTGGACCACGGAGGCGCTGGAGTTCCTGCTGACCTCCCTCGTGGAACGGGGCGAGTTTGGCCATGTCATGGCGGACCTCCAGGAACTGGAGGATCTCACCACCTTCCTGGAGGGGCAGCACCCCTGGCGGAACCAGGCCATCGATCAGCTGCGCCAGGCGCTCACACGACCCCTCCTGCTGGATGCCGTGATCGACCACATCTTCACCATGCCCCGCGAGCAGGCCATCGAGCAGATCTACCCCTATCTGGACTTCCTGAACGAGCCCATGGCGCTGCATCTGGTGGACCGACTGGGCAGTGAGAAAGACCGCACCCATCGAGGCCGCCTGGTGGAGGCCGCGCGGAGCCTGGGCCCCGTGGCCCTGCCAGCCCTCATGTCGGCCCTGGACGCCTCTGCCTGGTTCCTGGTCCGCAACGCCCTGACCATCCTCTCTGACCTGGGCGACGCGGGCTGCGTGCCGGCCATCATCCCCCTCCTGCGCCACCCGGAACCCCGGGTCCGCCGCACGGCGGTGCGAGCCCTCTACAAGCTGGGAGGCCCCGTGGCGGAGCCTCACCTCGTGGCCCGCATCAAAGACACGGATGGCGACACCCTCCAGGAGATCCTCTTCGTGCTCGCCCAGCTCCGCTCGGAGTCCAGCCTCGCCCCCGTGGCTGAGCTGGCCCAGGACAAGCGGGTGGTGGAGAAGCTCCGCATCCAGGCCTTGGATACGCTCGCCCACATCGCCTCACCCCGGGCCTTGCCCGTCATCATGGAATGCCTGAAGCGCAAGACCTTCTTCAGCGCCGGGGAATCCCCGGCCATCCGCCTGGCCGCGGCCAAGGCCCTGGCCGCCCTGGCAACGCCTGAGGCCCGGGCCGCCTTCAAGAAGCTGGTGGACTCAGAACCCAAGGGTGAGGCGCGGGAGGCCATGCTCCGATTTCTGGATCAGCCGGTGCAGCAGTGACAGGCACCCAGCCCCATCCAGATCCTCGCCAGCTCCTGGAGGCCTTCGAGGCATTCACCGCCGCTTCGGAGCACCTGCAGACCCGCTACGAGGCCCTGCAGGGCCAGCTCGGGCAGCTCCAGGGCGAGTTGCAGACGGTGCTGGAGGCCGTACCCTTCGCCATCTGGGTGCTGGCCGAGGACGGCTCGCTGCGCTTCACCAACCGGCCCCAGGGCCTTGAGGGCCGCTTCCTTGAGAATCCGCCCCCCTGGGAGGCGGGTAGCCCCGGCGGCCAGCGCCGCTTCCAGACCCAGGAAGGCCGCGAGCTGATCTTTGAGGAAGAGCGGCGCTCGGCCCCCCATGGCGGCGCCATCGTCACCCTGCGGGACGTCACGGAGGCCGTGCTCAAGGCCCAGCAGGCCACCCGGGAGGACCGCCTCTCGGCCATGGGCCGCATGGCTGCGGAGCTGGCCCACGAAATCCGCAATCCACTTGGCAGCCTGGCCCTCTTCTCCGGGATGCTCGTTGAGGATCTGGCGGAACAGGAGGGCCCCCTGGATCTGGCCCGCAAGATGCAGGAAGGGGTCGGCCGCCTCAACCGCGTCGTGGGCAACACCCTGGCCTTCAGCCGGGATCTGCGACCCAAGCTGGGCGTGGTCACCCTGCGCCCCTTCTGGGAAGAGGTGCTGCGGAACGCCCCCCTCACGGAGGCGGTGCCCTGGGAGAACCAGATTCCCAAGCAGGCCACCTGGATCGGTGACCCGGATCTGCTGCGCCAGGTGGCGCAGAACCTCGTGCAGAACGCCAACCGGGCCCTGGAGGACCAGGAGAACCCGCACCTGGTGCTGGCGGCCGTGAAAGAGCGCCTGGAGGATCGGCCCTGCTGGCATCTCACCCTCTCGGACAACGGTTGCGGCATTCCCCAGGAGGCCCTGGCCAAGGTATTCGATCCCTTTTTCAGCACCTTCGGGGGTGGCACGGGCCTGGGCCTGGCGGTCTGCCACCGCATCATCGTGGCCCATGAGGGCCTGCTCTTCATCGAGAGCCAGGTGGGACGGGGCACCACCGTGCACCTGCGCCTGGCCGCAGCCCAATAGAATCCTGGCCCACGCTTGAGCCCAGCGTGACGCTGGTCACAGAACCTGCGAGGATGGAGAGATCGAGGAGCTTCCATGTCCCTGGCCCATCTCACCCCTGGAAACCAGGCGCCGGAAATCGTGAACGCCATCGTGGAGATTCCCACAGGCTCCCGCATCAAGTATGAGATCGACCACCACACAGGCCTGGTCCACGTGGATCGTGTGCTCTTCTCCCCCTTCCACTACCCGGCTGAGTATGGCTTCATCCCAGGCACCCTGGCCGAGGACGGCGATCCCGCGGACGTGCTGGTGCTCATCAATGGCTCCACCTATCCGGGCGTGGTGATCCGCGCCCGGCCCATCGCCATCCTGCGCATGAGCGACGAGAAGGGACGCGATCAGAAGGTCCTGGCCGTGGCCACGGACGATCCCACCTATGCCCACGTGACCTCCCGCACGGACCTGCCCCCCCACTTTCTGCTGGAGGTGGAGCACTTCTTCCTCACCTATAAGGATCTGGAGCGCAAGACCGTCTCCAGCGATGGCTGGGGCGGCAAGGCCGAGGCCCACGAGTTCGTCCGGGCCTCCGTGGAAGCCTACAAGAAGGCCAACGGGTAGCGCGGCGTGACGGCACCGGAGTCAGCCCCAGGGCTGGTCTGCTTCGACCTGGATGGGACCCTGGTGGATCCGTTGCTGGGTGTGCGGAACTGCCTGGCCAAGACCTGCGCGGCCTTCGAGCTGGCCCTGCCGGACGAGGCCACGGTGCGGGACTGGATCGGCTTCGGCATGCGGGAATCCCTGAGCACCCTTAAGGGCCTGGAGGAGCCCGCCCGGCTGGAGGCGGCGCTGGAGTTCTACTGGGAGCGCTACCGCGAGGACGGCGTCTTCGAGCACGAGCTCTATCCGGGCGTCTTCCACTTGCTGCACCGCCTCAAGCGCCAGGGGCACCGCATCTACATCGTGTCCGCCAAGCCCAGCATCTTCGCCCGCCGCATCGCCTACCAGTTCGACCTGAACCTCATCTTCGACGATATCTTCGGCAGCAGCCTGAAGGGGCGCTGGCAGCCCAAGACTGAAGTCATCGCGGGTCTGGTTCAGCGGGGCACGGTCTGGGCCGGCGGGGTCTTCATCGGCGACCGCGGCGTGGACATGGTGGCCGCCCGGGATCACGGCCTGGAGGCCATCGGCGTGGGCTGGGGCTACGGCAACCTGGAAGAACTCCAGGGCGCAGGGGCCGAGCGCATTTTCCCATCGGTGCCCGAGCTGGATGCCTGGCTGAAGGTACGCTTCCCGCAGCCAGAACGCTTCGACGCCTTCAGCCGGTCGGAGTAGCCCAGCGGGTGCCTGCGGGCAGGTTGGGGCGGAAGGTACTGGGGGGCTGGGCGGCGGGCACCTTGGCATCCAGCAGTTCCAGTTTCTGCTTGGCTCCGCTGGTATCGGTCCACTCCACCGTATGCAGCAGGCCGCCCCGCCCAGTGGCTCTCAGCTCGGGCAGTCCCGTCTCCCGTGGCACCAGGCGCAAACCCTCGCCGCCGAAAGCTTCGACGCGGTAGAGCCGCTCCAGCCGGGCCGGCTCCAGGAGGATGCCCAACAAAGGGAAATCCCGCACGGCCCGGGCCAGTTCCACGCGCTGGGCCGTGCGCGTGTCGGGATCGTACTGCACCAGACTGCGGCCATCGCAGGTGACTGTGAGGCCGCCCGCGTAGCTGACCTTGAGGCGCCCGCCAGGGGCCAGAAGGAGCTGGCCCTCCCGCTTGAGCTTGCCGAAGACCAGGCTCTCACTCTCCTGACGGAACCGGGACTCCAGCGCGGGCTTGCGCGAGAACGTGTTCCACCAGCCCGGCAGAGCCGCCAGCAAGGGGGCCACGGCCAGGACTGCCACCAGCAGGGGACGCAACTCAGTTCCTCTTCATTTCAACGCTGAGCTTTGCCGTGCTGCCCTTGACCGGGGCAGGCCGGTGGATCTGGCCCTCGCTCACCACCACGCCCCGGTGGCGCAGTTGGACCACAACCTCCAGCTCGCCATCCAGCTCGGCTGGCACCTCCAGGCGCAGCACCGAGGGGGCGCCGGACCGGCCCGCGAGGGTCAGCTCGCCCAGCAGAGAGTTGATCGCATCGCTGGCCTCATGGCCCCTGGGCTTCAGGACGGGCTTGCGGGCCTCCTGGTGCAGCGAGGAGGCCAGTCCAGCCAGTGGATCCATCCGTGGCCCGGTCTTGGGGCGCGGGGCGACTGGAAGGGGCGCCGGGGGAGGCTCGTGGACGGGTTCGGATGCTTGAGTGGGCTCAGGCTCTGGAGTGTGTTCGGGCTCTGGAACGTGTTCGACGACGGGTTCAGGCGCCGGTGGATTGAACTCCTCCATGAAGGCCTGGCTTGGCGTTGGGTCACCTTCCATCAGGAAGCCCAGCTCCTCCGAGACAGGCTCCGGAGGTTCAGGCAGGATGGGGGCCTCGATGAGGAAGCCGATGTCGTCATCGTCGTCAGCCAGGGGCTCAGCAGGTGGGGCGGCAGGAGCGGGCTCCTCAAGATCCAGCAAGTCCGACACGGAAGGCAGATCCGAAAGGGTGAGCGCCGCCGGGGCTGGGCGGACGGGGGCGGGCACCTGGGTCGCAGACCCCTCCTCCAGCACGTGAGCCTTGATGTGCGACAGAGCCAGCTTGGTGATGCCACGCAGGGTTTCAAAAACCCCCGTGCCATCCGAAGCCACGGATTGGAAGCTCGGCAGTCCCCGGGGGTTGAAGGTGCTCTCCAGTTGGTCGATGGAGACGACGTTCTTGAGGTCCCGCTTGTTCCACTGGAAGACCGTGGGAATCTCCCCCAGCACCAGGCCCAGTTCCCGGAGGTTCTCCTCGAGGTTCAGGTAGCTCTCCCGGCAGGCATCGACCATGGCGGTCTGGCTGTCCACCACGAAGACAATGCCGTCCACACCCTTGAGCACGAGCTTGCGGGTGCTGTTGTAGAAGACCTGGCCCGGCACTGTGTAGAGCTGGAGTTTGGTCTTGAAGCCACCCACCATGCCCACGTCCAGGGGCAGGAGGTCGAAGAAGAGGGTTCGATCGGTCTCGGTGTTGAGGCTCACCATCTCGCCCCGGGCCTTCTGGCTGGTGCTGCCGTAGATGGTGTTGAGGTTGGTGGTCTTGCCGCACAGACCGGGCCCGTAGTAGACGATTTTCGTCGTCATCTGCCGGGTGGCATGATTGAAGAACACCATTTCATGACCTTTCGGGAACCCTGAAGTCTAGCCCGGAAGCTCAGTCGACTCAATGCAAATGCTGGAAATGCCTAGGACATTCCCTTCAGGAACCCAAGCACCTGCCGGTCGTGCTCCTGGGTCTGGACGTCCGTGAGGACCTTGCGCACGATGCCCTGGCGATCGATGAGGAACGTGACCCGCTTGGCGAAGCCCACAATGGGCATCTTCACCCCGTAGGCCTCGATGATGCGCTTGTCTGGGTCCGCCAGAATGCTGAAGGGCAAATGGTATTTCTCGGCGAAGGCCTTGTGGCTGAGGCCCGTGTCGGCGCTCACACCCAACACCACGGCACCTGCGGCCTGGAGGGTGGCAAAGCCGTCCCGCAGGCTGCAGGCCTCGGCGGTGCAGCCCGGCGTGTCGTCCTTGGGGTAGAAGTAGAGAATCACCTTCGCCTTGCCCTGGTAGTCCGCCAGCCGCACCTGGGCCCCGTGCTGGTCCTGAGCCTCGAAGGCTGGGGCCTTCATCCCCTCCCGCACCTCTGCGGCTGAAGCCAAGCCAAGCATCGCCATGATCCCCACGCCTACCCTCCAGTTCCTTCTCATGCCAGTCTCCGTGAAGGGGTGGATTGTGGCACCATCGCCATAGAAACGGGAGATTGAGATTTGGACAATTCCACGCGCATCGCCCTCCTGCCCGGCGACGGGGTCGGCCCCGAAGTCATGGCCGAGGTCCGGCCCTGCCTGGCTTGGGCCGAGGCCCGGGGGTGCCGCCTGGTGCTCCTCGACCTGCCCCACGGTGCGGAGCACTGCCTGGCCACCGGCGAAACCCTGTCCGAGGCGGTCTTCCTGGAGTTGCGGGATCGCTGTGATGCCATCCTTTTCGGCGCGGTGGGTGATCCCCGCCTCCCCGATGGCCGCCATGCGGAACAGATCCTGCTCCGCCTGCGCCAGGGCCTGGAACTCACCGTGAACTTCCGGCCCTGCCGCCCGGTGGTGGTGGGCTCAGACCCGACCATCGACATCGAGGTCTTCCGCGAGAACACCGAAGGGCCCTACTGCCTGCAGGGCACCACGGAACCGGGCCGGGCCGTGGACTTCGCCATCCACACGGAGCCCGCGGTCCGGCGCCTCCTGGAGGCGGCCTTCCAGCGCGCCGCGGCCCGGGGGCGCAGCCTCACCCTGGCTCACAAAGCCAACGTGCTCAGGCACGGCCACGGGCTCTGGATGCGGGTCTTCGGAGACCTGCAGGCCCTGTACCCCCAGGTGGTCGCCAAGGCGCTGCACGCGGATGCCCTGCTCTGCGCCCTGGTGCAGGATCCGCGGGCCTTCGGCCTCATCTCCGCAGACAACTACCTGGGCGATCTCATCAGCGACCTCACGGCCGCCTACAACGGGGGCATGGGTGTGGCGCCCTCACTCAGCTGGGCCCCTCACCACCCCTTCCGTTGCAACGCACTGGCGGAGCCCGTCCATGGCTCCGCACCGGACATCGCGGGCCAGGGTCTGGCCAACCCCGTGGGCATGTTCCTCAGCACCGCCCTGCTCTTCCGCCACCTGGGCTGGGAGGCGGAAGCCCTCGCCCTGGAAGACGCCGTAGCAGGTGCCCTGAAGGCCGGTGCAGCCACACGGGATCTGGGCGGGCAACTCAGCACCAAGGCCATGGGCGAGTCAATCCGGGCGAGGCTGAGCTGAAAGAAATTTCAAAGCCAGGAAGGCCATGAAGGAAGAGAAGGCTCAGAATTCGCGAGGAACCCTTCTGTCTTCAGTGTCCGTGGTCTTCCTGTCTCCGTGGTTGGTTTTTGTTCGCCGTGCACAAGCGAACTAGCAGCTCCGCATGACGCCCACGAGGACGCCCTGGATGTCGATGCGCTGGGGCGGGTAGCAATGGGGCTGGAGCTCCGTGTTGTGGGGGATGAGCCAGACGCCCTTGGTGTCCCGGCGAAACTCCTTGAGGGTGACCTCCTCCTGATCTATGAGGGCCACGACGCGATCACCGTTGCGATAGTCGCCCTTGCGCTGCAGCACCACCAGGTCGCCGTCGAGGATGGCGTCGTCGATCATGGAGTCACCCCGCACCCGCAGGACGAAGAGCTCCTCCCGCTGGCGGTGGATGCTGTTGGGCACCTCGATGGGCAGAGCGCGGCTCTCGGGCAGGATGGGCGAGCCCGCAGCCACATCACCGCAGAAGGGGAAGATCCGCACTGAGGTGGGAAGCTCGGCCCGGGATTCCTGACGGGCGGTCTGGAGGGGAGTGATTCCTGGCTCAGCTTCCGCTGCCACGACCAGATTGTTCCCCTTTCCGTGGCTGCGCACGAGGAAACCCTTGTCCATGAGGTGCTGGACGTGCTTGTGGATGGTGGAGACGGCACTGGAGCCCACCCCCTTGGCAATTTCGGCCAGGGTGGGGCTACGCCCTTCGTCTTCCACGAAGACGCGGATGAACTTCAGGACGGCCTGTTGGCGTTTGGTGAGATCGCTGGCTTTCATGGGTTCCAAGGTAGGTGTGGAGGCCCAGGTCGTCAATCCCTTTTTTTTCGCTTTATTTCAGACATCCATTTCCTCAGCCTCAAGACCTGAGATGGAACCCGGCTCCGGGCTCTGCCATACTGAAAAACGGCCTTGAGGGTCAATGATTTACGCCCCCTTCGTCATCTTTCCGCCTGCTGCAATTCCCCGCCCGGAATCAGAAAGGAGTCCCCATGGCTGTCAGCCAGATCGCCCCTACCCCCACAGGAGGAGCGAAAACCAGGATCAACGATTTTTCCATCCAGGTGGCTACGGTCAATGGATCGGGGTCCCAGACGGCCAATACCGTGCTCCTGCGCGCCATCTTCCAGATGGGTGTCTTCGTGAGCGGCAAGAACCTCTTCCCCTCCAATATCGCCGGGCTTCCCACCTGGTTCACCATCCGCGCCAGTGCCAAGGGCTATGTGGCCCGCAAGGCCAGCAACGAGATGCTGATCCTCATGAATGCCGAGACCGCCAAGGAGGACGTCGCCAAGGCGGATGCAGGCGCCCTGGTGATCTACGATGAGCCCCTGCAGCTGGACAAGCTCCGGGAGGATCTGGTCTTCGTGCCCGTACCCTTCCAGAAGCTGGTGACCGCCTCCTGCCCTGAGCCCAAGCTGCACAAGCTGGTTAAGAACATGATCTACGTGGGCGTGGCCGCGCGCCTGCTGAGCGTGGACATGGCCGAGGTCAAGAAGGCCATCGCCAAACAGCTCAAGGGCAAGGCCAAGGCCATCGAGATCAACCAGGCCGCCGCCGACGCGGGCTACGACTGGGCCATGGAGCACCTGCAGGACCAGGACCACATCAAGGTCGTGCGCGACAACAAGACCCAGGGCCTCATCATCGTGGACGGCAACGAAGCCTGCGCCCTGGGCGCCATCTTCGCTGGCGTCACCGTGGTGGGTTGGTATCCCATCACCCCCGCCTCCAGCCTGGTCGAGACCTTCATCGAGTACGCCGAGGAGTACCGCAAGGATCCCGAGACCGGGAAGTCCACGGTGGCCATCGTGCAGATGGAAGATGAGCTGGCCTCCGCTGGTGTGGTGCTGGCCGCAGGCTGGGCCGGTGCCCGCTCCATGACCTCCACCGCAGGTCCTGGCGTCTCCCTCATGAGCGAGTTCATCGGTTTGGGCTACTACGTGGAGGCCCCGGGCGTCTTCTTCAACGTGGCCCGGACGGGCCCCAGCACGGGCCTGCCCACGCGCACCCAGCAGTCGGATGTGGAACTCTGCGCCAAGTGCAGCCATGGCGACACCCAGCACATCAACCTCTACCCCGGGACCATGGAGGAGTGCTTCCAGTTCTCCTATGACGCCTTCGACCTGGCCGAGCTCTTCCAGACCCCCATCTTCGTGGTGACGGACCTGGACCTGGGCATGCAGAACTGGTCCTCCAAGCCCTTCGCCTATCCCACCAAGCCTTACAACCGCGGCAAGGTCCTCAACCAGCAGCAACTGGCCGAGGCCAAGGACTGGGGCCGTTACAAGGACGTGGACGGCGATGGCATCTGCTACCGCTCCCTGCCCGGCACCCCCGGCGGCAAGGGCGCCTATTTCACCCGCGGTTCCGGCCATAACGCCTACGCCCAGTATTCCGAGAAGCCCGAGGACTACCTGGAAGTGGTGGACCGCCTCCGGCGGAAGTACGAAAACGCCAAAACCCACGTGCCAGTCCCTGTCTTCCGGAATCTGGGTTCTGCCAAGGGCGTCCTGGCCTTCGGCTCCAGTGATCCCGCCGTCATCGAGGCCCAGGACATCCTGGCCGAGGGCGGGCTCAAGACCGACTACCTGCGCCTGCGGGCCCTGCCCTTCACCGCCGAGGTGGATGCCTTCGTGAAGGAGAAGCAAGTAGTCTACGTGGTGGAGCAGAACCGCGACGGGCAGATGGCCAACATCTTCCGCGAGACCTACCCCGAGTACGCCACCAAATTCAAGAGCGTGCTCCACTACGACGGTCATGCCATCGCTGCCAAGAGCATCGTGGACCAGATCACCGCCTTCGAGCAGAAGTAAGAGGAGCCGACCATGACCACCGCCACTCCCTCCGCTCCCACCAACAAGCTCGGCTTCACCAAGCAGGACTACGTGGGCTCAAAGTCCACGCTCTGTGCCGGCTGCGGCCACGACGCCATCACAGCCCAGATCATCAATGCCGCCTTCGAGTCAAACATCGAGGGCTACCGGGTCACCAAGTATTCCGGCATCGGCTGCTCCTCCAAGACCCCGGCCTACTTCATCAACCAGGGCTGGGGCTTCAACAGCGTCCACGGCCGCATGCCCTCCCTGGCCACCGGCGCCTCGCTGGCCAACCGCAACCTCATCAACATTGGCGTCTCCGGCGATGGTGATTCCATGTCCATCGGCATGGGCCAGTTCGTCCATGCCGTGCGCCGCAACGTGCCGATGATCTACATCATCGAGGACAACGGCGTCTACGGCCTCACCAAGGGCCAGTTCTCGGCCACTGCCGACCAGGGCGCCCACCTCAAGACTGGCGCCGTGAACAACCTCCCTCCCGTGGATCCCTGCACCCTGGCCATCGAGCTGGGCTGCGGCTTCGTGGCCCGTTGTTTCTCGGGCAACCCCAAGCAGCTGGGCGCCATCCTCAAAGCCGCCTTCGCCTACGAGGGCACCGTGGTGCTGGACATCATCAGCCCCTGCGTCACCTTCAACAACCACGATGCCTCCACGCGCTCCTACAAGCATGTGAAGGACCATGACTTCCCCCTCCATGACCTGGGCTTCATCCAGTACTCCGAGGTGGAGGACGTGGACATCGCCGCCGGCGCAACCGAGCACGTCACCTTCCCGGACGGGTCCAAGGTGGCCATCAAGGCCATCCACGACTCCTACGACCCCACGGACCGTTTTGGTGCCATGAAGGCCATCCACGAATCCATGGCCAAGGGCGAGTTCCTCACAGGCCTGCTCTACATCAACCCCACCCAGCCCACCCTTACGGACGTGCTGAATCTGGTGGACGAGCCCCTGGCCACCCTGCCCGAGAGCCGCGTCAAGCCAAGCGCAGCCGTGCTGGAAGAGATCATGCAAGGTTTGATGTAGATCGTCTGTCGTTCCCATGCAAAAGGCCGCCTTTGGCGGCCTTTTGCATGGGGCTGCGCCATTGACGCGGTACCCCATCCCGATAGACTGGAGCTTCGTGGGCCTGTAGCTCAGCTGGGAGAGCGCTGCGTTCGCAATGCAGAGGTCGTCAGTTCGATCCTGATCAGGTCCACCAATAGCCCCTTGAGAAATCAAGGGGCTTCTTGTATTTAATCGACCCATGGGTTCTTGCCGAATCACTCGTCGTCAAAATATCGTCAAGTGTTGGGGGATCAATTCCCATCGACCGTGGTAGACCCCAGTTAATCCAGGAAGACCAAAATCTTGTGCTTCAATGCGAGAAGGCGAGATTTCCGACCCATCAAGACCGACGGTTCGAAGGTCCATTCAGGAGCACAGCATGAGCCGCAGGGCTGGCGGGTGGGACCAGAATCAATGGTGTGGCAATGGCAGTAATCCAGCCGCCAGCGCCGCCGCATGGCAATGCCTCCCGCCAATTCTGAAGGCGGCACTGGTATGGGCCTTCCTGCGGGGTGGCCCATCCACATCAGGTGACTTGGTACGACTGCATGAAGGGCTGGCCTTCGGCGAACGCGGACCGATTTCGCTAGCCGTTCGAGAGGAACCCAGATGGATGGCCGAGCACCTGCATCGTGTTCTGACGACCCTGTCCTGGGTTCAGGTGGAAGCGGCTGTTTCGATTTTCCTTGCCCCCATGGATTCCAGGTCCGTGAAGAATCGTCGTCTCCGCGTGAATGAGAAGGGCGATGAAGCTGATACATGGCAGGTGGCCAGAAAAGGTGAAGATCTTCTGCGCCCGGCGGAGGCCGCCGATTACCAACGATGGATTCCGTCGCCACTGCCGGCACAGCGTGAGTTTCTTCTGTGGCTTCATATGGTGAAGGACAGCCACGAAGGATGGGCAGCGCAGCAGACAAAGGATGTTGGCTTCCCGCCGATGCCGAATCCGAACGGCACGGATGTGCCGGGGCGAATCTTCCCGATTGATTTGGGCGGGTGGCTGCTGCAGAAGCAGGTGTTCGATCATCTCCACGGCATCCAATGGGGCTATGGCCTGTGGCGCGCAATGGGCATAACGCCGTCCTGTCCAGAGCAGGTCGGACTATCCGACATTCAGGCTGCCAGTCACCCTGGTGGCGGACTGGTCGTCGCCAGGCCCGGCGGGCAGGATGCCTTCATTGGCGGGCCGAAACACGGGCTGAAGGACTTTAACCAGATGATCTTGCAGGCGCTGGATTCGCTGGATGACTTCGACCACGACATGCACATCGAAGCCCTGATTCACGGCCGCGAACGGGAAGCCTTCGCTGGGGTATCGCAGCGACGCCATGCGAAGCGTCGCAGGGGCGTCATGCGAAGGGTGCAACACCCGGTATAGCGATAGGCCACTGCCATCGAGAAACCGTCCAACCGGAGAATGCCTGTTTGTCAAAAAGCCCGTGGGAGATGCTGCCCTTGATGCTGTGACTGTAGGTTGGCCCGGCATCCTTCACGGGAGGGGCGATCAATGCGAAGGCGACTGGTGGTGCCCCAGCCCGTGCTGCCCCAGGAATCCATGTTCGATTCCGCGCCACTGCCCTGCATGGCCCTCACCATCGAGGAGGCCGCAGAAGTATTGCGCGTGTCCCGTTGCACCGTACTGGATCTTATCAACGAGGAGAGGTTGCGTGTGGTGCGGATCGGCAGGCGGGTCATTGTCCCCATCAAGGCCATCGAGGAATTCCTGAATCCAACGGGCTAAAGGCGGTGGAAGGAAAGTGGCTGGACTGTCCTGAAGAAATCATGCGTTAGACCGTGGCCCCGCCCCTCGATTCCAGCTAACACGTAGGGCTTGTGCGAACGAACCACCTGGACTTCACGTCCACGAACCACAGAAACCGTCGATTAAACCGGTCGCCAAGGTGCCATGAGAGATGGAGCCAAGGCGGTGCATACCCGCGGAGGCTGTATGACGAATTCAATGTCCACGAATACCCTGTCTCAACTTGAAGTCATCATCCCCCGGTGGGTTTATAGGCGCGTCCTGGCGGTTGCCGTGCACCTGGACCTTGATCCCGCCCTCTGGGCCTATGACGCCTTGGCCCAGGCAGCGGGTCGGTCTTTGCATTTCGCCCACCAGGAAAGACTTCGCCAGCCCATCTGGAAGGCAGGTTGCATTTCCAGTGAAACCGCTGATGCCACATCCGCCAGCGGCGGGTCTGAAAATCCGCCGATGCTAGGCGGCGATGCGGTCCAGGAAATCACACCCACCCATCCGGAGATTCTTTGGATCGTGCGTCAAGGGGATCCGAAGCGTAGCAACCGTCTAGTACTGAGTCCATCTCAGGCCCGCTTGATCCGAACTGCGGCAAGGGCGTGCCATATGCGTGCGGCCAGGTTTGTCGTCCGTGTGCTGCGTGACGCTGCGGACGCGCCCTGCACGCCACGGATGCTGTAGCGCGGATTTGAACAGGGCCCCCCACGAGGCATGCCCAAAACTTCATGGAGGTGATATGCGTTACGGGAATGTTTTCCAGGCATTCTTATCGGCCGAAGTGCCGCTGATCAAGCTGAAACCAGGCGACAAGCGACCATTCAGCCCGACTGCTGTCATGAGCCGCTTGGCCACCTTGTCGGCGGTGGAAACCGCCCTCCAGGCTTCCGCCAACATTGGTGCCGTCACACACCTGTGTGCGATGCCAGGCGCAAACCCGCTTCGCTTTGCCGACTTGGACGTTGACCGCTGGGATCCACAGATCGACCTGTCCCCTTACACCGTTCGGATCCGGCGGGAAGGGCAAGACGCACGCGCCCATTACTGGTTGCGCCTGCCGGGGCATGTGCCGATGGTTACCGCCAAGGACGCACGGGGATGGGACGTTTTGACCTGGAACACCGTCATGCCCGCATCGGTTCATCGGGACGGTTCCACCTATCTGATAGAGCGCCGGGTTGGATCCGAATGGATCGAATGGGAAGGTGATTCCTTCAGTTTGCTGGATCTGCCAGAGGTGGACCCCTTTGCCTTCCTTCCACCTGTGCAGCGGAAACCGAAGAAAGTGCTGGCCGCTGGATCCAGGATCGACTGGAAACCCACTACGGGATTACCCCACACACGCCTGCGGAAGGCAGAACACTACCTCAGGCATGAAGCACGTTCTTCCGTTTCAGGGCAGCATGGCCACGATGCACTACTGGTGGTCGTGTGTAACCTTCGGCTGTTCCACGGCCTGGACTGGCCCGTTGCCTGCCGCCTGCTACGGGAATGTTTCGACGGCAAGTGCGTCGATGATCATGGGCGGCACTATCCCTGGACAGATGAAGAGCTGACCCACAAATGGAATGAAGCCGGGAAGCCAGAAGCCTACCCGACCCTTGCCTTGACCGACCCAAAGACCATCGCCCGTGTGGCCGCGGCTGCCCTTCAGAAGGAGGTCCAGGCCTTCCTAGACGTGTGCACCGACAAGGATGGAAACTGCGAACCGACAACCCTTCGGCACGCGTTCATCGCTTGGCGCGGCGGCATGCTGGTCAATCCCACCGCGTTCGGCCGTGCGGTCCATGCCTGCCTGGGTGATGGGTCTGACACTTCCGGCGGTGGGCGCAGGTACCAAGGGTGCCGACTGAAATAATCGGGTTTGGGGTTGACCAGTGAGGGCAGCGGGCCAAGGACGGTTAGTGCCGGGCAGTTGGGATGGATTGTGCCGCCGAAGGCGGTGGTTTCTTCCTTCAGTGAAATTGGTGTGTAGGGATCGTATCTTTCTGTGATCTGAAGTTCAGGCTTCTGGGTGGATGAATGTACCCATTGGGCGTGAAAGCCTTGGTAGGGGCACGCCAGCTTGCACCGGGCCATGACCATGGCCAAGGCAGGGGCCTGGTCGCCTAGCCCCCTGGATGAATGTGCTTCCCTGACCATCCCCCGCTACACGGTCCACGCCGGTCCGCACCTGGACAGAACCCGGCCCACCCCTGCCACTGCGTGGGATGGCCCTACGCGCAATGACGGCGCGCAGGGAACCCTGCCATCCCCCTTCGTTCCGCGCTTCGCTTGCGGGCCAGTCCTGCGGCCCGGCCGGGGGCAGATGGGTGCGGTGTGGGCCAGAACCCGTCCAGGGGCTACCCGCCGCTACCCGTTCCGCTATGTCTTCGACCCGTTGCTTCGTCCTGCCACCGTCGAACGACTGTGGGCGTTCCGGACCAGTAATCTGATCCCGTGCCCCTGAAGGAATCCCATTACCAAAGCTGAACTGATCCGATGGCTGGATGGTCCGGATGCTTTGCGCGACATTCAACGTGATATCCGTTCGCTGGACCCCATGCCACCCGCAGACCAAACCGCGTGGTCCCTGGCCCGGATTGCCGTTGAAATCCGTGCCTGTGACGACCCCCAGGCCGAACAATGGGCCAAGTGGGCCGTGTGCGATCAGACCCGGACCCTGGTTCATCGAACCCTGTACGCCGCGGCATCAGACGGTGATTCGATCCGGCCGATCATCCTTGCGGTTGTTCGCAGGCGAGTGCTTCAGGACTAAGCGAGGACCCCGAGGGAAGACCAAAAGCAGCCCGGTCTAAATCCCGGGACAGGTACCGGTCCAGCCAGGTTCGGATTTGGCCGTCCGACAGATCCCCCCGCCGGGCCAGATCTTCCACACAGGCGCCCAGCAGGATCCGCCGCCGGGTGGCCAGCGCGCGCTTTTTCCGGTCGTTCTGTTGCGCCAGCATCCTGGCCTGTGCCTGCAGTTGTTCTGCCCGTTCGCGAAGGTCCCTGATTCGGTCTTCCCGCGTCTTGCCCATGGTCCACTCCACATATTAAGTGTTGCAACTCTTATTATGCGATAGACTGATCACGACGTCCAGGCAGCATCTAGCCCTCCCCTCCGCCGAAGGCAAGGGCGCACTTAAAGCATTCCCTTCGGTGAATGCGTGCGGTCAGGGCAACCCCGACACCCCACCCAGCCGGTTCCACCGTGGAGACCAGATGTTCCACCTGCATGTCCAGATCCTGCGTCGCGCCGATGGCCGATCCGCCACTGCTGCGGCTGCCTATCGGTCTGCGTCAAAAATCACCGATCAACGCACAGGCCAGGTTTGGGACTTCACACGGAAACGTTTCGCTGAACCCCTTCCCTTGATCCTTCCGGAAGGAACACCACCCGGCATGGCTGACCGTGCCTTCCTTTGGAATGAAGTCGAAATTCACGCAAAGCGCCACGATGCCCAGGTGGCCCGTGAAATCGAGGTTGCCTTGCCCCATGGCCTGACCGCCGATGGCGAAATCAGCTTGGTCCAGCGATTCGCGCACTGGCTGTCCGCTGAATATGGCATCGGCGTGGATGCTTGCCTTCACCGTGCGCCCGGGAATCATCATGCCCATCTGATGACCACCACGACGACCCTTGGCCCTGGGGGCATAGGCCCGAAAGTACGGGCCTTGGACCCCATCGCATCCAAGAAGGGAAATGCGGCGGCGGCATCTCCCCTGGAGGCGATCCGTGCGGCCTGGGAATGCCTGATCAATGAAGTGCTATCCGGTACTGGGCGGCGCGTGGACCGCCGAACCCTTGCTGCCCAATGCATCGACCGCACACCCCAACAACATCAAGGCCCCACAGCCACGGCCATAGCGCGCCGCGGGGGCACCCCCGACCGCACCAGAACACCAGCGCGAAAACCAATGGAGGATCACCATGAAAACCAGCCACGCCCACGGACCCGACGCAGATCCGAACCCGAACTCGCCCCTCGGCAGCACCGAACCCACTGTAGGTAGGCATTACGTCCCACCGATCGCAATCGGGCCGGTTCCAGGCCTGCCCATCAGTGAACCGAAGCCCAGGGCACCGCAGCCGACCTTTTTGGAAGAACTGGCAGCGGCCCAGGCCTACGAAGAACAGCACCCGTGGCCACCCTTGGACGATGAATGTCTAATGTCCGAGGGCATCGATCCCCTTGAGGCATACGGAGGGCCGCCCAAGCGCGTTCCAACACCCAAAGTCGCATGGCCAACTTCAATGGTCACCGCGGACAGCGATGACCCTGCCGTCATTTGGAAGGTCATTTGCGATGAAGCCGCCAAGCCCGGTCCGATGCTGAGCACGGCGGAAGCGGATGACCTGTGGGTGGTCTACACGGGACGGAAGGGAAAGCTGCTGCTACTAATCTGCCCCGAATGCGACATGGTCCCGTACCTGGATGGCCAGTTCCCTTGCCCAGTCAGCATTACGGGATCAAGTGCATTCACGACCATTTTGCACGAGGCACAATCCCTAGCCGGGTACGCCCGCCATGGTGCCGCCGCCGACACCATCGGACGGTTGGCCCGCTACGACCAAGGACGCGCCACAGCCATCAAGGCTATCCGGGATGGCGAACAAGGCAGGCTATAAATGTGTTCTTACCGGGCCCTGAATATGAAACAGGCCCGAGCCAGACGAAGGGCCCTGCTCAGAGAATTGGGGGGAGGAATGAAAACGGCCCAGCCCATTCAGAGGTAGGGCCGTTTGTGTCTTTCTGCGTCTTACCGCTTGAGCAGCGCCTTGATTTCAGCGAGCTCGGCCTTCATGGTGTCCAGTTCGGCCGTCATGGTGCCCAATTTTGAGCGCAGGGTGTCGTTCTCGGCCTTGAGTTCCTGCACGGCCTTCACTGTGTAGGGGATAACCTGGTTGTAGCTCACAGTCCAGATGCCCTTGCTTTCATCTGCTGGAGCATGAGCTGCCATGGGTAGAACTTCGTAGAGTTCCTGGGCGATAAAACCAGCTTCTTCCGCGCCGTCCTTGGCCAGCGCGAGCTTCCCATCCACAAAGCGACTCAGGTGCTTGAGATAGGTCTTGGGACGGAGCTTCATAAGGGTGGTGAGCCCGTTCTCGATGGGTTGCTGATTGGACTTGAGACGGCCATCGGAGGTCAGACTGGAACCAGATGCGGTAACTGTTCCTTGGAAGTCTCCGGCAACGCCATAGACCGTGTTCCAAAGGTTGGTGGTGGACCCCAGATTGGTTGATCCATTGGCACCCGGAACAAACTCGGAGAGCACGGGATAAGCGAGCCAACCTTGGACAGAGTCGTAATAGCTTGTGTTGCCATCGGCGCCGATGACCATTTGGTTCGCCTTGGTTGCCCGGCTACCCGTGCCGATAGCGATCTGATTACTCAGGGTTCCATCCGCCGTGTCTGCGGCATACCCCAGGAAAACCCCGTACTGGCCGGTGGTGACATTTTCCGCAGTCCCCCCTCCTACAGCCGTATTGCTGGATCCAGCAAAAGAAAAACCATTCATCGCGCCAGTGCCTACGGCCACATTATTGGAACCGCCGTTGTAGTACATCGCAGCGTAGCCAATGGCGACATTGTTAGAACCATCGTTAGAGCTGGCATTACTCATCGCCTTTGAACCGATAGCCGTGTTCTGTATCCCGGCACCAATATCCCCCCCTGCGATTGTACCGATTCCTACGTTGTCGGTCCCGGTAGAAACGTATTGAAGCGCACCGTACCCGAACGCGGAATTGTTTCCAGTTGTACTAATTAACCCCCCCAAGGCCCCGGTGCCAGCCTTGGTGTTGTAATAACTATCAGAGCTCAGGCTGGGGGCGCCCCAGGAGGGCGTTGACCCATTTGTGGTGAGGAACTTGCCTGTATTGCCGGTCTGGGATGGCAGGCTAGCCCCGCCAGCGGCGCTGCTAACCCAGGTGCTACCGTTTGAGGTCAGCACATTCCCGGAGGTGCCAGGTGCCACGGCCTGTAGGGCGCTGGTTCCGTTGCCCAGCACTACGTAACCAGCGGTGAGCGAGGTGCTGCCGGTGCCGCCATTGGCCACAGGCACCGTGCCCAGGCTGATGGTATTGGTCGAGCGGGAAAGGGGCGAGTTGAAGGTAAGCGTGCTTTCCTTGCCACTCACGGCGGAGGTCACAAAGGCCGTTGTGGCGAGTTGGGTGGTGTTGGTGCCTGCCGTCGCCGTCGGTGCTGCCGGCGTTCCAGTGAAAGTGGGTGATGCCAGCGGCGCCGCCCCGAGACTCGTCAGCGCCCCCGAAGCGGAGGTGGCCCCCGTGCCGCCACTCGAGACTGCCAGCATGGCCGACAGGCCCGCAGCCGTGCCGCTGGTGTTGGCGGCGTTGTTGGGGATGTCAGCGGAGAGCAGTGTGGGTAGTTGCGCATGAGGCAGCGTGCCGGTACTGAGATCGCTGGCCGATACTGTGACATTGCCACTAAGGGCATGGCCGTTGACGGTGGTGGTGGTGGCCACTTTGTTACCCAGGGCCGTGCTGAGGTCGGTCTGATCGACCAGTGTGCCCGTGATACCGCCCCAGGCCGCTCCGCCCCCACTGATTGGAGAGCCGTTCACCGTGAAGGAACCTGTTACGTCCACATTCGTTGCGTAGATATTTTTCCAACGCTTGTTGCTGGATCCCAAGTCCGTCGTGGCGGTTTTACCGGGAAGCGCCTGAACGATGGAAGGGTGATCAGAGTCTGAACCATCCCCGCCGAAAACCAGTTGGTTGGCTGCTGCGGTTCGGGCACCCCAGCCGATGGCTACCTGATTATCGTACGGGTGTATGGTGTCGAGACTGTCCGCCTTGTAGCCAATGAAAACGTTGCCGTTGCCCGAAGTAACGCTGTTGCCTGCCCAGGCCCCCATGCCGACGTTATACATGCCAGAACTGCCACCAAGGGCAATGGCACCGAAGGCGCTATTATAGCTATTAGCTGTGTTAGTAACATCACTTAGGGCCTGGTTCCCCACGGCCGTGTTGTAACTACCTGACACATTTGTAACGAGTGCCGAAGATCCCAGGCCAACGTTGTACCCACCGGTTGTGTTTTGGCTCATGGCGGAGGCGCCAATGGCTGTATTGTTGCTACCAGTGGTGTTGGCCGTCAAGGGCACAAGCCCGATGGCCACATTATTACTCCCACTGATTAGGGAATCCTGACTACCAAGCATTCTCAGCCAAATAGAGGAACTTGATGGGCATGGGCGGAGTTCTGGCGGCGGCGTGAAGTAGGCGTGGTAGAAGGCTGGCCAGGTCGAAACGACGATTGTAGCGCC
>Ga0118677_10000866_pt1 | contig 65028 bp, 56 predicted proteins | sample AliMusrvi5mmetaG_FD_86154 | JGI IMG/M metagenome (GOLD analysis project Ga0118677, IMG submission 86154) | reverse complement strand
ATCGGCGGCGGACTGGTCCATGAAACCTACAAGTCGGGTGCCGCCCTGATGGGCGACCCCACCATTGGCAACTTTGGCGCGCTGCAGGCCGGTGCGGTGGAGCAATCCAACGTCGACCTGACCTCGGAACTGGTGAACATGATGACGGCGCAGCGCAACTACCAGGCCAACGCCCAAACCATCAAGACCCAGGGACAGATCATGCAAACGTTGGTCAACCTGTAAACGGGATTGAAGCGCCATGGACCGCCTGATATACACATCCATGACCGGGGCCGGAGCCGCCGCCAACCGGCAGGCGATCCTGTCCTCGAATCTGGCCAATGCGTCCACCAATGGCTTTCGCGCCCAGCTGGAGACCTACCGCGCCGTGCCCCTGAACGGCAGCGGTTCCAGTACGCGCGTGTTTGCACAGGAAACGACCGTAGGTTTTCTCGACACGCCCGGCGTGGCCCAGCAAACCGGCAGAACACTGGATGCCATGACCACGGGCAACAGCTGGTTTGCGGTGCAGGGGCTTGATGGCAATGAGGCCTACACCCGCGCCGGCAGTTTCCAGGTGGCGGCCGATGGCACCTTGCAGACCAACAGCGGCTTGAGCGTTCTGTCTTCCGGTGGCTCGCCGATTACCGTGCCACCCGGCGCCGCGGTCTCGCTCAGCAACGATGGCAGCATCAGTGCCAAAGTAGGCAATCAACCATTGAGCGTGCTGGGCAAGCTCAAGCAGGTGACTCCGACCAGCGACGACCCACTCAAGCGCGGTGATGACGGACTGTTTCGCAGCACCTCGGGCGATCCGCTGAACAATGACGATGCAGCGCGTCTGCATGTCGGCGTGCTGGAGGGCTCCAACGTCAATGCCATAGAGACCATGGTCGGCATGATCCAGACCGCGCGCCAGTTTGAGGCACAGACCAAGCTGATGACCACCGCCGAGGCCAATGACCGGTCCGCCGCCCAATTGCTGGGCGTGCAGTGATAAGCAAGTCCGCGCCCCTCAACGTATAAAAGGAATCGCCATGATCAACTCCCTCTGGATCTCCAAAACCGGCATGGAAGCCCAGCAAATGCAGCTGGACGTGATTTCCAACAATCTGGCCAACGTCTCGACCAACGGCTTCAAACGCGGCAATGCGGTGTTCGAAGACCTGATGTACCAGAACCTGCGCCAGGTCGGCTCCAACACCGCCGAGCAAAGCACCCTGCCGACCGGGCTGCAAGTGGGTCTGGGTGTGCGCACCGTTGCCACCAGCCGCAATTTCTCGCAGGGCAGCATGCAGCAGACCAATAACAACCTGGACACCGCCATCCAGGGCAATGGCTTTTTCCAGATCACCATGCCCGATGGCAGCACCGGTTACACGCGTGACGGCTCCTTTCAGCTGGACAGCCAGGGGCGCATGGTGACTGCCAATGGCCTGCTGGTGCAGGGCGGCATTACCGTGCCATCGAACGCCACCACGGTGTCGGTTGCCTCTAATGGAACCGTGACCGCGGCCATCCCAGGCACCACGGCACCGCAAAACATTGGCACCATCACGCTGGCCAACTTTGTCAATCCGGCCGGCCTGCAGCCCAACGGCCAAAACACCTACCAGGAAAGCGCGGCCTCGGGCCAGCCGGTGGTCGGCACGGCCGGCGCCAACGGTCTGGGCACCGTCATGCAGGGCTTTGTGGAAACCTCGAATGTGAACGTGGTGCAGGAGCTGGTGGGCATGATTCAGACGCAGCGTGCCTATGAAATGAATTCCAAGGCCATATCCACCTCAGATCAGATGCTGCAAAAGCTCGCTCAGCTCTAAGTGCAGCAGCGCATCCCGACAGAACCAGCATGAACCACTCTCCCGTCCAACCGTTCCAACGCAGCGCAGCGGCAATGGCCGTTCTGTTGTGCGCCGCGTGCGCACCCTTGCCACAAAAAGTGGTGGTCGACTTTGCCGAGCCCAAGGTCACGCCCGCAGCTGCGCCACCGCTGGCCGCCCAGCGCAAACCGGCCAGCGGCAGCCTGTTCAACACCAGCAGCTACCGCCCGGCCTTTGAAGACAGCCGCGCCCGTCTGCTGGGCGACATCGTGACCATCCAGATTGTGGAAAGCCTGACCGCCAGTCAGGTCACAGCCTCCACCGTCAACCGCGGCAGCTCGTCCAGCAACAGCTTCACGCCGCCGCTGCCCGGCATTCTGTCGACCGACCTGCTCAATCTGAATATGGCCGCCACCACCGCCAGCGACTTCTCCGGCAAGGGCGGCACGACGGCGGCCAACACCTTTGCCGGCTCCATCTCCACCACCGTGATTGAGGTGCTGCCCAACGGCAACCTGGTGGTGGCCGGTGAAAAGCAAATCGGCGTAAACCAGAATGTGGACGTGATGCGCTTCTCGGGCACCGTAGACCCGCGCCTGCTGCAACCCGACAACATCATCTATTCCACCCAGGTGGCGAACCTGCGGGTGGAGTCCCGTGGCCGGGGCGCCCAGGGCGAAGCCCAGACAGTTGGCTGGTTATCCCGCTTCTTTTTGAGCTTTAACCCGTTCTAAAGAACTCCAGAATTGTGCCGAGGGGTAAAGGATTCCATCGAGTCCCCCCGTTTACCGGCCCGGCACATGAAAACCCAGATCCAAGCACCCACAGGCACCGCCCAGCGCATGCTGCGCAAGTGCGGGCTTCTGGTCAGCTTCATAGTGGCCTGCCTGCTGTTCGGAACGGCCGCACAGGCCAGCCGAATCAAGGAAGTGGCATCGATTGAGGGCGTGCGCAGCAACCAGTTGACCGGCTTTGGCCTGATCGTGGGGCTGGACGGCACGGGCGACCAGACCACCCAAATGCCCTACACCACCCAGGGCCTGTCCAACTACCTGCGCCAGCTCGGCATGACGATACCGGCGGCACAGCTCAGCCAGCTGCAAATGAAGAATGTGGCAGCGGTGCTGGTGACCACCCAATTGCCGGCCTTTGCCCGACCCGGCCAGTACCTGGATATCAACGTGTCATCGGTGGGCAATGCCAAGTCGCTCAAGGGCGGCACCCTGATCGCTACCCCGCTGAAAGGTGCTGACGGCGAGGTCTATGCCATGGCCCAGGGCAATTTGATAGTGGCGGGTGCTGGCGCCTCGGCCGGTGGCAGCAAGGTGACGGTCAACCACCTCAGCGTGGGCCGCATTCCGGACGGCGCCCAGGTCGAGCGCTCGGTGCCGACCTCGCTGCAAGAAGGCAGCAGTATCAACCTGAGCCTCAACGCCTCGGACTTTCAGACCGCCCAAAAAGTGGCCGCTGTGGTCAACCAGCGCTATGGCCCCGGGGTGGCGGTGGCACTGGATGGTCGCACCGTGCAGGTGCAGGCGCCCAGCGGTCCGAACGAGCGCATCAGCTTTATTGCCGAGATGGAGGAACTGCCGGTGGAGGCCTCGATCCAGTCGGCTCGCGTCATCATCAACGCCCGCACCGGCTCCATCGTGCTCAATCAGGCGGTGAGCCTGGGTTCCTGTGCCATTGCCCACGGTAATCTGTCGATCAGCATCTCCAGCACGCCCAGCGTCAGTCAGCCCAACGCATTCTCCAATGGCCAGACCGTGACCACGGAAAAAGCCACTATCGACATCAAGTCCGAGCCCGGCAAACTGATCCAGATTCCGGCCTCTGCGCAACTCGCCGACGTCGTCAAGGCGCTCAACTCGCTGGGCGCCACACCGCAGGACCTGCTGGCCATTTTGCAGGCCATCAAGTCGGCCGGCGCCCTGCATGCGGAGCTGGAGGTCATCTGATGAGCTACGGATCGACCTTTGGCACCTCCTCCATCGACAACTCGCTGGCCGCAGATGCGCAGTCCCTGGGCCAGCTCAAGCTGCAGGCCGGCAATAACAGCGCATCTGCCACCAAGGAAACCGCCAAACAGTTCGAATCCATGTTCATGAAGGAACTGCTCAAAAGCATGCGCGATGCCAATGCCAGCATGAAATCGGGCATGCTGGACAATGCCGGTAGCGACCTCGGTACCGACCTGCTGGACCAGCAGTTCGCGGTCAAGATGTCGGGCCAGCCCGGCGGCCTGTCGTCGATCATCGAGGCCCAGCTCAATCGACAAATGGGTGTGACTGCCGATGGCAAGGCCACCACGCCTTCCACGACCACGGCACCTGCGCCCGCCCCGACCAGCAACCCGCTGCACCATGTGGGCCACCCATCAAACATCAGCAAGGCACCCAGCGCCGGTCAGGTGGACTTTGTCAACAAGCTGTCCGACGCCGCAGCCAAGGCCGAGCAGGCCAGCGGCATTCCTGCCAGCTTCATGATCGGCCAGGCCGGGCACGAAACCGGCTGGGGCCAGCACGAGATCAAAAACAAGGGCGGCTCGCCCTCGTTCAACCTTTTTGGCATCAAGGCCACACCGGGCTGGACCGGCCGGGTGGCCGAGGTCACCACGACCGAATACAAGGACGGCGTGGCCGCAAAAACGGTCGCCAAATTCCGCTCCTACGGCTCCTACGAAGAGGCCTTCAAGGATTACGCCAAGCTGGTGGGCAGCAGCCCACGCTATGCCCAGGCCAAGCTGCAGACCGCATCGCCCCAGGCCTTTGCCAGCGGTTTGCAAAAGGCCGGTTATGCCACCGACCCCGAGTACGCCGCCAAACTGAGCCGCGCCATCAACACCACGCTGCAGCTGCGCCGCGTCCAGGTCTAAGCACCATGGGCATTCTGAACATAGGCACCAATGCACTGCTGGCCAATATGGTGGCCCTGCAGACGGTTGGCAACAACATCGCCAATGTCAACACGCCGGGTTACTCCGGCCAGACCGTACTGATGCAGGCGGCGCCCAGCCAATACACGGGCAATGGCTACATCGGAGAAGGCGTGGGCGTTCAGACCATCAAGCGCAACTACGACGCCTTCCTGACCCGTCAGGCCAATGTCGCCACGGCGGCCCAGGCGTCCGACACCACCCGCTCCAACTACCTCAAGCAATTGACGACCCTGTTTCAGGGCGGCGCCAACGGCTTGGGCCAGTCGATCAACAGCATGCTCAACGCATTCTCGGACGTTGCCAGCACCCCCACGGACATGACGGCACGCACCGTGGCGTTAACCCAGGTCAGCCAGACCGCAAGCCAGATTACCGCGGCCTCGCAGAGCCTGGACGACTTGCAATCCGGTATCAGCCAGTCCGAAACCGATCAGGTCAAGGCCATCAATACCCTGGCCACCCAGATTGCCGGCGTCAACGCGCAGATCATTGCGGCGCAAGGCAACAGTCAGCCTCCGAATGCCCTGCTGGATCAGCGCGATCAGCTCATCAGCCAGCTCAACGGCTATGTGAAGACCACCTCGGTGACCGCCACCGACGGCTCCATAGGCGTCTTCATAGGCGGCAGCCAGCCCCTGGTGCTGGGTTCGCAGGCCGCCATCGTGTCGCTCGGAAAAAACGCTTTTAGCGATCCCAATCAGGCGGCTCTTTCGATCCAACAAAATGCCAATTCCCCTCCTGTGTTCTTGGACCAGAATGCACTGGGCGGAGGCTCCCTGGCGGGCACGCTGCAATTCCAGAACACCGACCTGGTCGAGGGCCGCAATTTGCTGGGGCGTCTGACCGCCGGCGTCACCACGTCTATGAATACGCAGCAAAGCCTGGGGCTTGATTTGAACGGCAATCCGGGACAGAACCTGTTTTCGTCGGTCAACGTCAACACCGTTTTGCCGTCCACGCTCAATACCGACAGCGCCACCGTGCAGGTTTCCATCGCCAACAACACCCAATTCGTGCCCTCGGATTACCTGGTGAAGTTTGACAACACGGGCGCGACCGTGACCCGGGTCTCCGATGGCACGACGGTTGCCGGTCCGGCCGCGACACTGCCGGTAAGCTTCGACGGCCTGACGCTCAATGTCCCTGCGAGCAGCGCTACGCCGGGCGCCGGAGACAGCTTTTACCTCAAGCCCTTCAGCACCGCCGCCAGCAACGTGACGGCACAATTCTCCACACCCACGGCCCTGGCCATGGCCAGCCCTGTCGTGGGATCTATGGGCGTGAGCAACCTGGGCAGCCTGCAGCTCACCTCGCTGGCTGCGAATGTCAATCCACCCGCCAATGTGCCGGTCACCATCAGCTTTAGTTCGCCCACCAGCTACACCCGCAGCGACACGGGAGCCACCATCTATACCTACACGGCCGGACAGCCGATCCAGAGCGGTGACGCGCCCAATTCCTGGACCCTGAACCTGCAGGGCACGCCCATGGCCAACGACAGCTTCAGCGTGCAAAGCATCAAGGACCCGACGCTGAAGCTGAACCTGACGCTTAACGGCGGCAATGCCACGGCGATGGTGAACCTGGGCAACCAGCTCACATTCGATGGCGGCGCCATGAGCGATGGCTACGCCAGCATGATTGGACAGATTGGCGTGCTGGCCCAAAGCGCGACCTATTCGGCCCAGGTGTCGGCCAATATTGCCACCACCGCCCAGGCCAACGTCACCAGCGTCTCGGGTGTCAATCTGGATGAAGAGGCGTCCAAGCTGATGCAATACCAACAGGCCTACCAGGCGTCGGCAAAAATGATTCAGGTGGCACAAACCATTTTTAACAGCCTGATGACGTCCATGGGTTGATGCTACGAGCCTTGACCCTGCATAGGAGAATTTGAATGTCCACTTCCTCACTTACCCGATTAGGCACAGCCGACGCCTACGGCGCTGTCGTCCAGAATCTGGAGACGCGCCAGACCACCCTGTCCCAACTGCAGCAGGTCATTTCATCGGGCAACAAGATCACCACGCCCGCCAGCGATCCGACTGGCGCCGCCCAGGCCGAGCGAGCGCTCACCCGCATTGCGCGCATTGCCACCGAACAGCGCGCGCTGAACGCACAGACCACCTCCATCACGGCGGCAGAAAGCACGCTCAGCGATGTCACCTCGGCGCTGCAACAAATACGCGATCTGGTCGCCGGTGCCGGCAATGCGACATACACCAGCGCCCAACGCCAGACAGTCTCGCAGCAGATCACCAATCTGGGCCAGCAGGTGCTGAACCTGGCGAACACCACCGACAGCAGCGGCCAGCCCCTGTTTGCCGGCCTGGGCAGCGCGCTGCAGCCCTTTGTTGGCCCTAGCTCTTCATCCAGCTACACCTTCAACGGCCTTCCAGGAACGGCTGCGAGCAGCGCGTATTCGATCCCGGGCGCACTGGACGGCCAGAGCGCCTTTATGCTGCAAGCCTCAAGCGACGCCTCCTACAACGTGCAGGTCGCCAGCCCCTCGACACTGAACACCAGTCCGGTGACGCTGACCGACTCCACCCAGGTCAACGGTTCTTCCTACAGCCTGAAGGTCACCGGTTTTGATGCTACGGCAGGCACGGTTTCCTACGACCTGACCGAAACCACACCCTCGGGTGGCGTCAGCACGACCAGCGCCGGCCCCATCCCCTGGACCGCCACCGGAGGTTTTTCGGTTACTAATGTGCCGCTCGGAAGCGGCATGCCGGGCTTGTCCATGACAGTTAGCGGCACACCCAGCGTGGGCGACACGATCAGCGTAGATCCCAACTCCAGCGTGTTTTCCACCATCTCGAATGCCGCCACATCGATCGCCAATGCAGCCAATAGCACCGCCGCCACCCAGGCAGTGACGCAGGCCTTGCACAACATCGATATCAGCCTGGCGCGCGTTTCCAACGTGCAGGGCCAGGCCGGTAATCTGCTGAACGTCGCCACCAACATCAGCAGCACCAACGACAGCCGCACCACCCAGCAGCAAACCAATCTTTCGAACGCGCAGGATGCCAACATGGTGCAGACCATCTCGCTGCTGCAAAACCAGCAAACCGGCTACCAGGCCGCATTGCAGTCTTACGCGCAAATCCAGAAGCTTTCGCTATTCACCTACATCGGCTAAGTGCGCCTGAGCGTTCCTGCCAAGCGCCAAAGTTTGAGCGACCGTTGCGCTGCATCAAAGGCTGGCCGCCTGCTGCGTAGATTGTCGGGCTTGAGATTTCGCTCCAAAAATGCGACGATTACCAATTCAATCAAGCAAAACAAAGCCTTCCGTGCCCACCGATCCAAGAGACGCAGAATCGCGTCAGCCTGTGTTGACGCTCCCGCCTGCCTACGAGGCCCTGCGGCCTTTTTTCGACCGGGCCACGCAGTGGGGCCATAGCGGCCAGGAGCATCTGGCCTTGCGCACCCTGTCCAACCACTTTCCCGAACTCAACGCGCAAGAGCGTTTCCTGATCGTTATTACCGCCAAGCGGCTGTTCCGTGACGCTCAGGACTTAAGTCCGCTGCTCGGCACATAGCCGCTGCAGCGTGCTCCAGAATAGCGGCTCTTGCGTGGTGGCAAAGTTGATTCGCATCAGGCTGCTGGGCCTGCGCTCTGCATGAAACAGCGCGCCCGGCGCCAACAAGTAGCCCTCGTCCAGCATGCGCTGCGACAACGCGTCGGTATCCACCCCGGTATCGACCCAACCAAAAATGCCCACCGGATCGGCCGCGAAGACAAAACCATGGGCCTGTGCCAGCGCCACGCTGCGGCTGCGCGCACCTTCCAGGCGCTGGCGTATGCGCTCGGCGTGGCGACGAATCGATCCCTGCTCCACACACCAGGCCAGCGCCTTTTCCAAAAGCGCCGGAGTGGTCAGGGTGGACAAGAGCTTAGTGTCTAGCAGACGTTCCACCAAATTGCCGGGTGCGGCCAGATAGCCGACGCGCCAATTCGGTGCCAATATTTTTGCAAAACCGCCCACATAAATCGTGCGCTGCAGGCCATCCAAGGCGCACAGGCGGGTGGCGTGGTCGGAGGCGAAATGGCTGTAGGTGTCGTCCTCGACCACATGGAAGTTGTACCGGTTGGCCAGTTGCAGGATGCGGTGCGCGCTGGCCGGACTCAGGCAAAAGCCGGTCGGGTTGTGCAGCACGCTCACGCTGACAAACAACTTGGGCGCGTGCTCTGCGGCATAGCGTTCCATCACCTCCAGGTCCGGCCCCTCGGCGCGGCGCGGTACCGGCAGAATGCGCATGCCCAAGGCGTCCAGGCGCGCGAACTCCACCGCCCAGCCCGGCTCCTCCACCATCACATAGTCACCGGCGCGCAGCAGGGTGCGGCTCACAATGTCCAGCGCGTGCGTGGCGCCAATGGTGGTGATAATTTGTTCGGGCGTGGCCTGCACCGCCAGCGTCTGGAGCCTGTTGGATACGGCGCGGCGCAGCCCCGCGTCACCGGCGGGTTCGCCGTATTGCAACGAGAAGGCATTCATATCCTTGGCATTGCAAAAGCGCCGCACCGCGCTGGACAAAAACGTGGTCTGCAACCATTCCTGCGGCAACACGCCCATGCCGGGCTGAGGCTTGTCGCTGATGCCGTGGAACATGCCGCGAATCAGCGCCGTTGCGTTGAGCGGCGCGCGGTGTGCTGGGGCACCGGCCGGGTCCGGCACCGACTTGCTTGGGGCCAGCGCGTATTCCGCCGGACTCTGCAGGCTCTCTCGCACAAAAAAGCCCCGGTTGCGCCGCGCCTCCACCAGGCCCTGCGCCAGCAACTGGTCATAGGCGCCGACCACCGTCGAGGGACTTACGCCCTGCTGCTGCGCACACTGCCGCACCGAGGGCAGGCGCGCGCCGGCGGCAAGCAGCCGGTCGCGTATGCGCTGGGCAAAGCGGACCGCCAACTGTTCGGCCAGCGACTGGGCGCTGTTTTTCATCAACATAGCAACTCCTATGCGGCTTGTGTCAGCCGCAATACCAATACAGTTTAAAAAATGTTTAGTCAAACTGTACTGCAACTGTGCTGTTTTTACACGTACATTGACATGCATGCACACCCTCCCCCCACACACCCAGGACCGCCCATGCAGCGCATGAAAAAAGAAACTCGCGGCCTGTTGCTGGGTGTTCTGGGTGTGGCCGTCTTTGCCGTGACCCTGCCCATGACGCGCCTGGCCACCGGCAGCACGCAGGATCCGCAGCTCTCGGCCTGGTTTATCACCTTTGCCCGTGCGGCATTGGCCGGCTGCCTGTCCTTGGCGTTTCTAGGCGTCACCCGTTCCCCTCGCCCTTTGCCCGCCCAGCGCAAACCTCTATTTCTGGCGATGCTGGGCAACGCGGTGGGCTTCCCCCTTTGTCTGGGACTGGCCCTGCGCCACGTCAGCTCCGGCCACGCAGCGGTATTCACCGCCCTGCTGCCGCTGGCAACCGCCGCCTTGGCTGCCGCCGTGCTGCACCAGCGGGCGCGCTTAGGTTTTTGGGTCTGCGCCGGTCTGGGCGCCGTGCTGGTGATGGCCTTTTCGCTGCTGCGGGCTGCCCAACAGGCGCAGGGCTTTAGCCTGGAATGGGCCGACCTCCTGCTGCTTGGCGCCATCCTGTTTGCCGCCCTGGGCTATGTCTATGGCGCGCAGGTGACGCCGCAACTGGGCGCCGAGCGAGTCATCTGCTGGGTCTGCGTCATGGCCCTGCCCTTTAGCGTGCCGGGTGCGCTGCTGAATTGGCCGACCACGCCCATCCACACCGCATCCTGGTTGGCCCTGTGCTATGTTGGCGTGTTTTCCATGTGGGCCGGCTTCTTCGCTTGGTACCGCGGCCTGGCACTTGGCGGTGCTTTGCGCGTCAGCCAGGTGCAACTGCTGCAACCGTTTTTCAGCATCCTGGCCGCCGTGCCGCTGCTGGGTGAAGCGCTAGACCCGGTGACGCTGGGCTTCGCCCTGGCGGTAGTGGCGGTGGTGTTTCTGGGCAAGCGCTTTGCCAGCAACCCGGCTGTCGCAGCGCCGCCAACGGCCGCTGCCACCTATGGCGACGACAATCTGCAGCACATCAAACCCAACGAACGTTCCTGAAATTTCCCTAAAAAAACCGAGAAAACACCATGAGCACCACCCACTGGACCCTGGCCGAGCGCGCCGCCAAGATGAACCCCTCGGTGATCCGAGAGATCCTCAAGGTCACCGAGCGCCCCGGCATCATCAGCTTTGCCGGCGGCCTGCCCTCTTCCAAGACATTTCCGGTGGCCGAGTTTGAAGCGGCCTGCGCCAAGGTGCTGCGCGATGATCCGGCCGGCGCCCTGCAATACGCCGCCAGCGAGGGCTACGCGCCGCTGCGCGAACAGGTGGCCGCCATGCTGAGCGAGCAGGCCAGCGCGCAGGGCCAGCATTGGGACGTCGATCCCGGCAATGTGTTGATTACCACCGGCTCGCAACAGGGCCTGGACCTTGTCGCCAAGGTGCTGCTGGACAAGGGCAGTCGCGCGCTGGTGGAGTCGCCCACCTACCTCGGTGCGGTGATGGCCTTTGTGCCCATGGAGCCCGAGGTGGTCAGCGTGACCGGCAACGAAGAGGGCATTGACCTGGACGATCTGCGCGATAAGGCCCGCGACGCCCGCTTTTTGTATGTGCTTCCCAACTTCCAGAACCCTACCGGCCGCACCATGAGCGAGGCCGCTCGCGCCGCCCTGAGCAGCACCGCCGCAGAGCTCGGCCTGCCGCTGATGGAAGACAACCCCTATGGCGACCTGTGGTTTGACACACCACCCCCACCCTCGCTTACCGCGCGCAATCCGGATGGCGGCATCTATCTGGGCTCGTTTTCCAAGGTACTGGCACCGGGCCTGCGCATGGGCTTTATCGTGGCGCCGTCTGCCGTCTACCCCAAGCTGCTGCAGGCCAAGCAGGCTGCCGATTTGCACAGCCCGGGCTTTAACCAGCGCCTGATTTACGAGGTGTCGCAGGACGGCTTTCTGGCGCGCCATGTGCCTACCATCCGCGCCCTGTACAAGAGCCAGCGCGACGCCATGCTGCAGGCCCTGGCAATGCATTTCCCCGACAGCGCCAGCCAACCAGAACAGTCACTGACCTGGAACACGCCTGCCGGTGGCATGTTCCTGTGGGCGCGACTGCCTGCAGGCATGAACGCGGTGGACCTGCTGCCCCATGCGGTGGACAAGGGCGTGGCCTTTGTGCCCGGCGCGCCCTTTTATGCCAGCGAGCCCGATACGCGCAGCATGCGCCTGTCGTTTGTGACGCCCAGCGTGGAGGAGATTCACCGCGGTGTGGCGGCGCTGGCGGAGGCGATCCGGGAACAGCAGGGGCACTGAACTTGATGGCACGCACACACCCCTTCAAGCAGGTTGACGTCTTCACCGCCAAGCCCTATTTCGGCAACGCCCTGGCCGTGGTGCTGGACGGCAAGGACTTGAGCGACGCGCAGATGCAGCGCTTTGCGATGTGGACCAACCTGGCCGAGACCACCTTCCTGCTGCCGCCCACGGCCGAGGCAGCGGCGGCCGGCGCTGACTACCAGGTGCGCATCTTCACCACCGCCTATGAGATGCCCTTTGCCGGCCATCCCACCCTGGGCAGTTGCCACGCCTGGCTAGAGCATGGCGGCGTCCCCAAAGACCCGGCGCGCATCGTGCAGCAATGCAAGGTCGGGCTGGTGCCGATACAGCGCCAGGGATCGCGGCTGGCCTTTGCAGCGCCAGCACTGCAACGCAGCGCGATTGCCGCGGACCTGCTGCCCGCACTGCTGTCGGCTCTGGGCCTGCAGGCCGGGCAGCTTGTGGCCAGCCAGCATCTGGTGAACGGCCCCAAGTTTTTCGGCCTGCTGCTGGACAGCGCACACAGTGTGCTCAATCTGGCACCCGACCTTGCCGCCGTGAAAGCGGTGTTGGCGCAGGGTGGCTGCAGCGGCGTGGGCGTGGCGGCTGTGGAAACCGCAGAGCCCCGCAGCGGCCTGATCCTGCGCTCCAACCGCGAAGCGCGCGCCTTTGGCGGCAGCGCTGCTGCCGCAGCAGTCGGTGAACAACCCAGCGTCGAAGTGCGCATGTTTGTCAGTGACCTGGTCGTGGCGGAAGATCCGATCACCGGTAGCTTCAACGCCAGCCTGGCCCAGTGGCTGATTGCCGACGGCCATGCGCCAACGGTCTATGTGGCCGCGCAAGGCACATGCATTGGTCGTGAGGGCCGGGTCTATATCGAACAGGACGGCGCAGGCCAGGTCTGGGTCGGTGGCGACTCGGTGACCTGCATCGACGGCAGCGTCCTGCTATAAACGGCACCCCATGCCCCTGCACATCCATACCCCGCTGATCGAATCGGTACCCCTGTCCCGCGCTGCCGGGCGGAGCATCTGGCTCAAGCTCGAATGCCTGCAGCCACCGGGCTCGTTCAAGATTCGCGGCATAGGCGCGGCCTGCGAACATTACGCAAGCCAGGGCGCCAAGCGCTTGGTCTCCTCCAGCGGCGGCAATGCCGGTCTGGCCGTGGCCTATGCGGGGCGGCATTTGGCTATCCCCGTGGCGGTGGTGGTGCCTGAAACCACCTCCGAACGTGCCAAGGAACTCTTGCGACTGGAAGGCGCCGAGGTCATCGTGCACGGCGCGAGCTGGCAGGAGGCGAATGCGCTAGCGCAGTCCCTGCTGGGCGACACCGATGCATTTTTGCATCCGTTTGACAACCCGCTGCTGTGGACCGGTCACGCCAGCATGATCGACGAGGTGGCGGCCAGTGGCAACAAGCCCGACGCCGTGTTGCTGTCGGTTGGCGGCGGCGGCCTGCTGGCGGGAGTCATGGAAGGTCTGGCGCGCAATGGCTGGGGCGATGTATCTGTGCTGGCGGCGGAAACACAAGGTGCTGCATCCCTGCACGCGGCCATGCAGGCGGGCCAGCCGACCGCAATCGACAAGGTGACCAGCATCGCCACCTCGCTGGGTGCGCGCCAGGTCTGTGCCAAGGCCTTTGAACTCAGCCAGGGCGGCCTGGTTCACAGCGTTCTGGTATCCGACCAGCAGGCCGTGACTGCCTGCACGCGCTTTCTGGACGACCACCGCCTGCTGGTGGAGCCGGCCTGCGGCGCAGCTCTGGCCGTGGCCTATGACATGCCGCAAGCCCTGGCGCCATTCAACAAGGTGTTGGTCATTGTCTGTGGCGGCGCCACCGCCAGCGCCGAAAACCTGCGGCACTGGACAGCACAGCTCGCATGAAAACCATAGGTCTGATAGGCGGCATGAGCTGGGAGTCCACGGCCCTCTATTACCGGCAAATCAACCTGGTTGTGCAACAGCAACTGGGCGGCTTGCACTCGGCCAAGCTGGTGTTGCTGAGCGTGGACTTCCACGAAATCGAGGTCCTGCAGCGCGCCGGCGACTGGGCCGCGGCCGGCGAGCTTCTGGCCAACGCGGCGCGCAGCCTGGAAGCCGCCGGTGCTGACTTTCTGCTCCTGTGCACCAACACCATGCACATTGTTGCACCGGCGATTGAAGCGGCCGTGCGCATCCCGCTCCTGCACATTGCCGACCCGACCGCCCAGGCGATTCAGCAGGCCGGGCTGACGCGCATAGGCCTGCTCGGCACGCGCTTCACCATGGAGCAAAGCTTCTATGTGGACCGACTCAGGCAACAGGGCTTGCAGGTGCTGTTGCCCGAGAGAGAAGACCGCGACACCGTGCACCGCGTCATCTTTGAAGAGCTGTGCCTGGGGCAGACCCTGGAAGTTTCGCGCCAGCATTACCGCCGCATCATGGACAAGCTGGTGGAGCAGGGCGCGCAGGCCATCATTCTGGGTTGTACCGAAATCACACTGCTGGTCGGCACCGATGACGCCACGGTGCCGCTGTTCGACACCACCGCGCTACACGCCAGGGCTGCGGCCGAACACTCGATGGGCTAGGCTCGGTGCGCATCGTCCATTCGTGACACACTCCGGCCCTGATGTCTACCGCACCAACACCCCCCGGCGCCCGCGCCCAGCCCTCGCCCAGTCACTCGCCCACCGCCCGTTTCCTGAGCGGCTCGCTGTTGCGTCATGTGCTGGTGATGGCCGGCACCGGCGCCATCGGCCTGGTGGCGGTGTTTGCGGTGGACCTGATCAACCTGTTTTACATCTCGCGCCTGGGCGAAAAGGCGATTGCGGCGGCGGTGGGATTTGCCGGCGTGGTGGCCTTTTTCCACACCTCCATTTGCATTGGCATGATGATTGGCATCACCGCTTGCGTGGCGCGATTGATAGGCGCCAACCGCATGGCTGATGCCCGCCGCATGGCCAGCCACAGCCTGCTGATCATGCTGGCAATTGCCACGGTGCTGGGCCTGGGCACGGTGTTGTTTTTGCATCCTCTGCTGAGCGCTCTGGGCGCCACCGACGAAGTGGCACGCCTGGCACAGCGCTATCTGACAGTGACCATGCCATCGCTGCCGCTGCTTGGCCTGGGCATGGCCAACTCGGCGCTGCTGCGCTCGGTGGGGGATGCAAGGCGGTCGATGATGGTCACGCTGGGCGCGGCCGCCGTCACCGCCTGCCTGGACCCGTTGTTTATTTTTGCCTTTGGCCTGGGTCTGGACGGTGCGGCCATCGTGGCAGTGATCTCGCGCACGCTGATGGTGTCGCTGGGCATGCACGGTGTCTGGCGGGTGCACCACCTGCTTGGCCCGGTGGAGCGATCGCACTTTTCCGCCGATGCGCGGGCCCTGGCGGCGATTGCCGGTCCTGCCGTGTTGACCAATCTGGCGACTCCGGTGGGTGCCGCCTTTGTGACGCACAGTGTGGCGCAATTTGGCGCATCGGCGGTGGCCGGTCAGGCCACCATAGACCGGGTTACGCCGGTGGCCTTCGGCCTGATTTATTCGCTCAGCGGTGCAGTCGGCCCGATACTGTCGCAAAACCTGGGTGCCAAACAGTTTGACCGGGTGCGCGAGGGCATGCGCGCCAGTCTATGGTTCATGCTGCTGGCCGTGGGCGCGGCCTGGCTGCTGCTGGCCCTGCTGCAAGGGCCGCTGATCCAGGCGTTTTCGCTGGAGGGCGTGGCCGCTGAGATGGTGCACGCGTTCTGCTCCTGGGTCTGCGCCAGCTTCTTTTTTGCCGGCGCCCTGTTTGTGGCCAATGCGGCCTTCAACAATCTAGGCCGCCCGCTCTGGTCCACCGGCTTCAACTGGGCGCGCGCCACCCTGGGCACGATTCCCTTCGCCTGGTGGGGCGCGCATTACGGGCCGGTGCAAATCATGGCCGGACAAGGCGCGGGCCTGTTGATTTTCGGCACCCTGGCCATGCTGGCCTCGCTACGGCTGACGCGCCGACTGGGCGCACTTTGAAATAAACCTTCCCTGAGCCGAGCACAGCGCATCTTGCGGGAGTAGCAGGTGGGCCTTGGGATTTATTTGCAGCAACCCGGGCGAAATTGTTTACCGTGGGACAGTTGCTTGCGCCGGCGCGTTTCAAAGCAACGATAGTCGCAGCGGTGCGAATGAACCGCATGGCGCATCTCTTTTACCAACCGCAAAGGAACACACATGGGATTACTGAACCAAATCATTGGGGCCGTAGTGGCCGAGGAAGCCTTAGAGAAACTCAGCGAACACCAAGCCGAGCCAAGCGATCAGGTACCGCAAGCCTAAAGTCAAATTTCACCCACTTTGGAGAACGCAATGGATACTGGAAAAATTACGAGCTGGATCGACCAGGCACAACCCATTTTGATTGCCTTTGGACTCAAGGCACTGGGCGCTATTGTGGTCTTTGTGGTCGGCCGTTGGCTGATCAATCTGGTGACCGGATTGATGGGCGCCGCCATGACCCGTCAGAAGCTGGACCCGACCGTGCAGCGGTATCTGGTGAGCTTTCTTTCGGTCGCTTTGAACATCATTCTGGTGGTCGCCATCCTGGGTTACTTTGGAGTTGAAACTACCTCGTTCGCCGCCCTGGTTGCCGGCGCCGGTGTGGCCATTGGCGCCGCCTGGAGTGGTTTGCTGGGCAACTTTGCCTCCGGCATATTCTTGCTGGTGCTGCGGCCTTATCAGGTCGGCGACTATGTTTCCATTGGTGGCGTCGAGGGATCGGTGCTGGAACTGGGCCTGTTCGGCACCACCGTCAACACGCCCGACAACGTCAAGACCATCGTCGGAAACGGCAAGATCATGGGCGGTGACATCAAGAACTTCACCGCCAACCCCTTCCGCCGCGTCGATCTGGCAGCGCAGCTTGCCGGTAGCGCGGATGTTCACAAGGCGATTGGCCTGCTGAAAGAGTCTGTCGCCCAGGTCAGCAATATCCAGGCAGCCCAGGGCGTCGATGTGGAGATTGTGGAGTTCAACGAGTTTGGACCGAAGCTGGTGATTCGACCCTATTGCCATACCGACCATTACTGGCAAGTGTATTTTGATACCAACAAGGCCATCGCCGACACCCTGGGTGCGGCAGGATTCCCGGTCGCCACCAGACCCGTGAAAATCTATCCGGTTTAGGCCTGCTGGCGACGTCCAGTGGAGGCTGGCGTCTGGCAGCACCGGCCTGGGTCTTGCCATCGCGCGCTGCATTCTGGATCTGCACGGCAGCCGCATCGAAGTGCAGTCGACGCCGCAAACTGGCACCGCGTTCTGGTTTGGCCTGCCGGCTGCGCTGCACCAATGAAATTAGCCGCGCTCTGATGCTGGCGTTCAATTATGAAAAATGGTGGACGGGGATGTTGTCGAGCTCCGCCAAGCTGATCCGGTGGTTCACGAAAGTCACCTATCGACCGGATGGAAAATAGGTAAAAAAACCAGGCGCCCTAAATGCTGGCCAATGGGACTTCTTCTGCAGACTCATCCGCTTTCAATAAAACGATCAATTCGCTCAAATCCTTGTCGAGTCGCTTGAGTGTCGATTCTTTCAATTCGCTCAGTGCGACTGGCAACACACCCTCAAACGGCCCCGACACCTTTTTGAGCAATGCAGTTCCTTCGGGGAGAATTTTTAGACAAACATTACGCCGATCTTCCGACGCCTTGGTCATTTCAATCAACCCTCGCTTTTGAAGTGCCTTGATCAGATTGCTGGCCGTCGATTGGTGAATCTCCATGTTTTGTGCAATGCCCCCCATTCCGATACCAGGATGGGCCTTGATGATGCTGAGCGCCCAGACCTGGGCACCACCCAAGCCGACTTGCTTTTCCATATCGCGGAAATGCGTGCGCACGGCATTAAAGACAACCCGGAATCGTCTCAACACTTGCGCTGGAGTGACAGGCTCTTGCGCTACTTTACTGCTTGTCTTTGTCACCATTGAGAGCCTTGAGAAAAACTGGAATCATAAGTTGCCCAAGGCGGTCATCCGCTGAAAAAATTTAAATCGACACAGTGGACAACACATTTGTACAATAGAATTTTAGTTCTTGTGCAACAGGTCAACCCAATAGGGTGACCCTTAGATAAGTCCATAGCCCTACAGAATGCGCCAACATCCCCAAGTCTTTTCCGCCTTCAAGCAAGAAATCGCAGATTGGAGAATGTGGCTTGGCCGCGCACTGGTACTGGTCTATGCCGCCGTTGCCGGGCTGACTATCGTCGCCTTCACCTGGCTCGGCGAATATGCGCTGCAGAACTTTCACCTGTTTCAAACGGCTTATTGGTGGGCGCCACTGATTTGGACCCCTTTGTCTACCGCTGCAATTGTATGGATAACCAGACGTTTTGTGCCGGGTGCTGGCGGTTCGGGAATTCCACAGGTGATGGCCGCGCTGGAGCCAGAAGCACATGGCTCGGTGAGCCTGTTTGTTTCACTCAAATTATCGTTCGGCAAGATGCTCTTGACGGTGTGGGGATTGTTGGCTGGTCTGTCCTTGGGCCGTGAAGGCCCTTCGGTTCAGATCGCAGCAGGTGTGATGCACAACTTGAGGCGCTGGATTCCAAAGCAGGCACAGATATCCGAACATGGCTTGTTGGTTGCGGGTGGTGCAGCAGGCATTGCAGCAGCCTTCAACACCCCACTGGGTGGCGTCATGTTTGCCATTGAGGAACTTTCCAAAAATCCGGAGAAGCGAAGCAATGGCCTGGTACTGGCCGCTATCGTACTTTCTGGTCTGATGGCAGTCTCCGTCTACGGCAACACCAGCTACTTTGGGGTGATTCGTATTGAGAATCTTAGCACTGCGCTGCTGTTTCCGGCCCTGTTGGTGTCCATTTCAAGTGGTGTTTTGGGCGGACTCTTCTCCCGTTTGTTAGTGGTTTCACTGGCCGGAAATTCAAATGATTGGTTCACTCGCCTACGCGCCAGAGCGCCCGTTGTATTCGCTGCAGCTTGCGGATTGCTCATCGTTGTCATGGGATTGAGCAGCTCTGGAGCTACCTTCGGTAGCGGATATGCACACACGCGAGCCCTATTGGAGAACCAGGGTGAGGACTTCTATCTCTACGTACCGTTCAAATTCATTGCCACTTGGTTGACGACCTGGTCTGGCGTCCCCGGCGGAATCTTTGCTCCGTCTTTGGCCATAGGTGGTGCACTGGGTAGGGACGTCGGTCAACTCACGTCGTATGTGAACACCCCCACGCTGATCGCACTGGGTATGGCCGGATTTCTCGCCGCTGTGACACAGGCGCCACTGACAGCTTTCATCATCGTGATGGAGATGGTCGATGGCCATGCACTGGTTCTGAGCCTGATGACCTGCGCGTTGGTATCCAGTGGGATCTCCCGCTTGATCAGCGCGCCTTTGTATGCAAGCCTTGCCCAATTGCAACTCCTTCGCCTGCCGGTTTTGACGCAAGAAAAAAAAGGAGCCTCGAAAGGCTCCCAAAACTCAACTCACTCAGCTCACTCGTAATAGGGCCTGTTTACTTGCTGGGGTACTCCAAGTCAACGCGGCGGTTCTGAGACCAGGCCGATTCGTCGTGTCCCAAGGCCTTAGGCTTTTCCCGTCCAAAACTGATGGACTCCATTTGGGAGTCCTTGACTCCATAGACCTTCAGGGAACGCACCACGGCATCTGCACGTTTTTGGCCTAGCGCCAAGTTGTACTCGGCACTGCCACGTTCGTCGGCATTGCCTTGAACGCGGATGCTGACCTTGGGATTTGCGGCAAGGAACTTTCCGTGCATTTCAAGCATCTGCCCAAATTCAGACTTCACCGCAAAGATGTCGTAGTCAAAGTAAACGCTGCGCTGTGTTGAGATGGCGTTCTTAGAGTCCAAATAGGCAGGCACCGCCACCACTTCCGACTTCGGAGCCATTACAGGGCTCGCCTGCATCGGAGCCGGTGCCTGCATTGGTGCCGGTGCTGGCGGGACCTTGGAAGAGGTCAGTGCTACCGGTGGTGTGCTGCTGCAAGCCGCCAAAAAGACAATGCTGCCTGCAAGAATGGTAAGGGTGCGTAAGTGATTCAAGGTGGGGCTCCAGAAGTGATGCGATCAGTCGCGATTTAAGAAGGAAAGCCTGTGCACTTTTTGAACAGTAAAGTACATTTGCTACAATGCAATAAGCCAGAACAACTGAGAGCTGATTATTTGAGCAAATGATACTTGATTTTCATTTGCTCAAATGTGGTTGCTGCTTCCTGTGATGGCAATAAGAACTGCGTTGCACCGACTACTGTCTACAGCCAGCTATCTACGCTAACTGCCAAGGAAATTGAAGTGCAACTGCAACTCAGGTCTGTCTCCAATGCATCGATGTCCTCACAAACTGTGGGCCTCGGACTGGAGCCGGCCATATGCTCTCACCTGGAAGCAGCGCGCAAAGCTGCTATAGCCCAAAGGCGGCACCATTGACGAGTCGAAGTGCATAGCTCGAATACCGCCATCTTAAAAATTCAACTCCCGCAAGCGTTGTCCTCCTCGCCGCCACCCAATAAGGTAATTATGAATAAACTTTTTGTTTCCGCACTCATCTCTCTGTGTGCGCTGAGCATTTCGGCTCACGCCGCAACGCCAAAAATCGGCGCCGTATCTCCGGAAGTCATCTTGAAAGAGTCGAAGTTTGCACAAATCGCAAGCAAGAAGATCAACGATGAATTTGCCCTGCGCAGTGTGGAGATTGCGGACCAAATTGTTGCATTCAAGCAAAAAACAGAGGCGCTGCAGCGTGATGAACCGACGCTCAACGATCAGCAAAGGCTTGAGCGCAGGAGAGAAATTTCCGATCTCGATCGTGCCATACAAAAAAAACAAAGGGAATTTCAGGCTGATTTGGAGAGCCAAAAGCGAGCCGGAATTCAGACGGTTCTGGATCTCATCAACAAGGTGGTCCTGCGTATAGCCAAGGATGAAAAATACGATTTTATTCTGCAGAACGTTGTCTATTCATCGCTATCGGCAAACCTTACAAAACGGGTCATTGTTGAAATGGATAAGGAAGTTGCACAGTAAACCCTCGGCGACCGCTGAAGACTTCAAGAAAATTCCTGAGCCAACCAGCAACGCAAGGACGCCGCGATTACAGTCTATCCATGGGAACACTTTATTTGGTCCGCCACGGACAAGCGTCGCTAGGCGCCGACGATTACGACAACTTGAGCGCGCTGGGTCAGCGCCAGAGCCTGCGCCTGGGCGAATGCCTTGCTGCCAAGGGCCTGCAATTTGAGGCCGTGCTGACCGGCAGCTTGAAGCGTCATGCGCAGACCTGGGCCGGCATTCAAAGCGGCATGGGTGGGACGGCCGCTGATCTGCAGGCCTTGCTGTGGCCGGGCCTAAACGAGTACGACAGCGACGCGCTGATTCACAGCCTGTACCCCGGCACCCATTCCAAGACCGAAACGCCCGAGGGCTACCGCGAACATTTCCGGCGGCTGCGCCAGGCCCTGCTGCAGTGGGCCCAGGGCGAACTCCATCCGACCGGTATGCCGAGCTATGCCGCCTTTGTCTCCGGTGTCTGTGCTGCGCTGGACCATGTGCGCAGCCAGCACAGCGGCAACGTGCTGCTGGTCAGCAGCGGCGGCCCGATTGCCACCGCCGTGGCGCAGATTCTGGGTGCTCCGTCGGAGGCCTTCGTGGAACTGAATCTGCGCATACGCAACACGGCCGTCAGCGAGTTTGCCTTCAACCCCAAGCGCCATGTGCTGCTGAGCTTCAACACCCTGGCGCATCTGGACCAGCCGGACTATGCGCACTGGATCAGCTACGCCTGAGGACCTATGCCCCGTTTTGCCGCCAATATCAGCCTGCTCTACCCCGAGCACGGTTTTCTGAACCGCTTTGCCGCCGCCGCTGCCGACGGCTTTCAAGCCGTGGAATTTCTGTTTCCCTACGCTCACCCCGCCGCTCTGCTGGCCCAGCACTTGCGCGAGCACGGCCTGCAACAAGTGCTGTTCAACGCGCCCCCTGGCGACTGGGACGCCGGTGAGCGCGGTCTGGCCTGTCTGCCGGGGCGCGAAGACGATTTCAAACGCGGTTTTGATGCCGCCCTGCGCTATGCAGAAGCGCTGGACTGTCCGCGCATCCACGTCATGGCCGGGCTTGCTCCTGCGGGAGTGGAGTCTGAACGGCTCTTGGAGTGTTACGAGGCCAATCTGCTTTGGGCGTCAGAGCAGGCCCATAGCTGCGGGCGGCGGGTGCTGATCGAGCCCATCAACACGCGCGACTTTCCCGGCTATTTGCTGAACCGCCAGGAAGAGGCACACGCCATTGTGCAGCGCCTGGGTGCGCCCAATCTCAAGGTGCAGATGGACCTGTACCACTGCCAGATCATGGAGGGCGACGTGGCCATGAAGCTGCGCCAGTATCTACCCACGGGCCGCGTGGACCATTTGCAAATTGCCGGTGTGCCCGAGCGCCATGAGCCGAATGTGGGGGAACTGAACTACAGCTACTTGTTTGGTTTGATTGACGAGTTGTCAGCGCAATGTGGCTGGGACGGCTGGGTTGGCTGCGAATACCGGCCCGCTCGGGGCAGCCAGCCGGGTGGCACGACGGCGGGCTTGAACTGGCGTTGATCAGCGCAAAAATTAGGACTGCTGAACCAAGGTCTCTAGCGGCAACTGGTGCAGCTCCGCCAACATCTGCGCCAGCGAGCGCCCCGCCGCATCAAGAACGGCACGCCCCTTCTCCGCCGAGGCCGCTGCGGCATTGCCCACTGCACCGGCGGCGTTGTAGTCCTGCATCTGCCAGCCCAGCTTGGCGCTCTTGCCATTGCCCAGAATCGGGTAGGCCTTGGAGCGGTCTTCGGAGGTGGAGGCAAAGTTCTGCGCCAGCGCCATGTCCACCCGCTCGGGTGCGAGCGCCAGCATCATCGAGGTTTCAATCTCACCTGCATGGATGCCAAAGCGGTGCTCATGGGCGCTGAATAGCGCATTCACATCCTCGCCATTGGGACCGACCAGGGGCAGGCCAAACCAATTGACGCTGTAGACCAGCATGCCAAGGCGTGCACGCAGATCACGCGCCACCACGTCCAGCAGCCCGACCTGGCCGCCATGGGAGTTGAGCAGCACCAGCTTGCGTACACCGGCCGCCGCAACGCTCTCGCCGATGTCGGTCCACAGGCGAATCAGCGTCTCGGCCTTGAGCGTCAGCGTGCCGGCAAAGGCGCAATGTTCGGGGCTAAAGCCGACGGCCTGCGTCGGCAAAAACAGCGCAGGAACATGGGCGTCCAGGTGCGGCAGCGCGGCGGCGATCACGCCGTCGACCAGGGCCTGGTCCACAGCCAGGGGCAGGTGCGGACCATGCTGCTCGATGGCGGCCACTGGCAGCACCGCAATCAGTTGCGCGCTGCGGCCATGGGCGTGGGCCTGGGCAAAGTCGCGTGCGGTCCAGTCGGCCCAGAAACGTGATGTGGTTCTCATGCGTCTATCTTAGATGTTAGATGCCGCGCTTGTCGTTGGGCTGCGGCCTTCCTCTGCACCGCTGCCTTCTCCCGACGCGGCAGCAGGCCCTGCAGGCACTGCGGATTGGAGCGCGCGCCGCTGGCCAGGTAGTCCGCCAGCAGGGCGCTGCGCACCCCATCGACGGGCAAGCTTCGCTCCACCGACAGGTAGTCAAACAGCGCGTCCAGCAGAACTTCGGGCGTGAACTGATGGGTGCTGGATGTGCGCCGCCACAGCCATTGCGAAAACTCAGACCAGGCGGCAAAGGCGCTCTCGCCCTGCAGCAGCAAGCGGCTGCTTTGGCCAAAGCGCCCTGAATTCACCAGCAGATCCCAGTAGCGGGCCATGCGGGCAAAACGCTGCACCTGCTCTGCTGTGACCGCGTCCGTTTGCAGCACGGTGTAAGGTGGCTCTGTGGCATAAACCATGCCGTCCTCGGCCACGGCGCCGGGCAGGCTGCGTCTTGCCAAGGGTGTGCCACGCAGGCGCTTGAGCAGGCCCAGCTGGATTTCATGCGGCCCGAGTGCGTAAAGGCGATCAAATCCTTCGGCAAAACTCGCCCAACTTTCGCCGGGCAGGCCGAAAATCAGATCGGTGTGTAAATGCGCCTGGCTGTGCTCCAGCAGCCAGTGGATGTTCTCACTGGTCTTGGCGTTGTCTTGCCTGCGGGAAATGCGCGCCTGCACTTCCGGGTTAAACGACTGGATACCGATTTCGAACTGTAACACCCCGGCCGGGAAGCGCTCCACCATGGCCTTGAGCGCATCGGGCAGATGGTCAGGTACCAGTTCAAAGTGCAGATGCAAGAGTTCCTTTGGAGCGGCCTGCCAGCGGTCCAGAAAAAACTGCAGGATGCGCAGCGAGGTTTCCACCTTGAGGTTGAAGGTGCGGTCCACAAACTTGAAGTTGCGCGCACCGCGTTGGTACAGCGTGGCCAGTGCCTGTAGAAACGGCTCCAGATCGAAGGCCCAGGCTGTCTTGTCCAGCGCGCTCAAACAGAATGCGCATTTGAACGGGCAACCGCGCGAGGCCTCCACATAGAGTACGCGCTGCGCCAGGTCACTGTCGCTGTACTGGTCGTAGGGCAGTTCAATGGCGTCCAGCGGTGGCTGTTCACCGGCGATCACCTTCATCAGCGGCTGCGGGCCGTGCACCAGGGCGCGGCACAGCTTGGGAAAGCTCACATCGCCCCAGCCGGTGATCAAGTGGTCGGCCAGCAGAACGATTTCCTGTGGCTCCCACTCGTGGCTGAGCTCCGGCCCACCCAACACCAGCTTGACTTGCGGACATTGTTGCTTGAGTAAGCGGATCACCTCGGTGGTCTGCGCCACGTTCCAGATGTACACGCCAAAGCCGACCACGCGCACGCCACCCGACTCGCCCAGGGTCTGCAGCAGCGCATCCACAATCTGCTGCGCCGGCCGCTGGATGGTGAACTCCTGCAGTGTGGTGATAGCTGCCAGATCGGCGCCGCCATAGCGCGCCATATTGGCCATCAGGTAGCGCAGCCCCAACGAGGCGTGGATGTATTTGGCGTTGAGGGTGGCGAGAACAATGGCGGACATGGTCGTATTATCAAAGCATGGCTTCCAAGCAAAGACCCAAGGCTCCGGCAAAGGCCATCCTCCCGGCTCCAGCCCCGCGCAAGACCACCGGCGATACCTTCTTCGGCTGGGACGGTGAGGTGCTGGTGCTCAACGTGCTGGGCAAACCTTCCGCCAGCAAGGACGCCATTGGCAAACCCAAGGGCACCCAGCTCAAGATCAGCGTGACGGCCGCGCCCAAGGATGGACGGGCTACGGACTATATGGTGCGCTTTCTGGCGCCGCTGTTTGGCGTGGCGGTCTCCGACATCGAGGTGGTGTTCGGACAAGAGAACGTCAACAAACAATTGCGCATCCGTGCCCCCAAGAAACTGCCGGCTGTATTCACCGACGCTGCAGCTCCGGCCGACTGAGGCGACAATGTGCGCCCTGCATGGACGTTTTTTTCCCTTATTCGTGAGCCGCGCGCTTGCTCCTTTTATGAACCGGTTGTTTTCCTCCTTTGAATCGGCCATGCGCCTGGCGGCTGTCTGCCTGGCCTTGCTGACGTTTTGCTGCAGTGCCTTGGCCCAGTTTGCCAAGACCTCGACTGCAATGGGCAGCGCCGTGGTGCAAACCGAGCAGGTGCGTGCCGAACTGATGGCCTTTGCGCCAGACGGCGTAGGTTCCGGCAAGACGGTCTGGGTCGGCCTGCAAATCGCCCACCAGCCGCACTGGCATACCTACTGGAAAAATGCCGGCGACTCCGGTCTGCCCACGCGCCTGGAATGGATCCTGCCTGCGGGCGTGAGCGCCGGTGACATCGCCTGGCCGACACCGCAAAAAATCAATATCGGCAGCCTGTCCAACTTTGGCTACGAGGGCCAGTTGCTGCTGCCGGTGCCGCTGACCATCAGCCCCGGTTTTGCGCCGGGCGCGCTGGCAGACAGTCTGGAGATCAAACTCTCGGCCTCCTGGCTGGTGTGCAAGCAGGAATGCGTGCCCCAAGAGGGCAGCTTTGTGCTGCAGGTGCCGCTGCGTGGCTCTACCGCCCTGCATGCAGCCGATTTTGAAAAAGCCAGGGCCACCGAGCCGGTGGCGCTCAATGGTAAGTCAGAGCTACAGGTGGACAAGCACGGCCTGACCTTGAGGGTATTCGGCCTGCCCGCCGCCTGGCACGGCAAGAACATCAGCGCCTTTATTGAAACGCCCGACCTGATCGAGACCGCAGGCGCACCCTCACCGACCGACGGCGCGCCGCAAAACTGGCAAGCCGACGGCAGTTGGTCCAGCACCATGGCGCTGTCCAGTATGCGCAGCGAGTCACCGGCCAAGCTGGGCTTTGTGCTGGCGCTGGAGGGGAAAAGCCTGCGCACCGAAGCCGCCGTTTCTGGCAACTGGCCAGCCATCAGCGCTGGCACGGCCAACGCCGCGGCGCCCACCGTGAATAGCGCCATCAGCAACCCGAACACCCCGGCGCCACTGGCCGCGCAAGGTCTTGGCAGTTTTGCGCTGGCACTGGCGGCCGCCCTCTTGGGCGGGCTGATTCTGAACCTGATGCCCTGCGTGTTCCCGGTGCTGGCGATCAAGGTGCTGGCCTTTACCAAGCCCGGCGAGCGCCACAGCCACCGCGCCCTGGGGCTGGCCTATACCGCCGGTGTCGTGGCGTCGTTTCTGGCACTGGGCGGACTGATGCTGGCCCTGCGCGCCGGTGGCGAGCAACTGGGCTGGGGCTTTCAGTTGCAGTCGCCAGCCGTCATCGCCGTGCTAGCCCTGCTGTTCACGCTGATTGGCCTGAACCTGATGGGCCTGCTGGAGGTGGGCAATCTGCTGCCCGGCAATCTGGGCGCGCTGCAGCTTCGCCATCCGCTGGGTGATGCGTTTTTATCTGGCGTGCTGGCAGTGGCGATTGCCTCACCTTGCACCGCGCCGTTTATGGGCGCCTCGCTCGGCTATGCGATTGCCCTGCCTGCCGCACAGGCCCTGGGCATTTTTGCCGCCCTGGGTCTGGGACTGGCCCTGCCCTACCTGGCAGCCAGCTGGATGCCGTCTGTCGGCAAGCTGCTGCCAAGGCCTGGCGCGTGGATGGACACGCTGCGCCGCTTTATGGCCTTTCCGATGTGGGCCACGGTGGTCTGGCTGGTCTGGGTGCTAGGGCATTTGAGCGGCGTGGATGGCGCCGCCAGCCTGCTGGCCCTGCTGCTGTGTCTGGCGCTGCTGGTCTGGTGCCTGAACCTGCAGGGGCGCAGCCGCAGCGTGATGGCGGCGTTGTCGCTGGCCGTGGGCTTCTGGTTGGCCTATTCCATAGGACCGACCATTTTCAAACTGGAAGACGCGCCCTCGGCACCCGGCAATGCGCAAAGCGCAGGCGGCTGGCAGGCCTGGGTGCCGGGCCGCGTGGACGCCGAGCTGGCTGCGGGCAAGCCGGTGTTTGTGGATTTCACCGCCGCCTGGTGCATTACCTGCCAGTACAACAAGAAAACCACGCTGGCCAAGCCCGAGGTGCTGGCCGATTTCGCCGCCAAGAAGGTGACGCTGCTGCGCGCCGACTGGACCCGCCGCGACCCGGCCATCAGCCAGGCGCTCAGCGCCCTGGGCCGCAGCGGCGTGCCGGTGTATGTGATTTACCAGGCCGGTCAGACACCGGTGGTGCTGTCGGAAATCCTGGATGTGGGCGATTTGCGCGCAGCCCTGGCAAGGCTCTGAAACTGGTTCATTGCACTTGACCTGTGTCAGGTCAAACCCGGTACGAGCGCCTGCTGCGACAATGCAGGCACCTCCCTTTTGCCCTGAGAACCTCCCCCATGACCCCATTTGCTCCGCTCCAGAACGACACTTTTTTGCGCGCTTGCATGCGCCAAGCCACACCCTACACGCCCTTGTGGCTGATGCGTCAGGCCGGACGCTACCTGCCCGAGTACTGCGCCACCCGCGCCCGTGCCGGCAGCTTTATGGGCTTGGCCACCAATACCGACTTCGCCACCGAAGTGACGCTGCAGCCGTTGGAGCGCTATCCGCTGGACGCCGCCATTCTGTTTTCCGACATCCTGACCGTGCCCGATGCCATGGGTCTTGGCCTGTCCTTTGCCTTGGGCGAAGGCCCGCGCTTTGCCACCGCCGTGCGCGATGAAGCGGCCGTAGCCAAGCTCGAAGTACCCGACATGGAGAAGCTGCGCTATGTGTTTGACGCCGTCACATCCATCCGCAAGGCATTGAACGGCCGCGTGCCGCTGATTGGCTTCTCCGGCAGCCCCTGGACGCTGGCCTGCTACATGGTCGAAGGCAAAGGCTCGGACGACTACCGACTTGTCAAGACCATGCTGTACAGCCGCCCAGACCTGATGCACCGAATCCTGGCCATCAACGCCGATGCCGTGGCAAGCTACCTGAACGCCCAGATTGATGCCGGGGCCCAGGCCGTGATGATTTTTGACAGCTGGGGCGGCGTGCTGGCCGATGGCGCATTCCAGGAGTTCTCGCTGGAATACACCAGGCGCGTGCTGGCCCAGCTCAAGCGCACGGGTACCGACGGTCAGATCGTGCCGCGCCTGGTCTTCACCAAGGGCGGTGGCCTGTGGCTGAAGGAAATGGCGGCGCTGGACTGCGAAGTTCTAGGCCTGGACTGGACCGTCAATCTGGGCAGCGCGCGTTCCCTGGTCGGCGGTGTAGAAAACGGCCCCGGTAAGGCCTTGCAGGGCAATATCGATCCCAATGTGCTGTTTGCGCCCCCGGCCCAGATTGCCAAGGAAGTGGGCCGCGTGCTCGACAGCTTTGGCGTACCCTACCAGGGCAGTGGAACCGGTCCCACGCACATTTTCAACCTCGGCCACGGCATCAGCCAATACACACCGCCAGAAAACGTCGCCGCGCTGGTGGAAGCGGTACATACACATTCAAAAGGCCAAAGGGCCTAATTTCATACCACGTTTTGGCCCGCAAGCAAACTCATCAAGGGTTACTTATGCACAAAAATGGTGGTGCGGCAGAGCAGCATTTCAAAAGCTGCAGGCTTTCTGCTACAAACACCATGGCTCTTGTAAGTGCTTGATTTATATAGATTTAAAACTTTGCTTTTTTTCCGGGCATTCCAGTCAAAGCCTTGCAGCGCAAGGCTTTGGAGAGGCTTCAGGGAAGATATAAACAAAGTTATCCACAGAAATCTTGGACTACTTGCAAACGTCTTGTAAATCAAGCACTTAGCCCACTTTTCTCACATTCACATCAACAACCAGCCCTAGCGACGCCCCGACACTCCCGCGCATGACCTGTTTGCCGCTTTTGCCGCTCCAGCCATGAACACCTGGCTTTGTGTTCTGGTGCAGACACCTGCGCACTCCGCGCTGGGCTCGGTGCTGACCTATCGCAGCCCCCAGGCGCTGCCACTGGGCAGCCTGGTGCGGGTGCCGCTGGGCAAGCGCGAGACGCTGGGCGTGGTGTGGGAACCCGCAGCGGCCGACGCAACCGGCGAAATTGACCCGGACAAGGTGCGCGATATCGCCGGTATCCTGGAAGGCATTGCGCCGCTGGGCGCGCCATGGCGGCAACTGGTCACGTTTGCTGCCCAGTATTACCAGCGCTCCATCGGTGAAGTGGCGCTGGCGGCCCTGCCGCCGCAGCTGCGCGATCTGTCTGCGGTGCAAATGCAGCGTCGCCTCAAACGCAAACCGGCTGCCGCGCATGACCCAGGCGAGCTGCAGGCAGCGCAAACGCTCAGTGCGGAACAGACCTTGGTGCTGGAACAAATCGCATCCCAAACCGGGCCTTTTTTGCTGTTCGGTGCCACCGGCAGCGGCAAGACCGAGGTCTATTTGCATGCCGTGGCCGAGCTGCTGGCGCGCGACCCGCAGGCCCAGGCCCTGGTGATGGTGCCGGAAATCAACCTGACGCCACAGCTGGAGGCGCGCTTTCTGGCGCGCTTTGCGCCGCTGTACGGCGAGCAGGCGGTGGTATCCCTGCACAGCGGCATGACCAATCCGCAGCGACTAAAAAGCTGGCTGTCCGCCCACAATGGGACCGCACGCATCGTGCTGGGCACGCGCATGGCGGTGTTTGCGTCCCTGCCCTGTTTGCGCCTGATCGTGGTGGACGAGGAACACGACCCCAGCTACAAGAGCAGCGAAGGTGCGCGCTACTCGGCACGCGACCTGGCTGTGTACCGGGGCAAGCTGGAGGACGCCAAGGTGATTCTGGGATCGGCCACCCCTTCGCTGGAGAGTTGGTACCAAAGCCGCCCGGATGGTGGGCGCTATTTGCGCCTACACATGCCCAGCCGGATTGGCACTACAGACAAGCCGCCAACGCCCTCTAGCGCGCAGCTGGCCGCAACGGCGCCGCATGCAGACCAGGCTGCCCGCAAGGCCATGCGCCTGAAGGCGGGTACGCCCGAGGGTCTGCCCCTGGTGCGGCGGGTGGACATGAACCACCAGCCACGCCATGCCGTTTTCTCGCTGCCGCTGCTGGACGCCATCCGCGAGCGCGTCGCACACGGCGAACAATGCATGGTGTTTTTGAACCGGCGCGGCTATGCCCCCGTGCTGCATTGCGCCGACTGCGGCTGGAAAAGTGAGTGCCCGCATTGCTCGGCCTTCCGCGTGTTTCACAAGATAGACCGCACCCTGCGCTGCCACCATTGCGGCTTTACCGAGCGCGTGCCACGCGCCTGCCCCGCCTGCGGCAACGTCGACATTGAACCCATGGGTCGCGGCACCGAGCAACTGGAAGAACAACTGGGCGAGCTGCTGGCCGATGTGCGCAGACCCGGCACTGTCAGCGATGCGCAACCGAACGGCGAGCCGCTGCGCATAGCCCGCATCGACGCCGACAGCACCAGGCTGAAGGGTGCGCTGGAAACCCAGCTGGCGGCCGTGCATGCGGGCGAGGTGGATGTGTTGGTGGGCACGCAAATGATCGCCAAGGGCCATGACTTTCGCCGCATCACCTTGGTGGCGGCCATCAACCCGGACGGCGCCCTGTTCTCCAGCGACTTCCGTGCCCCCGAGCGCCTGTTTGCCCTGTTGATGCAGGCTGCAGGACGCTCCGGGCGCGACGCCATGCTGGGTAACAGCAGCGAGGTCTGGATTCAGACCTTTCAGCCGGATCACCCACTCTATGCGTCGCTCAAGGCGCACGACTACCCGAGCTTTGCAGAGCAGCAACTCAAGGAGCGCCAGCAGGCCGGCATGCCCCCCTTCAGCGCCCAGGCCTTGGTGCGCGCCGAGGCCCGCACCCAGGAGGCGGCCCAGGCCTTTTTGACGCTGGCACGGGCTGCGGCGCTAGAGGACATGGCGCAGTGGCCGGGCTGGGCGACTATCCTGGAGCAGGTGTTTGTCTACCCGGCCGTGCCCATGAGCATCCAGCGCGTGGCCAATATCGAGCGCGCCCAGATGCTGGTCGAAAGCCCCTCGCGTGCGGCGCTGCAAAAGTTTCTGGCGGCGTGGCACGACGTGCTGCATGCCAGCCGCTCCGACCCGGCCTGCAAGGGCCTGATCCGCTGGGCCGTGGATGTGGACCCTCTGGCCGTATAGGTACCGTTAAGATCAGCCCTCGCTCTGCCCGCCCCCCACTTCCGTTCGCATGTCCGCCCCCTCTTCGTCCGCCTCCTCCGGTATGAACCTGGCCCAGCAAGAGGCCGTCAATTTCTTGCACGGTCCCTGCCTGGTGCTGGCCGGGGCGGGCTCGGGCAAGACGCGGGTGATCACACACAAGATTGCGCGCCTGATCCAGACCGGCATGCCGGCCAAGCGCATAGCCGCAATCACCTTCACCAACAAGGCCGCCGCCGAGATGCGCGAGCGCGCCAAGAGCCTGATCGGCAAGCCGGCCAAGGACGTGGTGGTATGCACCTTCCACTCGCTGGGTGTGCGCATGCTGCGCCAGGACGGCGCGGTGCTGGGGCTCAAGCCCTCGTTTTCCATCATTGACACCGATGACGTCACCAGCATCCTGAAGGACGCCGGGGGCACGGTGGACGCCGCCACAGCCCGCGCCTGGCAATGGACCATCAGCGGCTGGAAAAGCGCCGGGCTCAACGCCGAACAGGCGCTGGCCGCAGCCGAAAATGACAACGAGCGCCAGGCCGCCGTGGTGATGGGCCGTTACCAAGAGCGCCTGACCGCCTACCAGAGCGTGGACTTTGATGACCTGATCAGCCTGCCGCTCAAGCTGCTGCAAAACCATTCCGAGGTGCGGCACCGCTGGCAGGCGCAGATGGGCCATGTGCTGGTCGACGAATACCAGGACACCAACGCCACCCAATACGAGATGCTGAAACTGCTGGTGGGCGAGACGGCCGACGTGGCCCGCTTTACCGCCGTGGGCGATGACGACCAGTCTATTTACGGCTGGCGCGGCGCCACGCTGGACAACCTGCGCAAACTGCCGGTGGACTTTCCGGCGCTCAAGGTCATCACGCTGGAGCAGAACTACCGTTCCACCTCGGCCATCCTGCGCGCAGCGAACAATGTGATCGGCCCCAACCCCAAACTGTTTCCCAAGAACTTGTGGAGTGACCTGGGCGAGGGCGAGCCGGTGCGCGTCATCGACGCCGACAGCGAGGAACATGAGGCCGAGCGCGCGGTGGCCCGCATCCAGAGCCTGCGCGCCGAAGGCAGCCTGGCGCAGGATGGCAAGCAATACCGGGAGTTCGGAAATTTTGCGGTGCTGTACCGGGCCAATCACCAGGCCAAGCCCTTTGAGAAGGCGCTGCGCAAGGCGAATATCCCGTACAAGGTGTCGGGCGGCCAGAGCTTTTTTGACCGCGCCGAGATCCGCGACCTGTGCGCCTGGTTCCGCCTGTGGGCCAATAACGATGACGACCCGGCCTTTGTGCGGGCTGTGACCACACCCAAGCGCGGCATTGGCCACCAGACCCTGGGCACGCTGGGTGTGTATGCCGGCCAGTACAAGCTCAGCCTGTTTGAGGCCCTGTTTTCATCGTCGCTAGGCGGGGCGCTGAGCGGCAAGGCCCTGGGCAGTCTGCATGAGTTCGGCCGCTATGTGAACGACCTGCAGTTCCGCGCCCGCCACACCTTGGGCGCCGAAAACGCCACCCTGTTTCTGGCCGAGTGGCTGAAGGAAATCGGCTACGAAAAGCACCTGTATGACGGCGAGGAGAGCGAGAAGCTGGCGGCTGCCAAATGGTCTAACGTGATCGAATTCTGCGAATGGATGGCGCAGCGCTGCGGCGGCCAGGTGGAGGGCGTAGCGGGAGTGGACGAGCGCGAAATCAAAAACTTGCTGGAGGTGTCGCAGACCATCGCCCTGCTCTCCACCTTGAGTGAGCGCGAGAAGGACCAAAACGTGGTGACGCTCTCCACCCTGCACGCCTCCAAGGGCCTGGAGTGGCCGCATGTGATGCTGGTGGGGGTGAACGAGGGCGTACTGCCCTTCAAGCTCAAGGAAGCCACGGGTGCCGACGGCGGCGTGGTGCGCGACGAAGAGGCGGTCAACGAAGACCTGGCCACCCGCCTGCAGGAAGAGCGGCGCCTGATGTATGTGGGCATTACCAGGGCCCAGCGCAGCTTGGCGGTGAGCTGGACGCGTAGGCGCAAAAAAGGCCGCGAACTGGTGGCCGCACTGCCCAGCCGCTTTATTGCCGAGATGGCGTTGAACCAGGCAACGGTAAAAGAAGATCCCCGCGAAAAGTTGCGCGCGCTGCGGGCCGAATTTGCCCTCAAGGCACAGGCCTCGGCGGCAGCGGCAGCTAGCGCACGCTAGGCTGAGGCCTTGATTCAGAAGCCCAAAACGCTGCCAGGTATTTCCGGCGGGCCAAACTCGACATCGTGCAGGTCAGACAGTTCCAGCATGGCCTGCACTGCGTCCTGATTGAAGCCGACACGCGCCTGGCCCATGCCATCGCCACCGGCCATGATGAGTTTATTGATGTAGGCACCGCACTCCGGGTAACCCCACAGGGTGCGAATGGTGTTGGCAATGCGCTGGTGGTGCAGCTCAACGATGTCAAGCGCCATGTTTTTGCGCTCAATCAGGCTAGTTGGCTCGGGCTCCAAGGACATTTGCTCGGTAGCGAGCTCAAAGTCGACCTCCGTCAGACTTGGCGTTGGAACGTCGTTCTGCACCACGTGGCGGGGGCTAGCTGCCGGCACTGGCTTAGGGCTTGGCCGAACCGCGTTCCCAGCAGACTCCTTGGCCGGCGAATCGTCAGGCTTATCGCTTTTGCCAAAAAACCTGCTTAACATGGGATGCCTTCATGATGATGCGGAATGTTAACCCAGTCAGACAGGCTATTGCAGCACCTGCAGCAAAAAGCCCCAGACAGCAAAAAGCCCATCACTGGGATGGGCTTTTTGCTTCGAAAACCATGGAGCGGGAAAAGAGGCTCGAACTCTCGACCTATACCTTGGCAAGGTATCGCTCTACCAACTGAGCTATTCCCGCATGGTGACCACTTGCGTGATCGATTGGTTGCTTGGGACACAGAAGCGTCCTAAACTTTTGCCAATCTGGCTGACGATTAAATCAGGCAGACGCAAATTGTAGCAGATCTAGCCAGACTGTTTTCGATGGCTGGGCGGCAGCCGAAAAAAGACCCGTTCGAGAACGGCCGACGTTCGATTCGAATCAAAAGTCGAACAACAGCCCGAGGGTGAAGAGCGCGTAATTGCTTTCAAAGCGTTTGGCTGTGCTGGAGTTGTAGGTCACCGGAATGTCGGCAAGAAACAGGTTGCTGGAGACTTGAAGCCGTCCTAAAGCGTGCAGGTGTTCGCTCAACCGGTATTGCCCTTGCACCAGTACATCCGTGTTCTGCGTGTATGCCATCTGGCCTCGTGTCGCCAAAATATCATCGACCCCGCTGCGTTGCACCTGGGTCCACAACAGGCCCGCACTCCATTTCCACGGTCCGTCGCTCCAAGTGGTGTTGGCACCCAGATGCACAAAGCTGCCATGCCAACCCAGTTCCTCGCTGGGTTGAATGCCGTAGCTCGCGCTGCTGACATAGAACTGCTGAATCACGCCCCCGGCCGCATTGCATGGGTTTGCCAGCGTTCCAAAAATGGTGTCGCCCGTGAATTGCAGCTTGTAGTTGCAGCCTCCGGATGTCGTGCTCGCGGTGAGCGACCCGTAGGACAACTGGGTACTGCCGCCGCCAAGCAGCAAGGTGACATCGCGGGTGGGTGATAGCGCCCAGGTGCTCAGCAGATCCGCCTGAACATTCTGATCCGCAGGGTTGGTCACGCTGACGGTATTGAGTTTGAGGTAGGGAATAACCACCGGCGTGCTGGAGTTGGAAGACGATGCCTGATCGCCCCAGGCACTCACACGAAGTCCCACGGCAGGCTGCCAGCCTTCGCCCTCGCGCACACGGTATTGCGCGGCCAGTTGCCAACTATCGTAGCGGTAGTTGTCGCCTTCACTGTCAATACTACGCTGCCAGAGCGCAGCGCTCAGCCACCAGGCCGGACTGGCTGCGAACCCGCCCAGAACATGAGCTCCATGGTAGTCACTGCCGCCAGCACCCGCTATAGAGGCCGTATTGTCCAATGCCAGTTCAACATAGCCACGGTTCACACCGCGCTCAGGGTATGCACTGAGCAAGGCATCCAGCGGGGCCGCTTCGGCCACTCCAGATGCACACATGGCAGCCGCCAGAATGAGCCGCACACCCATGACAGGCAGGCGCCCCCAGCCAGCGGGCCTGTAGTGAGTTGTTAACTTCATGTTGCGGGTTCCTCGGCTTGATGCAAGGTCACAAAGACCCGGCATAAAGCAGAGGATAAACGCGATGGCATGGCAGCAGCCCCTCTTTTCTTCCGGCTTACGGCGTTTGATGGCCCACTCACTAAGGTGTCAACGTGACATAACCCACGATACCCTGGCCAGTGATTGGCACGGTGGACTGCACCGTACGGGCGCTAGTCAGGCTGGTCGGAACATTGATGGTCATGGTCGGATAAATCACCCCGCTTGCCTGATACAGCGGCAAGCCGGTGACTACCAGAGTCACTTGGAAGGTACCGGTCAGCGCATTGATGCCGCTGAATTGGCTGCTCAGGCTGTTGGCCGCGTAATTCACCACATTGCCCAGGTTGAAGGTATTGTTGCCCGCCAGGTTCAGCGTGCTGGTGACACCTCCAGCAGCGGAGCTAGCACTGTAATCTACGATCGCTGCAAAGCTGCTAGTCGCACTGCTGGCATAGGCAGTGGCGTTCGAATTGCTTACGGGCACTGTTACCGTGAGATTGTTGCCCGACTGGCTTAGCGCGACGTTTTGAACATAGGCCTTCAGCACGCCCGTGCCTGTGCCCACCTGGCTGATCTGCAACGCGGCGTCCACCTTTTGTCCCGCGGACAATGTAAAGCCACCCACATTGCTCAGAGAGAAGCTCAGCGTGGCATTGCTTGCCAGAGGCCAGCTGGTGCTGATACCTGCGCTGCTCTGGAACTGGGCCATTGAGAACTTCGTCGATGTGCTGCCGTTGGCCAGTGTGAATGTGTCGTTTTTGCCATCGCCTTCGTTGGTGAGCTTCAGGTAATGGGTGGCTACGATGGGGGGCGCATCCGTCTTCAGCACAAAGTTGTCGTAATAGTAAATTTCACCTGCTGCCGGTGCTGTGGTGCCCAAATTGGGGGTCAGCACAATGGACTGATAGGCCTTGGTAAGGTCGGCGTCGCTGATGGTCCACGTCAGTGTTTGCCAGCCTTTCACCACGGTCTCGTTGGCCTGGGTGTCGGCTGTGTAGATGGTATGCGGTGCGCCTAATGCGTCCACATGAAGGGGCATGGGAATGCCCGCCGCAGGCGAATAGACCTGGGCCGAAAGCGTCTTGCGTGCGCTCGTGAACGCAATCGCTTTCTCGGTATTGACCCAGCCGCCAGCATAGTTTGCACCGTTGCCGCGTGATATCTGGAGCACTTTGCCCGATCCACCGGATGCGGGCGCCGCCACGATATCCGCACCCGCGTAAAAGGTTCCCGTCAGCAGGGGCGATGACTCTTCAAAATTCGCCAACACGGTGTCCAGCGTGGTGGTGCCTGTGGCGTCCGCGCTGGCCACAGAGTTGCCCAGCGCTGCAAGTGTGTTGGATGCAGCTGCGGTGCTCGTAAGCAGCAATTGTTTGTTGGTGGCGTCGCCCAAAACGTTGCTGACAAACGTCGAGGATTGCTGCTTCGCGGCGACAGTTCCGACTGCTGAACCCTGGCTGCCCGAACCCAGTAGCGCGTTGGCTTGACCCACGTAGGCAGGGCCCGCCGCAGCGGCCACCGCCGCAGGACTGAAGCCTGCCAAGGCGCTCTTGACACCCGGATCAACCTGGGTCGACGTGCTGGCTGCGCTGACGGCGTTTTGCAGCATTGCGCCCACTGCGTCCGGGTTGACGGATGTGTCGCTGCTCAACAGCGGCGTGCCGCCGACCACGGTCTTGGCCAGGGCTGAAGCCGCCACTGCGTAGAGGCTGTTCGCTGTGGTCGTGCCGGCCGAATTGCCCAAGCTGCTCAGGCCCTGTGCGGTTTGCAGCAACAATTGCTGCACAGCCAGCGTCTTCTTGTATAGCGCTGCATTGATCAAATTTCCAGATCCGTCCAAAGCCGCCGGATCCAGCGCCGTGACATCCGTGCCTGAAGGCAGGTTGAGCGCGGTGTTGAGCTGGCTCTGACTCAGTCCGGCCGCGAGCAGAGTCGTCAGCGGAGTAACGAGTTTGGAGCCAGCTGGCGCGGTGAACACGCCTACCGGGCTCAGACCGGTGTCGCTGCTGGTGCCGCCGCTGACCAGTAGCTGGTGTGTGCAACCCGTAGGAAACACAAACTTGCCATTGGTCTGGGTATAGGCCACCGGATCGTTGACGGTGTCGATGACGCCGGTATTGCCTATGTCGCAATAAACCGCCGAACCGCTTAGATAGCCATCCACCGCGACGCCAATGCTGGGGTTGGAGGCAACGGCACTGCTGCCGCCTCCCCCACCGCCGCCACAGGCCGCCACCAACAAGGTGGCCACGGCTGTGGGTATTAAACGAAGTTTGAAATACATGGGATTTCCCCGCAATTTGAAGGCTGCCCTATTGAGGTTCAGCCAGCATTAAATACCCAAAAGCAACAACGCAAAGGCCACGCTGTGCAGCCCTTGCATTACTAGTTATTACTGAAACGAAATGCCACCTGTCAGCGACAGGGTGGTTGGTATGTAAGTTCCATTTGCAACCGTAGTATTCGCACCACTTGTCAAGCTGCCCGACAAATTTGGATGAAAAGCTGACGCACCCGAAGCTGCTTGAAAGGCAATTTGGGAAACTGCTGGCGATGCTGTCAGAGCCGCTGCATACCCGGTTGGTGGGGTACCCGTCGCGCAGTCTTGCGCTACCGCGAATGAGCTCAAAGGAAGCGTGTAGCTGGTAGATGCAGCCGATGTCGGCGTGAAAACAGTTTGCAATTGGAGGTTGCACCCGCCTCCGGCAGCGTAATGTTTTCCAAGATTCATGAGTACAGCCACGTTGTGGTTGCTATTCGAAAAGAACTCGGCATTCATACCCAGGTTAAAGCTCACCGTCGTTTGACCATTCAGGACCATTCCAGCAGTGTCCGCAGTTCCGCTTATCGCCGTAACCCCAGGCGCAAACACGTTAATGCCTGCATATTCACCGGTTGGTGCGGTTCCCTTGAACTGATAGTAGGCGTAGAAACTACTTACCGCTGCACTAGCCGCAGGAGAGCTGCCATCCGTAAATGATCCGCCAGAACCGCAACTCGTGGTGGCGGTGGCGCTGTTGCCTGGGCAGTTCCATCCATCCAAGCTGCTACCGCTGGTACCACCATACGCACCACCTTCAACGGTAGTTGCGGTCTTGAACCCAGTCATAAAATTCAGCGTGCCGGTGGTTCCGCCACTATTGACGGGGGTTGTGCCACCACCAGAGCCACTCGTGCCGTTGGTGCTGCCGGACTTGGCGCTGGCCGAGAAGTACATATTGGTAATGCTGAGCGTGCCACCCGACGACGGGCCACCCGCCTGACCATCTGCGCCATTAGTCAATTTGATCTGGCCGATGCTGGTCAGGTCGGCAACCGGCGTTCCACCTGAGTACGAGGTCAGAGGAATATCGACACTGTTGCCGGAACTGGAAATGGAGGTAATGGCGTACGCAGTTTCAGCTTGCGTTTTTCCAGTGATACCAACGTTGGTCACCAATGCAACGCCCAGTGTGGTCATGCTGCTCGCAGTGAAATCGAGGTGCAAATACTGCATGCCCGTGGCATTGACTGGATTTGCCGTTAGGTCAATTCCCTGGTAGTTGAAACTGGTCATGTTCATGACGTTGCCAGTGGCTGTGGTTTCAGCGGTGGCCTGCCCCCAGTTCGGGTTGAGGTTTGCTGCGACCGGTGTGGTGTTGGTTCCCACAATGGTGATGTTTGCGGTGGTAGCAGGCACGGTATAGGTGTTCTTCGCCTCCACCGTATTGCTGTTGCCGTTGATATCGGTCACCTTGTTGATCGGCAGCGTGGCGACGACGCTGGTTGCACCAGACGTTGGTGTGACGACCAGGGTATAGGAGTTGCTTCCGATCGAGGTGACCGAGCTTGCTGCCGTTCCGCCGGTGACGGTGACTTCGCCCGCATTGAAGGTGGTGCCAACGCTCTCGTTAAAGGCAATGGTAAACACCACGGTGCCCCCGGTTCCCGCCGCGGAAGTGATGGTTGCCGTGGGCACGGTGCCACTGGCAGTGCCACCACCACAGCCACTCAAGCTGAGGACGGCAGCCAGCACAAAGGCCAGCAGTACCGCTATTTTTTGGTTCAGTTTCATATCAAAGTCTCCGGGTCGGTAGAAGGTTCAGAGGGCATGAGAAGCCAGGCATTTTCAAAAAAGCGCCTTGGAAGCCTCAAGTTTGAAAGCGCTTTCATGCAAGTGTAATGAGCATCGACGGTCTTCGCATATAAGGAGTTTCCCCTAGGCTTTTGATTTAGAAATCTGCGCCCATGCACGCGACTTGGTCAACGCCGGTAACCTGGCATGTGCTGCGTTTTTGTACCTGGTATTGCCAGCCCTATTGGTACACGCGCACACTCTGCACCTGCATGCTGTCACTGCTAAAGTTGGCTGGCACCGTGCCGCCCAGGGTGCCGCCTAGGGCCAGGTTGAGCAGCAGGTATTGCGGCTGGTCAAAGGGCCATGTGTTGGTGCCCGCATTGGCAGGCCGGGTATAGGTGTTGTAGACCACATCGTCCACACCGATTTGCAGACTGTTTACGCTCCATGTGAGCTGGTAATTGTGAAACGCGGTACATGCATCGGGCAGACTGGTGGTAACGCTGGTGCCAGAGCCTCCGGACACAGCGGTGTGCACCGTGCCCAGCACGCTTTGCTTGTCCACGTTGGTAAAGCCGCGTTGCTCCATCAAATCAATTTCGCCCCAGGCCGGCCAGGCGTTGGAAGTGGTTCCGCTGTTGTCCGTGAGGATACCGAGCATCCAGATCGCGGGCCAGGTACCCAGGCTGCAGGGCAACTTGGCGCGTACTTGCAAAAAGCCATAGGTGAAGCTGTATTTTCCCAAAGTGATCAGGCGCGCCGAGGTGAATGCCTGCCCACCGTTGTCCGCAAAGGCAGACGTGGACTCGCGCTGGGCCGTGATAGACAAAACGCCATTGCTGACCGCACTGTTCTGCAACCTGGCGTTGGCGTAATACTGCTGCTCGCCGTTGTACCAGCCAGCAGCGTTGCGAAACGTGTCGTAGGCCCATTTGGAACTGTCCGGCAGACCGTTGGAGGCAAACTCGTCGTGCCAGGCCAGCGTGCGGCCATTGACAATGAGCGGCACGCCGGCACTGTCGAGCACAGACTGACTGGCACTGGCAACGGCCTGGTTGAATCCGCCATTCACATCGCTAAAGCTGTGCACTGCCACGCTGGCACCGACCGTCGTCGCACTTGGGTTTGGTGTGACATTCAGCGTGTAATGCGTCGCGTCGATGCGGCTGACGTCTGCCAACTTGGTGCCACCCGTAATCAATACTGTGGATGCGTTGAAGCTGCTGCCCACGTCGGCGCTGAAGCTAAAACTGAACTGCACCTGCCCACCGGGAACCACCGCCGAGGTCATGCTGACCGAAGGCCCACTGCCCGAGCCACTCCCAGTTCCCGAACCGGCGACGCTCGCCAACGAGGAACTACCGCCACCACCGCAGGCCATCAGTGGCAGGCACAAGAGCAACAACCGAAGTATGCAAGAACCTTGGTGCAATGTGGATTGCCAGTTGAAGGGTATTGCCATCTCAATGGCTAGCGCGAGCCATGCGTCCAGGTGCGACGGCCAAGGTGGTGCCATCGCTAAAGTGCACCTCCAGTGCTTGCTGGCCGGCATTGAATGCCAGATAGGTTTTGCGGCCGTCTTCCCGCTTGAATACGCTGTAGAACGTGGTGTTGGCGGTCACGGTCAAATCCACGGGGCCCATTTCCTGCAGGCTCAAGAGCCAGTGCAGGGCGTGGCTGCGGGTGTCACCCAATTCAAACGAACCCCAGCGATTCCAGGCGGCCAGCCCTGCGGCTGGGTCAACCAGGCCCAGATACTGGGCAAATATGTCTTGCCAGATGTCGGGCGGATTGACCTTCTTGCCGCGCGATTCCCAGAGCGCAATTTCTGGTTTGAGGCTGACCACATTGCGTTTCACAAAGCCCGGGTCCGTAGCAAGATAGGTAGAAGCTGTGGTCAAGGGCAGGATGTTGATACCCTTGATCTGGCGCGGGTCGTCTATCCACCAGGTGTTGTGGGCCATCATCCCGCCGAACACTTGGCTGACCTCGATGTTCTGGTATTCAGGCGGGAACACCTTGGCCTGAATGTCAAACCAATAGTGGTTGATGGCCTGCACCTCGGTCGTATAGAGATACACGCCCAGGTCGCGCAGTGCCTTATCACCATGCACCTCGGCCCACAAAATGACGCCGGCCCAGGCGTTGATGGCTTCAGAGGAAGACTCCTGGTTGTTGCCCATCTCGCCCATGCCTATGCCGGAAGCCCAGGAGTGCCCTTCATAAGGGTCGAAGTTGCGCAGAAACGGAAAGTCAGCGCCGCCGCGATTGGGGTTGGCAATGTCGGCCACCAGCAGATTGATCATGCCGCCCCACTTATCACTAGCGGCCCAGCTTGGATCGCGCAGCGCTATCTCCGCCGCGGCGCGAATCCAGTAGCCATAGGTAAAGTGGTGGTCGTTGAGTTGCTCGACGGTGAAGAATTCTTCCGGATAGCTTGCGACCGTCCCCTGTGCCTTGTCGTAGTGGAAATAGGTGTTGCCTTCACCGGCCAGCCATTGTTCGGCGCGACCCTTCACCAAGGACAGCAATTTGTCCCGCGTCTCCAGATCCCCTTGTTGCTCCACGACATCCATGAGTTTCAGGATGCGCTGCAGGCCCTTGCCCTGCCAGTACGGCCCCTTGCCTTCTTCGAGCATCATGCGCCTGGCGTTGCGCACATCGGCTTTCATCACGTCGCGCAATTCAGCGCTGCGTGGGTTGTCGGCCACGCCAGGCCAATACGGTACAAATCCACCGTACGTGGCGGTGGTCGTGAACTGCGATGCCTCCAGCAGGCGGATTGGGCCTCTGATGCTGTCATAGGAAGCACCCAGTTTGCCCTCCACCGACGCATTGTTAAACCATTGGTGCGGATAAAGGCCCAGCAACGGGCCTGCGTCGGCGCCTTCCATGGCCTGCGTTTCGGCACTGAAGGTGGTGAGTACTTGGCTCGTCTGCGTGTCAAACTTCCAGTCGACCTTGGTTGACTTCACAAAAGAATAGGCGTGCCTTGTAAACAAACTAAGCGTTTCAGGCTTGCCATCTGGCAGCGCCGCCGCACTCAGATAGCCGGTACCGGCAGGCAGATGGGCGATCCATTCGGCGTCCGACACTCTTTCCCAGTTGCCGCCGGTAGGCGCGAACAGCGCATAGTCCTTACCGCCAGTGGCCAGTGCCAACACCCGGGGATCGGTGCCCTGCACCACGCCCTGTACGCCCTGGGGCAGCCGCAAGCGCAGATCGCCACGGCTCACCCTCATCTGCACGTAGGGCATGCCGTGCGCCACCGTGACCTGCATGTCGTCAGCAGCGCGGGCCATGGAAATTTGGACTGACCAGTCACCGGCCCCGGCCAACTTGGCGGCCCCGGGCTCAAAGGCCATGGGCGACAGCAGCAAGGCGGCCCGGTGGGGATACTGAATGACCGTGTCCTTGCGCTCGGTAGGCAGCACTTGTTTGGCTGGCAAACCCAACTCCAGACCCTGAGCCGTGGTGCGCACCGTCATGGGCTGCACAAACAGGGCTTCAGGCTTGGCTCCATAGAGCAAGGTCGAGTACCACTGCGCAGAGGGAGCTGCGCGCGTCAGCATGGCATCCGTTCGCTGTGAGGCCTGGGGTACGGCGTGGTCTCCAGTTTTTGGCGCAGCAAAGTAGCTGCCTTCGCCCAGCTTGACGGCTTGTGCCTGCGCGCCCTGCGTGGCGCCCAGCGCAACACCCAAGGCTAGCAGGTAATGGGAAATCAGTTTCATGAGTCAATCCAGCAAGGCGTTCAGGAACAGCTTTGCATAATATTGAAAGCGCTTTCTTTTTTCCACAACTTTCGGCAAAACCGAGGGAATACCCGCACATCGACTCCCCATTTCTGGAAAACTTTTTGCGCAGCCTAGGGAAAACACTGTGCACGGAATTCGCAAAAAGGAAGATCATAAATTCAAATTGAAAGCGCTTTCACAAATGTACCGCAGACAAACACCACCATGAAACCACTCCCCTACTTCCACAAGAGATTGCTTGCTGTTCAAGTGGCGGTCACCGTCCTGACCCTGTCGGCAGCAGGTTCCAGCCAGGCCCTTGATTTTGGTCCGGATGGCATGTTCAGCCTGAACGGTTTTGCGGAGCTGAAGACCACTATGCAAGGCAGTTATTGCCAGCAATGTCAGGTGGCGCCCAGCGGTGCCAGCAAGCAAGTCGCAAGCTCAGATGCGCTGATACCTGGCAAGACCTACGGCGACGCCACCTTGACCAACTGGCAGGCGCAGCCGGACCTCAGCTTCCGCTATGACCTGGGCAACGGCCTGAAGCTGGGAGGAAAATTGGGGCAACGCTGGCGCGAGTCCTTTGTGTCTGGCAACGACATAGAAACGCGCTACGGTGGCCTGGTTGACATTCCAGACTACTGGTACAACAAGAATCTGTCCCTTAGCCATGAAGACTATGGAACGGTGACGGTGGGGTCGATGACAGCGCGGGGTTGGAGTGTTGCTGACTATCCCTACGGTGGCAATCTAGGCGTGTCCGACTCCTGGGGCGCGAGTGGAGCGGGCTACGGCATGCTGGCCAACGCCATACGGCTTGGATCGCGCACGCTGGATGTGGCAAACGGCGATCTGTTTTTGGAAGTCAGCTACGACCAGGGCAACACCAACTTCACACGCCTCAAGCCGCAGTTCTGGGAGCTCTATGCGCAATACCACAAGGGTGACCTGGTGCTGGACGGCGTCGTACAGGACGCCACCAATGGGGCGCCCGGCGCCTGGGGTCATTCTCCGTTTAGCGGATTGACACCTTTTGCCGTCGATGACCAGAACCTGGCACTCAACGGCAACCACCAGTCCATCGCCATGCTGATGGGCCGCTACCAGGTAAACAACCAGATTGAAGTCAGCGCCGGTATTCGACGCAATGAGTGGAAGGGAGCCAGCCTGATTTACAACCCGGTAAGCAACTGGACCACGGCCTTTAACGTCAACTTTGCCAACAACAACTATCCAGGCTACTCCGCAGTGTCGTACGACGGCATGTTGGGCCTGCGTTACCGGGTGAATAAATGGATTCTGTCCACTGGCATGGTGTATTTGGGCACCGCTGACACCAACAACCCTTCCGATCGCGGTCAAAACAACTCCGCCCTGTTCAACACGTTCAACGCCAACTACGAGTTTGGAAACGGCTGGCTGTTCGAGTCCACCTTCGGCATGGTGCATTACGCAAAGCGCGGCCTGTCGCCCATGTCCATGCCCGGCAATGATTCCTTCAGCAATGTCGATTCCCGCATCACCCAGGATGGCCACTGGCTGACCGTGGGCATGCTATACGCTTTTTAAATAGCCAACGACTATGAGCCACACCATGCGTCCCCACACGACCCCATCGTTCCCATTGCGTGCCAATCAGCTGGCACAGGCCACTCTTGCAACTGCAGCGCTGATCATGTTAGCTGCCTGCGGCGGCGGCGGAACAACCAGCGACAACGGCGCCACCACGACCACCACCGTCAGCAACAACGGGGCGGTGCAGACCGGCTTGCGCGCCTTGCCCGCCGACTTTAGCAGCCGCGCTGCCGTCAGCTACTCGCCCTACCGCACTGCCAACAAAAGCACGGAGACCGTAACCGACGACAACGTGCTGCAGGACCTTCAGCTGATGTCCGCCGCCGGTATAGGCATTATTCGCTTGTTTGACAGCAGCACCGAAGTCTCTTCTCGGGTGTTGCGCTTGATCCAGGCTAGCACCAACCCCAAGCTGGACCTCAAGGTTCAGTTGGGTGCCTATGTGAATACCTTTGAGTACTGGGGCCAAAGTGCAGCGACCCAGGCAACAATCCAGGCTGGTAACAACGCCGAAATCGCCCGCTGCGTGGCGCTGGCCAATTCGTATCCCGACATTGTGGAAGCCGTCAGTGTGGGCAACGAGACCATGGTCGGCTGGTCCAGCGTTCCAATCTCGACCCAGCAGATGGCGATTTATCTCAAAACCGTGCGCAGCCAGGTGTCTCAGCCAGTCACCACCGACGACGACTGGGGCTTTTATTCAGGCACCAATTTGCACCACCCTGCCGTCAGCAACACGGCGGACGTGTTGGCCCAAATTGACTATGTATCCATGCACAGCTATGCATCCACGGGGGTCTTGTTTGACCTGTTTGACTGGCGGCAACAGTCTGCAGCGTCTGGCTCTGCCCGTGCTACGGCGATGATGAATGCCGCAATGGCCAAGACTCAAGCCGATTACAGCGCGGTGCGCAGTTGGCTCAGTCACAGCGGCAAGGCACAGCTCCCGATCAGTGTCGGCGAAACTGGTTGGAAGGCAGCAGATTCAAACAGCAGCACCGGACAGTACCGCTACACGGCAAGCCCCGTCAATCAGGCCATGTACTACAGTCAATTGGCAAACTGGAAGAGCAGCGCGAATGCGCCCACCAATGTGTTTTACTTCGAGGCCTTTGATGAACCCTGGAAGGGTGGCGACGACAAATGGGGTCTCTTCAATGTCAGCCGCCAAGCTCGCTACAGCATCCAGAGCAAATACGCCAACGGCGCCGCTGTAACCGGTGGCCAGACCTGGAACTATGAATACAAGTCGGGCAGCGTGGCTTACACCAGCGCCGATGCCCTGTACTTCACTCCCCCCTCCACCAACACCGCAGTAGCCTCCAGTCAGTTCCTTATTTATGGCGACACGCTGGCAACGGGTGCCACCAAGGCGGCGCAATACTGGACCAACCCGGTGACGGTCAACGGACTCTGGTTTGACCCCTATGACAGCGGCGTGGCATATTCTGAACTCACCGGTGCAGCCTCGCCCGATACCGGGAACTATCTCCAGTTTGCGCCTGCAGCCACGTTGGGAACTTCCGGTGGCTATGGATGGGGCGTGTTGAGCCACCCGCATACCGAGAACCCACCGGCCACCACGTACAACGGCTACACCTCGCAGAACTTGTCTGCATTCTCGGGAGGGCACCTGAACTTCTACGTCAAGACCAATGGCTATCCCGGCAAGATTCAGGTCGGCATCAGCACGGACTCGGCCCAGGGCGTGACACAAAACTTTTTGGTGAGCCTGGACAGTGCCAGTGGCAGCTACGGTTACTGCACCACCAATCAATGGTGCAAGGTATCCATCCCCTTGAGCGCGCTGACAGCCATCCCTTCAGGCACCACGCCGCCCACGGCGCCGACCAGTCCCGATTGGAGCCGCGTGATCGCTCCGTTTATTTTGCAGGATGTGTTCTCACAGACTGGCAAAACCGTGGGCAGCAGTGCAGTGAACAACCTGCCTGCAATCTACATAGACGGCATTTCCTTCAGCCAGCAATAGTTCCAAGGTCTGTCTCCTTAGCCACCTGCTCAATCGGCGGGTGGCTTTTTTTTGGAAAATTAGGTATCACGCGACCACCAATGATTGACCATTACCTGACAGCGCTGGGCTCTGATTGCCGCCTCACGCAGCAAGCACCTCTGCACATTGACCACATTCAACAAAGCCAGCACAGCGGGAACTCGCTTTGGGTGGATCCGCAACGTAGATTTCAGACGATAGAGGGCTTCGGCGGCGCATTCACCGAGGCGACCGCCACCGTCTGGCAAAGGTTGACCCCAAACCAACAAACCCAAGTGTTGCGCGACTATTTTTCCCCTTCTGTAGGCCATGGCTACACCTTCTGCCGCGTCCACATGAACAGTTGCGACTTCGCCTTGGGCAACTACGCACATGTGGAGCAACAAGATGACGTGGCGCTGAAAAGTTTCTCCATCGCGCGTGACCAGCAGGCGCTGCTGCCCATGATCAAAGCGGCGTTGGCTGTAGCGGGTCAGCCGATCAAGCTGTTGGTCTCACCGTGGAGTCCACCGGCGTGGATGAAAAGCAATGGACAGATGAACCTAGGCGGAAAGCTGTTGCCGCAATACGCCAAGGCCTGGGCGCAATGCTTTGTGAAGTTCATCCAGGCCTATGCGGCCGAAGGTGTTCCGGTCTGGGGCGTGTCGGTGCAGAACGAACCGGCAGCCACCCAGAGCTGGGACTCCTGCATTTACAGCGCGCAGGAAGAGCGCGACTTCGTGCGCGACCACTTGGGGCCTGCGCTGCACAAGGCTGGCCTGGGCCATATCGCCATCGTCATTTGGGACCACAACCGCGACTGCATGGTGGAGCGTGCCAGCACGGTGTACGCCGACGCGCAAGCGGCGCACTATGTGTGGGGAACCGGCTTTCACTGGTATGGCGAAAACCATTTTGACCATGTGCAACTGGTGCACGATGCATGGCCGGATAAAAAACTCTTGTTTACCGAAGGCTGCCAGGAAGGTGGACCGCACCAAGGCTCCTGGGCCCTGGGCGAGCGCTATGCCCGCTCCATCATCAACGACCTGAACCGCTGGACCGTCGGTTGGATCGACTGGAACCTGTTGCTGGACCACAGCGGCGGCCCCAACCATGTGGGTAATTTATGCAGCGCGCCCATGCTGGCGAGCGACGCTGGTGACAGCGTGACGCTGCAAAGTTCTTATTTTTACCTGGGTCACTTTGCGCGATTCGCCAAGCCGGGAGCACGCCGCGTGCTGTGTGCCGCCACCCGGGAAGATCTGGAATGCACCGCGTTTGTGAACCCGGATGGGTCGGTGGTGTCCGTGGTGCTGAACCGCAGCGATGCAGCAATTGCATTCACTCTGCGCATGGCCGAGGGAGTGTGCACGCAAGCCGCCCTGCCCGCACATTCGATTGCCACCTTTGTGGCGCAGCTTTCTTAGCCCACCAACTCCGCAAACAACTCCTGCATCACCTGCTTGGGTTTGCGGTCCACATCAAACAGGCCCCAGTGCTTTTCGGGCTCCAGCGGGTCGGGCGAGCCCTTCCAGGGTTCGTCAAAGGCCTCAAACACAAACACCAGCATGCCGCTCTCAAGCGACCATTGCATCAGGTCTTCGTAGTAAATGGCCTGCAGATGCTGCGACACGTTTTCGGGCTGGATGCCGCGGCCGTTGGAGCGGGTGGCCCAGCCGGCCTCGGTGATGACGATGGGTTTGCCGGGATACAGGCGCGCCACGCTGTGCACATTGTCCTTGGTGTATTCCAGCGCCTCATGGATATGTTTGTACTCCCACACCGGGTAGGTGTGGATGGAGATGAAGTCCAGCTCGGCCACCAGATCGCGCAGCTTGTCTTGCCAGGGCACGTAGTTTTCGCAAAAGGTCACCGGCTGCCGGATGCGGGCCTTGACCCAACGCACATGCTCAATCATGCGGGGCACCGGAACCAGATGATCGGTCCAGTCCACCGTAGCCTCGTTGCCCACCGCCACTGCAAAGACAATCTGTGGATACATGTCGGCCAGAATCACCAGCTTCACCAACTCAATTTCGTTGGCAGCGGTGCTGGCATCTAGCGCCTCTTCGCTGAAAGTGCCACCCCAGGGGCAGCCGGGGTTGCTGACCTCGGCCCCCAGGTAGGCGCCCAGCATGACTTGCAGATCCAGTTTATCTTCCTGAATCACCTGCAGCACACGCTCGGCATGCAGGCTGCAGTCGTACAGGCGCAGATAGCGCCAGTGCTTGGCCAGGATCGCCAGGTCTTCGCGGATTTCGGCCACCGAAGGATAGGTCTTGTTATCCGGGCTTTGGTCGCGCCGGTAGCCCGAATAGCAAATGGCGTTGCCAAAGGGGAAGTGCAGTGCAGATGTCATAGGTATTTGGCTTGCGCGGCTTTGTCCCACAGGCCCCAGTAGGCGCCCACGTCGCCCTCGGCGCCAACCTTCCAGGCTTCGTCAAAAGCGGCGAAGTAAAACACTTCAATGCCTTCTGCTTCGGCCCAGTCACAGGTATCGGTGAAGTAGCGCATGGCAGCGTCGGGCGAGGGCACGGCGCCCCAGAAGTTCGTGCCCTTGTCGGGCCAGCCGGTCTCGCTGATGATGACCTGCTTGCCCTGCGCCACTGCCTGAGTGCGGCGCAGCATGCTTTGCATATAGGGCAGGGCCTGGTTCAGCGGGCAACCCTCCCAGAAGGGGTAGCAGTTGGTCAGCAGCACATCGCAGGCGGCGGTGATGCGGGGGTGCAGTTCAAACAGGTAGTAGGCATCCACATAGCCCACGCGGATGCCGGGCAAAGCGGCCTTGACGCGCTCTAGGTAGGCAATCAGAGCGTCTTCGCTCAGGTCTTCGCGCAGCATGACTTCATTGCCCACGGCCACGATGTCGGCGTGTCCAGCTCTGGCCACGGCAATCAGGCCTTCGATTTCGCGCTCATTGGTCTCCAGATCGGTACCCAGCCAGGCCCCCACCAATGTCTTGAGGCCGAGTTGATGCGCCACCTTCGGGATCAGTTCGTTGCCTTCGGTGCAAGAGAAGCTGCGCACCCAGCGCGTGTGGGGCGCGATCACCTCCATGCGGGCGCGAATTTGCGACTCAGTCAGCTGCGTGCCCGGACCCTGCCCGTCCAGATAAGGGCTGAAGCACAGGCCGTGAGTGCCTGCAGCCAGGCGAGCGCTCACGCGCTGCACCAGGGCCTGATGTGCAGGCTCGGGCAACACCAGGGCGGGGACGGCCACGCTGCCGCCCTTGGAAAATGGGGCGCCGGGCGTGAACACGCTACCAGCGTCGGCATCGGCATCGGCATCGGCCAAGCCGGAGTGCGCTGTTTGGGAGGATGGGGGTCGGGACATGGCTCAGGATTTCTTTTTGGAGTAAGGCAACAGGCCCTTGCCGCGCGGCTGGGTGGCGACCATGCCACCCACGCGCTCATAGACGCGCACATAGTCCACCACCAGTTCGGCGGGGAATCGGGTGGCAGGGTTGGGATGGCCGGGGAAGTTGCCGCCGACCGCGACATTCATCAGCAGGTAGAAGGGGTGGTCAAAGGGTGCGGGCCAGGGATTGATGTCGGCCGCACGCGTGGCCTCCACTCCGGCACCGTCCTGGGTCTTGCTGCAACTCCACCAGAAGTTTTGCGTGGCCCAATGCACGCCGTCCAGATACCAGCGGATCTCGCCCGGGTCCCATTCCACCGCGTAGACATGCCAGTCGCTCACCAGGCTGCCTGCAGGCAGTTCATGCGTGTGGGTGACCAGCGTGCGCTTCGGGTAGGTGGAGCCAAAGTGGATCGAGCCCAGGGTCTTGCCCGGCTCTTCGCCGTGGATCTCCATCACATCAATTTCACCGGAGGCGGCCCAGCCACCGTGCGTGTCGGTTTGCGGCAACATCCACAATGCGGGCCACAAGCCTTTACCCCAGGGAACCTGGGCACGAAACTCAAAGCGGCCATAGCGCTGGTTGAACAACGGCGAGCCATCGCGCTGGCGCGTTTTCAGGCGCGCCGACGTGTAGCCGCAACCGTGCAGCGACTCCTTGATGGCGCGTATGTGCAGGGCGCCATCCTTCACAAAGGCATTCTCTGGCGAGTCGGTGTAGTACTGCAGCTCTTCATTGCCCCAGCCCGGCACCCAGCTGTGGCTTGCGTAGTCGAAGAAACCATTGCCAATATCAAAATCCCATTTGCTGCGGTCTATGGCCGGAGCATCAAACTCGTCGTTCCACACCAGCTTCCAGCCCTTGATCTGGCCGCCCGGTGGCTTCACTTGAGGCGCTTTCATGCGGGTGGCACCACGCGCTCAAGCCATCAAACGGCCGTCATCGCCAAAGGCCAGAGACCAGGCGGCATTGGGCTGCAGACCCACGGTTTGTCCGGCGTTGCAATCGGCGTGACCGGCACCCACCTTGGCATTGAGCAAGCCGCTGATACCTTCCACCCGCAGGTGAATGATGGACGAGTCGCCCAGGTGTTCGGCCAGCACCACAGCGGCGGGCACGCCCTGGTCGGACGCTGCAATTTGCAGATGCTCGGGGCGCAGGCCGACGCGTTTGACCTTCTCGGAACCGGCTCCCAGCAATTGCGTCCACAGCCTCTGGTGCGCAAGCGGCGCATCACCAGTCGGCTTGTCAATCAGGTTGATGCGCGGCGCGCCTATGAAGGCGGCGACAAATTCGGTGGCGGGTCGGTTGTAGAGTTCCAGCGGAGCGCCCAGTTGTTCGATCACGCCCTTGTTGAAGACCGCAATGCGGTCGCCCAGCGTCATCGCCTCCACCTGGTCGTGCGTCACATAAATCATGGTGGTGCCGAGCTCGGCATGCAGGCGCGACAACTCCACCCGCATGTCCACCCGCAAGGCGGCGTCCAGATTCGACAGCGGTTCATCAAACAAAAACACTTTCGGCTTGCGCACAATGGCGCGGCCGATGGCCACACGCTGGCGCTGGCCACCCGACAACTCCTTGGGAAAGCGGCCCAACAAATCGGTCATGCGCAATATTTCAGCAGCGTGGCTCACCTGCTTGTCGCGCTGGACCTTGTCGACACCAGCCATCTTCAGGGCAAAGCCCATGTTCTCGGCCACGGTCATATGCGGATACAGCGCGTAGCTCTGGAACACCATGGCCGCACCGCGATCGGCCGGATGCAGATCGTTGGCGCGCTCACCGTCAATCAGCAAGTCCCCGGCCGTAATGGTTTCCAGACCAGCAATCATGCGCAAGGTGGTGGACTTGCCGCAGCCGCTGGGCCCCACAAACACCATGAATTCGCCGTCGCGTATGTCGAGGTCAATGCCACGGATCACATCCACCGCGCCATAACTTTTGCGCAAACCCTTCAAGCTGACTTGTCCCATTTTTATGCTCCTGCTTAGTGATGCAATTTTTAAATTCGGCTTCTCATTTGGCTTCAAATGGCGTTGATCGCCGCCACCTTTTGTGACCTATGGCCTGGACGCGCAGTGAGCATGGCGGCATACCAAATGGCGCTGTCCTTGAGCGTTCTCTTTTGCGTAGCGTAGTCCACATGCACGATGCCAAAGCGCTTGGCGTAACCGGAGGCCCACTCAAAGTTGTCCAGCAGGCTCCAGACCATATAGCCCTCCATGCGTACACCCTGGCGCATGGCCTCGGCCACGGCCTCAATATGGCGGGCGATGTAGTCGGTGCGGTCGGCGTCATGAACCTGCCCGTCCTGCACCGCGTCTTTGAAGGCGCCACCGTTTTCCGTCACATACAGGGGCGGCACGGGATAGTCGGTATGCATGCGCACCAGCAGTTCGGTCAGGCCCTCGGGGTATACCTCCCAACCCATATCGGTGATGGGCAAGCCGCTTTGTTTGGCGTCCCAGGGCCCCTTGGCGCTGATGACGGCACGCGAGTAGTAGTTGATACCCATGAAGTCCATGGGTGTGCGGATCGCATCCAGATCGCCGGCCTGCAGTTGCGGCGCATCGGCCCCCAAATAAGCCAACACATCGGCCGGATAGCTGCCCTGGAACAGGGGATCCATATACCAGCGCAGCAGCTTGCCGTCTTCCAGATGGGCCTGTGCCTGGTCTTCTGCCGAATCAGTGGCGCTTTGCACCGGCGACAGATTCAGCACGATACCAAGGCGGGTCTTGCTGCCCTGCGCCCGCAAGGCCTGCAGTGCCAGGCCGTGGCTGAGCAGCAAATGGTGCGAGGCCTGTGCGGCCGCTGCACGGCTCTTGATGCCGGGCGCAAAAATGCCCTGCTCGTAACCCAGCACCGCCACCACCCAGGGTTCGTTGTGCGTGGTGATGCTGGCCAGGCGGTCGCCCATGCGCTGGTCTATGCCCTGGGCATATTCCACAAACCGATGCACGGTGTCGCGGTCGGTCCAGCCGCCCTTGGCCTGCAGCTCGCTGGGCAGGTCCCAGTGGTTGAGCGTCAGGTAGGGCTTGATGCCACGCGCCAGCAGTCCGTCCACAATGCGCTCGTAAAAGTCCAAGCCCTTTTCGTTCCAGGCGCCACTCCCCCCGGGGCGCACGCGCGGCCAGGACACCGAGAAGCGGTAGGCATCCACGCCCAGGCGGTCAATCAAGTCCAGATCGTCTTGCCAGCGGTGGTAATGGTCGCAGGCTGTGACACCGTCGCTGGCATCGGCAATGGCACCGGGCTGTTTGCAAAAGTCATCCCAGATGGACGGACCCTTGCCGTCCACATCGGCAGCCCCTTCAATCTGAAAGGAACTGGTGGCCACGCCCCAGACAAATTTTTCGGGGAAGGAGGCTGTCGTAGTGATGGCAGGTGCTTGGGTCATGAAATGATGTGGCCAGACGATGTATTTTTATGTGCGACGTAAAGTCAGAAGGTAGGCAAACGGGCGACCTACTTGACTGCGCCTGCAGTCAACCCGTCAATCAGGCGGCGCGAGGAAATGGCAAACAGCACCAGCAAGGGCAAGGTGGCAATGGCCGAACCGGCCATGACCGCGCCCCACTCGGTATTGACCGGGCTTTGCATGCTGCGCAGGGCCAGCGGCAGGGTGTACATCTCGGGCGAGCGCATCACGATCAGCGGACCGATAAAGTTGTTCCAGGACGCGATAAAGGTGATCAGCCCCAGCGTGCCCATGGCCGGTGCCAACAGCGGCAACACGATGCGCCAGTAGATGCCGAGCTCGCCACAGCCATCCATGCGCGCGGCCTCGATCAGGTCTTTGGGAATGGACGCGCCTATGAATTGGCGCATCATGAAAATGCCAAAGGCACTGGCGGCGCCGGGAATGTACAGGGCACGGGGCTGGTCTATCCAGCCAAAGGCGTCCATGATCATGAAGGTCGGAATCATGCCCAAAAAGGAGGGCAAGAGCATGGTACCCATCACCAGCAAAAACAGGGGCTGCTTGCCGCGGAATTCAAACATGGCAAAGGCATAGCCACCCATGGAGCAAAACAACAGCGTCAAGGCGGTAGAGGCCAGCGCCACATACAGGCTCCAGCCCAGGCTGCGCCAGAATGGAATCTTCTCGGTCAGGATCTGCAGGTTGAGCAGAAAGCTATCGCCAAAGAACAGCGGCGGCGGCAGATTGAAGATCTCGGTGCGTGAATGCGTGGCAAACACGAACATGAAATAGAAGGGTGTGAGCATCAGCAGCGCGCCCACGCCCACCAGCAAGTAGGCCGCGCGCGGCGCCAGTTTTTCAGTGTTCATTGCTTGCCTCTTATTGGGAGCCGTCACGCGGTTTGAAGGCACGGTTGGTCAGCCAGGTCAGTACTGCCACCACCACAAACAGCAGCCAGGAAAGCGCGCTGGCGGCGCCAAAGTCATTGAACTCAAAGGCCGTGCGGTACATGTACATGGCCGTGGTCATGCCGGCCTGATCGGTGCCGCCACGCCCGCCGGTCAGGATGAAGGGCTCTTCAAACAGTTGCAGCCCACCGACCACGCTGAGCGTCACGCCAAAGTAAATCATCGGCTTGAGGCTGGGCAGCGTGATGTAGAAAAACTGCTGCAGGCGGCGCGCACCGTCCATGGTGGCGGCCTCGTAAATGTCCTTGGGGATGGTCTGCAAGGCCGCCAGATACAGCACGGTGTTGAAGCCGATGTAACGCCAAAACACCACAATCGCCACCGCCGGTTTGACGTTCTCGGCGCGGTTCAGCCAGTCGATAGGCTCGCCCGAAATCAACCAGCCCAGGCCCGGCAGTTGCGACAAAGCGCGCAGGGAGATATTGATCAGCCCAAAATCGGTCGAAAACAGCGTGCCAAACATCATGGCAATCGCCACGGTGGAGGTGATGTAGGGCAGAAAGTAAGCACCAATCACGCTGTTGCGCGTGCGCTTGAACGAGGTGTGGATGAAATAGGCCAGCGGTATGGCAATCACATGCTGCGGTACACCGGAGGCAAAGGCCAGCCAGGCCGTATTCTTCAGCGACTTCCAGAACCACTCGTCGGTGATGGCGAAGGCGAAGTTGCCCAGGCCAACAAACTTCATGCTTGACAGCCCCGCCGTGGGCTCCCAAGTTTGGAACGCCAGGTAAAAGGAAAACACCAGCGGAAACACGCCGAACACCAGAAACAGGATCAGAAACGGGCTGACCAGCAAGTACGGCACGACCTTGGGCGATAAGCGCCAGACCGGGCGCTGTGAACTTGTGCTTGTCATGGTGGTGTGCGCTTAGCGGGCTACGCGGCGTTCCAGCAGCGCCTTGGCATCTGCCAGCGCGGTCTTGATGTCCTTGCCCTGGTCCAGCACCTTGTCCATTTCGGTGTTGATGATTTCCTCGGCAATCGGGTCGAGCTTGTGCACATCGACGGCAGTGATCTTGTTGGCAGCATCGCGCCACAACAGGCGTGCCTTCTGGCCGCCCAGGAATTCGATCGGCTGGTCAAAGAAGGCATCCTTGTGCACGTCCACTAACGCCGGGAAAGCGTCCTGCGACTTGAAGGCGCTGAGCTGCATTTCAGGGTTCAGCGTCATCATCTGGATGAACTCCCAGGCCAGGGCCTTGTTCTTGGACACCTTAGGGATGGTGTAGAAACTGCCACCCCAGGAGCCATAGGCTTTTTCCGGCAACTGGGCGGCACGCCACAGCCCCTTGGTGTTGGGTGCTAGCCAGTTGTTCAGGTGACCGGCCAGCCAGGCGCCCGAGAGTTGCGTGGCAATGGTGCCGCGCTTGAAGCCCTCGGACCATTCGTTGGACCAGGCGCCGATCTTGCCGTCCAGCTTTTGCTCGCGCACCTTCTTGGCCAGCTCAAAGGCGCGCACAAAGCGCGGTGTGTCCACCAAGACCTTACCCTTGTTGTCTATGTACAGGCCTTCGCCGGGCTTGATGTCGGAGCGGATGACGATGTCCTTGACATCGCGCGCATGGGCCACCAGGTAGGCACCGGTAGCGGCCTTGATCTTGACACCGGAGGCCACAAACGAGTCCCAGGACTGGGTCAGGTCGGACTCCTTCACCCCGGCTTTTTTGAGCAGATCGTCGCGGTACAGCAGCGTGCCGGGCCCTATGTCTGCGGGTACGGCCACCACGGTGCCGGCGTTGGTGGTTCCCTGGCGGAAGGCGTAGGGCACAAAATGCGCCTGCTGGCTCTTGATGTTGTAGGGCGCAGCGCCCAGGTCTTCCAGGCCCCCGCCCTCGGCAAAGCGGGCCACAAAGCCGTATTCAACCACCATCACATCGGGCAAATTGGACGAGGTGGAGAGTGCGGTGGTCATCGCCGTATGGTGGTCGGCGAAGGCACGGCTGATGACCTTGATCTCGACGTCCGGATGCTTCTTCTTCCACATCGGAATGGCCGACTTGGCAATCTCGTCCACCGCAGGATAGGCCGCAACCGTCAGGGTTTGCTGTGCCGAGGCGCTGGCCACCAAGGTCAGGCCAGCCAGACCGGCCATCAGAAAGCGCAGGGAAGTACGGAAGGGCGGGCGAACTTTGAGCATGGAATCTCCTGTTTGACTCTTGCAATTATGAAAGCGCTTTCATTGTAGGCAACTTCACACCTGCAGGGGCTCAGGGTATTCCCGATGGCGAGGTTTTAAATGCTCAGGCGCCGACAGGACTCGCGCGAAACGAGGCGCGGCGCTGGCACTTCAAACACCGGTTTTTCACCCGCCAGCATTTGCAGCAGTACATCAACCGCCTGTTGCCCCAACTCAAAAGCCGACTGGTGGATGCTGCTCAGCGGTGGATTGGAGTAAAGGGACGAAGACAAATCGTCGTAGCCTATCAGCGACACATCTTCGGGCACCCGCAGGGAATGCCGACTCAGGCCCAGCGCTGCACCCACGGCCATCTGGTCGTTGGCGGCAAAGATGGCGGTAAAGCGTTTGCGCGTTGCCAGCAGATCGCCCACCGCCTGCAGACCACTGGCCTCGTAAAAGCCGCCCTCCGCCACCAGGGCCGGATCGAAGCGGATGCGTGCGGACTCTAAGGCATTTCGATAGCCCTGCAGTCTATCGATGGCGTCCGGGTGCTGCGGGTCGCCCGAGATAAAGGCAATCTGGCGATGGCCCAGGTCAATCAAATGCTGGGTTGCCAGCCGCGCGCCCTCCACGTTGTCGCAGTACAGAGCGGCAAGACCAGGGGCGCTGAGTTTGCGCCCTGTCACCACAATCGGCAGTGTCTTGGCGTAAGCCTTGAGCGCCTTGTCGGTCAGGCGACCGGTCAGCACGATGATGCCATCCACCCGGCGCGAACGCAGCACATCCATACACTTGGTTTCGACCGCCGCATCCCACTGACCACTGACAAACAGGGGGCTGTAACCCAGGGGCAGTAGCTTCTCCTCGATGCCACGCAGGGCCGAGCCGTAAAACGGACTGTCCAACGCCTGCGTCACCACGCCGATGCTGAAGGTGCGTCCGCCCGCCAGGCCGCGCGCCACCGGATTGGGTACAAAGCCCAACTTGGCAATGGCCGCATCGACCGCTTCCTTGCGCACGGCGCTGACCACCGCAGTGCCATTCAATATGCGCGACACGGTGGCTGGAGAAACACCCGCTTCCCTTGCGACCATCTCCAAGGTGACGGTTGGGGACATCGCTTTTACCATGTCTTTCACACTGCGCTTGGGACTCTGAATATTCATACTGCCCGATAATAATTCAGCTTTGTAAGCGTTTTCAGGCAATTGAGCGCCATATTTTCAAGGTTGATTGAATTGATCGGCGCGACCTAGCGCATGTTCAGCCCTGCCGTCTCCTCACTCATGTCCTTTAAGGCGATGCCGCTCTCTCCCCGCTTGAGTGCCTGCGCAATCAGCCAGGCCAGTTTGTGGGCTGCCGCTGCGAATGACAGACCTTCGGGCCGCACGTTGGAGATGCAATTGCGCTCTGCGTCATGGCGTCCCCGGCGCGGCGCGTAAGTCAGGTACAAGCCTAGGCTGTCGGGAGAACTCAGACCGGGTCGCTCACCAATCAGCATCACACAGAGGCGCGCACCCAGGGCTTCGCCGACATCGTCGGCCACCGCCACCCGCGCTTGGCTCACCACGACGATGGGTGCCAGCTGTGTGCCCGCTGGCAGGCGCGGCAACAGCGCTGCCAGCAAGGGCACGGCGTGGCGCTGCAAGGCCAGCGAGGAGAGGCCGTCACCGATTACCAAGGCGATGTCGGGCGCGCCGTCCCGGCTGGCGGCCAGTGCACGCAATGCGCCCAGGTCGCTTGGCTGCAGTTGCCGACCCAGGTCAGGCCTGCGCAAATAGCTGGCGCGGTCGGTGGCGCAACTGTGCGCCAGCACCACGGCGTGCCCTGCCTGCTCCAGTTGTGCGCGGAGTGCGTCTACGTCCAGCGCCTGGTGAATGGCATCGCGGGCCAGCGCATGGTCGCAGCCAAAGCGCAGCGCTTCGGCTGTGGGTATCGACACCCCGGCGCGCCCAAGTGCTATTCGGGCGGTGGTGGCCTTGCGCCAGTCGCTCCAGGGCATGGCGGTGACAGCGGTACTTGGCAGCTGCAGCGCTGCGGACGTGGCGGATGATTCGCTCATGGCACGGCGTCGGTCATTGCCTGCAGGCCGCCAATCAGTTGCCGTCCCGCACCCGAATCCAACAGGCGCCCGCCCGCATCGGTGATCTCCAGCCGCTGCAGCCAGGCTTCAAACTCTGGAGCCCGCTTGAGCCCGGTGATCTCGCGCAAGACCAGGGCGTCGTGGAAGGAGGTGCTTTGGTAGTTGAGCATGATGTCGTCGGCACCGGGCACGCCGATCAAAAAGTTAAGTCCGGCGTTGGCCAGCAGCAGGCTTAACGTATCCATGTCGTCCTGATCCGCCTCGGCATGATTCGTGTAGCAAATGTCGCAGCCCATGGGCAGGCCCAACAGCTTGCCGCAAAAGTGGTCCTCCAGCCCGGCCCGAATAATTTGTTTGCCGTCATACAAATATTCGGGACCGATAAAGCCGACCACGGTATTCACTAACAGCGGCTCATAGCAGCGCGCCAAGCCATAGGCACGGGCCTCGCAGGTCTGCTGGTCCACACCGCCATGGCCATTGGCCGATAAGGCACTGCCCTGGCCGGTCTCAAAATACATGACGTTGTTGCCCAGACTGCCACGCTTCAAGGAACGTGCGGCATCACAGGCCTCGCTCAGCAGCTCGGGCGTGACACCAAAGGAGCGGTTGGTGATCTCGGTTCCGCCAATCGACTGGAATACCAGATCGACCGGCACGCCCTCTTCCATCAGCTTCAAGGTCTGGGTGACATGGGTCAGCACGCAGCCCTGCGTGGGAATCTCAAAGCGCTCAATCAGCTCATCAAACAAATGGCACAGGCGCGCCAGCGTAGCCAGACTGTCGCTTACCGGGTTGATGCCGATCACTGCGTCGCCGGCGCCCAGCATCAGCCCGTCCAGCACCGAGGCGGCCACGCCGCGCAGGTCGTCGGTCGGATGGTTGGGCTGCAGGCGCACGGCCAGATGGCCAGTCAAACCCAGCGTGTTGCGAAAGCGCGTGATCACCTGGCATTTGCGCGCCACCAGAATCAGGTCCTGGTTGCGCATCAGCTTGCTTACCGCCGCCACCATCTCGGGCGTCAGGCCAGTCGCCAAGGCCGCCAGCACGGCAGGCGTTGCCGCGTCGCTGAGCAACCAGTTGCGAAAATCGCCCACGGTGAGGTGCGCCACCTTGGCAAAGGCTTGTGCGTTGTGGCCGTCGATGATCAGCCGCGTGACGTTGTCGGTCTCATACGGAATCAGGGCTTCACTGAGAAACACCTTGAGCGGCAGATCGGCCAGCACATAGCGGGCCGCCATGCGCTGCAGCGCGCTGCTCGCTCCCAGTCCGGCCAGATAGTCGCCCGAGCGGGCCGCACTGGCACAGGCCATGACCTGGCGCAGATCTGCAAATTCAAAGCCCTGACCGCCCAGCGTGGTGTGATAAGCCATTGTCACTTTCAGAAGAAAAATGCGGAACGGCCAGACTGGGTCAGGCCAAGCCCGTCAACGGGCATCGCGTGAAGGCATATGGTATCGGCTCGCACCACCATACCGGCTGCGCATAGAATGCGCCACACTTTAGCCCGCGTTTCTGCGGATTTTGACAAGCGCTAACACCGCCCAAAGACCACCCAAAGGACCACACCATGAGCCAACTCAAACTCACTTATTTCGACATGCACGGCGGACGCGGTGAGCCCGCCAGGCTGGCCATGGCCATAGGCGGCATAGACTTCGAAGATAGCCGCTTTGCCTTTGCCGAATTTGCCGAGGTGCGCAAATCTACGCCCTTTGGGCAGGTGCCCACGCTGCATGTGGATGGCGTGCTGGTAACCCAAAGCGACGCCATTACCCGCTATGTAGGCAAGCTCGCCGGCCTCTACCCCACCGACGCCTACCAGGCGCTGCTGTGCGACGAGGTGCTGGACGCTTTAGAAGATGCCAACAGCAAACTGGTGGCCAGCTTCGGCCTGAGCGGAGAGGCCCTCAAAGAAGCGCGCACGGCGCTGGTGGCTGGCCCCTTGACCCTGTACCTGACTTGGCTGGAGCAGCAACTGCAGGCGCATGGCGGCGAATTCTTTGCCGACAAGCGCCTCACCATCGCCGACCTGAAGGTGTTTGCCTATGTGCAGGGCCTCAACTCGGGACGTCTGGACCATGTACCCACCGATCTGGTGGCACGCGTCGCCCCTTCCGTACAGGCCCGTATGCAGCACTTGGCCGCCACACCGGCCATCGTGCAGTACTACGCCAAGTTCAAGGCCTAAGCTGCGGCGCAAGGCGCCATCGTTGACAGGGCCTCGCCTTTGCGGCTCTCGAACCCGATGCGCGCCCATCTCAGGCGCGAGCCTCAATGTGACACCTGCCCCACTCCCCTAGTCAAAAGCTTCCCCGCAACCACTTGTGCCACCATATCGGCGGTCACCGCAGAGAGCGTCCAACCCAGATGTCCGTGACCGGTGTTGTAAAACACATTGGGCAGACGACCCTGGCCCACGCGGGGCAACATGCTGGGCAGCATGGGACGCAGGCCGGCCCATGGCACCAAGGGGCGAATGCGGTCGGCCCGGATGTCCTTGTTGTAGCCATTGAACTCTGCCGTTCCGGCCACGCGAAAACGATCCACTCCTAAGCGACTGGTGACCAGGCAAACAGGTGCTCACGGGCGGCCACGGCCAGACGCGTGGTCTCTATGGTGTTGCGGCGGTAGTGCGGCATATGGGCCAAAAAGGAGGCAAACCACGACAGCTTGTGCCAGCTGGGCATCGGGTTCACTAGCAGGGGTGCATCGCTCTTGAGCATCCACTTCAGTCCCTTGAGGATGGTGGACCAGTGGTTCCAAACCTCGGCGTTGGAGGCCGACAATTGGCCGCCATTGGCAAAGGAGGTTTCCATGGCCGCATAGCGATTTTTTTCGAACAGCGTGACGGCAAAGCCGCGTTTTGCCAGGGCATAGGCGGTGGTAACGCCGGTGATGCCGCCGCCAACGACAGCGATGGATTTGACTTTGGGGGATTGCATAGTTTCAGGTTTCATTTGTTTTTTTAAACCAGGTAGCGCTGCGTCAGGCGGACCCAGTACTCGGACCCCACGGCGATATTGCTGTCGTCAAAATCGTAGTTCGGGTTGTGCACCATGCAAGCGCCGTGTCCGCCGGTGCTGGCGTCACCATTGCCTATGAACAGATAGCTGCCGGGCACCTGTTCGAGCATGAAGGCAAAGTCTTCGCTGTCGGTGAGCGCGTCGGTGTGGGCCACCACCCGCTCAGCCCCCACGACCTCCACGCCTACCTGCGTTGCAAAGTCAGTCTCCTGTGCCGTATTGACCAACACCGGATAGCCGCCCCTGAATGTGACTTCCGCGCGCACGCCAAAGCCTTGTGCCTGCGCCTGGGTCAGCTCTTCTATGCGTTGATTCAGCAGCTTGCGCACGTCGCGATCCAGCGAACGGACGCTGAGTTCCAGAGTCGCCGTTTGCGGTATCACGTTGTTGGCCTGTCCGGCCCTGAAGCCCCGGCGCAACTGCCCCACCACGCCCGTGCCACCCAGGCCACGCGTGACCTGATAGCCCCAAGAACTTAGACATTGCGCCACCAGTTCACTGGTGCCCTGGAGCTTAAAACGCCAGGTTCAGACCTACCATCACGCCATTCGGGCTCACTCCCGCCGTAGAAACATTTCCAACCAGATCGCCGCTATCGAGCAAGCTATAGGAAGCGTTCGCGTTGTTGTTCATCTTTCCGTAGGACACGTAAAAGGTGGTTTTTTCATACAGGTTGTAGGTCATAGCCAGACCTATCAGTTGTGCACTCTTGTTTTGAGCGGACTGGTCATTCAACTCCGTGTAGCTCAGGAATGTACGCGTCTTGCCAAGCGGCATGGATGCGCTCAGGCTCCAGGCAGTGGACTTGGAAAGCGTCTTGGTCACATTTTCATAATTGCCGCCGGCGATGCTTCCGCTGACCATGTTTCCGTACAGTTTGAACGAACCAAAATCGTAGTTGGCAGCGATCTGGGAGCCGCTCTTGGTGGCCAGATCGTTCTCTCCGGCAGTCACGTAGCTGGTATTGTTCAGACTCCAGGTAGTCAGTGCCGCATAGAGAGGGGCGCTGGAATACGTCAGTGCCACGTCATAGCCACGTTCGGCGCTGGCGTTGGTCGTCGTGGTTCCAACGACGGTGTTGGAGTTGACATTATTTTCGCTCCCGGTTGTGTAGCTCAACTGTGCGCAGAGCGAACCAAATGTGGGAGACGTGTAGACCAGGGAATTGTTCAGCCGGGTGGGCATACCGCCCACGACCGGAACCAGGCCAGCGGAGTAGCCCAGCAAACCCACACCCATGGCATTGCCCATGGCGGCCGCACCATAGGATCCGGAATACTGACGCCCGATGGTGAGTGCGCCCGAATCATTCTTCAGCCCAAAGAATGCCTGCCTCGATACGATTTGCGAACCATTGCCAAGCAGGCTTCCAGAAGAAGCGTTGGTGTTGTTGACGCCATTGGTGACTGCGCCATTCCCAACGACGCCGGTATCGACCGACAATCCGGCTTCCAAGACGTATACCGCTTTCAAATCGCCTTAGAGCTTTCTTTCGCCGTTCAGTCCCAGGCGCGATGCGGTCAAGCCCCCCGAGCCAATGGTTTGCGTTTGGCCATAACCGCTATCCATGCTCATCAGGTTGACGTCTAGCACACCGGGTTACCGGTGGCGCTGATCAGCCAGGTCACCACAAACTGCGTCGTCCCGCCGAACAGCGCCACACCCACCGCATATGCAATCGACATGCCGACGGCACGGATACGGCGCGGAAACAGCTCTGGAATCGCCACCAAGGAGGCCGCACCGCTGAGTGCGGTCAAGGCACCGAGCAGGATCGTGACGCCAAACAATGCCAGCGGTGTTTTTTGGTCCACCAGAAAGAGAAAGGCCGGATACGACAGCAGTGCGGCTAGCAGACGCGGAATCAACATCACGGGCTTGCGTCCGAGGCGGTCCGACAACCATCCGCCCAGCAGTGAAAACACGACCGTTGACAGGCCGCCGACTACCGTCGCCGCCATAGCCATGGTGGGCGCAAACTTCAGCGTCGTGATGGCGTAGGTGGTCATGTAGTTGCCCACATAGGTAGACACCGTTCCCCCTAGCACCGCCAGAACCGACAACACAATCAGACCCCGATGCGCAGCCAAGGTAGGCGGCACACCGCCGGACGATGCGGCGTGGCCATGATCCAGCGTCTCCGGCATTTCCCGGCGCGGATAGACCGCCACTGGAATCCGTCAATTCGTTCGTGACCACCTGTGTGAATAAAGTTGCAAAATCAATTAGCCAATCTTCAGGCCTTGTGGTGATGATGCGGATGGGGAATTTTTTCAGCCAAACGCACAATACCTAAGGCCTTTAGCACGTACTTTTCATAGACCGGCTCGGAGGTTCCCTTTTTGATCTTGCGCATGAAGTATTTCTCAAACGCGATCTTGGCTAGGTGCACCCACTTGCCCTTTTTGAACCAGTTCACATTGCGCGGCGGGATTTGCGGCAGGGCCACGAACGCAGCGCCAGTGTCGCCCATGTCGGCCAGGCAGATAGCGTTCCAGGTGCCCTTGGCGTGCGCCGGCTTGCCGGCCAGCTCATCGGTGATGTTGTGGGCGATAGCACCCACCATGCTTTCGATCATGTAGCCGGTTTTTGGCGTTCCTGTTGGCACCGGGGTGACTTCCACCGGTGGAATGGCGACGCAGACGCCGGCCGAGAAGATATTTTGATAGGCCTTGCTGCGCTGGAATTCGTCGATGATCACAAAGCCACGCGGGTTGCACAGCTTGGGCACGGCGGCCACCGCGTCCACACCCTTAAAGGCGGGCAGCATCATGGACAGTTTGAAGGGCAGTTCGTGCTCCTTGTAGACATTGCCCAGGTCGTCGAGCTGGGTGACAAACATGCGGCCTTCCTCAACCTTGGTGGTCTTGGCGTTGGTGATCCACTTCATGTCACGGTTGCGCATTTCGGACTCCAGCATGGACTTGCTGTCGCCC
>Ga0118677_10000865_pt1 | contig 65044 bp, 52 predicted proteins | sample AliMusrvi5mmetaG_FD_86154 | JGI IMG/M metagenome (GOLD analysis project Ga0118677, IMG submission 86154) | reverse complement strand
CCAGGGCCTCCAGCCGGGGGCCGCAGGCTGGACAGGCCACCCTGAACCTCCAGAGGAACAACCGCACCGGGACCCCCAGGATGGGCAGATCCCTGACCTCCCGTTCCTCCGCATCGTGGTAACGGGGCCGGAGCTTCCCGCAGCCTGAACAGCGATACCGGGAGGCCTTCCGGTCCAGGGCGATCCACACCTCCCGCGGTCCATCCTCAGAGGCCTCACGGACTTCCACATTTCCAGGCTCGTAGGATCCCCATCCACCGAGCAGACGGATACACTTCTCCCAAGACACCGGCACCTCCCCATGCGTTCTCAGCAAACACAAGGGTCTCAGAGGACTGCCGGTGTCCCTTTACCTCACGCTATAACGCGATGAACCATAAATCAGGAGACAATTTTGATATTCGGTGGCGGCTCGGGCAGTTGCACGTCGCTGCGCCCTCGCGTGGCCAGGGCCCACATGGGGGCCATGTTCAGGTAGGGGATCCACTCGGTGAAGAAGGTGGGCAGGAAGGCCCAGTGGAAGCCCAGCATGGCCCACATGACCACCATGGTGATGAGGTCCAGGCCCGCACTGAGGAACCAGCCAGGAGGGCCCGTGACATCCGCAGGGATCTGGATGGCGTCCACCGCCAAGGCGATAGCCCACGCGAGTCGGATGCGGGTGCGGCTGAGGGGGGACTTGCCGGGGCTCACCATGCCCGGAAGTCTACCGGAATGTAGAATCAGAGTGAATCAACCGATGAGCAAGCATGGCTCCCGGCAAGGACGGCACATGGTCCACATCCAGTGGAAGGAACGCTACAACATCGGCTACAAGGACATCGACCTGCAGCACCGGGGTCTGCTCGACCTGTTGAACGAGCTGGTGGACCTCATCGATGCGGGGCGGTCCCACGAGGGCGTCGAGACCATCCTCCATGGGTTGTGCAGCTACGCCCTCCTGCACTTCAGCACCGAAGAACGCTACCTGAAGGCCTCGGGTTACCCGGGTCTGGCCCGGCAGGAGCAGGAGCACGCCCGCTTCGTGGAGCAGGTCCTGGCCTTCAACCAGACCTACGATCCCCAGGACCCCCATCAGACCAGTGAGCTTCGGGCTTTCCTGCAGGACTGGTACCTGGACCACATCCTCAAGATCGATATGGACTACGTGCCCCACCTGCGGCGCTACTACGCCGAGGCCGAGATCAAGGCCATCATCTTCGACTTCGGCAATGTCGTCAGCCGTTTTGACAACGACCGTTTTCTCGAGGGTCTGGCCACCCTCTGCGGCCGACCCGCCGCAGAGCTGAAGACGGCCATCTACGGACAGTCCACCCTCACCCAGGACTACGAGGCGGGTCGCATCAGCTCCGGGGACTTCCTAAGCGGCATCTCGGCCATCTGTGGCAAGGACCTACCCGAAGAGGACTTCCTCCAGGCTTACACCGGCATCTTCACGCCCATCGCCGCCACCCAGGAGCTGATCCTGAAGCTGGAGCCCCGGTACCGGATGTTGCTGCTGTCGAACACCAGCCCCTGGCACTACCAACATGCCATTCAAACCACGCCGGTCTTCCCGATCTTTGAAAATGTCACCCTCAGCTACGAGGTGGGGGCCAGCAAGCCGGATCCCCGCCTCTTCGAGGACGCCCTGGCTAAACTGGACCTCATGGCCGAGGAGTGCATCTACATCGACGATGTGCCCGCCTTCGCCCAGGCGGCCACGGAGTACCTGCTCCATGGCATCACCTACACGACTCCCCTGGCCCTCATCACGGAACTTAGGCGCCTGAAGGTCGTGTTCTGATCCCCAGAAGGCATCAGCCTTGATCCCTCCCCGAAGCCCAGACTCAGACCTCGTCCCCACCCGGGGCCAGCTCTTCCTGGGCTTCTTCAAGACGGGCCTCTCGGGCTTCGGCGGGGTGATGCCCCACGCCCGGCGCATGCTCGTGGAGGACCGGCGCTGGCTGGACGACCGGCAGTTCATGGAGTTGCTCAGCCTGGGCCAGACCCTGCCCGGACCCAACATCCTGAACATGGCCGTGGTCATCGGGGCCCGCTTCCACGGCTGGCTGGGCTCCGTCTTGGCGGCGCTGGGTCTCCTGAGCGCGCCCCTGGTCATCGTGCTGAGCCTGGCCACCCTCTATGGCCGCTTCGCCCACTCGGCCCGGCTCATCCAGATCCTGGCGGCGATGGCAGCGGCGGCGGCGGGCCTGGTGCTGGCGACCGGGGGCCGCCTGGCCACGCGCATGGACCGCGATGCCGGCTCGATCTTCATCCTGGTGGTGGCCTTCCTGGCCAACTTCTGGCTGCGTCTGCCCCTCCTGGGCATCCTTCTGGTGCTGGGCCCCCTCAGCATCGGCCTGGCCTGGCGCCGCCTGCGACGGGAGCAGCGGGCCCAAGGCAGCGCCCCATGAACCGCCCCTCACTGTCAGGGCTCTTCCTGCGCTTCTGCCTTTTCTCCCTGATGGCCGTGGGCGGCGCCACGGCCCTGGTGCCAGAGATGCACCGCCAGGTGGTGGACCTCCATGGCTGGATGAGCAGTGCGGACTTCGCCACCCTCTTCGCCATCGCCCAGGCGGCCCCGGGCCCCAACGTGCTCTTCGTGAGCCTCATTGGCTGGAAGCTGGCGGGCATCCCCGGCGCCCTCGTCTGCACCCTGGGCATGTGCCTGCCCTCAGCCCTGCTGGCCTTCACCGTGGGGCGCCTCTGGGACCGCTTCCGTCACTCGACCTGGCGCATGGCCATCGAGCGGGGCCTGGCCCCCATCACCATCGGCCTGGTCCTTGGCAGCGGCTGCCTCCTGGTGCAGGCCACCGGCACGCGTGGGCCACTGCTCGGCATCGCGGCCCTCAGCGCCCTGCTGTCGTTTCGCTCGAAGCTGAACCCGCTCTGGTGGCTGGCCGGGGCTGCGCTGCTGGGAGGCGTGGGGGCACTGAGCTGAAAGCCTCCTTGGCTATTGAAAGTTGGCAAGACGGACGCCATAGGTACCCGCACTGGTGGCAGGGATCCAAAGGGCCGAGGCCTCGCCGTTCGGGAGGCCAATGGCCTGGACGAAATCAACGTTGCTGGATTGACCAGGAAATTTGGCTGGAGTATCCCAGCTTTGACCCGTCGTGCTGAATCGAGCCGTCCAGGCGTCAAAGGCGCCAGAAGGTGCTGGCTGGCTGGCCAGGAACGCCAGGATGAAATCACCCGAACTGTCCACAGCCAGGCTTGGAGGATTCGTGTTCAGGCCCGTCGTCGCCGGCGCCGCCAGTGTCGACAGAGCCCTCCAAGTGCTCCCGCTGAACGTCGAGGATTGGAGAGAGAAGGTGGCGTTGCCAAGCCTTGGATTGGGGGTCAGACCCATGGCCAATACAAAACCACTGGGGTTCATGGCCAGGACGTCGATGACCTCGGGCACAGCAAGCGAGGCCGAGCTCCACCCAGCTGTCGGGGAATACTTGGCGTAGTAGGACCCAATGGGGTTGGCGGGAAAATCGGGACCTTGGTACTGAGCCCAGGTCACCAGCGCTGCGCCACCCGCAGCCATTGCCACCCGGGGCTGGTAACCCGCCGTACCCGGCACCGGGGAGGCGTTCAGCTGGACCTGCGCACCCCACCCACGACCTGGGCCAAAGGTGGACGCAAACACTGAGTTGCTCCAGGAGTCGATAGCCTGCTCCCAGACAGCCAGCCGATTCCCGGCGGTATCCAGCGCGATCCGGAATTGACCCACCGCCGCCGAGGAGGACAAGGCAAGGACCTCGGGATTGCCCCAACCGTTGGCGACACTGAAGCCGCAGGAATACAGGGCATTCCCAGACGCGATGCCCGGGCACCATAAGATGACGGCTTCACCACCACGGCTGGCCACCTGGTGGCTGATCACATCAGGCGCGACACTTCGGGGAAGCCCCCAGCCCGTGGCAGGGTCGAAGTTCGCCGCCATGAGGCTCAGGGTAGTCGCGCCAGCCTGGCGCCAGACGGCGATGGCCTGGCCACCGTCCAGCATTGCAAGAGTGGGAAAATTCGCAGAAGTCCCTGCGGACTGGATCGGCTGAGCAGTCCCCCAGGTCTTGGCGGTGGCGCTGTAGTAGCTGGCGAATAGGCGATTCCCCCCAGAGTCATTGCGAAGCACCAGCACCATGCGATTGCCCGCGACATCGGAAGCGTAGATGGGGTCACGGAGCAAATAGGAAGGGACGTAGTTTGAGTCCAGCACGCTGCTGGAAGACCACTGCTTGGCGGGGGCTGGCGGGGCCGTACTCGTGGCACTGCCGCTGCCACCACACCCCACGAACAGGGCAAGCGAGACAGCCATCCACACCAATGCAAACCTAACCATACGTCACTTTCTCCTATGAACGCCGCGCCTTCCCGGTCACCCGCTCAACGCTGATGCGCAGTACTGCTGTGCGGAAGAGGTCCTTGTTGATCTCCGCCGCCACGGCCTCAGGATGCCCGGCGGCGAAGCGCTGTCCGAAGGCCTCAAGGGCTTGGCGCTTGGCGGCCTCGTCATGAATGAGCGTGGCCTTGCCGAAGACGATGGCGCTTTCATAGCGGGTGGAGAGCTCTGCCGGCAGGACTTCAACCTCGGTGACCACGCAGTAGGACACCCGCGTATCACCGGCCAGGTTGTCCAGCTTGTGGCCGCTGGTGGCGCAGTGCAGGATCAGGGCCCCATCCACCAGGGCGTGGTTCAGGGGCACCGCGTAGGGCCAGCCGTCAAAGCCCGCGGTGGCCAGCACCCCCCAGGAGGCCTTGTCGAGAATGGCCCAGGCCTCGGCCTCGCTGAGTTCCCGGTCGCGGCGGCGCATGGCGTGGTCGGGGGCACTCATGAGCGCTTGCTCGCGATCCAGTTGAGGGCCTCCAGGGGCGTCATGCGATTCAGGTCCAGAGCCTCCAGCTCCGCCCGCAGGCCGTCAGGCTCCACCTCGAACATGGGCAGCACTGGCTGGCTGGGCATGGGGGCCCGGGGCGGCGCTTCGGGCGCCAGGGCCAGGAGCCGCTGGGCCTTCTGGATGACGGACTTCGGCAGGCCTGCCAGCCGCGCCACCTGGATGCCATAGCTGCGATCCGCAGGCCCCGGGGCCACGCGGTGGAGGAAGTGGAGCTGCTCCTCCCACTCCTGCACTTCCACGTGGAGGTTCTGGATGCGGGAATCGTCCGCCAGCTTGGTCATCTCGAAGTAGTGGGTGGCGAAGAGGGTGCGCGGAGCACCCCCCTTCAGGTCGCGCAGGAACACAGCGATGGCCTCGGCCAGGGCCAAGCCGTCCCGAGTGGAGGTGCCGCGGCCGATCTCGTCCAGGATCACCAGGCTGGCGGCCGTGGTCTGGTTGAGGATCCGAGCGGTTTCCGTCATCTCGACCATGAAGGTGGACTGGCCCTTGGCCAGCTGATCCGAGGCGCCGATGCGGGTGAAGATGCGGTCCACCAGGCCGAAGCGCATGAGCTCCGCCGGCACGAAGGAGCCCGCCTGGGCCAGCACCACCAGCAGGGCCGAGGTGCGCAGGAACGTGGACTTGCCGCCCATGTTCGGGCCCGTCACCACGGCCATGGGCTGCCCCGCGCTGAATTGCAGATCGTTGGGGATACACTCCCGGCCCAGCCGCGCCTCCAGCATGGGATGGCGGGCCGAGGCCAGCAGCAGCTCACGGTCCTCGCCCAGCTCAGGCCGGGTCCAGCTAGATAGCCGCGCCCGCTCCGCCAGGGCCCCCAGCACGTCCAGGGTGGCCACGGCCCGGGCCAGGCGCGTGAGGTCCGAGCGGTGCTCCAGCACAAGAGCCAGGAGGCGCTGGAACTGGGTGGACTCCAGCTTGGTCTGGTCGCTCTCGGCGCTGAGCAGCTTCTGTTCGAAGGCCACCAGCTTTTCCGTGGTGAAGCGCTCGGCGTTGGCCAGGGTCTGCTTGCGGAGGAAGTGGGCGGGCGCCGCGCCCAGGTTGGCCTTGGTGATCTCGAAGTAGTAGCCGAAGACCCGGTTGTACTTGATCTTCAGGCTGTTGATGCCCGAGGCGGCGCGCTCCTCCTCCTCCAGTTCCAGCATCACCTGCTTGGCATCCCGGGCCAGGCGCTTCACGGCATCCAGCTCCGCATCCACGCCCTCGCGGATGACGCCGCCCTTCTCCAGGTCCAGGGGCGGGGCCTCCGCCAGGCAGCGCTGCAGCTCCAGGCAGAGCGGCGTGCAGAGGGGGGTCTCGGCGGGCCAGAGGCCCAGGTCGCGGACCTCGGCGGCCCACCCCTCGTCCTGAATCCGCGCGGGCAGCTTCTGAAGCACAGCCAGCCCCTCGCGGAGCTGGGCCAGCTCGGGTGGCGTCGCGAGACCCAGGGCCACGCGACCAAGGAGGCGGTCCAGATCCGGCACCTGGCCCAGCAGCGTCTGGATGGGTCCCCGGCGGCGATCTTCGGTGAGCCAGCCCACCTGGGACCAGCGCTGTTCCAGGGTTGCGCGATCCCGCAGCGGCTGCTCCAGCCAGGCCTTCAGCAGGCGCGTGCCCAGGCGCGTGCGGCACTGGTCCAGCAGGGCCAGCAGTGAGCCCGCCCGCCCGCCGTCCATGCCATTGCCCAGGACTTCGAGGTGCCGGGCGCTGGTGGCGTCCAGCAGGGGCCCCGAGGCGCCCAGTTCCAGGCTCACGCCCTGCAGGTGCGCCGGACGGCCCTTCTGGGTGTTCTCCACGTGATCCAGCAGGGCCGCCAGGGCCCCCAGGGCCACGGGGTAGGGATCCAGGCCCACGCCCTCCAGGTGCTGCCAGCCAAAGAAAGCCAGCACCTGCTGCCGGGCCCGGGAGGCCTCGAAGCGCCAGGCGGGCAGGCGTGTGCGGGCGGCTTCAAGCTCTGGGAAATCCGGGGCACCCTCGGCCAGGATCAACTCCTGGGGGCCCAGGCGCTCCAGCGTGGCGCGCAGGGCCTCGTCACCCTCGCCGGGCAGTACGCGCAGAGCCCCGGAAGCCAGCTGCAACAGGGCCAGGCCCCAGGCGGAGCCCACGCGGTGCAAGGCGCAGAGCCAGCGGGCATCGTCATCCAACCAGGTGCCAGGCGTGATGATGCGCTTGATGGCCCGGGGCAGCAGTCCCTTCACATCCTCGGCCTTGGCCGTGGGCTCCGCCAGGGCCACGGAATAGCCCGCCGCCAGCAGCTTCGGCAGGTAGGACTCCAGGGCGAAGTGGGGCACACCGCACATGGGCGTTTCTCCCTCGCTGCCCTTGCCGCGCAGCGTGAGAGCGATCTCCAGCACCGGCGCCGCCCGCACCGCGTCCTCGCCGAGGATCTCGTAGAAGTCCCCCATGCGAGTCATGAGCACAGCCCCGCCCGCCTCGCGCTTGAGGCCCGCGATCTGCAGCATCATCGGGGAGGACATGGGGTGAGGAATCCGGGGGTTTGAGGTCTGAAATCAGTGAATCATAGATCTTCCCACAGACCGTTCCCGGGCATGCGGTTAGGTCTTCGTTCCCTTCATCGAGGCAGCATCCATCGGTTGTTTAACCGCAGAGAACGCAGAGGAGGGCAGGTATTTCTCTGCGGCTGATTTCTTTCCCTCCGCGTTCTCAGCGTTCTCTGCGGTTGGCGGTTTTACAGATCCGGCCGGACGCTTAACTCGGGGCAGGGTCTGGGGCTACGATGGACTCCATGGAACGGGTGGAGTGCATCGTCATCGGCGCAGGGGTGGTGGGGCTGGCCCTGGCGCGGCGCCTGGCCCTGGCGGGTCGCGAGGTGGTGGTGCTGGAAGCTGAGGACCGCTTTGGCACGGGCATCAGCTCCCGCAACAGCGAGGTCATCCACGCGGGGATCTACTACCCGGCGGGCTCGCTGAAGGCCCGGCTCTGCGTGGCGGGCAACCGCGCCTTGTATGATTACTGCGCGGCCCACGGCGTGGCCCACCGCCGCTGCGGGAAGCTGATCGTGGCCACGGATGGGGACCAGGTGGAAGACCTTCAGCGCCTGCGCGCCCGGGCCGAGGCCAACGGGGTGCTGGACCTCCGCTGGCTCAGTGCCGAGGCGGCCGAGGAGTTGGAACCGAAGCTCCACTGCCAGGCGGCTCTGCTCTCCCCCAGCACCGGCATCATCGACAGCCACGGCCTCATGCGGGCCCTCTGCCTGGAGGCCGAAAGCCATGGCGCCAGCCTAGTGCTCCGGAGCCCCGTGCTGGGTGGCCGCCACACTTCGGCTGGCCTGGAGCTGCGCGTGGGTGGCGCCGAGCCTATGACCCTCCTGGGCCAGCGGGTTTTCAACTGCGCGGGCCTGGGGGCCCTAGCCTTCGCCCACGGGGTCGAGGGCGCCCATCGGGAGACCCTCCCGCCCCTGCCCCGCCGCTTCGCCAAGGGCAACTACTATGGCCTCTCGGGCGCTGCGCCCTTCTCGCGACTGGTCTACCCCGTGCCCGCCCAGGGCGGCCTGGGTGTGCACCTCACGCTGGATCTGGCGGGCCAGGCCCGCTTCGGTCCCGATGTGGAGTGGGTGGACACCGAGACCTACGAGGTGGATCCCCGCCGCGCCAACAGTTTCTACGCCGAGGTCCGCAAGTATTGGCCCGACCTCCCGGACGGGGCTCTGCAGCCCGCCTACGCGGGCATCCGCCCCAAGCTCCATGGCCAGGGAGAAGCCGCCCCGGATTTCCTGCTCCAGCGCGAGGACACCCACGGCGTGCCCGGCCTGGTGAACCTCCTGGGCATCGAATCCCCCGGCCTCACCGCCTGCCTGGCCCTGGCCGAGGAGGCCTGGGCACCTTTGATCGGCTGAGGTTTCTGGTGACTGAAAGCGGAGGATGACTGGTCTTTCTTCCGCGCGCCGAGGCAAAACCATTCGGTTGTTTAACCGCAGAGAACGCAGAGAGCGCAGAGGAGGTCATGTATTTCTCTGCGCCCTCTGCGGCCTCTGCTGTTAAATTCCTTCACGACAGAGAGGTCGCACTCATAGGTTGAGCAACCAGAGGCCGACTTGGAAGTCACGAGCCATCCTTTCGGAACCCGATGGGCTTTTTTGGTGGAATCGCTGGGGCCATGAGCTACCGGATGGCATCGAAAACGGCCCGGAACTGGGCGTCATATTTCTGCTCCAGCTTCTTGAGCTTCCGGGCCAGATCCTGGTGGGTGGCCAGGAGTTCCCGGAGCCGCACGAAGGCCCGCATGATCTCGATGTTCACCTGCACCGCCTGCCCGCTGCGCAGGACGCTCGAAAGCATGGCCACGCCTTGCTCCGTGAAGGCGAAGGGTGCGGAGCGGCGCCCGCCGTGGGATTCCAGACTTGAGGTCACAATTTGTGACTTCAAGTTTTGCCACTCAGCCCTTGTGAGCTGGAACATGAAATCTGGAGGAAAGCGCTCCAGGTTGCGCTTCACCGCCTGATTGAGAACCTTGACATCAACCCCGTAGAGCCTCGCCAGATGCTCATCCAGGAGCACCTTCTCCCCGCGCACAAGCAGAATGGACCTCGTCACGCGCTCAACCAGCATGGGGGACGCATTCCTGGCCATGGACGACTCCAATTTGGGATCATTCTAGGGGCGAGCAGCACCTGGGAGTCGGCCGCAGGCACTCACACTTCCTTACGCAGAATCAGAGCACCCGCGCCCGCAACTCACGCAGCAGCTCGCCCTGGGGGGTCGGAACTTCCAGCTCGTCGTAGTATTCGGCGCGGTCCACCAATTCCCCCAGCAGGGCCATGCCCGCCGCCACCAGAGGGTGCGTGGTCAGGAGCAGGGCAGGACCCAGCATCCCCACAGCCAGACGCAGGGCGCCGACCAGGGGTCGGATGGACCTGCCCTGCTGCGCGAAGTGGCGCTTCCGGTGCAGGTACAGGAAGCCCTTCATCAGACCCATGGCCAGGGCCAGGGGCCCCAGTCCAGCCAGCAGGCCCAGCAGGTAGGCGCCGTTGAGCAGGGTGTGGGCGCTGTGCAGGTTCCAGGGGCCCACGCGCAGGGCTACGCGGTAGAGCCGATCGATGGCGAAGAGGGCCAGGAAGCCCGTAGCCGCGGCCAGGGGCAGCATGTGCGGCAGGCCCAGCAGGGCCGCGGCGCCGAGCCCCAGGAAGAGCGACACCGCCGCCACCTCCCGGGAGAGCCAACTGCTGCGCAGGTGCAGCAGCGCCCGCCAGGCCCGCTCGGGGCGGCCCAGGTGCGCGGTGCTCAGGGCCAGGACCAGGGCGCCCAGGCTCAGGAAGGCCCAGGGACGCACGGCGGGGCCGCCGAGGCGCAGGGCCCCTAGCCAGGCCGCCAGGAAGCTGATGACCGTGGTGAAGCAGAGCAGGGTCCACTCGCCGCGCAGCGTGATCTTGGCAGCGGGGACTTCCAGAACCTGGTCCAGGAAGGCCCGCAGCGTGGCCGCTGCGGGCTGGAAACCTAGGCTGGGGGGATGAGGATGCTTGAGTGAGTGGATGTGGATGGCGGGCCTGGTGTCTGGGGTAGGCAAGCCGAGCACGCCTTCGAGAGGCCGCGCGGGATCCAGAGCGGACACACCAAGCGATTCCATGGGACAGCGAGCCACACAGGCGGGCTCCAGGCCCTGACTGGTGCGCTCGGGACAGAAGGTGCACTTCTCGATGGTGCCCGTGGCCTCGTTGAACTTCGGCGCGTCGTGGGGGCAGGCCCAGGTGCAGTAGCGGCAGCCGATGCAGAGCTCTGCGTGGATGGTGACGGCCCCGCTGGTGGCGTCCTTCGTGTAGGCATCGGCGGGGCAGTGCTCCAGGCAGGCCGGCTGCTCGCAGTGGTGGCAGGCGAAGGACAGGCTGAAGATCGGCAGTTGTGGGTGTCCACAGGCGTTGAAGGTGTGGACCGTGCGCCAGGGCCGGGACTGCTGCTCGCGGTTCTCCATCCAGCAGGCCACCACGCAGGCCTGGCAGCCGGTGCAGCGGTTGGGGTCAAAGGTGAACTGGGCGGCCATCAGACACGCTCCACTTCGACGAGGTTGTCGTGGAAGCCCGCGCCGTGGCCCAGATCGGTCTCCCGGCCCAGTGATAGGAGGTTCACCGAGCCGCCATCCTCCGCGCCGAAGCCATTGCAGGCGGAGACGCTGCCAGGCCGCATCCCGAAATGCAGGCGCAGGGGCAGCTGCAGGCTGCCGCGGTCGTTGAAGACCCGCACCCGGTCCCCGGGCTTCAGCCCCCGCGCCAGGGCGTCCTCGGGACCCATCTCCAGACTGGGCCCGGGCATCAGCTGGCGGACCTGCTGCAGAGGCAGAAACTGGCTGTGGATGCTGTTCTTCGTATTGGGCGTGAGGAGCTGCAGCGGATAGCGGCCCACGCCAGCGGCAGCACTTTCCAGGGGGGGCGTGTAGTCCGGCAGGGGGGAGACGCCCCAGCGTCGGGCGGCTTCTTCACTGAAGAGCTCCACCTTGCCCGAGGGGGTGCTGAAGCGCCGGTCCGCGAAGGCCACGGGCTCGGAACCGGGGGCCAGCACCGGGCCCTCCCGCAGCTGGGCCAGGCTAAGGCCGATGGGCTGCAGCTTGGCCTCCAGCCAGGACTCCACTCCCGCGTCGCCGGGCCTGGGCAGGAAACCGTCCAGCTCCGCTTCGCTCATCCCCAGGCGCAGGCCCAGGGCACGGTAGAGGTTGGTCTCGGGCCGCACCTCGCCGGGGGGCTCGATCACCTTTGGCCGCAGCTGCAGGTAGGCGTGCCAGTACGCGCCAATGACGTCCGTCTGCTCGAAGAGGCTCTTGCTGGGCAGGATCAGGTGGGCCTCCCGGGCCGTGTCCGTGAGGCGCTCGTCCACCACCACCAGGAAGTCCAGGGCCCGCAGCGAAGCCAGCACGGCATTGGTATCGGGGTTTTGGCAGGCGGGATTGCCTCGCTCCACCCAGCCCACCTTCAGGGGCGGATCCTGCTGTGCTGCCATGTCCGTGCCCAGGCGAGCGGTGCTGATCGAGACCCGCACCACGCCGTCAGGCTGCTCGGGTGGGTAGAAGTCCAGGGGGTCCTTCAGGGAACTGAAGATCTGCGTGGCGAGGTTGGCGTAGACCCAACCGGCGCCGGGCTTGCCGAGGTTGCCCGTGAGGGGCAGCAGGGCCTGGATGGCCCGCATGGTCTGGCCCCCGTTGGTGTAGCGCTGCATGCCGAAACCCGCGCTGATGCTCAGGGGCGCCAACTCTCCCAGGAGCCGGGCCAGCTCACGGATCTGAGCTTCAGGCACACCGCACTCGGCGGCGGCACGCGCTGGAGGCCAGGCATGCACCAGCTCCGCATAGGCCTCGAAGCCCAGCACGCAGTCCTTGATGAAGGCGTGGTCGATCTGTCCGGCCTCGATGAGCAGGTGGGCCAGGCCCAGGGCCAGGGCGCCGTCTGTGCCGGGCCGGGGCTGGAGCAGCAGGTGGGCCCGGTCTGAGGTGGGCGTGCGCCGGGGATCGATGACCACCAGGGTGGCGCCGCGGTCCAGCGCCTGGTGTACGAAGCGCATCTGGTGGACGTTGGTCTCACTGGCGTTCTTGCCCCAGAGGACGATGAGCCGCGCTTCTGCGATATCCCAGGGGGCGCTCTGGCGGTTGTCGCCGAAGGTCAGGCGCGTGGCCTCCAGTCCCGCGGGCCAGCAGAGGTCGCCGTAGGTGGTGGTGCAGCCGCCGAAGGCCCGCCAGAACTGCATGCCGCAGCCATTCAGCAAACCCTTGGTGCCGCTGCCCGTGTAGTAGAGGAGGGACTGGGGCCCGTACTCACGGCGGGCCGCGCCAAAGCGCTCGGCCATGAGCTCCAGGGCCGCGTCCCAGCTGATGGGCTCAAAGGTTCCTGCGACCTTGCGCCGCAGCGGCCGCGTGATGCGCTCGGGGCTGTAGACCCGCTCCAGGTAGCTGAGCCCCTTGAGACAGGGGCCCTCCGCCGTGGCCAGATTGCCCGGCGCGGCGTCGATGGCCGTGACACGCCCATCCACCACCGTGACCGCCATGGCGCAGGTGCTGTAGCAGTTCCGCGGACAGGCGGTGGTGAAGACAGGCATGGAATCGATGATACGGGAGTCAGGCCGGTCCAGCCCCGCTACCCTGAGGCATGCCCATGATGGATCCCCCAACCTCCCCGGCTCCCACCCAGTCCTCGGCGCCGCCGGAGATCGCGCTGTGCCTGGAGCTGGGGCGGGCCTACCAGGCCTACGGCATCCCCGCCCACCGCTTCGAGGACGCCCTTAGCCGCATCTGCTCGCGGCTGGGCCTGGAAGGCGAGTTCTTCGCCCTCCCCACGGCCTTCTTCGCCTCCCTGACCCGGAACGGCCACCAGTGGACCTTCATCCAGCGCAGCCCCGGCGGAGACGTGGACCTGGCGCGGCTTTCGGACCTTCAGCGCACCACGGATGACCTCATTGCCGGGAAGCTCTCCACTGAGGAGGCCCGGGAACGCGTGCGCAGCATCCTCGCGGCCCCGCAGCGCTGGAATGCCCTTACCACCACCCTCTGCTTCGGCCTGGGTTCAGCCCCGGCGGCCATGTTCTTCGGCGGCGGCTGGCGCGAAATGCTGCTCACGGCCCTGCTGGGTTCCATGGTCGGTCTGCTGGCGGTGTTCCTGGGCCGCAGTACGGGCCTGTCGCGCATCGTGTATCCCGTGGCGGGCACGCTCGTCGGATTCCTGTCCCTGGCCGCGGCCTCCCGCTTTCCCCATGTGTCGCCCCAGGTCCTCACCCTGGCGGGCCTCATCATCCTGCTGCCGGGTCTGCGCCTGGTGGTCTCCATGAACGAGCTGGCCACAGGCAACTTGGTGGCCGGCACGGCACGGCTGGTGGACACAGGCATGACCTTTTTGTCCCTTGGCTTCGGCGTCGCCCTGGGCCAGCGTCTCGCCGCCCCCCTCATGGAGCGGGCCTTGCAGGGAACGCCTCTGCCCCTGCCCGCCTGGACCCTGCTGCCCACCCTGCTGCTGGCGGCCTCGGCCTTCGTGGTGATCTTCAAAGCCCGCTTCTCGGACCTGCCCTGGATCTTCGCCGCCTGCCTGCTGGCCTTCTATGGCACCCGCTCGGGCTCTGCCTGGCTGGGGCCCCAGTTTGGCGTGGGCCTGGGCGCCTTCGCCCTGGGCCTGGCCAGCAACCTCTACACCCGCCTCGTGAGGCGTCCCTCGGTGGTGACCCTCCTGCCGGGCCTCATGGTGCTGGTGCCCGGGGGCCTGGGCTTCAAAGGTCTGGAGTTCATCATCCAGAAGCAACTGGTCATGGGCCTCGACACCGCCTTCCAGGCCCTCTTCGTGGCCATTGCCCTGCTCACAGGCCTGCTGTTGGCCCAGGCCACCGTGCAGCCCCGGACGGCGCTCTAACCTCACCGTTCCGGTGACCTAGAGGGCGGCAACTGGAAAGGCTCAACGGCGCAGGCTCTCGCCTGCGGGTGCCTCCGGGAAGGACCTGAGCGCCCGGGAGGCCACAAAGTCCGAGATCTGCCAATGCACCTCGTGGAGGCCTTCCGAATTCGCCAGGAACACCTGGGTTCCGAGGGGCTGCGCTGTCGCACTGGTCAGGTTCACCCAGATTTGATAGCCCTGGGCATCCCGAGCCAAGGTCCAGTCGACCTTCATCCTGCCCGTGCTGCGGGAGCCACGGCGATCCGCCAGTCCCAGGAACAGCGCCTTAGGAGGTGGTGACTCTTTCAGTCCCTTGATGGTGCTCAGATCCTGGCTCACCTGCCACTGCAGAGCCCTGGCGTAGTAGTCCAGGGCCAGATCATTGGTCAGGTTTTTCAGAGTCCCAAGCTCAACCACCACCTGGCCGTCCTGGTAGATGGCCCAGACCCCAGCCCCCGCGGCGACCAGCCCCAGGGCCAGGGCGCCGCTGATCCACAGGGTCCGCCGGGTGTGTTTCTGCCTCCCCCTGGGCGGTGCGCGCGGGATGGACAACGAGACGGGATGGATCAAAGGGAGGGGAACTGAATCGGAGCTGGACTCAGTCCGTCTGGGAAGGGGCCGCACCTGGCCCACGAAACGATAGCCCTTCCTTGGGATGGTCTCGATGAAGATGCGTTTCTCCGAGGTATCGCCCAGGATCTGCCGGAGCCGCCATGCCGCCGAGTTGAGGCCGTCCTCATAGCCCACATGGATGTCCCCGGCCCACACGCGCTTCTGCAGCACCTCCCGGCCCACCAATTGGCCCGGATGCTCCAGGAGGCAAAGGAGGAGGTTGAGCGGCTGCTCTGGAACCCGGATGCAAACCCCGCCTTTCCAGAGTTCGCCTGAATCAGGGTCAAGCTCGAACTCGCCAAACCCAACACGGACCATGAGAGCACCCATGAAAAAAGAAAGGCATGGCTCAGTATCGGTTCCCGGCCAGTGGCTTCAAGGTCCGGGCTGACGGCCGTCTGATGGCCGCCTCACGGACCCCTGACCGCCCTCTAACACGGACCTGAAAATCATAAGTAACCACCTCGTTTACCTCTTTTATATTTTCAGCAACCGGTCATGGCGAGGTCAGGTGCCTGGACCAATTCTGCTCCGGCACGGCCCTTGGTCGTGCTTCCATTCGGCCCCAACTCGGGGCCCTGTTGCTGGAGGTTCCCATGATCAGAGCACCCATCCTCCTGGCGGCCACTGCCCTGGCCGCCACCCTCGCCGCCGGAGACTTCGGTCCCGTCGCGAAACTAGCCACGGAAGCCTTCCCGGGCCGAACCCACTTTGGCGTCGTGTGCGACTACAGCCGCAGCAGTGAGGACGTCCAGAATCTCGCCCGGGCCCTACCGGTTTGGGCCACCGTGACAGTGGTCGACACCCGCCTGCCCAGCCATGTGGCAGCCGCCGGGGCCAAGCTGGTACTCCGCGACGTGCAGATGCTGGCCCTCCTTCCCAACGACCCTCTCGTCCGGGACGGCTCGCCCTACGCCACACAGTTGGTGGGGCTACTGCACACCTTCAACTCCAGCATCCTGGCCTTCGGCACCACCCCTGAGGCCCTGAAGAACGGCTGTGCCTTCGCCCTGGGGGAGAAGACCGGCTGGGCCCTCATGGTGAATCAGGGCGATTCCCGGGTGAGGGGCGTCCTTGAGAACTACACCATCGGTCCGTCCAGCGAAAAGACATCCAGCCTGAGTGGGCAGTCGTCCGCGATGGTTCGGGTCATTTCCCTGGGGCGGTGACCCCGGGACCAGTCCCGTTGATTGAGGATCCCGAGGGCCCCACTTGGCGTGGGGCTCTCGGGCCTAGGGCATTTCCCCCTCCAGCCTTGACCGGAGCCGGGAAAAGACCCTTGAGACCTCTGTTGCCTCCACTGTCTCTTCTTGGCGCAGGGCCTGAATGGCGGTACTGAAACTGCCGCCGAAGCGCTCGCAGACAGTGCAGCCGCGCAGGTGGGCCTCGAGCTGGGCGCGACGCTCGGCGGGCAGTTCTCCATCCAGGTAGTCCGACAGGTCGGCCAGCACTTCGCCGCAACGCACACCTGCCACTTCCCGTTCAACGGCCATGATGTTCTCCTCGCAGGTGGGCTGTGAAGCGCAGCCGTGCCCGGTGCAGGCGGCTCTTGAGGGCGGGCAGGCCCAGGCCCAGAAGACCGGCACAGGCCTCATTGCCCAGGCCCTCCACGTCCCGCAGCAGCAGCAGCTCCCGGTCCTCGATGCTGAGTCGGGCCAGAGCGCGGCGCACCTCATCCTGGGTCAGGTAGGTTTCCTGGGCATCCTCGGCGCCCCAGCCAGCAGCCTCGCCCAGTTCCGTCAGGGACTCCAGGCGCTCTGGCTCCCCGGCCCGCGGGCGGAACTGGCGGTAGAGGGCGTGGCGGGCCATGGTGAGCAGCCAGCCCAGAGCCGAGCCTTCGCCGCGGAAGGTGCCCGCATTCCGCCAGGCGGCCAGGAAGGTCTCCTGGAGCGCGTCTTCCGCCGCCGCCGCGTCCTCGGTCAGGGAGCGGACAAAGCGCCACACGGGCTGCCGGTGGACCTCCACAAAGGCCTCGAAGGCCCCCGCGTCACCACCGGCGGCCCGCTGCAGCAGGCTCCGGTCTTCGGTCAACTGGCCTGCTTCCTGGGGCAGGTGCTGAAGCCGAACAAGGTATAGAGGGGACACGAGCCCAGCAGGCCCGTGGCCAGGGGCACGATGCCCAGGAACCCCCAGGCGGTCTTGGGACCCATGATGGTCAGGGAGAGGACGCCCAAGCCGAGCAGGACACGCAGGACGCGCTCGATGGGATGTTCGTTGATGGGCAGCAGGCTGGCCATGGTGGCTCCAAGGTTGGCGGCATCGACCGCCTCACTATGGAAGAGTCCCGAAGGCGGGATAAGGATTCAGCCTTTTTCACCCCGCTCAGATCACGAGGGTCGCGGTCTCGCCGTCCTCTTTCAGGAGGCGGTCCAGATCCTCCCAGGAGAAGGCGAAGCGGCCCGCGAGGCCCCAGTTGGAGCCCCAGGAGTTGATGCCCCAGACCAGCTTCTGCTCCGCGTCCACCCCCAGCAACTCAAAGGCGTGGCCGCCCCGCACCGAACCCCGCAGCTTCACGATGCCCCGATTGCTGGGCTGGTCAAAGCCCTCGTACCAGTTCACGCCCAGTTCTACGGGGCCCAGGGTGGACAAGGTCTTGAGGATATCCTGGAGGCCGAAGCACCAATGGTAGTTCCGGGCGTAGCCCAGCTTCTGCACGGCCTTCATGGCTGCCAGCACCGTGGAGCCGGTGTCTTTGGGGGGCCAGGCGCCCACGATGGAATCCTGCTTGGTGGCCTCGCTGTAGACCTGGCGGGCCAGGGCCTCGGTGTAGCGCACGCCCTTCTGCCGGAAGGGCTCCGTGCTGAGCAACCCCACGGCGCCATTGCCCGTGCAGGCACCCCGCTCGCCCTGGTCCAGGGGCGGCAATGGCCGCTCCCAGGTGCGGGTCTGCACCCGGGCTCCTTTGACCAGGGACACTCGGTAGGAGCGGCTCTGCTCATCGATGTGCACATGCCGTCCCAGGCGCCCGCCCAGGAAGGAGGGCTGCTCGGGGATCAGACCCACGCGGTGGGGGGTTGGGCGTATCGGACACAGGTGCCTCCCAAATCCAGAAGAACTGACAGTCAAGTGGATGCTCTTAACCTACTAGGCATCGGATGCCCGTCAATATGGCCAAGCCAGGTGTCAGCACTTGCCAGCAAATCCGAAGGAGGAGGAGGGCTGAAACATTGAATAATTTTTTTAAAGAAATTTTAGTGCATTGAAGTCATATTTGGATCATCTTGGAATCCGAGGTGCCCCATGTCCCTCCTGCCCCTGACCCAGAAAGCCAATGAGACCCTGGTTGCCGCCCGGGAGCGGGCCCTGCAGGATCAGGCTCCAGAGCTGGTGCCCCAGCATCTCTTCCTGGCCCTTCTGGCGCCGGAAGCGGGGTTGCGGCCTCTGCTGGAGCGGGCGGGCCTGAGTCCCGAGTCCCTTGAAGGACTGGCCGAGGGGGCCGAGGCCCTGGTGGCCAAGCTGCCGCGGGCCGTGGGCGGCGCCGAGCCCCAGGTGGGCCCGGCCTTCCGGCACTTCCTGGAAGTGGCCAGCGACACGGCCCGCGGCCTCGGCGACCGCTTCCTGGCCACGGATGCTTTCCTGCTGGCCCTCAGCAACGCCCACACGGACGCCAAGCCCCTGCTGGAGCGCTTCGGCCTGGATCGCAAAAAGCTGGAAGCCGCAATCCGCGAGGGGCGCAAGGGCGCCAAGGTGGAGGACGACAAGGCCGAGGAGAAGTTCGCCAGCCTGGAGAAGTACGCCAAGGACTACACGGCCCTGGCCGCCGCAGGCAAGCTGGACCCGGTCATCGGCCGGGACGAGGAGATCCGCCGGGTGCTGCAGGTGCTCTCCCGGCGCACCAAGAACAACCCCGTGCTCATCGGCGAACCCGGCGTGGGCAAGACTGCCATCGTGGAGGGCCTGGCCCAGCGCATCCACAAGCGGGACGTGCCCGAGAGCCTCAAGGGCCTGCGGGTCATGGGCCTGGACATGGGGGCCCTGGTGGCAGGCACCCAGTACCGGGGCCAGTTCGAGGAGCGCCTCAAGGGCCTCATCCAGGAAGTGGAGAAGGCCCAGGGCGAGATCGTGCTCTTCATTGACGAGCTGCACCTGCTGGTGGGCGCCGGCGCCGTCTCCGGCGGCATGGACGCCGCCAACCTGCTGAAGCCCGCCCTGGCCCGGGGGGAACTGCGCTGCATCGGCGCCACCACCCTGGATGAATACCGCAAATACATCGAGAAGGACGCGGCCCTGGAGCGGCGCTTCCAGCCCGTGTTCGTGGAAGAGCCCGGCGTGGAGGACGCCATTTCCATCCTGCGCGGCCTCAAGGAGCGCTACGAGCTGCACCACGGCGTGCGCATCCAGGACGCGGCCCTGGTGGCCGCCGCCCAGCTCAGCCACCGCTACATCGCGGACCGCTTCCTGCCCGACAAGGCCGTGGACCTCATGGACGAGGCCGCCAGCGCCGTGCGCATGCAGCTGGACAGCCGGCCCACCGACATCGACGTCCGGGAGCGCCGGGAGATGCAGCTGCAGTTGGAGCGGCATTCCCTGACGAAGGAGAAGGATGCAGCCAGCCGCGCCCGGCTGGCCGATATTGATAAAGAGCTGGCTGAACTGAATGAAGAACTGGGGCGGCTGCGGGCCCAGTGGGAGAACGAGAAGAAGGTCATCGAGGGGGCGCGGAGCCTCCAGAAGCGAATGGACGACCTGCGCATCGAGCTGGACCAGGCCAAGACCCGGGGCGAGTACGAGCGGGCCTCGCGGTTGGAATACGGCGAGATCCCGGCGCTGGAAAAGCAGCTGACGGCGCTCACCCCCCTGGAAAGCGCCATGCTGCGCCTGGAGGTGGGTGAGCCCGATATCGCCGCCATCGTGAGTCGCTGGACCGGCATCCCCGTGAACCGGATCATGGAAGGCGAGGTGGAGAAGCTCCTCAAAATGGAAGACCGGCTCCGGGAGCGCGTGGTGGGCCAGGATCCAGCCCTCGCCGCCATCGCGGACGCCCTGCGCCGCAACCGTGCGGGGCTGGGCGATCCCAAGCGCCCCATCGGCAGCTTCCTCTTCCTGGGCCCCACGGGCGTGGGCAAGACCGAAGTGGCGCGGGCCCTGGCGGAGTTCCTCTTCGACGACGAGAACGCCCTGGTCCGCATTGACATGAGCGAGTTCACCCACGAGGCTGACGCCACGCGGCTCATCGGCGCGGCGCCGGGCTATGTGGGCTATGAAGAAGGTGGCCGCCTCACGGAGGCCATCCGCCGTCGGCCCTATGCCGTAATCCTCCTGGACGAGATGGAAAAGGCCCACCCCCGCACCTTCGACCTCTTCCTCCAGGTGCTGGAGGACGGTCGGCTCACGGACGGCCAGGGGCGCACGGTCAACTTCCGCAACACTGTGGTGCTCATGACTACCAACCTGGGCAGCCAGGCCATCTTCGATGTGGGTGGCGACACCGCCAAGGCCGAACTGGCCGTCCAGGCTGCCCTCCACGGCCACTTCCGCCCGGAATTCCTCAACCGCCTGGACGAGGTGGTGATCTTCGGCTCCCTGGACCGAGCCAACATGAAGGCCGTGGCCCGCATCCAGCTCCGGCGGGTAGAGGAACTGCTCGCGGCCCAGCGCCTGGGCCTGGAAGTCCCCGAGGCCGCCCTGGACTGGCTGGCCGAAGCCGGCTTCGACCCTCAGTACGGCGCCCGCCCCCTCAAGCGCCTGATCCAGCAGGTGGTCGTGAACCCCCTCTCCCGCCTGGTCCTCAAGGGCGAACTGCAGCCTGGGGGCCTGGCCCGGCTGGTGGTGGAGGGTGACGGGCTGCGGGTGGAGGCGGAGGCGGTCCAGTAGGGACGGGACAGTCCGGATGGGTTCCCCTCACCAAACTTGCCCCCGGCCCTCCCCCGTCCGATAGCTGATGTGTAGCCGGAGCTAGCGTGCCTCTGAATCCCCCCATCTCCATCCTCATCGTGGATGACGAAGCGGACCTGCGAAACCTCCTGGTCGAGGCGTTGCAGGACCAGGGCTATGCGGCCGAAGGGGCCGATGGCGGGGCCTCGGCCCTGGCCATGGTGAGGTCCAAGCACTATCCGGTGATCTTCACGGACCTGAACATGCCCGGCGGCCTTTCGGGGCTGGAGTTGCTGCGGGCCATTCACGACGAGGACCCCCGCACCCTGGGCATCCTCATGACGGGCTATGCCACCACGGAATCCGCCATCCAGGCCCTCAAGCGCGGCGCCTACGACTTCATCCAGAAGCCATTCAAGCTGGCGGAGATCGAGGCCGGGCTGGAGCGGGCTCTGGAGCACTACCGCCTGATCCGGGAAAACGAGGAGTATCAGCAGAACCTGGAGCGCATGGTCGAGGCCCGCACCCAGGAGATCCTGGGCCTGAAGAACGACATCGAGCGCCTCTTCGAGGGCTTCGTGAACGCCTCCGTGACGGCCATCGAGTCCCGGGACCCCAGCACCTCCGGTCATTCCAGCCGCGTGGCGGACCTCACCGTGGGCCTGGCCGAGGCCGTGAACCAGACCCCCAACGGCCGCTTCGGCAGCCTTTTCTTCAACCCCCTCCAGCTCCGGGAGATCCGGTACGCCAGCCTGCTCCATGACTTCGGCAAGGTGGGCGTGCGGGAACAGGTGCTGGTGAAGGCCAAGAAGATCGAGGGCGAGCGCCTGGAGAGCATCTACCAGCGCCTGCACCAGCGGACCCTGGAGGCCATGCGGGAGAACATGCTCGACGCCTGGGGCAAGGGCCAGGTCTTCGACCATGACCTGGTGGCCCGCCTGCTGGGCCACCAGGAAGAGGAGACCAGCCGCCTCATGGAGCTGGTGCGACGCAGCAACGAGCCCACGGTGTTGCCCCAGGAGGTGGCCCTGGAGCTGAACCAGCTGGGCGACCTCACCTACCAGCACTGGTCCGGCGAGCCCCGCACCCTCATTGACCAGCGGGATCTGGAGCTGCTGCGGATCCCCAAGGGCAGCCTCTCCGAAGCCGAGCGCGACGAGATCCAGAACCACGTCACCTACACCTACCGCTTCCTGAGCCAGATCCCCTGGACCTCAGAGCTGGCAGGCGTGCCGGAGATCGCCTGGGCCCACCATGAGCGCCTGAATGGCAAGGGCTATCCCCGCCAACTCAAGGATGAGGACATCCCCGTTCAGAGCAAGCTCATGGCTGTCTCGGATGTCTATGACGCCCTCACGGCGGCAGACCGGCCTTACAAGGCGGCGGTGAGCGTGGAGCGGAGCCTGCAGATCCTGGAGCAGGAGGCCAAAATCAACCTCCTGGATACGGAGGTCCTCCGCATCTTCATGGAGGCCCGCATCTACGAAAAGTCCACTGGCCACCTCCAGGTGCCCAGGTGAACTCCCGCCCCGTCCTCATCGTGGAAGACGAGGATGATGTTCGGGACTCCCTCCACGAGGCCCTGCAGCATCAGGGCTTCGTTGTGGAGGCCGTGGCCAGCGCCGAGGAGGCCCTGCTGGTCCTGGCCCAACGCACCTTCGCGGTGGTGGTGACCGACCTGCACATGCCCGGGGGGAAGACGGGCCTGGAGCTCATCGCCGTCATCCGGCACCGCTACCCCGAGACCCTGGCCATCCTCATCACCGCCTACGCCACCCTGGAGACCAGCATCGACGCCCTGAAAAAGGGCGCCTACGACCTGGTCCAGAAGCCCTTCCGGCTGGCGGAACTGGAGGTGGTGCTGAACCGGGCCCTGGATCACGCCCACCTGCTGAACCAACTCCGGGCCTACCAGGAAGAACTGGAAGGCCGCATCCACAGCCGGACCCGGGAACTCCAGGAGGTCCACCAGCAGGCCCTGGCCCTTTGCGACATCAGCCTGCAGGCCCTGGAGGCCCGGGCGGTGGATCCAGCCCTGGACATCCTGCTGGATCGCCTGGCGAGCCGCTGGGCGCCGGATGGCCTCGCCTGCTACCGCCGCCGTGGGGACGGGTACTTGCACCGCCTGAGAGACCGGGGCGCCCGCCCCCTGCCCGAGATCCTGAAGCGCCCGGAGCCCGGGCCGCTGCACTCACCCCGCTTCGGCTACGCCGAGGAGTTCCTCATCCCGCTCGGTTCGACGGGCTGGCTCTACCTGGGCTTCGAGCACCGCTCCGCCTTCACGGAACAGGATTCGGACTTCCTGCTCCTGTCCCGCCATCTTGAACTCGTGCTCTTGGTAGAGTGATCGGATGCTCAACGCCCATCAGCTCCTGTGGTCCGGCTTCCAGGGAAAGGATCCCGGTGAGGTGACCCTGCCCTTCGCGCCCGGGGGCATCATCCTCTTCGCCCGCAACCTGGATCCAGATCCCGTCACCGGCCCGGCCCGCTGCCGTGCCCTCATTGACGGGCTGCAGGCCCGCTTCGGCGCCGAGCTGCCCCTGGCCGTGGCCATCGACCAGGAGGGAGGCCGCGTCAGCCGCCTGCTCCCCTGGACCGGCCCCACCCCAGCCCTGCGGCAGATCTGGACCCGCGGCGGCGCCGAGGGCTGCGCCCGCTGGGGCCGCCTCTGGGGTGAAGGCCTGGCCCTGCTGGGCTTCAACGTGGACTTCGCCCCAGTGCTGGACCTGTGGGACGGCCACCCGGAAGCGGGTATCGGCGATCGCGCCGCCAGCCCTGATCCCCTGGAAACGGCCCAGGCCGCCGGCGCCTTCCTCCACGGCCTGGAGAGCACGGGCCTGCGGGGTTGCCTCAAGCACTTCCCAGGCCTGGGCGGCACCACCCTGGACAGCCACCTTGGCCTGCCGGCCCTGGCCGATCAGGCCCAGGTGGATCGCAATGCCGCCGCCTTCGTGCCCACCAGCCACCCGGACCGCCTGGTGATGGTGGCCCACCTCCGCACGCCCGCCAGCGGGCAGCTGCCCGCCAGCCTCCACCGAGGCTCCGTGGCCGAGAATCCCTGGGGCGTCCGGGGCCGCTTCCTGCCCGACGACCTGGAAATGGGCGGCTGCGCGGACTGGAGCTGGCCCGAGCGGGTGCGGCTCTGTCTGGAAGCCGGCCATCAGTGGCTGCTCGTCTGCCAGAGCCCCGAGGGCCAGATTGCCTGTGCCGAGGCGGCCTCCGCCCTGCCCGAGGCCCTGGTGGCCCCGGCCCTCGAAGCCACCCGCACCCAGCGGCGCCACATCGCCCCCTGCCCGCCCTTCACCCCCAGTGCCTGGCAGGCCTGGCTGGCCCGGCTCCAGGCCGCGGCCCGGGAGGCCTGATGGCGGGCCGCATCCTCATCGTGGATGACAACGCCATGATCCGCAGCGAGATCAAGGCGGTCCTCATGAAGGACGGTGGCTTCACGCACTTCATGGAGGCCGCGGACGGGCTCACGGCCTTCAAGACCATCATGGACAATCCACCGGATCTGGTGCTCTGCGACCTGGTCATGCCCGGCTTCGACGGCCTGAAGTTTCTGGGCCTCAAGGCCAGCCGCAAGGAGCTGGAGCAGATCCCCGTCATCATCCTCACCGCCGAGGACGACCTGGACCGGAAGGCCGAGATTCTGGAGCGGGGCGCCTCTGACTACGTCACCAAGCCCTTCCACGAGAAGGAGCTGCTGGCCCGGGTGCGCATCCACACCAAGCTGAAGCTTCTCCAGGACGAGATGCTGGTGAAGAACGCCCAGCTGGAAGCCCTCTCGGTCACGGACTCACTCACGGGCCTTTCCAATCGGCGCCGTCTCATGTCCCGGTTGGAGGAGGAGGTCTACCGGTCCCGCCGCCAGAAGTCCCCCCTCTCCGTGGTCATGATCGACATCGACCACTTCAAGCAGGTGAATGACCAGCATGGGCACGCCATGGGCGACCAGGTGCTGCGCAACATCGGCGAGATGCTGCTGGCCACCGTCCGCGCCACGGACCTGGCCGCCCGCTACGGTGGCGAAGAGCTGACGGTGGTGCTGCCCCACACGGACGCCGCCGGCGCCATCCAGTTCGCCGAGGCCCTGCGCCAACGCTTCGCGGATCTGGACCATGTCCTGGACGGTGTCACCCTCAAGCGCACCGCCAGCCTGGGTGTGGCCTGCCGGGACGGTCAGGAGGAAGAGCCCAACGCCGAGGGCCTGCTCAAGCAGGCCGACGAAGCGCTCTACCGGGCCAAGCAGGGTGGACGGAATCGGGTGGAGTTGGCGGGGTAGCCCCTAGCGGGCCGCAGCCCGCAGCGCCTCGACCTTATCAGTGTTCTCCCAGCTGAATTCCGGGCGGCCGAAGTGGCCATAGGCCGCCGTAGCCCGGTAGATGGGCTTGCGCAGGTCCAGGGCCTCGATCATGGCCTTGGGGGTACAGCTGAAGACCTCGCGCACGGCCCGGACGATGGCCTCATCGGAGACCTGACCGGTGCCGAAGGTGTCCACGGCGATGGAGACGGGCTCAGCCACGCCGATGGCGTAGGCCAACTGAATCTCGCAACGGCTGGCCAGCCCGGCGGCCACGATGTTCTTGGCGATGTAGCGACCCATGTAGGCAGCGCTGCGGTCCACCTTGCTGGGATCCTTCCCGGAGAAAGCGCCGCCGCCGTGGTGGCCAGTGCCGCCGTAGGTGTCCACGATGATCTTGCGGCCGGTGAGGCCCGTGTCGCCCATGGGCCCACCGACCACGAAGCGCCCGGTGGGGTTCACGTGGTAGATGGTGTCGGCGTCCAGCAGCTCTGCGGGCAGGGAGGCCTTGATGACGTCCTGCAGGATGCTGTCCCGGATGGTGTTCTGGGTGACGTGCTCATCGTGCTGGGTGGAGATGACCACCGTGTGGATGCGCTTGACCTTCTGGCCCTCAAATTCAACCGTCACCTGGGACTTGCCGTCCGGGCGCAGCCAGGGCAGCTGGGAGGACTTCCGGACCTCGGAGAGGCGCCGGGTCAGCAGGTGGCTGAAGTGGATGGGCGCGGGCATGAGCTCGGGCGTGTCATCGCAGGCATACCCGAACATCAGACCCTGGTCGCCGGCACCGCCGGTGTCCACGCCCATGGCGATGTCGGGACTCTGCTGGTCGATGGTCACCATGACCGCGCAGGTGGCGTAGTCGAAGCCCTTGATGTGGTGGTCGTAGCCGATGTCCTTCACCACGTCCCGGACCAGGGAGGCCACGGGGATGTAGGTCTCGGTGGTGATCTCGCCGGCCACCAGGACCAGACCCGTGGTCAGCAGTGTCTCGCAGGCCACTCGGCTGCGGGGGTCGTCCCGGAGGGCTGCGTCCAGCACCGCGTCCGAAATCTGATCGGCCATCTTATCGGGATGCCCTTCTGTAACGCTCTCGGATGTGAACAGGTGCCGCCCCAGCGTGGCCATACGGGACTCCTCAAGACTTCCCCGATACCGTCCGGGGAACCGATGAGTATATCGCGGGACCGCCGTCCCTACATCTTTCGGATGAAGCGATAAACCCGGACATAGCTTAATCTTGGGGGCGAAGGCGGGGAACCCCGCCACCACCTTGTCCCCGTCCAATCCCTCTGAGGAGGAACCATGCACCTATTCCGCCGCCCGACGCTGGCCCTGGCCCTCATGGCCGCGTCCCTTTTCGTGGTCTCCACCGCCTGCAAGCGGGAGGATCCCCAGATCCGTGAGCTGACCCAAAAGGCCGCCGAGGCCGACAAGGCCAACCAGCAGCTCAATCAGGCCGGCACCGAGCAGCAGAAGAAGCTGGCCCAGGCTGGCGTCAACGACATCAAGCCCAACGCCGAGACCCTCCAGCTGACCCCGGACCAGAAGAAGGCCCTGGAAGAGCGCATCAAGAATGAGAAGAACAGCTCCTACCAGGCCCTGCTCCAGGAAGTCCTGGACAAGGACAAAGAGATCAAGGAGCTGAACACCAAGCTGGCCAAGCTGAAGGCCGACCTCCCCAAGCCCGACCTGGCCAAGCCCAATGACAGCCACTACGGCATGGCCATGCGCTTCCTCAAAAAGAAGGGCGTCTCCGAGTCCGAGGCCAAAAAGTTGGTGAGCCGCGTGGCCATTCTGGACAAGCTGGCCCCGGGCTTCGAGGTCTACCACTTCTATGCCAATGGCACCTATGGCACCTGGGTCTCCCAGGGCAAGGCCAAGATCACACCCAATGAACTCATGCGCCAGGAGCGCGAGAAGATCGAGGGCGAGCGGGACGAGGCCGTGGCTCAGAACGACAAGCTCCAGGAGGAAGTGACCGACCTGGAAAGCCAGAAGAAGCGCATCGAGGAGGAGATCACTGGCCTGCGCAGCGAGCGCACCAACCTCATCGAGGAGCGCGCCAAGCTCCAGGCTGACAATGCCGGCCAAGTGGCCAAGCTCAACTCCCTCCACTATGTGGTGGGGCTGCGCGACGCCCTGAAGGCCAAGGGCATCATCGAGATCCCCGTGTTCGCCAAGGACCGGGCCGGCAAGAACTGGAGCGACGATGTCTTCACCCAGAGCCTGGACCTCCGCTCGGCCAAGACGATCACCATCAAGGCCGCGGACCTGGGCCTCAAGAAGATCGGCAAGGTCAACGTGGTGCCCGGCTCCTATCTGAAGGATGAGCACTACAAACTCACCCTCAGCGAGGACAAGCTCACGGCCACCGTGGAACTGATCACGGTCAGCCGCTTTAAGAACGACAAGGTCGTCTTTGCTGTGACCGATTAGGCCGGATTTGCTCAGAGAGGGGCCCCGACCGGGGCCCCTCTTTTTTGTGGAAATTCCATGCTGGGCCGCCTATCGTCTGAAGACCCATCCTGGATTTTCTCTAACCACGCCCACGAGGTGAAGCAATGCGTGCAACCCTGTACCACTCGCTCCTGGGAGTGTCCCTGTTGGGCGTCCTTGCCTGCGCCGGCGCTGGCAATTCCAACGGCCCGCTGGATGTCCCCGGCCCCACTCTGATGCCCAGTGCCGTCACGGCCACCTTTGATCCCGCCAGCGGCAACGTGCCCCTGCCGAACGTGCTGGCCACGGCCACGGCAGCGGATCCCATCACCGGTGCCTGGACCAATCCCTCCACCGGTGCCGTCACGGTGGGCAACCGCCCCGCCGGCGTGCCCATCACCCCGCCTGAGGCCCTGGCCTACATCAACCTGCGCGAAGTGGGCGGCACCAACGCCGTCGCCGGCCTGAACGCTCCCATCTACATGCAGTTCAGCGCCCCCGTGGACGCCACCACGGTCACCGCCGCCAACATCAAGGTGTTCCAGCTGGCCCCGGACGCGGCCGGCACTGAGAACGCCGCCCTCGGCTTTGCCGACGTCTCCGGCATGTTCCGGTACGTCTACACGGCCGGCAGCAAAGACCTCCTGATGTTCCCGAACTTCCCCCTCTTCCCCGGCACCCGCTACCTCTATGTGGTGACGAACCGGGTCAAGGACACCGGCGGTCTGCCCGTGTCCACCTCGCCCTACTTCGAAGCCCTCAAGGGCACGACCCCGCTCACCGGCTCCTTTGCGGCGCTGGAAGCGGTGCGCGCCAATGTCACCAGCAGTGGCCAGATCCTCCTGTCGGGCTACGCCAAGGTCATGGATGACCTGATCGCCGCCTCGGCCACCACCACCGTGGCAGCCCGGGCCAACATCACCCTCATGGGCCGCTTTATCACCACCGGCGCCGGCTTCATCCCCACGGATGCCACCAATGCCACCACCCAGGCGGCTTCGCGCATCCCTGTGGAGAGCGCCCTGCGGGCCTTCTCCGCCGGCAGCGCCCTGGGCGGTCTGCCCGGGAAGACCTGGACCAACACCATCACCGTTCCCGCCAACACCGCCACGGCCTTCTACACCTTCGACCGCAGCGGCACCAAGCCGACTCCCGATGCCTACTTCGCGGCTGTGTCCAGCAACGCCATCACCTCGGCGCCCGGCATCAGCACCGTCGTTCTCGGCACCATCAACAGCGCCGACATCGGCGTGGACCCCGCCCTGGTGCGCACCAATGCTGCCAGCGCCGACATGACCGGTGTCACCGGCGCCTCCAGCCCCATCGCTGGCGTGCTGCAGCCCTTCCGCACCGGCGCGGCTCTGACGAACTACTACCACGTGCCCCGTGCTGTGCCCTTCGTCTACATGGCCCCCACCGGCACCGCGCCCGCCGCCGGCTGGCCCCTGGTCATTTTCCAGCACGGCATCACCAGCCAGAAGGAATCCGTCTTCACCATCGCCCAGACCCTCGCGGCTGTCGGCTATGCCGTGGTCGCCATCGACCTGCCCCTGCACGGCGCCCTCCAGGTGACCGGGCACACCACGGGCAGCCAGTGGGGCCAGGACTTCATGGCCATCGGTGCGCCCCTCACGGGTCGCTCTAACTTCCAGCAGGGCGCCGTCAACCTGAACCGCCTCGAACTCACCGTCCGCACCGGCGGCTTCGCGGGCCTCGGCACCGCCAAGCCCTCCATGGCCACCATCCGCTACATCGGCCACAGCCTGGGCTCCATGGTGGGTGCCTACTACCTGGCCGGCAACACGACCATGAACACCACGGCCGGTCAGCCCCCCTACACCCAGACCTCCCTCAATGCCGACATGAAGGGCTACCTCGGCGTTCCCGGCGGCCGCACCGCCTACGTCATCCAGAACAGCCCCGCCTTCGGCCCCACCGTGGATGCTGGCCTGGCCGCCGTGGGTGTCGCCAAGGGCAGCCCCAGCTACCACCAGTTCTTCCTGGTGACCCAGTCGGTCATCGATACCTGTGATCCCGCCACCATGACCACACCCCTGGCCGCGGGCCTCCCCAGCCGCCTCTCCAACCGCATCGTCATCCAGGAGTCCACCTCCACCGCCTTCGGCGCCGCGGGCACGGACGGCTACCCCACGCCCACCAACGGCGACCTGGTCATCACCAACCCCTACACCCGCTACTTCGGCAACGCCTTGGGTGGCCGCGCCGTACTGGGCCTGGGCAACACGGCCGCCAACGCCGCCGCCGCTGCCGCCGTCGCTCCTGGCTTCGCCCAGCTGGCCTACTCGGACACCACGCACACCACCGCGATACCCTCCCAGTTCATGCTGACCCTCACCTCCGGCGCTCCGGCCCCCAAGACCGGCATCGCCGCCGCCTCCGGCGCCGCCGCCAGCCCCACCGAGGGCTACTTCCAGTTCGACCAGGCCGGCATCGGGCACAGCTCCCTGCTGGACCTCACCAACCAGCTCAACTCCCTGGGCCTCACCCAGAAACAGATGCGCTACTTCATCAGCCTCGGCATCGTGGTGGATCCCTACTTTGCCGCCCCTGCCCTGCCCATCGAGGTGGCCCCCGTGGATGTCGAAGTCAAGGTGCCCGCCACCTGGGACATCCTCGGCTACTAGTCCGTTCCTCAGCACAAAAAACGGGGCTTCGGCCCCGTTTTTTTGTGCTCAGAACCACAGCGTGGTTTCAGCTCAGCTGCAGCTGGGGAAAGGCCTCCAGCAGTTGCCTCCGGGCCTCCAGCAGGGCGGGTACGGCGGGATCGCGGCGGCGCAGGAAGCCGCGCACGGCCTGGAAGTCATCCTGAGCCTGATCCAGCACGGGGCGGCCCAGGGTCGCCACCAGCAGGGCCACGGGAGGAACCAGGGCGCCGGGCCAACCCCAGCGCCAGCTGGCCAGAACCATGAGCAGGCCGGCCCAGAGCGGGTGCAGCAGCAGGCCGCCCAGCAGCTTCAGGGTGGCCACCTGATCCCCCTCGTCCGTGAAGCGTCCGGCCAGCCAGCCCACCAGGGCGTAGCTGGGCCAGTAGAGCAGGCTGAGCGGCAGCAGCAGGAGGGCCGCCCCCAGGCGCAGCGCCGCCCCGGGCAGCCAGCGGCGGATCTCCTCCCCGGCGTAGGGATGGCCCACCTGATCGGGGCGCAGACCTTTTTCCGCCAGCCAGGCCTGAACCGAGCGGACCCGGGCTTCCAGGGTGTCCAGGTCGGCCCCATCCAGGGCCGCCAAGGCGGGCAGCAGGGCCCGCACCCGTCTCCGCAGGGCCTCCATCCACCCGGCTGCCGGGGGCCTCCGCGAGCAGCCAGGCCAGGTCCTGGGCCAGGGCCAGGCAGCGCACCTCGGGGTCGTGGAGGCTGAGGGCCTGCAGGGCCCGACGGATGCGGGCGGTCAGCTCCGCCACGGCGGCGGGCGCGGCCCCCTGCTCTGCCAGATCCGCCCAGGCCACGGGCTCCCCCAGGCGCAGCAGCACGCTGTGGCGGAAGCTGGCGCGGTCGCCGTAGATCAGGCCCGCGGGCACGAGGGTCACCGGCACCGGGCTGGTGAGGGCCATGCGGGCGGCGCCGGTCTTGAGGGGAGCCAGGTCCGCGCCGGAGTGGCTCACCCCCTCGGGAAAGAGGGCCACGGAGCCGCCCTGGCCCAGCACCTCGTGGACCTGGCGGAAGCCCTGCAGGATGGACTCCCGGGTGGCGCCGCCATCCTTGGGCCGCGTGAAGGGGATGGCCCGGAAGGCCGCCAGGAAGGGCCGCAGGGGGAGGATCTTCCAGAGCGTGGCCTTGGCCACCCAGCCTGCCCGGCGATCCAGCAGAGCCGCGGCGGCCAGGGGATCCAGCAGGCCGTTGGGATGGTTCAGCAGGAAGAGGCAGGGCCCCGGCGGTGGTACGGGCCCCTCCCGCTCAAGAGCCCGGAACCAGAGCCGTCCCAGGAGTCCCGCGATTCGGCTGCCGCTCATCTCAGACCGGCTGCGGCTGAGGCCGGTGGCGAGCCCACCAGAGGGCCAGGCCGCTGAGCAGGATGGCCGGCACCACCAGGCGCATGGCCATGCCCAGGGCATCGCCACCACCCAGGCCCAGGGCGTGGAGGGCGTCCGCCTTGCGGCCCACCAGCTCGGGGCTGATGGCGTCCCCGAGGAGGTGGATCAGGAGGACATTGAGGGCCACCCCCGTGGCGCGGATGCTGGCGGGCAGGCTGCTCACGGTGAGGGCGTTCACGGGACTGGTGTTCACGAAGAGCAGGAACATGCCCAGGAAGAAGAGGGCGTAGGCGGTGCCCAGGGAGTGGGTGCCCAGGGCCCAGGCCACGACCGGGGCTGCCAGCAGCAGGGTGAGGCCCGAGAGCCCGATGCCCGCGTCCGGCCAGCGCTTCTGCCAGCGGTCCGTGAACCAGCCCCCCAGGAAGGTGCCCAGGATGCCGGTGACCACAGCCAGGGCCCCGAAGACCAGGCCTGCCCTGGAGGTGGTGACGGCGAAGCGTCGCTGGAGGAGGGTGGGCCCCCAGGTGCTGAGGCCGCCCATGGCAAACGTGTAGGCCACGTAGCTGGCGGTGCAGGCCAGCCAGACGCGGTTGCGGAACAGGTGCCCCAGGCGGACCAGATAGGAATCGGCGGCGCTGTGGTCCCGCACGGCGTCCATGAGGCCGCGCTCAGGATCCGTCTGGAAGGCCATCCAGATCGCCAGGACCAGACCCGGCAGGCCTGCCACCAGGAAGGAGGCGCGCCAGCCCCAGGCCCCGGCCACCAGGCCGCCCAGGCCATAGCCCAGCGCGCTGCCCACGGGGATGGCCAGGTAGAACCAGGTGAAGCTCTTGGCCCGGTCGGATTCGGCGAAACCATCCGCCAGCATGGCGGGGCCCAGGCTGGCATAGGCCGCCTCGCCCACGCCCACCAGGGAGCGGGTGAACAACAGGGCCGGGTAGCTGTGGACGAAGGCTGCGCCGATGGTGGCCAGGCTCCACAGGGCCACGCCGACGGCCACCAACCGGGGGCGGTGGAAACGGTCCGCCAGATACCCGAAGAAGGGGGCGGCGCACATGTAGACCGCGATGAAGACAAAGGTCAGGCGGCCCAGCTGGGCATTGCTGAGGTGCAGTTCCTGACCCAGGGGCTCAAGGATCGCCGCCACGACATACCGATCCAGGTAGTTCACCAGATTGATGCAGGTGAGCAGCAGGAGCAGCCGTCGGGCGGCGGTCATGAGCGATCCTTCGGGAAGGACCTACTTCTTGGGCGCCGCAGCCTTGGGGGCAGCAGGCTTGGCGGCGGACTTGGCGGGGGCGGCGGCAGGCGCGGCGGGCTCACTGGCATCCAGACGCTTGGCCACTTCGGCGGTGAAGGCCTTCATCCATTCCTGGTCGCCCCAGGAGAGGATCTGCACGGCCTGATCCGAGAACACCATCTGGAGCTTCTGCTCCTTGGCCAGGCCCTCGACGATGGGGGCGGCGATCTTGGTGATGGCCTCGCTCACCTTCTTCTCGATGCGCTGGTAGTCAGCCTGGCTGTCCTCCTGCATCTTCTTGGCCTCGTACTCGGCATCCCGGTACTTCTTGGCCAGGGCCTCCTTCTTCTCAGGGTCGAGGCTGGGGGAGTTCAGCTGCTGCTGCATGGTCTGCAGTTCCTGGCCCTTGGCCTGGAGCTTCTCCTGCAGGTTCTTGCCGGTGATCTCCAGCTCCGAGAAGATGGCGCCGGCCTTCTTGGAGGTCCGCACCAGCTGATTGATGCTGAAGAAGGCGAAGCGGGGGGTTTCCTGCGCGGCCAAGGGGGTCACAAGGGCGGCGGACAGGCACAGGGCGGCCAGGGCGGGGGCAAGCAGGCGCATGAGTTCTCCAGAACAGGTAGGTCAATGGTAACGCGGGGGCATGGCGCTTTCGCCAGGAATCAGAAGGTGGTTCCGATGGAGAACTGGAAGTCCGTCTTGCTCTCGGTGTCGAAGGGATAGGGATTCAGCTTGCGCGACCAGATCAAGCGCAGGGGCGCCGGGCTGATGGGCAGGAAGAAACGGAACTCCAGACCGGCGGAACGGACCAGCGTGGGGTTGGTGTAGGAGTAAACGTTGCTGTCGATGGCGCTGGTGTAGGTGGTCAGGCCGTGGCTGAAGATCTTGGTGCCCGCGCCCCAGGAATTGCCCGCATCGTAGAAGAAGACCAGGCGGAACTGGTCGGCGATCTTGAACTGGTACTCGGCGTTGGCGACGAACTGCTTGTTGCCGCCCACCACCACCGCGTGGCCCAGGTTGTCCGTGAGCACGGAACCCACCTGCCCGTAGCGGTAGCCGCGGATGCTGTTCTCGCCGCCGGGCCGGTAGAGGTCGTAGAGCGGCAGCTCGTCCTTGCCCATGTTCTGCAGGTAGCCGTAGCTCATGTTGATGGCGAAGATGTGCCGCTCGCCCAGGTTGGCGAACCTGGCGAAGTCCCAGGTGGCCCGCAGGAAGGGGCGGTCCCCACCGAACTGCCAGCCACCGTATTCCAGGCCGAAGGAGACCCGGGTGCCCGAGGTGGGCTTGAACTGGTGGTTCACGGTGCTGTAGGCCAGGCTCTGGCTGATGGTCGAAGACAGCTGATTGGGCGTGTCGCGGAAGTAGAAGTTCTGGCCGCCCTCGATGCGGATGAGGCGGAAGCTGTAGCCCGTGGAGTAGGTGGTGAACCAGGCCCAGGGCTGATCTGGCAGCCAGTTGCTGAGGCGGGCGCCCACGGACAGGCCGAGGCTGCGGGTGAACTGCTTGTAGGCGTTCAGGATGCCCACGCGGGAAGCATCGTAGTCCGCGGAGCCGTTGGACACGGACGTGGAGAACGAATAGGGCAGGTCGAAGATGAAGGGTTCCGTGAAGCCGACAGAGAGGTTCTTGGCGAACTTGCCCCCGTTGTAACTGAGGGAAAGGGTCTCGCCGCCGCCGCCCAGGTTGCGCGTGGAGAAGCTGGCGCCGAGGCTGAAGCCGAAGAGGGAGCCGTAGCCACCCTGGAACAGCACCTCATGCACGCCGGACTCTTCACCACGGATGATGATGTCCACCTGGTTCTTGTCGGGGACCGGATCCACCTTGGGCTCAGAGCTCTTCACATCGAAGAAGCTCAGCTGGCTGATGCTCAGCAGTGAGTCCTTGAAGCGGTCCACCTGGAAGAGGTCACCTTCGCGCATGAGCATGCTGCGGCGGAGCACCTTGTCCTTGGTGGTGAGGTTGCCCTCGAACTCGAGGCGGCGGATGGTGAAGGGCTCGCCCTCGTCGATCTTGAGGGTGGTGTCCACCTTCTTGACGCCGTCCTCCTCGCGGACTTCGTACTTCTTCTCCAGGCGGGACATGATGTAGGCCTGGTTTGAATAGGCCTCCTTGATCTTGTCCACGGTCTGGTTCACGGCGTCGAGGTCGAAGGGCACGGGCTTGGCGCCGGCCTTGGGAGCCTCTTCGCTGGGCTTGATGTTGAAGAGCTTCCTCACCCAGGACTGGTTGTCCCGCTTCACCTCGGCGTACTTGCCCGTGTAGAAGTCCTGGCGGAAGTACTTCCCGCCCTCGGATTTGAAGGTGCCCTCGAAGTACTGCTCGCCCTCGAGGATGGGCACCGTGAGCGAAGCCCGCAGGTCGTACTTGGGGGACTTCGCCTCCTTCAGGAGCTTCTCGTTCTTGGTCTTCTGCTTGGCTGAAGTGCGGTCTTCCACCTCGATGATGGGCTTGCCGATGAAGACGTCCTTGTAGCCCTGCTGCCAGTAGGCCTTCTTCAGCTCGTCGAGATCTTCTTCCAGGTTTTTGTCCACCAGCAGGTCATGCGTGGTGAGCCAACTCCACATCCAGTGCTGGCGGGTCTTGGACATGGTGCCGCGGAGCTTGGCGGTGCTGAAGACCTTGTTGCCCCGGAAGTTCACGGTGTAGATCTTGGCCTTGCCGCCTTCCTTGATATCGAAGACCAGGCGGGCCACGCCGCCAGCCATGGGCTCCAGCGTGATGTCCACCACGGGGTTGCGGAAGCCCTTCTCACCAGCCTGGTCCACGATCAGGTTCTTGATCTTGCGGGCGGCCTCGGGGTCGTAGACCGTATCCGGGTTGATGGTGAGCTTCTTCTCTTTGACCTTGTCCTTGATGTTGGTGAGGCCCACCTCGGTGCCGCCGCGGAAGTCCACCTCCTTGACGAGGGGCCTTTCCTTGAGGCGGATGATCAGCTTCTTGCCGCCGGTGACGGATTCCAGTTCCAGCTTGATGTCATCGAAGCCGCCGCTGTCCCAGAGGCGCTCCACCACAGCATTGAAATCGATGTTGCGGACATCGTCCCCGACCTTCAGGCCGGACTTGAAGATCACCGTCTCGGGGGTCTGCTTCTGCGTACCCAGCACTTCGATGGCCACGATGGGCTCGATGTCCTGCGCCCGCAGCGTCATGGTGTAGCCCGCCACCAGGGCAAGACTCAGCACACCTCGCTGCCACCGGGGCAGGACCCGGTTCCAAACCATGTTTTGCTGCGTCATTCAGGCGCTCCGACCAGTAGGGTTTCCTGGCCAGTGGCCACGTCTCCGGAATCAGACAGGGTGGGGACTAGCTTTTCTTCCACCAGATCGAAGTTCACCAGGCCCGAGGGCACCGTCTCCTGGCCCACCATGAGTTCGGCGAGGGGATCTTCCAGCTGCTTCTGGATGGCCCTGCGCAGGGGCCGGGCGCCGTAGGCCCGGTCGCGCAGGGTGGTCTTCACCAGCCAGTCGCAGGCCGCGTCGGTCAGTGAGACGACCAGCTTGTGCTTCTGGAGGGTGACGTTGAGGTCCTCTACCAGGAGGCGGACGATCTTCCGGAGCTCGTCATCGCCCAGGCGGTTGAAGACCACAATTTCATCGATGCGGTTCAGGAATTCCGGGGGGAAAGTGCGCTTGAGCACTTTCATGGCATCGCCGGTCTTGGCGTCGGGACGCCCGTCCTGCTCGACGAAGCCGAGGTTCTTGTCCGACAACAGCTCCCGGCTGCCCACATTGGAGGTCATGATGATGATGGTGTTCTTGAAGTCCACCAAGTTCCCGAAGGCATCCGAGGCCTGCCCATCGTCAAAGATCTGGAGCAGGATGTTGATGAGGTCGGGGTGGGCCTTCTCGATTTCATCGAAGAGCAGCACACAATAGGGGTTGCGGCGAATGCGATCGGTCAGCATGCCGCCTTCTTCGTAGCCCACGTAGCCCGGAGGGGCCCCGAGCAGCTTGGAGACTTCGTGCTTCTCCATGTACTCGGACATGTCGAAGCGGATCATCTTCTTCACATCGCCAAAGAGGAAGGATGCCAGGGTCTTGGCCAGCTCGGTCTTGCCCACGCCCGTGGGGCCCAGGAAGAGGAAGCTGCCCATGGGGCGGTTGGGGTTCTTGAGGCCGGTCCGGGCCCGGCGCACGGCGCGCACCACGGCGCTGACCGCCTCGGGCTGCCCGATGACCCGCTCATTGATGCGCGGCTCCATGTTCACCAGGTTGGCCTTCTCGTCACCCTTGAGGGCGCGGACGGGGATGCCGGTCCAGCTGGCGACCACGTCCTCGATGTCCTGTTCCGTGACCTCCGGGAAGCGGGCGTAATCCTCGTCCGTCAGTTCCGAGCGGTTCTTCTGGATCTCGTCCCGAAGCTGCAGTTCCTTCTGGCGAAGCAGCACGGCCTTCTCGAAGTCCCGGCTGAGCACGGCCTCGTTCATCTCGTTGATGACGCGGTGCAGCTCTTCCTCGTGACTGTGCCCCTCGGGTGTGGGTGCGCCGGCCGCGCCCACGCGCAGCTTCACCCGGGCCCCGGCCTCATCCAGCAGGTCGATGGCCTTGTCGGGCAGGAAGCGGTCCGTGATGTAGCGGTTGGACAGGTAGACTGAGGCTTCCATGGTCTTCGGCGTGTAGCGGACCCGGTGGAACAGCTCGTAGCGGCTGCGGATGCCCTCGATGATGCGGAGGCTCTCCAGCTCGTCCGGGGGGTTCACGGTGACCGGCTGGAAGCGCCGGACCAGGCTGCGGTCCTTGTCGATGTACTTGGCGTATTCCTTGTGCGTGGTGGCGCCGATGCACTGGATCTCGCCCCGGCTGAGGGCCGGCTTGAGGATGTTGGCGGCGTCCAGGCTGCCCTCCGCCGCGCCGGTGCCGATGAGCGAGTGGATCTCGTCGATGAAGAGCACCACGCTGGGATCCTTGCTGGCCTCGGCGATGATGGACTTCAGGCGCTCCTCGAACTGGCCGCGGTACTTGGTGCCGGCCACCACGAGGCTGAGGTCCAGGGCGTAGATGCGCTTGTCCGCCAGGCTGGGTGGCACGATGCCCTCATGGATCTTCTGGGCCAGGCCCTCCACGATGGCGGTCTTGCCCACGCCGGCCTCGCCCAGGAGGATGGGGTTGTTCTTGCGGCGGCGGCTGAGGATCTGGATGATGCGCTCGACCTCGGACTCGCGGCCGATGAGGTTGTCGAAGATGCCCCGCTCGGCCATTTCCGAGAGGTTGCGGGCGAACTCGGACAGAAGGGGGTGCTCCTTCTTCTTCTTCGCGATCTTCTCTTCCTTGCTGCTCTCCAGCAGGATCTCCTTGGCGGCGATGAGGTCCGCCCCGGCTTCCTTCAGCAGGCGACCCGCCAGGCAGCCCTCTTCACGCAGCATGCCCAGGAGCAGGTGCTCGGCGCCCACATGCTTGTGGTTCAGCTTCGCGCTTTCCGACGTGGCGTGCTGGAGGATGCGCTTGACCTCCTCCTCCATGGGGATGTCGATGCTGGTGCTGCTGGGGGTGATCTTCCGGTCCTTGGGCGTCAGCCCGGCCACCAGGCGCTCCCGGAGGGAACTCACCTGGACCCCCATGCGCTCCAGGAGCTGGGTGCTGGTCTTCTCCGATTCCCGGAGCAGCCCCAGCAGGAGGTGGCCGCTCTGGATGCTTTCCGCACCGAACTGGCTCGCCTCATAGCGGGCGAAGAACATCACACGACGGGCTTTTTCAGTGAATTTTTCGAACACGGGACACCCTTCCGGGTATGAGATGACGCAGAAACCGGGATGGTTCCTCGGCGATCTATCAGGGTAGCGCCTTCCACCAGCCTTGTCCCCGCCTCGTACTGTCCTGTTGCGGACACTTGCAAAGGACAGATAGGCATCCTGGAGGTATCCTGGAAGGCTGGAGGGCCCCATGAGCGTGGCTAGCACCAATCTGGCGATTCTCGGCCTGCAGTGGGGGGACGAGGGCAAGGGCAAGGTCGTGGACCTGCTCAGCCCCAAATTCCACCAGGTGGTGCGGTTCCAGGGCGGCAATAATGCCGGCCATACCGTGGTGGTCGATGGCGTCAGCATCGCCCTGCACCAGGTGCCCAGTGGCGCCCTGCATCCCGGTTGTTTCCTGGTGGTAGGCAACGGAGTCGTGCTCAATCTGGAGGTCTTCCAGCAGGAGCTGGACCGCCTGAAGGCCCGGGGCTTCGACCTCACCGGCCGCCTGCTTCTCTCCGAAAAGGCCCACATCATCCTGCCCCACCACATCGCCCTGGATCAGTGGCGTGAGATCCGGGCCGACAAGGTGGGCTCCAAGATCGGCACCACGGGCCGGGGCATCGGCCCCGCCTACGAGATGAAGGCCGCCCGCATGGGCGTGCGCCTGGGCGACCTGCGCTACCCCGAGGCCCTGGTGGACCGCATCCGCCCCGGCTACGACGAGGTCCGCCTGCGCCTGGGCCCCGACGCGGGCCTGCCCGCCCTGGAGACCATCATCGAGGGCCTGCTGCGCACCGCCGAGCCCTTCCTGAAGTTCATCGGCGACGCCCAGGGCCACCTCATGGCCTCCTGGAAGCGCGGGGAAAGCATCCTCTTCGAAGGCGCCCAGGCCACCCTCCTGGACATCGACCACGGCACCTACCCCTTCGTCACCTCCAGCAACTGCAGCCTGGGCGGCCTCTTCACCGGCACGGGCCTGCCCCCCAAGGCCGTGGACTCGATCCTGGGCATCGCGAAGGCCTACACCACCCGCGTGGGCGCCGGCCCCTTCCCTGCCGAGCTGCTGGACGCCACCGGCGACCACCTGCGCGAGGTGGGCCGCGAGTTCGGCACCACCACGGGCCGTCCCCGCCGCTGCGGCTGGTTCGACGCCCCCATCACCGCCCACGCCTGCCGCACCAACGGCGTCGATGGCCTGGCCATCATGAAGCTGGACGTCATGGACAACATGGACCAGGTGGGCCTCATCGTGGGCTACCGCACCGGCGAAGGCACCCTCACCTCCAAGCTGCCCAGCTGCGCCGGCGACTGGAAGGACCTGCGGGCCGAGGTGAAGTATTTCAAGGGCTGGGGCATCACCCGGGGCGTCACCGATCGCAACAAGCTGCCCAAGGAAGCCCAGGCGTACCTTGACGTCCTCACGCAGAGCGTCGAAGTCCCCATCAGCTACCTCAGCACCGGCCCCGACCGCCACGAAGGCTGCGTCTACCCCGGCACCCTGCTCGAGCCGCTCCTCGGTTGACTTCAGGCCCCTTCACGGGCACACTGATCCTCCTGCCCACCCGGGCACCGCACGCTCGCGTGCACCGCGCGCTCGAGGGTTCGCGGGCCCGGCTCCACCGACAAGGGCCCTTAGCTCAGCGGTAGAGCAGCGGCCTTTTAAGCCGTTGGCCGCGGGTTCAAATCCCGCAGGGCCCACCAAGTTCCACCCCATGGGGCTATCGTCTAGGGGTCAGGACACCGCCCTTTCACGGCGGTAACACGGGTTCAAATCCCGTTAGCCCTACCAGAAAAAGAGCCTAGAGAAATCTAGGCTCTAATTGTATATATCCGGCTCAAAATCATTTTAATATTCTGAACGCTCCCAGAAACGCTCCCAAGAGAACGGGGAATTAGGCGAATTTCAGCGGATCTGCTGTGGCCGTGAATGACCCCATCTCCAAGGTCAATCCTTCGATCAATCCTGGGGTAGGAGGTGCGCCACCCGTTCTTGGATTCGCTTGTGTAGCCGGTGCTCGGCGGCGCGCAAGGCGGCCCGGATGGCGTTACGCACGGCCTTCGCGTCGCTGCGGCCATGGCCGATGATGCTCACGCCCTTCACGCCCAGCAGCGGAGCCCCGCCGTACTCGGCGTAGTCCAGCTTCTTCTTGAAGCTCTTCATGGCGGGCTTGGCCAGCAGACCCGCGAACTTGGTGAGGGCGCTTTGCATGAAGCTTTCGCGCAGGCCGCTGATGATGCCCTCGGCGAGAGCCTCGCTGGACTTCAGTACCACGTTGCCCACGAACCCGTCACAGGCGATGACATCGAAGTTGCCGTTCCAGATATCGCGCCCCTCGGCGTTGCCCTCGAAGCGGATCTCGATCTCCCGGAGCATGGCCGAGGCTTCCTTGGTCACGTCCGTGCCCTTGCCGTCCTCCTCGCCAACACTGAGGATGCCCAGACGGGGCCGCTCCAGACCGAGCACCTCCTCCGCGTAGACCGATCCCATCACCGCGAACTGGGCAATGTGCTCGGCCCGGCAGTCCACGTTGGCACCCACGTCCAGCAGGACCGTGGGGGTGCCCTTCATGTTGGGCAGGACGCTGGCCAGAGCCGGCCGGTCCACGCCTTCGAGCTTGCCGATGATCAGGCTGGACGCCACCATCGCCGCGCCCGTGTGCCCCATGGACACCACGCCGTGGGCCCGGCCATCGCGCACCAGCTGGGCGGCGACGCGGATGGAGCTGTCCTTCTTCTCTTTCAGGATGCAGGTGGCCTTGTCTTCCATGACCACGGTATGGAAGGCATGCACCAGCTCGGCCCGGGCCATCAGCTCGGGGGTGAACCCGTACTTGGCCAGCTCCGGCCGGATCACGCACTCATTGCCCACCAGGTACAGGTAGAGCCCGGGCCAGGCCTCCAGGGCCTCCCGGGCGCCTTGCAAGGTGGCATGGGGGGCGTGATCGCCCCCCATGACGTCCAGTGCGATGCGGTGGCTATCCACCCGCGAAGCCTTAGGCGGTCGCAGCGACGCGGACGGCCAGCTTGCCGCGGTAGAAACCGCAGCTGGGGCAGACCCGGTGCGGCAGCTTGGGGGTCTGGCACTTGGGGCAGGTGCTGGCGCTCATGACTTCCAGCGCGTCATGGGTGCGCCGGCGGTCGCGGCGGGCCTTGGAATGGCGGCGCTTGGGATTCGGCATGGCTTGCTCCTAGGAGTAGAACGACAGAACGCAATGCTCCAGGTTAAAAGATTTTAGGATTCCGGGTCCAGCGGGATTCTCTCAAATGCCTTGAGCCTCATCGTTGCCACGTGAATTCCTCTGTTTCCTACTTCATACGAACCTTACGAGAGGGGTTCTCGAATGGTGTCTCAGAAAATTTGACAAGTGGAGAAAGGGAAGCTCCTCGGGCCATTAAAATGATCGACCCGCCCAACTTCTATGGACTATAGATGAGGTCTAAGTCATGATCGCTTGCACAAAGGCCCGTATCTCTTCGAAAAATTGGTGATCGCAACTGGAGGTCGAAATAGTTATGGATCGCACTTATTCATCCATGGACATAGAAATCTGGGCCGATTCATTCCACGAAGGGGAATGGGCCCTATCGATGATTCTCAAAAGTCTAGGAGTGGATCCTAAACTGGATTACGTACTCGGTTTCATCCCAATGGCCACAATGGAGATTGATGGCATATTGGTGAGAATGATTGTCTTTGGTGCATACAAAAGCTGGGCAGCTTTACCCAGTCGGGTTCGAGACTTACTTGCCTGGGGGAAGCCAGATTTTGTAGCGTATAGTCAAAATAATGATTCCATTCTTTTCGCTGTTGAAGAAACGGCTGCAACACCTACTGGGAATCAGCCTACTCAGCGTTGCGAGCGAATGTATGGAGCCGCTCGAAAAAGAATCCCATTTTGGTACCTGGTCAGTGAATACGGTGTCCATCTCGATGGAGGCACTCGACGCGACTCCATTTGGCCTACGCTTGCGGCAGCAAAATTAGCGCATGCTTTCCACACTCCTTGCGCAGTTCTTCATTATTCAGAAGCGGATTCTCCGGAAAATTATGAGGCCGGCACAGGAACTGAAACGCTATTTCAATCCCTCGCTCTAATCATTCTAAATCACGTCCGAGGTGCAGATCCTCTTACTGATCTCGAAGGACCACTCACATCCCAATTTGAAGGCATGCTTGCATTCGTCAAGAATCAGGCAAACGAACAAGTGAGCTATCTCGCTCCGACCGGCTTTGAGTCTGATAGAGCAGCAGCAGAGTATTTAGCGAAGACTTCTGTTCATGATGGCACGGAGCGGGCTGCTGGTTTCATGCATTGGCCTATTGTTTCCGGCCTTCCTTCGAGCATTCGTGGGCTCCAGCGGGCTTCTACTCTGATAAAAAATGACCCGCTGTTACCCAAAATCGAACAGTTGGTAGCTCAAGGGAAGGCTTACGTTCTTTCCAATAACACTGGTTCACGCCCTCAACCACGAGGCAGTTTGATCGACTGGATAACACGTCAAAGACTTCTTCACGACAGTGGGCCAACACTAACGATCCCAGCATCCTTTTCTCTAGATATTGACGATTTCCCAGTCACAGAAACAGGACTTCACCATGTTACTACAGCCAAAAACATTTTTTACTTAATCGACAGATGGGCTGATCTGCGAAGTCAACTCGAGTCTGCTTATCCCCGACTAGAAAATAGAATCAAGGACCTTGGAGATGAGAGTCCATGCCTGCTGTATGTCAGTAACAGTGTTCTACCAGGTCGGATTTTTGGAGACCCATTCACCGGGCAAATCGCAGCCTATGCAACGGTATTTGATAAACTGGCTTCGAACCCCCGGAAGGTAATTGCCTATTTCCCACATCAGTCGTATGGGGTGGTCAACGATCCAGCTAACCTTGATAATAAAGGTAAAACCATGATGTCTGAACTTGTTGATCTGTTGGTTTTTCACAGTGGCGTTGGTCTTGATCTTGCGGGGAACCAATGGATTTAACATCTATTAACCGTAGCTCTTACATTCTATCTGAGGAAATTGCTCGTTGGCGCTTTGAGCTTGATCTTCGCAAGAGCCCGGACTGGTGGATTGCATTCACAAACCCAACAGCAGGTCCTTGGAAGTTCCTATTGGGAAAAGAACCCGGAAGCGGTGTTTCAGGAGAGGTCCTCCGATTCGAAAGGGAGACTGATCGCCCTGATCTTGTTGCAGTCTGTGATTCAGCACGCGCGATTGTCATCATTGAGGCAAAGGGGAAAATCAGAGACCTGATGAATCGAAATCAGATCCGAAAATCCTGTGAGGTTGTAAGGCGACTCGAGGAGCAACTGGCTGGCTTAGGTGGCAATCGTTTTTGGGGCACAGATCGTGCTGAATACGATGTCGTGCCTGGAATTCTATGGGGTGAACCATTCAACAGCCGACCTGGGAATTTCACCGAGGTGGCGCAAGATTGGCTGGCAGATCTTGGTGAAATCCCCTTTTTCGGCGTGGCGGTTCGTCAGCAGGAGGACGGTACACTCACCTGTTCCACCACTTGGTACACTCAACCAATAACACCCCTGCCGGCATTTGACTCGATAGCGAGACCCGAGTAACTGAACCTGGACTTTTGGAGTTTCAGTCGAATGGGAGGCCGATAGGCTGTAGAGAAAATTTCTCTGCCCCTGAGGCAATAATAATTTCGTCGCGAATTAGAAAATGTTTTTCAAGTATTCCAGTGACTAGAGCGGGATCTGGAACTCCCAGCATTCCTAACTCACCCACGATGGAAGCATAAGCGTTTCTCAGACTAATCCTGCCACCCCCAATGAGGCCTCGGGTTATTCGAACGATGGCATCTTCAATGCTCTCGAACTCCGTGGGGATGTCACCGAGCCATTTACACTTACCACCGTCTTGAATTGAAAATGATTGATTTATTATATTAGATATCTCGTCAATCAGATCGGCAGCGATATTTGATCTTAAAAATTCAGTGATTGCCACCCTCTGTAATAGGCTTTCGGTGATTACCCCGCTGTGAGCAATCGCGGCGGATCTAAGTGCTTTTTGTAGCGAGGACAAATCCCGGCTTGGCGATGAGGCCCCATGTTGGAGGATGCAATAAAAGTCTCCAACATAGCTCCCATCCGGAGCTAATTGAGCTTTGGCTGAGACTACCGCTGGGTGTTGGTATGCAACATGAGTAGTTCGCAGTTCTGCATTCTGCAGGGCAAGCAATATTGTTTTCCAAGCCCTAGTATCTTTATTATTAAATGTAATTACGATGGATCCATTGGGAAGCAGTATGTTAGAAATTAAACCGACCAATTCGCCTAGTGTATTTTGATACTGCTGCCAAGATTCTATTTTGTTATCTCTATCTGACACTGATATATCTTGGTTCGGGTCCGGCATATCACCGAGGAAACTGTTCCATAGGGCTGAGAATTCGACATAAGGAACAGAATCACCATATGGAGGATCAAGGAAAACAAGTTCGGCCTTTTTTGATTGATTTTTTAATCCATTCAGTAACTCATACGCGGAAGATGCAACATACCATTTGTTGCCTTGTCGGTTTGGCATTTTACCTAAGCTGGTTAGCCCTTTAGCAAACTTCCCCAGCCTGGTTCGAATATGGGAAAGAGGGTTGGTTTCCAGGTGAACGGGTGGCACCCAGAAACCAGGAACGGTCCACGCTTGGCCTCCTGTAGCGAGTCCGTTCCTACTTGCAATAAGCCGTGAGCACTGAGCTACCGTTGAGGTCAAAAGTAGCAGTGCCGCATCTTTCAGTTTATTATTCTCTATCTTATGAAACTCGTCTGCCAGATGAGAAAGACATGAAAAATTTCTTGGTGTAAACAGGTGCCTAGTCCTCATACCCGGAAATGCCAGAGTGCGCCGATTGGCAGGGAATAAGTAATCATATTTTGAATTTTTAGAGTCAATAAAATCAACCTTAGAGAGCAATTCCTGTGCCGTGCAAGATTCGTCATCCACTAATATATGAGAATGAGAGGTGACACCTACAATTCTAGTTGAATATAGATTCTCTAGGTTAAGATTTACTCTCCCCCCACATTTTGGACAGAGGTAACGCCTTCCATCTTTTGTTGTAGTTTTCGCATCCACCAAAGTGCCACAGGCGCACTTAACAACTGTGGTATGAGTAGCATATCGTAGAGAGTTTGGCTCTCGACCAACCATGTAAACATGACCGAATTTATTTTCCACTTCATCAAGCAATTTCGAAACTAATGTTACAAAATCATCAGAATCGACAGGAGTAAGGGTCAACTCTGTTAATTTTCTTGCAACTGGATTAACATCAGCCCCCATGCATTCATAGCCTAGAGCAGATGCCTCGCTTAGTGCAACACCGGAGCCGCAGAAGGGATCAAGAAATAAACCACGATTCTCGAATCGTTTAAAAACTGCATTCAGAACATTATGTGGTTTTCTTGACCAGTACTTATGCAGCATATAGGCAGCAGGATGAGTTTCGGCTGCAATACTTTCAATGAAGCTATCCGCCATTATTCAATCCTTCTCAAATATAATTACGAAATCGTAGAGACTAACTCCTACTTTGTCGGCCTTCCTTCGTTGACTTGCGACCCAGCTCGCCTCCGTAAACTGCGGAACTCGAAGGGCTACCAGCTTGGGTCGAAGGCCATATATTTTAGCGTTGTTGGCAAGTTTACGTGTAATTGGTAAATATTCATTTCGGAAGATTGAGTCCCCTACCATCAATCCGAGATGACCTCCTTTTTGTATCATTGTGGTAATATTTTCAAATACTTTGGTCATATCATTAATGTAGTGAACGGTATTGCTTTCCATTCCTACCTTGAAAAATTCACGTATTTCTTCTTTTCTGATAAGATTGTGGTTATACCCCAACCAAGCCAATTCAAGTGAATTGATACCAGAATACTTATAATTGTTGAAATATGGTGGATGGAGAATGCATAACTTGGCCAATGTATTCTTTGTATCGCTTCCTTCCCCCATATCAATAGCTGAATCGTTCTGAATCTTGACACAATTGATCCAATTCTTCGGCACTGAACTAGCAATGTTAATTGCTCGATTTAAACGTGACTCGAATTCCTTCCAAGGATCTTCAATTGCTGTATTTACGTCAAGAAATAATCTTCCCTGTTGTGTCGTGGCACGCGAAACTCGACGAACAGTCCAAGCAAACGCAACCCAAAATAAATCACGGATTTTGTCTGATGTAGAAATATCAATTGCCTTTTTCAATCGTGCCAAGTTTTGCTTTGTTTCTAAATTAAACCAATGATCTGGGTTTCTGAGCCCCACGAGCTCAGGGTCTTCAACAATCCACTCAGTGGTCAAATATAATTTTTTGATTTTTCCCAAGCATTTAAGTGCTTCCTGAGGGTCTACATAAGTAGTTTTAACACGAGTTAAAAGCACACTCAATGGAGAGACGTCTGAGACGTGGGCAAGCCTGTTGGCTAGAAGGGCCTCAACGGCAGAAGTCCCAGATCCGACCATTGGATCGATTACCAGATCGCCCTGGCTCGAATACCTATCTATGAGATGAGCAGCAATCGGGGGGGGGAATTTCCCAAAAAATCGGAATATCCCGTGCGAGGAGTAATGAAGTTGGCGGTTCGTAGCTTTAATTGTCCACGCCTCAACCGGTGCAATATCTTCTAGTTCTGCTTGCCTTAACAAACCCCACTCGTGGTCTGAAAGAGTAGTTCGTACATTTACTCTTGGAAGCGATACTTCATCGGCCGATTCACCGAGTGGGAAAAGGGGGAGTTGCAATGGTGTTTTCATCGTCTTGCAATGTAATCTGGCCACTGCCTCACCGCAAGCCCCTTTTTTGGGCCCCCTCGCTAAATCGTGTGTGTAACGACTCATCGGGCCGGTAGGGGGAAGTCATGTTTGCTTGCGATGAGGTAGGCGATGTTGAGGAGGTTGTTGGTGGTTCTCTCACGGAGAAGGCGAAGAGGTTGGGGAGAGTGAAACGGTGTTTTTACCTAGATCGGCACAATAAATTCAACCCCTAGAAAAAATGAATGTCCTAGCCCGGAATGAAGCGCGGGGGGAGAAAATCAGCAACCTAGCTGAGACACATAGGCCGCGGGCACCTTGGTCTACTTCTATACAAGCTGCAACAGCGCCTGTTCGTACCCCCGTAAGGCCGCTGCGATCGCTTCCGCCTTACTGCGCATTTTCCCAAGGGCCTCTCCTATTGCTACGTGAAGAGCCTCGGCCTGTTTGACTGACATCGGTGGATCCTCCCCCGTCTCGTTTCGTTCGTACAGCCTTTTGCGTTCGCTGGACCGGGCCAGTGCCACATTCAGGATCTTGCCTTCAGGAATGGGTGGATTTCGGGGGACATGGGCGTTCTTTTTGATCCTTGAGGCTTCTTCTTCCCAACGTCGGGTCGCGCCCTGACGATCGGTCTTGGCTTTGTCCAAGAATCCATGCGCTTCATCTTCTTCCAACCTCAGGCCATCCGCCATCAAATGGAAACACTGCTCCTCCCAGAGAATCTTCCCCCGCGTGCCTGCCATGATGGATTGCATCACCGGATGCTTGGAGTACCAGTAGCCAGAATCACGGCGCGGCAGCTTGAAATAGTCGATTAGGGCGTCACGGTCGAAATCCTTGTCCTGGAGGAATCCGTGCAACGCCACCAGATCTTCGAACGTTTTGGGAAGGCCTGGTCCCAACATGAGTTCCTCTTCCAGTCGCCTACTGGGGATCAACCTTTTGTCCCTCAGCCACAATTCAATCGCCAACCTGAGGGCCTTGGGTTCCTCCCTGGTCTGTAAGACATCGAGCACTGCTTCCTGCTGCTGATCTGTGAGCGCGAGGCGGGATTGGCCCAGGTTGTCCTGGGCGGGATCGATAGTGAGGTTGATAGGCAGATACCCAAAGGCGCTGGCGTCCTCAGGGGAGACGGGCGCCATTCGATACCCCCGGGATGTCGGCCGCCACGGGTTTACTAGCAGGTCTATTGGATGTGGCCTAATTTCCCAAGGCAGCTTCCACAGAGTAGGCGTGATGGCTACGGCGCGTCGCAGGCCCCGAGCTTTAGGGATGGGTGCATCAACCTTGGTTGATTCGGGTCCACCTGTTGACCTGACCTTTTGCATCGCCTTGAGTAGAGCCTCTCGCTTCGCTTCGTCCAATTCGAAAATGGCACTTACCTTTTCCGCGCACGTCTCGATGTCGAGGTGGGCAACCTGCAGAGGGCGATCCAGATGGAGATAATCTTTGTTCAGGTGGGTTTCGAGAACCGTCTGGGCGCCAGCGCCAAATGTAAGATGGATAGAAGGTCTCCGGACTACGTCAGGTTGCAGGAAATTCCGAAACAGTAGCCCGTCCCGAATGGGATCGATTAGGGTCAGCGAAAGCGCCCTGGCTACGAGGCTGTTGGCCAAGCGCCCCTGATAGGGCGCCAAAGGTACGCCGGCGCTCCGCATCTTATGGCAGATGGTGGCAGCGGCCACGAACTGACGTTCCATCCCTGCAGATACGATCTCCTCCAGCTCCTCCTGCAGTCGCTTCTGGTAGGTCTGGATGGGTGCTGCCACAGGACCTATGGTCTTGAGACCCGAATGAGCCAGATTGGCCAGCCTTCGGGTTGCCCAATGATCGGGCTCCGCCGGAAGGAAGAAATCGTAATCCTCGATGGCGTCGAGGACATCCGCGGTGCGCGCCAGCAGCTTGCGTCCGTGGGGGAACCTGCGAATCACCGCATCGCGGGAGTTCACGGTTAAGCACCGATGGGGGTATTGTGTTTTTAATGGATGCATGGCTCGCCAGTCTGCCAGCAGGGCCTCATGCCCCAGGTGCGCGCAATGGATATCGGGGGCGGCCAGCGGCCTGACGCCGGAGTTCATCCCGAGCTCTTCTAGCACACGATTCCGGCCAGGTAGCGCGAGGTAGCATGTAGGGACCTGCTTCTTCAGTTCCTTCTCTCCCTTTTTCACCATGATGGTGACCTTCATTTGCATTGCCTGCGCGACTGCCTCGAGCACTGATCGCTGGAGTGCCGCGCCCTCCGGCCGAATCAGGAGGATGGCGTGGCCCTTACAGGCCGCTAGATCATCCAGGTCTAGGTGAACCAAGTCGGATGTTCCAGGAAGCCTTGTCAGGCATTCCAATAGGAACTTCCAACCAATTTGGTCGCGCGCGAGCAGGACGCAGTTAATGGACTGCTGCTTGACTTGAAGCGTCAGCTCTATTCCGGGAACCACCTTGAAGTTCCATTGCCTTCGCGAACCAAGACCCCCCATATGGTGCAGCGCTTCGCGCAGTGCCAGGAGCTGAGTTCGACCGATCAACCCGCAACCGCGAAAGCCCAAGCGCCGACAATCATCGATGGCCTGCCCGGGCAGGACCACAGAATCACCTGGCTCCAGGGCCGTGTGGAGCAGCAAGGGGGCGAATTTTGAGCTGGCGAAGCGCATTCCTTTACGCTATCGCCGGTTGCAGGAAAATCCGTTTTAACCGTTCATGAAATTTTGCCCTGTCGCGATTGGGGGCCGGATGGATTGGTGTGGGATTGGTGTGGGATTGTTTGATGATGCGCTGCGCCATGGCGCGCGAGGGGGTCCCGCCCACCCTTCCCTTTGAGGCGCTGTGCGCAGAGGTGTGGGGTCTTAGAGATGCATGTTGCCGGGCCCTGGCCCGGAGATCTGGTGGGATCGCCCTCCGGTCGAGTCCGATTTCATCGCGAAAAGGTGGAGTTGGTGGTTGGCAATGGCATTCCCCCGAAGGGGGTGCGGGGGCCCCACCCCTGGCGCCGGCACGCATATTGCCATACAATCATCCTAGAATCGTCCCCGGGCTTGGCCCTTGCGACGAAGGTCCCACCTGGTTCTTTTGCATACCCCGGGCATCTGGGTCGGTCATGGCCGCGCTGTCCGATAAGGCGCCTTATCTGAAGCGACCCCTGCGGGGTTCCCGGCCATCGACCTGAACATAATCGAAGACTATGTTGCCCCAGAATGCCCGAGGAGTAGCTTTCGATGGGACCTGGAACCTGGCGGTGAAGGATGTCGGATGGATGATTGGATGGCGCGCGCAGATTCGACGCCAGGGGTGAGGCCCCCGCACCCCCTTCGGGGATGGGAACGGTAATGTCATTGGGAGGGCATGATCAACATGCCGGTTCCTTCGCAAAGACAGTCTTAGATATGGCACCTAGGATGGTGCCCGGGGTATGGCAGGCGGTTAGCAGTTGGCCCTTTCTGTCATCTGCCCAATGAAATCAATGAAATTGACACAAATGGATCAAGAAATTGAAGGGTATCTAGCCCTGCCCAACAGCCCTGGTCCTGGGGTGCTGGGTGTATTGCTGAATTTATAATTATTATATTTATTATGACTTAAAACAGGAAAGGGCCGACTTTCTGGCCATTGAGAGTTTGCACCTGTCGCGCAGGGACTTTGCACCGCTTTCGCGAGCCAAAGTGGTCCTGACACCGGGGTTCAGGCCTCAAATTCAGTCGGTATCAAACCTGATCACCCCACCGATGGATCGGTCCCGAAGGGTCCTGGTTTTCTATCCTTTTCCTCCTGAAGACAGCCCGGGGCAGCTTGTGGCGATGTGGGCATCACTACGCTTGTACTGACCCCAGATGGAGCGGGTGAATCTCGTATCGACCCCAGATCTTGGGGCTTGTCTGGCCTGGTCGGTCGGACTACTTTCATGTGGTCAGCGCCAACCAGAATCCCTCCGTGGGACGACCGGTTTAAACGGGGACCATGCCATTCGCCGCCCCCGTTAAGGCTTCCCCGAGTAAACATGCTGGCGTTCGTCTCCCGGGTGGTATCGGCACCCACTTTCACCTCATGGGCACGACCATCTACCGTCACCCTTCCATCGTGGACTGGTGACGACATCACCTGAAGGCCCAGGTCGATGCGATGGTTCCGCCAGGTGGGATGGGTGGGTGATTCATGTCCACAGGCCTGGACAACCCGGCTGTTGTGAAGCGTCGTCGATACCTGGGTAAGCCGTTCGATCCGCCCAACCAGGACCCCCTGACGGACCGGTGGGTCCGGCTGGCATCTGCGCTGGCCCGTGCCGCGAAGAAGGACGGCATTGGAGCTCAGGAACTCGTTGTCGCCCTCGAATGCGCCGAGCTGTTTTACCCCTTGCGCCTCGTAGGCCCACGCCGCCGCCCGGGCTGGTATACGGAGCTCCATGAGGTCGCGGACCGGACCTGGATGCCATTGGAACCACCGCCCGACGAAACCCTATCCTGGGCTGAATCCATTCCAGAATCTGCACGGGAATTGCTGATCGTGCGCGCGCCACTGTACGACTGCTTCCTGTCCATTCTTATCGCCGAAGAGCCTACCTTTGATAGCTTGTACGGTCACCTGGTGCGCCCCGCTGAACAGTCCATCTCCCGCCTGCAGGCGGCTCACGCCTGTGCCGCTGTGGTGGCTGACAGGCTGCGCCAGACCCTCATCGGGCAATCTGACGCAATCTTCGCCCTGACCAAGATGGCCTTCGCCCGATCCCTTCGCCAGGGCCAGCAGACCTCCCCTTCGACCGCCCTGTTCCTCGGCCCTCCTGGGGTAGGCAAGACCTTTGCAGCGCGCCAATTCGCTACCGGTCTCGGTGCCGGTTCGGCGGCTTCGGGGGAAGTCCCTATCCTCGAACTCGACATGACCCAATTTGCGCAATGGACATCGGCCAGTGAAATTTTTGGTGATGGACAAAAGGTCGGTTGCGTCACCTCGTTCGTGAGCGACAACCCGGAATGCATTCTGATCGTGAACGAAATGGAAAAGGCCCACCGCAAGGTTTTGGAGGCCTTCCTGCCCATCCTGGATCAGGGCATTCTCGCCACCGGCAGCAAGAGCAAGTACGTGAATTTCCGGCAGTCGATTCTCGTGTTCACGACGAACTTGGGCATGGAATTCTGGGACCGGCAAGCCCAACCGGAAACGGGCTCCCTGCAGGTCGATCCCATGGATTTGTTGAGCCTGGCGGAACGCCCGGACGAACGGAACGAATGGTACAAAACCCCGATTCCCAAAGAACTGCTGAGCCGCCTCGGCAAGGGGGCGATCGTGCTGTTCCGTCGAGCTCAGGGGCATCACTTGCTGACCAAGATCAAAGGTTCATTTCCCCTGGTGGAGGTACGCTGATGAAGGGCCAGACCTACGATTACATGGGCTTCTTGTTCGACCTGGACGAAGCCACCCTGCAGGGTTTGGCTTTGACCCATCTGGTGGGCAAGGATCTGCGGAAGGCGGACCAACTTCTGGATGGTTTCTTCCTGAACGTCCTGATGTCCGTGGAGATCGCTGGCAACCCATCCTTGCAGTTCGATGTGGAACACAAGGCGATTCGCGTGGAGGGGGACACCCGTCTCAGGGAGCGCCTAGGTTCCGCTCTCCGCGATGTGTCCATCCAGGTGCATCTGATCACCCAAGATCCACGTGTGGAAGCATTCATTCGATCCACGCTTCCGGTGGACACAGCGCTGTACGTGGTGGGGTCAACGGGGGATGTGAACACCTTCCAGCCCAACGATGTGATGCTGGTAGATGCCATTGGCTGGGACGGAAAGGGAGCCCTCCCTGCCCCGATGGGTTGGGATCAGCAGGTGGTCCGAACCCTGGTGGACAGCCGCGTGCTTCAACAGCAGAAGCCTTGGCTGCGCTCCCAGTGCATTGCGGTGCATCGCTACCCGCCAGATGGCCTCTGCCCCCGTCAGGATGCCGCGATCGAGGTCCTCCAGGAGTCCATTGATTTGGCAAAGTTATCACGGCTGATGGAACGGTTCCGAGCCTCCCATGTGCGGTGGAAAACTCATGTGGCACTCGATGTGTCGTTCCATGGCCCAGTGATTCGGGCGACGCTTTGCCTGGATGGCGAGGAGCGGATCCTGGATTCCCGTGACCTGAGGAAGGACATTGCTTGGGCCGAGGTGCCCGACCTCCGGATGGACGATGTCCTCGGCCTTCAAAGCACCAAGACCCGCCTCATGGACTATGTGTCATGGCTGAAGGACTCGCGCGGAGCACCGGGTCTGCGCGCGTGCATCCTGTCAGGCCCCCCTGGCACCGGCAAGACCCACGCCTGCCTGGCCACCGCTGGTGAAGCAGGAGTCCCCTGCAAGCTGCTCGGATCGGCTGAATTTCAATCCATGTGGCACGGAGAGAGCGAACGCATCATCCGCGAGACCTTCGCGAGTCTGCAGGGCTATGAAGCATGTGTGATCATTATCGATGAATTTGACGGCATTGCCTGGCGGCGTGATCAGTCCAACGAGTGGCACGCGGAATCTCAGGCGTCCATTGTCGGGGAGTTGCTCCGCGGCATCGATCGCCTCAGTAAGGGGCCAGGGCGTGTTCTACTCATGGGGACCACCAACCAGTACGAGCGAATCGATCCGGCTCTGCTGCGAAGCGGACGGATGGGGGATCACATCTACCTCGGCCTCCCGACAGCGCTGGATCGGCGAGAAATGCTAGATGGATTGCTCGAGCAGAACCAGCTATCCATCGACTTGGATGAAGCCGTCAACCTGACCACAGGCTGCAATCCGGCAGACTTGGCACGCCTGGTCGCAGAAGCCCGCAAGCTGGCCGCACATGAGGGCGCTGATCTCAGCCTGGAACACCTTCAAGAATCAGTTTTCAGTTTGCGTCGGGGTGAAACCAACACAAGCCTCGTCATGGACAAGACCACGCGGCGCCGCGTCGCCGTCCACGAAGCCGGCCATGCGATCCTCGCCTACCATCTGCTCGGACGGGACAGCCTCCAGCATGTTTCGATCATCCCCACGGCCTCGGGAGCGCTGGGTGGGACCTACTCACAAGCGTCCGATCTGGTCACGATCATGGACCGGCCCACGGTCGAATGCCATCTGGCCGTTCTCCTGGGTGGGCGGGCGGCCGAGTGGCTCGACCAACCTGAAACGGGCGCGTCCAACGGTGCCGAAGGCGACCTCCACAGCGCCACCTTGCTCGTCCATCAGGCAGTGGGGTCGTGGGGGCTGGAGTTGGAGGTTCCCGCCGTGTCCTTGGGAGCGCTACCTCTCAGTCTGCAGTCGATCATGGCACCAAAGGTCCTTGGCAAGATCACGAAGTGGCTGGAAGCTGCAGAGGCCCGGGCCACCGCTGAACTCACCTTGCATCAGTCCGCGCTACTTCAGTTGACGGAACGCCTGCTCCAAGCAGAGACCCTCCATCGTCCCGAATTGCTCGCCATCCTGGATGCGTGTGCAGGCCACGATCTGACCGTGGATCTGGACCCCTCACCCTAACGGCCGATGCAGACATGTCTTCCCAAGTCGATCTTATGGGGGTTGTCAGAGAAGCTTTTGTGCACGATGTTGCTGCTTGTCACATAGGCCTTCTTCGCCTTCGACCGATACTGGGATCCGGACCCGATCACTTCAATGTCCGTTGGAAGAGATGGCCCGTCTGGCACCCCGATCCTCAAACGAAAGTCCAGGCACCGAAGACCAGGTTGGTTGTTCAGCTCCAGGCGCAGGTACCTGTCCAGCAGCAAATCGGTGACCTCCATCTTGTTAATCTCCGCCTCGTGGGAGAACCATTGAATGGCATCCACTTGATGCAGCGGATGCCCGAAGGCATTGCTCCGTCCAGCGGTGCTAACCATGCCATTAGGCCGCGTCATTGCTGATCGCATGGGACCGAAGCCCCTGATTTCCATCTCCGGATGTTCCTCTTTCAGTTCGCGCCAGAATTCTGGCCCCAGATACCAGATCTCGATGGTCCCGCGCCCCATGCGTACTTGACTTCGACGCACACGATCTTGCCTCTCCAATTCCAGAAGCAGTTGAAAATTGCTGAACGCGTTCTCTGGATCGAGTGTGAAGATCTGATCCGCGGTGGCAACACGGTACATGGCCAACCTATACCCCAATTCGTTACGGTTCATCCCACCATCTGATCGGGGCATCCGCTTGAAAGCGTCTATCAGTAGCCGATCGCGATCCATCGAGCGCTTATAGAAGTAGTAGGCCCCCAACACCTCGACGACATGGCCGCGTCGGATCAGGTCATGAGCCGCATATCGGGCTGCCAAGACATCCCGCCGCTCCTGCAAGGATGTCAGGGCACTTGTGGGATAACCAAGGATTCCAGAACCTTCCGGCCCAAGGGACTCGAGCGCAGCGGCGCCGACCTCGGTCAGCTTCCTGGGACTGTAGCCGGAGGGGAGCCACAAAGGTCGCTTTGGTCTGGAAGGTTTGGGAACCTCGGTGACCACGGGCTGCGGCTTGTCGACATCTTCAACAATCGCGCGCACATGGTTCGTGTAAGTGCTTAATTTCGAGAGGCGGGACCGCATCCAGGCGATCTCTTCTGGGGTACTCCAACGCGGCCTCAGAATCGGTTCATCCAGCGCCAGGAGGTACTCGTCGGTCGGATTTTGTTTCGGTTTCGGTTTACGCCCAGGATCGTCCATGTCTATTTCATCCTTGTCGCCAAACCCACTTCATCGGCCGGCGGCTGCTGTTTCTATAGTTCCCAAGACGACTGGTGGCAGCGATTCGGCTGCACTTGGTGCCACAACAGGCTGCAAAGCCACTCCGCATCTTTCCTAGGACCTCAGGCATGTGAAGCGTTCGTGATTCAACTACGCGGGCTCTGCAGATCGGTGTCGCATCATGTCGCGATTCTGGAGGCCTCCTGAAATCCAAGGACGTGCTGCCCCAACCAGGGCATGGCACCTGTAAGGGTCGACTCTCACATCGTCTGGATTGGGTGGGGCGGGGCGTCTTGTTGTTTCTTCAGGTCTCCATCGAAGCGCCGTTCCTTTTTGCCGGCGCTCCGCTGGTGACCTGGAGAAACATATGCACAAGTCCACCCCACATATCCCCACCTGCATCGCACTCGACGAGGTGGTCAATCCCCAAGATCTCTGGGACCTGGTCATGGAAGGCGAGACCTTCCCTGAAGATGAGTCCTCCCAGAAAGCCGAGGAGAAGGGCGAACCGACCACGCAAAACCCCACCTATCCCACCTGCGTTTCCATCGACGATGTCGTCGACCCCGCCGTGCTCTGGGCCGAGGTGCTGCGTGAAACTGCACCGCTTGACGAAGCGGTGAATCAGAACGAAGCCAGCGAGGCCGGTCAGGAGTAGTCGATCTACTCCACAAAGAGCCGAGGCGGACCCTTCCGCCTCGGCTCTTTGTACTGACGATATCTGTCAACGGCGGGACGCTTGCTACTGACCAGGCTGTCGTTGAATTCAAACCAGTCCCTGGCTACCTATGGACTGGCCACATGCTCATGTTTCGGGATCCGTGTTGGGCTTCCTGGGCTTCCCCTGACGTGGTTTTCGGCGCAGGTAGGAAGAGGTCGGTGCAGAAAAGTCTGCGGATTCTTCCTTGGCAGTTAGCCGCATGGACCCCATGGCAGAGGAGAACCTCAGCTCCTTGAGAATGACATCCCGCTGTCCTTCCGCCATGAGTGTCTCCAATTCTTCCACCACGGACTTGGTCCACGGATTGTCCAGGGAGAGACGCTTGAGCTCATCCAGCAGCACCTGAACGCGGACCCAGTCCCCCATCAGGGCAGCCTGGTGGGCTTGCTCCTGCAGGTCAGCCACCGCCAGCTCTCCCACGCGTCGCGCCACCAAAGGATCTTCGGTCAGAAGGGAATAGGTCGTGGAAGGCAAGATGGGCAGTTGGAAATGGTAGTGAGGCAGGGAAACCTCCTTCACATCCTTGTCCTGCCAATGGATGCCGATCTGAGCCAGGGCCACCTTCCCGTCCACGATCCAAGGGCCCAACTCAGACACTTGCCCTTCTAATCGGAACAGGGCCCATGCCTCACCCTGGTAGGGCAGGTCTGGCAGAGTCCAGGAACCTTCGCCATTGGGCAGGTAGCCGTTTCGCTGGACGACGCGGATACCTGGCAAGGCCTTAAGCGTCAGCGTGAGTTTGCGGGCGACCAGGTTCGACAACAAGTCGAACTCTTCCATGAAGGGGTCCATGAGGTCCTCGGAGGACTCACCGTAATAAGAACGGCCTTGCCCATGCTTTGCCATGGCTGTCATCACGCCTTCGCCAAAGTCCCGACCCAGACCATAGGTGGAAGTGCTGATCCCCTTGTTTTGAGCCTTCGCACATTCATGGGCCAGGCTCTCCGGGTCCACCATGCCCGCGTTGGCCTGACCATCCGATAACAGCAGCACCCGGCTGATGACCCCGGGTTGATGGGCCTTCCGGAGTTCCTGAACACCCGTGGCCCAGCCCAGATGGAGGTCGGTGTTTCCGCCGGAATCCAGGGTGGTCAGCATCCGTCGGGTCTCTTCCTTGTCATTCAAGGGAGTGCATGGGCGCAGCACCCTGGCCCGGTTGTCATAGGCCACCAGGGCAAGCCGATCCTGAGGCCCCATGCGGTCCAGGATGGCCGCCGCACAGCGACAGGCTTCCCGGAGCGGTCCGCCGGACATGGATCCGGAGCGGTCCAAGACCACTGCCAGGTGAAGTGGCATTCTCGGGGTCGCCAAAGCCTCCGGGGCATCCGGCGCCTGGATGCGTACCAGCAGGTCCACTTGAAACGGGCCTTCAGCAGGGATTCCAGCAAAACGAGAGTGGTAGATGGACGTGATTTCGGACATGGCTGGCCTCCAAACGTCTTTCGACAACCGAAGCATGGCCCTGGTCACAGGACAAATAATGTCCACCCAGGTCGGGCGTGAACTGGACAAGAATTGTCACAATGGATGGCGCATCGTTGGGGACATGACTGAATCAAGCCTCACCACCTCACCCCAGCGCTTCTTCCTCGACTTCGAGACCACCGGTCTCAGCCCGGACACGGCTCAGGTCATTGAAGTCGCCCTTCGCGGGGCTGCCAGCCTCGACCGGCTGATTTCAGACGCTCCCACCTCCCTCCCAGAGGCGCTTCAAGTTCATGGCATCACACCTTGGCTGTGCCGAGTCGAAGGCCGACCCTCTCGAGACGTGCTAACCGAACTGCTGGAAGCTCTTGGGCCGGATCCCGTCGAGATCGTCGCCCATAACGCTTCGTTCGAACAAAGCTTTCTGGAAGCCTGGGCCTCCCGGGAGGGGATGCAACTTCCAGGTGTCCAATGGACCTGTACCCTCGAATGGTCCAGGAATTTGATGGCGAAGGCACCGATCAATCACCGACTCGGCTCCTTGGCTAAGTCCCTAGGCTGGCAGGCCGAAGGGTTGCACCGGGCGTCGGCAGATACCGAACTGACCATGCGGTTGTACCAAGCATTCAAGGCTTGGGAAGGCATCCAGGCAACCCTCGGCCCAGACCCTGGGGTCGTCTACCTGGCGGGGCCCTTGAGAGGCGATGGATTGGTCACGACCATCGCCCACAATCAGCAGGCCATGTCGACCCTGGCTCGGTGGGCTCAGGCCATGCTGCCAAGGGCCACGCTTCTGGTGCCTCACCTGAATTTCGCCTTCCAGGATGAGAGTGGGGGCAACGGATGGTCGGTTCGTTCCCAGGTCCTGCGTTCCTGCGAACGCTTGGTGGCGCGCTGTGATGCCTTGATTCTTTTGGGTGAACCGACGGAGGGCATGCTGGGGGAGCAGAAAGTGGCGGACTTCCTTCGCATTCCCGTTTTGTGCGCACCGGCCTGGGATGGCCCTGATGCCCTACCTGCATTGACGACCGCCTACGCCGGGTAAGAAGTGATTTCTGCACTGAACAGCTCGCCCGAATCAATTTCACCTCGCCCCGAGGAAGGTTCCTGAACCTCCATTCAGGCCCCTACTGACCGACCTTGAATCCTTGACTATGGTTCAACTCCATTCCCCGTTTCTTGGCCGAGCCACACCCTTATTATGATTTCAAAGTGCTTCTGACTCCTCGTGACCAGGCGGCGCCTTGAGGTCCTTCTGAAGGTTCATGCCGGGGCGCCACCGTTTGGCAGCCGTCAGAGCTTCCATCAGGTTCTGTCGCTGTTCCTGGCTGTAGTCGCAGACCCGGGGAACGGTTGGTGCTGGAGCGGGGCTCTTGGCTTGTGGGGCTGGAAGCGTTTCCTTCACCCGGTCCGGAACAGCCTTCTCCAGGACGATGAGTCGATGCCGAGCCCGAGAATAGGCCGTGTAAGCCAAGCGCTGTCCGTCCCGGTGCCGGTAAGCCGGGGCCAGGTAGACCACCACATCAGCCTCGAGCCCCTTGAAGGCGTGGACACTGCCAATCCGGACCTGCTCGGCCTTCTCGTCCTCCCACCAATCGCGGATGGTGTTCAGCCGCCATGGACCGATCGCCTGGCCATCTTTCAGCCCCAGGGTCTCGGGCTTATGCGGCGACAGGATCATCACCTGATGGGGCTGAAGACCTTCCTTCGCCAGGGCCTCCAATTGAGTAGCTAGGTCCCGCTTCCAAACCTCAGGACTGCTCCTGTGGAAGAGCACGGCGCCATCGTCTGGAACCTCCGCCGGGGGCTCCCATCCACATTCGGGAAAGGCAAGGCAGGCAGCGCGACGAATGGCAGGATGCTGACGAAGAGTAAGATCAATCCGCCAGGGTTGCCCGAGCCCATGCCGTGCCTCTCGGTAAATGCTCTGGGCCGGGTCCTCCAGCAGAAGAATCGGGTCCCGGTCGGGATCTTGCAGCAGGTTGACCAGCGGAAGGACCCAGGACTGGTGCAGGTCCTGGGCTTCGTCCACGACCAGCGCGTCCCACCGGTCAGGGATGCTTTCAGGCGTGGCGAGCAGTCGGTTCAAACCTTCGGGCAGATACTGATTGAAGAAGGTGCTGTCGTCCTCATTCACTGGTTTCTGCCCTGCCTGAGTCAGTAGGTTGGCCGCAAGGTCATGGTAGGTGCTCACCGTGACGCGCCCTTCCCGTTCCAGGTCGTCCAGGATGGACTGCGTGGCATAGGTGAGCGCTCTGTTGAAGGCCACGTGCAGGACCCGCCTGCCCTCGGCGGCCCAAAGGTGGGTGACCTGCCGTGCCAGAAGTGATTTTCCGGATCCAGGGCCACCTGAGACATGAAACCGACCACAGGAGAAATTCAGGGCGAGGTGATCTAAAAGACCCCTCGCTGTCGCGTCCTGAAGGCGCCCCTCATCGGCCAGGATTTCGGCCAGGGGGGGCGGAGGAAGGAGTCGGGGGGTTAGGACCTCAAGCAGTTTGCGGAGCACATCAGGTCGCACGTCGTGCTGTCGTCCTGCTGGCGTCCTGCGCCAGGTGTCCCAGTCGGCACCGCCAGACACGGCCTCCCGGAGGGAGTGATAGGGCCGCTGTAGCTTGGCGCGATTGAGAATCCGGCAGGCGGGGAGGTCTGGCCCGAGAGATTCATCATCCCCGATGGGGAAGGCAGGCAATGCCAGCACCCTCGTCACCTGAGGGACGAAACCGAGGCCCGCCGACTGGAGAAATTGAAGCAACGAGTATTGCTGCTCACGCAGTTGGTCCCCTGGGGTCTCCTTGAGAACCTCCTCCCGACCATCCCCCTGTTTGCGAATCCAGTAATCTCCCCTTGGTTCTACCCCGCTGCCCTTCACCTCCACGATCACCAATCCCAGCTCCGGGTGGATCACCAGGAAATCCAGTTCCCGATCCCGGTTCGTCGACTGGTCCAGGATCGCCAGTCGCGCGAAGACATGAGCATCGGGGGGCAGTGTCCTGAGCGCTGAAAGGACCTGCTGCTCGCTGAACAGGTTTCCCGGAATGCGTGGGGGATCAGGATGCAGGATGGGCATTGGCGGGCCTTAGTCTTGGGGTGGACCAGTCAAGTTAACCAGCTCAATCCGCTATCTCGGCGCCAAGAGCTAGAAATCGGTGATCAGGCGAACAGGTTTGTGCCATTCCTCACGAGTTCGAGCCCATCTGGCTCTATTGCAATCCCCGTAGAAGGGAATCCGGCCTTCCTTGTCTCGATGAACCCTTCTACCTAGACAATTCTTGTCCACCTTAACGGTTCATGATTCATGCATGGATCTCACCCTGCCCACCTCCCAATCCACCCTTGAGTCCCGCGCCCTCGGTTCCCTGGCTGGCCTGGCCGTTGGCAATGTCCTCGGCCTGGCCGTAGAGTCCCACTCCAGGGATGCGGCACGCAGGCGACTTGGGGCCACCGGCCCCCTGACACAACTTCCCCTTGAAGAGAAAAGCCGCGACTGGGACGACGATCTGGCCATGGCCATGGCTCTCTCGGAAGCCCTGGCCCTGCAGCCCCGTGAGGCCCCTGAACTCGACACTCAAAGCATCCGTGCGGCTTACCTTGCATGGCTAAAGACCGGTGCTCGAGGAATCGGTGGATTAACCCATGAGGTTCTTTCATGGATGGCCACCGGGGACACCCAGGCCGCCGAGCAGGTCTGGCATAACCGCTGTGACCGATGGGAGCGACCCCTCGGGAATGGGGCCGCCATGCGAATCGCTCCCCTCGGTCTGGCCTTTGCGGGGAGCCCTTCCCGCATCGCCGGCCTTGCGGCCCAGGAAGCGGCCCTCACCCACTGGGACCCTGCCTGTCGCCAAACGGCTGCCGCCATCGCCCTCCTGACTGCGGCCCTGGTCCGCGGTGAGCGAGACCCCATCGCCTTTGCCCGGAATCATGCGGGTCCCATGGAAGCAGAGGTTGCCGAAGCCTGGGAACCTATATCCCTCGTGGCTCTTGCTAACCGAGGTCTCGATGGCCGTGACATGGGTTCCACCCTGCTGGCCTTGAAGGTGGCCGTCTCGGTACTTCAGGAAGGCAGCCCCTACTCAGACGCCCTGCCCTGGGTCATCCGGCAGGGGGGTGACACCGATACCAACGGCGCCATCGTGGGCGCCCTGCTCGGCGCCAGGGACGGTCTTGCCGCCATTCCGGTCGATTGGCGCCAGTGCGTGCCCCAGGGAGATCGCATCCTCCGGGCTGGATGGAAGCTGCTCCGATGGTCAGGACTAGATTCCAGCCAGGTGTCTCCTTGAAAGCAATCCTGGAGTCCAATGACCACATTGGATTCTCGAACGCCCTTCATCCCATGGACCTGAGTGGTCTGATCGATTCCATTTCCAGAACCACCTCGACCTCGCTGCGCCAGGCGCATCTAGACAGGGAGCCCTTCGGACATTGGAGATGGATGTGAGATTCGCTGACCTTTCACGTGCCGACCAGGAGAAATGGTCGGAGCTGAGTCGTAGCAGCCTCGAGCTCCTTCTGAGGAAACACCCCGGCTTTGGCCTGTTCATAGCCCTGCCCATGGCTCCGAATGACACCAGGAACTTCAGCCTCTACGAGTGGGCCAAACACTCCAATCAGCCCACTCCGTTCCTATTCCCCAATGAACACATGGCGTCACCCATTCGACTCTTTGCGCGGATGCTGGCACAGGCGCCCGATTTCACGAAATCGGTAAGGCCGCCTACCCTCTCCCACTTCATTCCACCTGGACCGGTTAAGCATGATGAGGCCAGGTTCATTCAAGAGACCTTCCATGGCACTTTTCTGCGCCTGAGGAAGGCCATCCCACAAGGGAATGGATTTCTCGCCTGTTGGGCCAGAACCGCCCAATTCCAAACTCTTCCAGGAGGCGTGCCTGCCACCACCCTGGATGGCGCTCTGCCCTACTGGCCCTGGGACCGATCGACCGTTCACGACCACAACAAGAATGGCGAGGTCTGAGATGGGTGACACGAAGGATAGATCTCCGCGCTGTTGGCCGGATGGAACTGGCCTCGGGGACTACGCCAGGGCGGCCACGCCTGAGCAGGTTCATGGGGTTGCCCTTGGGTTGGACTTCAACAAACGGGCCAATCGAACGGAAGCTTGGATCTATGAAGGTCTGCATGCCGACATCGAGCCCGAACCAGACTGGAGAGCTTGGTACCCGGGAACCACAGCCCCGGATTGGTGGAAGGTCCAGGATCTTGATGGCATCGTCCAGGGAATCGTCCACCTCGAGGTAGTCGACCCCGATGAGACCACCCTCGGCTACCTTTGGCTACGGGCTTACGCCAACAAATTCCCGATCATCTACTGCCACCAAAGCCTGCGTGAGCCAGCCATCCTGGTGACGCCTGAAATTGGCCTACCTTCCCCCAGCAGGGAAGAAATCCGACTATTTATGGCAGCCTTGTCAGCGGCCCCTTTTCCTGGCCCCTTTCGGCAGGTAGATGCCAAGGACCCGAAGACCTTCACGGACGTTTTCGGTGGCTACTTCACGCCGGGCAGTCATTGCTTCGACTGGATCATGGGGGTGGCCATGGGTCAGTCGGTCCAAATCCCTGGATTCAGTAAACTCCACACCAGGGTCGGAGGTATGAGAACAAGGCATCGGAGTTAGGAATTCGGTCTGTCTAAAAAACCACGGACCTTGAGCATCGTGTGAGTGTCAAGCCTTGTCGGGGTGCGTATAGAAACGCGTCCACACGATGGGCGACAGCGGTAGATGCCGTGCGAAGTCAGTGATCCCAGCTCATGGTTTCTACTCGATTTTCGAAGTGATCTGAATTATTCCAGGCTGAAGGCTCGTATCGCCCCACTCACTACCTGAAGGATTCTGTCCATATGGATACCCCCTCACACAAGCTTGTGCCAGTGATGTGGATCCTCCGGCTTGCCGGCTACAGCCAGGAAATTCCTCCGAACCATATGAGGTTCGACCCGAAGCGATCCCGCCTGATCGTCAAGACGCATGACAACCTGTTGGTCTTCCATGCAGACGACGATTTCGCCCTTGCAGTGATCGATTTGAGCGTGCCCGAAGAGATCCGACGCCTCCAACGGGACGGGGGATGGATGCCCATGTGCATCTCTGAATTCATTTCTATTCTCGCTATGGATGAACTTTCCTTTGGGTGACTCATGTGGCAGAACATTGAAACGTATCAAGCGCGGTTAACTGCACTGGTATCCGAACTGAACCAGCTTGAATCAGACCAGAATTACACCTACTCATGCAGTGCCCACCCACGACTGGATCACATCCTCGTTCGGAAGTTGGGTGCTATGTTTCGGTTCCAGTGGCTTGACGCAAACGACAAAAGCCTGCCCCCTTCAACCATCGAGGACGATCCTACTGACTACAGTTGCAGTGCGTGGAGAGAATCAGGAGAGCAAGGCTTCCTAGAGCTCGAAGGCGAAGGCGCAGCCAGCCTGATTCTTGCGGCTCAATTCGTGGATGACCTGGCAGGTCCCATGGCCACCACTGAAAGGGCTTGATGGGCGGTCCAAGGCCACCCTTCTTTTGGGTTGAAATCATCCCCTCCCTTGGTGGCGAAAATCGCGGATGGTTTTCCCCAGTAGAAGGCCTACCCTAATTCCCGAAGGAACCACCGTGATGGCGACTCCCAAACGAACACCAGATTTACTACCCATTGATTCTCCTCACCGGCCCGCTCGGGCAGGGAGGGCTGTCCCCATTTTCACTGTGGACCCCGCCCTACCGGTCGCTGAAGGAATCACTGAAGTGACCCTTTCACGTAGTGCCAGCGGAGTGTTCTCCGCGACCATTAAAAAGGTTCATCGCGTTATAGCGTGAGGTAAAGGGACACCGGCAGTCCTCTGAGACCCTTGTGTTTGCTGAGAACGCATGGGGAGGTGCCGGTGTCTTGGGAGAAGTGTATCCGTCTGCTCGGTGGATGGGGATCCTACGAGCCTGGAAATGTGGAAGTCCGTGAGGCCTCTGAGGATGGACCGCGGGAGGTGTGGATCGCCCTGGACCGGAAGGCCTCCCGGTATCGCTGTTCAGGCTGCGGGAAGCTCCGGCCCCGTTACCACGATGCGGAGGAACGGGAGGTCAGGGATCTGCCCATCCTGGGGGTCCCGGTGCGGTTGTTCCTCTGGAGGTTCAGGGTGGCCTGTCCAGCCTGCGGCCCCCGGCTGGAGGCCCTGG
>Ga0118677_10000864_pt1 | contig 65285 bp, 78 predicted proteins | sample AliMusrvi5mmetaG_FD_86154 | JGI IMG/M metagenome (GOLD analysis project Ga0118677, IMG submission 86154) | reverse complement strand
ACACATGATTAAAATTACAATTTAATGGTTTACTGTATTTTAAAAATATTTTATAACCTGGTGAATTCCATTATTAGGAATTTTTACGAAGGCCACAAAATATTATTTCTAATTTTTTACAGAAAAATTGTAACAAAAAATCAAGAATACGTAAAAGAATGGTTTCAAACTAAAAATTTTAATCGTATAACTATGAGTACACAACACAATTATGGTTGGGTAAGGGATTTACCCGACTTTAGGGATATGGTTTACGAACCGGCGAAGATAACAACATTGCCGAAAAACATTGACTTAAGTAAACAATGTCCGGCGGTTTATGACCAAGGGCAACTTGGCAGTTGCACTGCTAATGCAATTGGTGGCGCTTTTGAGTTTGAATTACTCAAACAAAAACTTTCTGATTTCATTCCATCTCGACTTTTCATCTATTACAATGAAAGAGTTATTGAGGGAAGTGTAAACACCGACTCTGGCGCTCAAATTCGGGATGGTATCAAAACTGTCAATAATCAGGGTGTATGCCACGAAACAATATGGCCCTATATTATTAATAAGTTCAAAACCAAACCGACCAAGAAGTGTTACACTGATGCACTAAAGCACCTGGTAACTTCGTACCTGAGTATTCCGCAGGATTTAAATCAGATGAAATCATGTTTGGCTGCTGGATATCCATTTGTTTTTGGTTTCAGTGTTTACACCTCGTTTGAAGGTGAAACGGTAGCTAAAACGGGCGTCGTCAATTTACCTTTAAAGACGGAAAAATTACTTGGCGGACATGCTGTTATGTGTGTTGGATACGATGATACTTCACAGCGTTTTATTGTTCGTAATAGCTGGGGACCTGACTGGGGGCAGGCAGGGTATTTCACAATGCCATACACCTACCTTACAAATAGTAAACTTGCAAGTGACTTCTGGACAATACGAATTGTTGAATAGAATGAATGCGTGATTCGGTTCACCTTGTTAATATAAAATCTAATTGTCAGTTAATTTAAATCCTCTGCTTTGTCGCAGGGGATTTTTTTAGAAAGAATTCCCAATTAATAGCAGTGCTTTTCATTTCTTTGGTGCCATTTTCTGGTATCTTAGGTGGTAATATAAACCCTACTGTGATCACACTTGATATTTTCAAAATGGAGCTATCTGAAAATCAAAGTGCCAGGGTCTAAAACCCTGGCACTTTGTAGCCTCACCGCGACTCGAACGCGAATCTAAAGTTTAGGAAACTTCCATTTTGAGGCATCTAAACCGTTAAGGATAAACGATTTATAAAATTTGAATTTATTTTTTGTGAAACTATTGGAGAACAACGGAAGAAAAGATGAATTTTAAACAAGAATTGAGGAACTGTTTTTTAGAGTTTCATTCTTCTCAAGAAAGATCGGGAAGCCACTCACTCCCCTTTCTTTCTCTAGGTTTTTGGCTTACTTAACCTTTACCCAAAACTTGAATACTTTCGCATTCTTTGGATAAATGGTCTTTCCGTTACGTCTGATAGATTTGCAGTAAATCAAACGCTTCACTTGACCGTTCGAAGAAACATCCATATAACATTACACCTCCTTTCTTCATCTTTAAGTAAGGTGACAACTACCAAGTGAGTGGTAAAAAAAACCCGGACTACTTGGTAGAGCCCGGGTTTAAATTTTTAACCCTTCCTAGTTCTCTTTTCTCCCAGTTCTGCAAAAACCGGAAAGAGGTGTTTGTTAATGTTTCTTCGAACGACAAAACTACATTAAAAACGATTTAAATGCAATAAAGTTTAAATAAATTTTAAAAAAATATTTTAGTCTAATTTATTAAAATTGACTCACGCTGTTTTTGTTCCGCTTTTACGGTAAACATACCTCCTCTATTAAGAAGAAGCCAGTCCGAAGATACCCCAAATTCTTTTATGAGAGGCAGCATCCATGACATTTGAAAATATCCACGGCTCACTTCTTTTCGTTGTTCGTAGTAGTGCCGTCTGTCGATCTTAGTCAGGGTGCAATAGGTCTGAATACCTCTGATTCTTTTTTGAGCTATTAGCATATCCACTGCTTCATAAAATCTTTTCATGATCTCAAGCGTTTCGTTGGTGTACTCCCTTTTAGCTGGCATGGTATTATATTTTTAAGTAACCTTTGTTCATCATCCAATCAAGCCAATCGTCCGATCCTTTCTCAAAGGGGCTAATAGTCTCCTTATTTATTTCAGCCAACAGACTCTCCATCGAGAACCAATCCTTTTCAAATTCTGAATTGTACCATATTGAGTTGACAACTTTTGTCAAGACTCCGTTTACCATTTCGTTCTTATACTCGACTTGCCAAAACTCATCCAGTATAAAAGAATTTGGTAATTGATCGATCACTTTCTGAATTCTGCTATTCGGGAATGCAGGACAGACGGTGAGATGCTTTCTTGCTATCTCAATCTGAACTTCATTCAAGATCCTTTCTTTGTCAATTACCCATGTATCGGGCTCAACCAGGTGCCCATATTTATACCACATCTTTACTCCGGGGGATTTCATCCCAAGCGATATAAAGTTTACTTTATTGCAGCCCCAGCCGGGATTACACTTTTCGAAGTCCTCCGGATTATCCTGGTTAGTGTGGTAACAGGATCTTATTTCCTGAAGAGCATAAAACAACCTTCGATATTCCTTATTGACCATGCAAAGCCTGTCCTTATAATAGATCTCAAAACCGCTCCATTTGTCGATGACATTGAGAAGGGCGTTGATCCATTCCCAGAGATTGAATACTTCCTGAATGGTTAATTTTATTCTGATATAGTCCCCTTCCACAACTCCTCCTAATTTCACAGCAAGACGTAAAGCTTCAGGCAAGTGTTTTGAACTTGTCTTTTTACTAAATATTATTTTGAGGACCTTATCCATTTTAGATGTGTGCTATTCCTTGTACCCTATTCGTTTTCGCTGTTTCTGCTCAGTTTCCTGATTATCTTTTTGCAGCAAGAAATTTATTGCCTCGTACACATCTTTGAATTGCAGGTCGTATTTATTTTCAAGTTCCTGTAATTCAGTTGTTAAATCTCTGTGCGTTAAAGCGTATTGCCTGATAAAAACAAAAGCTCTCATTATTGAGATATTTACCTCAATTGCCTTGTCGGAGGTAAGAATACCGCTGAGCATTGACACGCCTTGCTCCGTAAAAGCATAAGGGAGCTTTTGCGTCCCTCCTCTTTTTTCTGTTTTTGATGTCACAGATTGTGATCGCAAAGTACCCCATTCGGCTTTATTGAGTTGAAACATAAAATCATCGGGAAACCTTTTGATGTTTCGTTTTACGGCCTGATTCAAGGCTCTTGTCTCAACTTCGTAAAGTTCGGCAAGGTCAAAGTCAAGCATTACTTTTAGACCCCTTATTTCGTAAATTTTGGTTTCAATATTTGCAAGTTGCATAAGTCATGTGTGCTTATTGAGAATTACGGAAGTTGTAATTAAAGGTTACAAAAGTTAGTAAAATATTGGTTACTTTTAAGAAATTAAATTTTCAACACATGAAAGTAAATATTTCAGAAGAGACAGCCGAAGCTCTTATTAAATCTTGGAAGGATCAGCAAGCAATAATTTCTGAACGTCACAAAGACTCTCTTCGAAAAGATCGAGCAAACCCGCTACGACAATTGTTTTTTCGCCCTCTAATTTCGATTGTACGATACTTTCGTTTAGTACCTCAATCGCGTTTTTCAGCCAAATAGCACAATCCGTTAAGTCGCGTTCTTCGGCTATTGCCCACATTATTTTTTCTTGTTCGTTGCCCGCTCTTTGCACAATTTCGGGTTGCGATGTTGCTGTTATGATTATTTCTCTAAGGCTTATTAATTTCATGGGGTTGTAATTTTAAGTTGATTGATTGATGACTTTATAAAAGTGTTGATTTTGTGATTACTGCTTTGATAATATATACTTTATGAATTTTTGAAAGATGGAATTGTTTTGGTTTGTATTTTTCATTTTCGCTTCTTAACATCCAATGCTCTTCATCTTTTCCAGGATCGATATATTTAATGTACGCCTCCCCATCTATCATCTGGATCACATAAGCATGTCCAGGAAATACCATGTCCTTATCTATTTCTTTAATTCCAATTATTTCACCGCTACAATACTTAGGGTACATACTATCTCCGAATACATTTATGAATGCCTGTGCGTCCACGTTTGGGATGCTTATTGGAAGGCTGTAATTATGGCCATTGTCCGTTAAAAAGTCCATTCCTGCACTTGCATTTACGTCAGGGTAGTAAGGGATAGTATTTTCCTTTGGTTTGGGTATTTCGTCAACAACGGAATCAGACTTCAACATATGTCCCTCACCAGTTAAGAGCCACACCTTATCTATGTTTTTATATTTAAATAAAACAGCCTCAAAGACTTCATCTTTTACAAAAGGAATCTTTTTCGTTCTATTGTCAATCTTAAAAAGTCGATCAACTTTTTGCTGAATAAGGTCTACTTGTCTTGCGAACTCGCTAACATTACCACCGCAAAGATTGTCAATAACCATCTTTAGCCGATTATTTCTTTCTGGTAATACCTGTTCCATTTACTGAATATGTTTGTATATTTGCATCAAACTTTAAATTAAAATCTCACACCATGGACGCCGAAACTCTAAAAATCATTCTTGAATTAAAAGAAGAAAATACGCTTTACAAAAGGGCAATGGGTGATATATTGCTCATGCTTAAAGGGAAAAAGAAATTTCAGATTATGCAATATCCAATGATAAATGATGATTTTTCTTTTATATTTAACCGTATTGATACCTTATTTAAAGAAAAAGGCGAATAACCATCCAATAAGGCCGATAATTCCAACTATTGCAGTAAGTAATTGCCACAAGCGAATTACTTGCTCTTGTTTCCTTATTTTCAACTTATATTCTAAAGCTTCTTTTTGCAGACGCTTTAACTCGTTATCACTTACTGGATTTTCAAGCGTTGGATTCCCTTTGACGTAAACCTCCCCTTTTGCAAGAATGGCTGCATCTATTATCTCGTCATAATTTACCCGGGCTTTTATAAGACCTTTATCTTCGAGCATAACAGCAGCAACCCCAAGCTCCTTATTGCTAATTCCGACCAATTCAAAGCCTTTATCCTCTTTCAAGGATAGTAATAAAGCCTTTTCTGTTTCGGACAAATAAATTAATTCCATAATCACATCTTTATCAGTCAATTAAAAAATATTTTCATTTTTACCTAAAATAAATACACAATTTGTTTGTATTTACTGAATCTGTATGTATATTTGCACCATGTTAGTTTTTAATAACAGGACAAATATAATTAATAACAAAACACTATGTACACAAAAATTGAAATCACAAGCAGTGACAGTTCCATTGATCCACTCTCTATGACAGTCACAATTCGCGTCTCCTACCCCGATGATCTTGCTGAAATGGAAGAATTCATTTCACAATGCCGGATCGACTTTGAAAAGAAATTTGCCGACAAACTAAAGGTTTACGACGCTATTAACGCCAGAACTTCGGTATAACTCTCTTTAACCGTGTAGTAAAAAAGGAAGGCCGTCTGATTACTAACAGTTAAATCAGTGTTTATCCGGCTTCCTTCTTTACAAGCTTCGACACTTAAAATGTGGGCTACATTGATAAAAATCGGTTTTTCCAAATATGTCAATTCAATAAATTTAATCATAGTGTTAGTTTTTAATAACAGGACAAATATAATTAATAACAACAACATAAAAAATAAAATCATGAACGCTACTTTAACTTGTCCTTCTTCCGAAAATGAATTAAAAGAGTTCTTCCCATCTCTCACAGACCATGAAGCTTATATGGTCGAACAGTTCTCACGTACAAGCGCTAAAACTAAAAAAGAGTCTACGTTAAAGCTCAATAAAGTTTCAGAGACATTGTGCAAACTGTTCCATTCTGATGATTTCATTTGCCTTATATCCTGGAATGCCAGACAAGGATACTTTCTGACACTTGCGGCTCCTTACACCCTTAGCACCGGATCATTCGAGGAAGAGGCAATCATTTCTCTTTACAAGAATGCCACAATTACAAATGAATTAATTATCGAAATCCCTTATACCTCTTTATAATGAAACTAAAACAAGTAACCGGCACTTCGCAGTCAAAAGCGAAATCAGCCCCAACCGTCTCACTGAACTTCCTTAACGGACGTATTTATTTCAACGCCCCTACTGTTGAACTATTAGCCCTTAAAGAAGGTGATAGTCTGGCCTTTTATCAGGATGAAGAAAACCCTAAAGACTGGTATTTCACCAAAGCCAAAATTGATGGTTCTGTTCAACTGAGAGATGCAAATAAAGCCCTTGTCACTTTTAACGGTGGGATAGCCCGTAGAATATTACAGTCCGTAGGACGTGACGGTACAGCCGGTTTCTTCATTGCAGAAGAAAAAGTGGAAGGTAAGTATTGGAGAATATTAACCGACAGGGCAATAAAGAACTAAGACATGGCAAAGCTTGATTTACAAATGACATACAAACAGCTCAAAAGCAGAATTGAGAGCATTACACGGGAGTATTCACTTGCTGTAATAGAAGGTACGGAGAACGGGGGTGAATACCCTGATGCATCAGACAACCTTCGATTTCTTAACGACCTGGTTTTCGAAATAGAATTTACCAAGGAAACACTAAAAACAAAATAACTATTATGGGAGCAGAAGAACAAAAAGCACTGGCGGACTTTGTGACACAAATGGTGAACAAAGGCGAAACAATTGAGAACGTGATAAAGAACTTTTACGGAGAAGTTCAATTCGCCGATTCCGAAGAACAGGCAAAAGAGATTCTTGAAAAGGACAATACCGATTATACGACGGTCAGTAATAAAGTTTTAGAAATACGGGTAAATGATAAGATCGTGACCATTATTTCCTACTCTTTAATATCACAGGGCTACGTATATGTATTAAGCATTGATGAACTAAAAGCCCAGAATCTCAGTGACTATTACAAAGCCCTTAAGAACCAACCAACGCCACAAAAGGAATTTCGTGAAAAGATTGCAAAAGAATGTGGGGTCACTGAAATGACAATATTCAGGTGGCTATCGGGTGAAACCATTCCTGAAAAGCTGAAACGTGAAAAGATTGCAGAAATAACAGGTTTACCCGTCAATAATTTATTCCCAAACTTACCCCCAGAATGACTAACGACCTCTTCGCAATAAAAGAACTGATGACAAGTTGTTCTGAGATGGGAGCCGCCAACTACGCGAAAAGTATACAGCCCAAATCTGATGGCATGACACAGAACGAAGCCTTTGAGAAATTCGGGCAGGGATGGGTTAGAAGCCACGTGAAGAATGATCTTATCCGGGGTTACCGTAAAGGACCAGCAAAGAACTCCCCGATCTATTTCTCCAAAGCTGAATTAATGACAGTGAGAAATGCAGAGAAAGCAAGCCGTTTAGGCGTATTCGATAACACTAAAATTTAGAAAGATGGAAACAGTTATTCCCGCTTTTTTAAAAACTTGTTCTAAATGTGGTGAAACAAAACTAAGCACTGAGTTTGGGTTATCAAATAAGAATTTATCCGGTTTGAAAGCGCAGTGCAGGCCATGCCTGAACAAAGGCAGACAAAATTGGATACGCAATAATAAAGACAAATCCTTCGAGTACAATACCAAATACTGGCCCGCCGTTCTTGAAAAACGTAAACAAAAGCAAGCCTTAAAGCAGGAAAATAACAAATGCCAAATATGCGGTTGCTCTTTAATAGGTCGTCAGTTATTGGCAAGGTATTGCAAAGAGCACAAAAAGGTTGTAGTTAACGAAGGGAAACACGAAAGCTATGCTCGTAATGTTGGTACTTACAGAGCATATATCGAAAAGCATAAGCCCCAAATCAACAAGGAGAATGCCAAACGGGAATTGAAAAGGCGTGAGAATTTAACCGACAGATATGTAACTAAGCTACTGAGAGAAAAACACGGTTTTACAGGAGCTCAGCTAAATGATAATCCTGAAATAATAGAAGTAAAAAGATTAATGCTAAAGACAAAACGATTATGAAAAACATTACAGAATTGAGAAAAAAGCTTGCTAAAAACTTTGAGGCAATGGAGAGCAAGACCATGACCTTAAAAACAGGTAAGGAACTCGCAAACATGGCCGGTAAAATAATCAACTCATGCAAAGTTGAATTGGAATACAACGCTTACATGGATATAAAAACAAAAATTCCTTTTTTGGAATATGCCGAAAAAAGCACTAAAATTTAATTATAAACCAATTTTTAAAAATCAATCACTATGAATTTCACAATTAAAGTTAAGCTTACAGCATCATCTAAATTACTTGATGCAATTAACCTGCTCGCTGGTGGTGTTTCTAAACCAGTTGAAAAAAGCCTCCCTGGAAAAATATCAAAGGCAATCAGTGAGGAAACGGGAGAAGAACTTGTCAAGATTTGGAAGGACAATGAAAAAGCCATTGAGAAAACAGCCACTACCAGAACCCGCAAGGTGAAGGATGAAGTCAAGGAAGATCCGAAACCAGAAGTTAAGGAAGAAGCCCCTAAGGATGAATTCAAAGAACAGGAAACCGCTGAGACCGTCACAATTGAGACTGTCAGAGCAGCAGTACAGGAGAAAGCAGCTGGTGGCAAACGTGAAGAAGTGAAAGCGTTGCTTACCAAGTACAAAGTAGCAAGAGTTACTGACCTGGTAGAATCGGATTACTCCGCTTTCCTGAAAGAGGTTACCGCTATCACACTTGAAAAAGTAAAAGCGTAATGTCACACGCTGTACTATCTCCCTCCGGTGCTTCAAGGTGGCTTAATTGCACCCCCTCCGCACGTCTTGAGCAGCAATTCCCGGATTCGTCCGGTGAAGCTGCCAAGGAAGGATCACTCGCTCATGAGCTTGGCGAAACAATTCTAAAGCACCACTACCGATTTATTGACTTTGCCGAATACACCAAAGCTTTAAAGGTAATTGAGTCAAGTAAGTATTACAATGCTGATATGCAGGGTTACGCTGAGAACTACGCCGCTTATGTGATTGAAACATTCGAAGCCGCTAAGAGCGTGACCAAGGATGCCGTTCTACAGATCGAAGCACAGCTCAATCTTACCGATTATGTACCTGAAGGTTTTGGCACCGGTGACGCTGTAATTATCGCTGATGGTACGATGAATATAATTGACCTGAAGTATGGCAAAGGTGTGAACGTGAGTTGTGAGAACAACAAACAAATGATGCTGTACGCTCTTGGAGGTCTTCGTGACTTTGACTTCATGTATTCTATTGATACGGTTTGCATGACAATCTATCAGCCACGTATGGATAACATCTCGACTTTCGAAATGTCGGTTAAGGATCTGCAAGCGTGGGCTGAGAACTTCCTGAAACCATTGGCAAAATTAGCTTTCGAAGGTGCAGGAGTATTCAAAGTAGGCGATCATTGCCGATTCTGTCGGGCTAAGGCTGTATGCAAAGCAAACGCAAACGAGAATCTTGAATTGGCAAAGTATGATTTTGCTGAAAGTATTCTCCTGAACGATGCTGAAGTAGCTGATATCCTTTCTCGCGCCTCTGCTTTCAAAGCATGGATTAGCTCAGTTGAAGAAATGGCATTAACCGAAGCGGTTGAAAAGGGAAAGAATTGGCCGGGGTACAAACTTGTTGAAGGTCGTAGTAATCGGGTGTATTCTGATGAAGATAAAGTTGCCAAGGCTTTGGTAAGAGAAGGATTCGCAGAATCGGAAATATACACACGAAAGATACTTGGGATTACAGCGATGGAAAAGGCAATAACAAAAAAGACCTTTGAAAGTGTGCTTGGTGAGCTCATAATTAAACCTGCAGGCAAGCCAACGTTAGTAGTTGAGTCGGACAAAAGATCAGCTTGGAATAGCGCTGAAAGTGCAAAAAATGATTTTTCAAACAATTAATGCTTATCGAAATGAATGATGTTCAATTGACAAAAGTGGTGACAGGTAAAGTAAGATTTAGTTACCTGCACGTGTGGGAACCTTCAGCAGTAGAAGAAGGTCAGGAAAAGAAATACTCAGTATCTCTTATCATCCCGAAGTCGGACAAAGCAACCTTAACAGCTGTAAAGAAAGCTATCGAAGCCGCGAAGGAAGCAGGCAAGGCGAAGTTCGGAGGTAAAGTTCCTGCAACTCTGAAGACTCCGTTAAGAGATGGTGACGTGGAACGCCCTGAAGATGAAAGTTACGAAGATTCGTTCTTCCTGAATGCAAACTGCAAAACCAAACCTGGTCTTGTTGACAAAAACGTTCAGCCGATCCTTGATCAGGATGAATTGTACTCTGGCTGTTATGGCCGCGCTTCAATCACATTCTACGCTTTCAACACCAGCGGAAACAAAGGTATTGCCTGTGGACTGAATAACCTTCAGAAGCTCAAAGACGGTGATTCACTTGGAGGCAGGGCAACCGCTGAAGCTGACTTCGGAGGTGCTGCCAGTGCAGACGATGACGATCTGATGTAGAAATCAACTTATAGGTTGATTAATCTGAAAGTGTGAAGGTCTACGGGACTGTCTTTAGGGGTTCGACTCCCCTTCACACTTCTAAACTCCAAATACTTAAAATCATGTTTAACCTTCCTGCTGCTCCAACAAAAACAAAGAAGATGGGTAAGCTTATAGAGCTTGTACCCGGACGTGAAGCCAGAGTGCTTGAGAATAACAAGCCCTTCCCTATACTTCAGGGGCTTAAGAAAGAGTATATCCAAAGAGGTCACAATAAGAACAATCTTATAATCACTTACATATCATGAAAATAGAAAATGTTTACAAGGCATTATACGGCTGTGCCTTACAAGAGAAAGACGATAGTATCAATTCCCGTGGATTGGGTATTTTACACGAAAACGGATATCTGTACGCAACTGATAACTATGTGTGTGCCCGGGTACATTACGAAGAGTATGACTTCGATTTAGAGGGGATTAGCGTAGGAAAAGACCACAAAGAAATAAACCGCGGAAAATCATTCTCTAATGTTGAAGCGGTCTTAAAAATCGCGTGCAAGTCAGAGCGGCTTAGACCAGCGCCAGACAATACCTGGGAAGCCATTATTAAAGCTCCAATAGGAGAAAGAATAAAACACGTGGTTTGCCTTAAAATTGAAGACTTACTGTTTCACACCTGCCAGCTCAAAAAAGCAATATCCTTGTTCGAGTCGGTTGAAGAAATACCTGAAATATTTCTCACCTCTTTAAATGCGCCCGCTATGCTACTCAGATCAAAAAGCTGTGAATTCCTGTGTATCAACGTAAAGATGGTAACAAATACAGCTATGATTTTGACCCCTTATAATATACTGACTACGGAGATCGTAAAGCCGTGGAGAGCTATACCCTTGCAGACAAAGAGAAATTTAGCAAAGCCGATGACTCCAAAAATGAAGAAACAGGCGGAGGATATTGCCAACGAAAAACTAAACTTACTGAGCGCTTTATCACAAATCAACGCCGTGATCGTGGCTAATAATCCGGGGGTAGAAATCAAAGAGGAAAAGGAAGATAGAACCTCTGATGCCAGAAGGTCAATGACTATTTCAGATTCTCACAAAGGTAAATTCTACGTAAAACAAAATCGTTACGTTTTATCAGCTACCGATAAAGAAAAAACTATTGCCGCTTTGAGCGCAGCGAACGTGAATATTACCGACTCCGGAGAGGTGACGATCCCGACAGGCAAAGGGTCTATAACCTTCATGTTTATTGCTGCTATTGATGTTGAGAACAAGGTAAGAATTAACTACCCATCATCGGCAAAGATCGAACCTTACACCCCCTCAAAAGAACTTGGAAACCCTAAAAGCACGTTTTTTCTTAACTCAAAAAATATGAGGGATAAAGATAACGAAGTACTTGCCCGTAGGGAGTTGAACCTTGAAAACATTGAACACGCGAAACAAAACGGAATGTTTGGTCTTGCTAAAGTATTTCAGGAGGAAATGGATCGTTTGAGTATTTGGCTAATAGAAGAGAAAAAGGAGGTAGTTGCACAATGATACAAACCAAAAGAGTACTGGCAATTGATATTGAAACTTATTCACCTGTTGATATTAAGAAGTCAGGCTTATACCCATATAGCGAACATCCGGAATTTGAAATACTGCTTTTCGCGTATGCCTTCGATAAAGATCCGGTAAAGGTTATTGACTTCACAAGCTTGGAAGATTTACCCTCTGTTGTGTTTGAAGCTTTAACCGATCCGACTGTACTAAAGACTGCCCACAATGCCAATTTCGAAAGGATCTGTATTGGCCGTTACCTCAGAGTGAGCCTACCAATTGATCAGTGGGAGTGCACCATGGTGAAGTCTGCAATGTTGGGTTTACCCTTCCAATTGTCAGCTGTGGGAAAGGTCCTTAAACTGGATCAGGAAAAGATGACAGAGGGAAAAGCCTTAATCCGTTACTTCTCTATGCCTTGCAAGCCAACTAAGGCAAATGGTATGAGAACGCGAAACATGCCGGAACACGATGCCGACAAGTGGGCTACCTATAAAAAGTATAATGGTCGTGACGTCGAAGCAGAAAGAGAGATCCGGGAAAAGACCGCTTTCTTCAAAATGCACGAAGGAGAAAAAGAGCTTTACATTCTTGACCAGGTGATCAATGATCGTGGTGTAATGATCGATACTCAATTTGTCAATAACGCTATTGACATGGATGCTACCTACAAAGACCGGTTAACGGTTGAGATGACAGAGCTTACCAGCCTTGACAATCCGAACAGCGTTGCACAGCTTAAGGCGTGGATTGCTGAAGAGACCGGCAAAGATGTTACCAGCCTGACCAAAGAAGCCATTCTTGCAATGCTGAAAAACACCCCTTCGGATGAAGTTACAAAGGTTCTCAAGAACCGTCAGGAAATGGCTAAAACAAGCGTGAAGAAATACAGTACTATGCTGGATATGGTTGGCTCTGATGGTCGGATCCGCGGACTGTCACAATTTTACGGAGCTAACAGAACCGGACGTTGGGCAGGTCGTGGGGTTCAAATGCAAAATCTTCCACAAAACCATTTATATGATCTTGACCTTGCACGTCAATTGGTCAGTGAGAATGATCTTGAAATGTTGGAGATGTTATTCGGAAATGTCCCGGATACGCTCAGCCAGCTCATTCGCACTGCTTTTGTTGCAAAGCCAGGATGTACTTTCTTGGTCGCTGACTTCTCTGCTATCGAAGCCCGGGTGATTGCTTGGGTAGCCGATGAAAAGTGGAGGCTTGAAGTGTTCGCCACTCACGGCAAAATATATGAGGCTTCAGGCGCTCAGATGTTCAAAGTTGATATTTCAGAAGTGACAAAAGGATCATTACTGAGACAGAAAGCGAAGATATCAGAATTGGCTTTAGGTTATGGTGGTGGAGTTGGTGCCCTTGCTAAGATGGGAGCTGAAAAGATGGGACTGCAAGAAGATGAGCTCCAAGGCTTAGTTGATGCATGGAGAGCCGCTAACCCTCATATTGTGAAGCTGTGGAAGACTGTTGAGACTGCAGCCAAGAAAGCAGTTGACGAAGATACAGTTGTGCCTATCCAACACGGGATAAGATTTGAAGGACGTGGAAATGTACTTTATATTGAGTTACCATCCGGAAGAAAACTATCCTACTGGCAACCTTCGATCGGTGACAATAAGTTCGGCGGTGGATCAGTTCACTATTGGGGAATGAACCAGACAACGAAGCAATGGTGTGATCAGGAGACCTACGGAGGTAAGTTGGTTGAGAACATTATACAGGCTATTGCCCGGGACTGTCTCGCTTATTCAATGCTCAGTCTCTCAAAAGCCGGTTATGAGATAGTGTTCCACGTTCACGATGAAGCAATCATTGAAATTGAAGAAGATAAGGCCGATATTACAGAGGTTTGCCGAATTATGGGACAGAGTATTCCGTGGGCTAAAGGTCTTCCTATGAGGGCTGATGGCTATGAAACAAAGTACTATAAGAAAGACTGATATAAATTTTTTTAAAATATAAATGCGCTCATTAGGAACATTTGAAGAATTAATAATAAATTTAAACCCCCAATACAAAACCATGGAAAACCAATTAATCAAAGTCATTAGTGATAGTAAAGTCGAACAGTCCACCGCTTTAAGTCTGCAAAATGCGTTTTTACCGTTTTACGATAACCTGCTTAGTTGGTCAGAAAAAGCCAAAACACTTGTTGTAACGGATGCATCCCAAGTGCGTGAGATGAAGATGGCACGTGAAGGCAGACTGGCACTAAGGGATATCAGGATAGCTGCCAACAAGAAAAGGATTGCTCTCAAAGAAGATAGTACCCGTTATGGCAAAGCTGTGCAGAACGTTTACAACTTGATCGATGACCTTTGCACTCCTGCTGAAAAGCACCTGGAAGAACAGGAAAAGTTTGTTGAAATTCAGGAGGAAAACCGGAAAGCCGAATTAAAAGCAATACGGACAGCGGAATTGGCCCCCTACATGGAGTTTTCGGGTTGCGTGATATACTCGTTGGGAGAATATACAGAGGATGAGTATCAGAAAATATTATCTGATTGCAAAGAAGCCCTTGAAAACAAAATAGCTGAAGAAGCGCAGGCTGAACTTGACCGGATAGCCAAGGAACAAGAAAAGGTTGAACGCCAAAGCCGGATGTTTGAATTAGGGTTCAAGTTCGTGGGTGGTGACTTCGTTTACAAAGGTCTGCATTATAGACTTTGGTATATTATGAACTTTTCAACTGAAGCGTTTGAAGCTGAATTTCTTGACATCATCAAGAGAAAAGAAGAGCTTGACTTAAGGATTGAACAAGTTATTGCTATCCATAAACAAAATATTCCTGTCGTTACTGAAATAAATATACCGGTTTTTAATAATCCTCCTGCTATTACTGTCCTTAAAAGTTCACCTCCTTGCGCTTCATACTCCAAAGTAAATCACTCTTTTCATTGCTTCCTCTGTGGGACTAAGCTGTCAGAGATTGGGCTTGGAGAGTTAGAGTGTGACGATTGCCTTACTGCTTTTATTCCCTTCCTTGATGAGGTAGGCAACCAATGTCTTGCAAGTCAGAAATAATGAAAATCGACTCATCAATAAAACTCATTTACGTTGACCTCTTCTGTGGCGCTGGTGGAACTTCCACCGGTGTTGAGAATGCAAGTCACGATCTTGCCAAGTGTGCACGAGTTATTGCTTGCATAAACCACGATAAAAACGCTATCCTGAGCCACGCGGCTAATCATCCAGATACCCTTCATTTCACTGAAGACATCCGCACCCTGGATCTGACCGCTTTAATAGCTCACATTGCCCTTATGCGAATAATGTACCCCAATGCCCTGCTTGTTCTTTGGGCTTCATTGGAGTGTACCAATTTCAGCAAAGCAAAAGGTGGTTTACCCCGGGATGCTGATAGCAGAACCCTTGCAGAATCTTTGTACAGGTACATCCAAGCGATTGATCCGGATTATATCCAAATCGAGAACGTCGAAGAATTCATGAGCTGGGGACCGCTTGACGAAAAGGGTAAGCCTATCAGTAAATTGGCAGGAACCGACTATATCCAGTGGGTTGAAAGTGTAAAGGACTATTTGTATGACTATGATTATCGCGTGTTAAATGCCGCCAATTATGGAGCCTACACAAGCAGAAAAAGGTTTTTTGGAGTGTTTGCAAAGATCGGTCTACCTATTGTTTTTCCTGAACCAACTCATGCAAAAAACCCAACAAACGGACTGAAGAAATGGAAAGCCGTTAAAGACGTGCTCGAATTGGCTGATGTTGGAAGGTCGATTTTTGGCCGCAAAAAGCCATTAGTTGAAGCAACTGACTGGCGAATACACGCTGGCCTTGTTAAGTTTGTTGCAGGTGGAAAAGATGCTTTCTTGAGTAAATATTATTCAGGACATCCAGAAAGTAAAAATATTAGTATGGATGACCCAGCTCACACAATCACTCCTAAAGATCATCATTCGTTAATAACTACGGACTTCATTTCAGCTTACTACGGTAATGGTGACAACGTTTCATCCATCCATTTGCCTGCTCCAACGCTCAGCACAAAGGACCGTCTCGCAGTTGTAAGACCTGTTTATCTTCTGAACTACCAGTACCGGAGTGGTGCAACCGGATTAAATGAACCTTGCCCAACGCTTTTGACCAAGGATAAATATGCTTTGGTTAAGCCTCAGTTCATTGACCAGCAATTTGGGAATTCTCAACCAGCTACGATCGATAAACCACTTGGCACAATTACAGCAAATCCGAAGTACAATCTTGTAAGCTGTAAATCCTTTATTGCTAATTCTTACTCAGGTGGTGGCCAGCTGTCGGATTTGGAAGATCCTTGCTCCACTCTGATGTCAGTACCAAAGCAAAACCTTGTTACTCCAAAGTGGCAATACCTGGTAAATCCTCAGTACAAGAATGCAGGCAGAGGCTTAAACGATCCTTGCTTCACCCTGATTGCCCGGATGGACAAAGCGCCTCCAAGTATTATCAACGTTGAGACCGAAACAACAGATCTGCCTGACTTCATCAAAATATCGGGTAATGTAGTCACCTATGAAATTTATGAGAGTGATAGCCCTGCAATGGTCGCAATAAAAGAATTCATGGCCTTGTACGGAATTCGGGATATCAAAATGAGAATGCTCAAGATCCCGGAACTTCTTCAAATCATGGGTTTCCCTGTCACCTATAAACTAATTGGTACCAAGGCAGAACAAAAGAAATATATCGGGAATGCAGTTGAGACAACAATGGCAAAAGTAATGTGTGAAGCCCTTGTCTGGAAACTGGTTGAAATGGAAATAGCAGCATGATAAAGAGCATAGTATATAACGAAGATAACCGCTTTGGTCTGGATCTGATTCCTTCAAAGGCTATTGATCTGATCGTGGATGATCCACCTTACTTCTCTGGCCCGCAAAAGAGACAGTTTTACGGAAGTGAAATAGGCTTTAGGGGAGTTAAAAGGGGCAAATATCCAATAATAAAAAATTGGAGCGTTCCACAGGCAGACTATTTCAAAGAGCTCGAGAGGGTCTCAAAAAATCAAATCATATGGGGCTGTAACTACTTTGATTATCCATTTGGCCCCGGTCGGATAATTTGGGATAAAGTAAACGGTAATTCATCTTTCTCAGATTGTGAAATTGCTTTTTGCTCAATTCATGACAGCGTCAGGTTATTCCGCTACATGTGGAATGGGATGATGCAGGGCAAAAGTTTGGAAGAGGGTTGGACTATGCAGGGTAATAAAAAACTGAATGAAAAGAGAATTCACCAGTGCCAAAAACCTGTAATACTTTATGACTGGATCTTCTCCAAATATACTACTAAGGGGATGACCGTTGCAGACTTTCACACGGGAAGTGGAAGCAGCCGAATAGCCGCTTATAAAGCAGGACTTGATTACTATGGCTGGGAGGCCGACCCTGTTTGTTGGCAAGATCAGGAAGACAGATTTAACGCTTTTTTAGAATCCTGTCACGAAGAAAAACAAATACAACATGCCTACTAAAGAAATTATAATTGTTAATGATGGACCTTTCGATATAGCAACAGGAAAGAGCCGAAAGGAAACGCACTGGCGCAACAGGGAAACTACCTGGTCCGCTTTTGTGAGAAAGATATCAGAAACGCACAGGACAGCTGAGACCCTGAGTGAGTACATGGGTTTCAAAAAGACGCTGCAGGATGAACGTAAAGACATTGGCGGCTTCGTTGGAGGTTACGTGAATAATGGCAGGCGTAAAGCTGAGAACATCACTCACAGACAATTGATCACCCTTGACATTGACTTTGCAACCGGACAGGGGCAGACTTGGGATGACTTCACGATGTTGTACGACAATGCCGCGGCTGTGTACTCCACCCATAAGCATATGCCTGAAAGCCCACGTTTGCGCCTTATCCTGCCTCTTGACAGGCCCGTATCAACAGACGAATATATTGCCATTGCCAGACGAATAGCAGGTGATTTGGATATAAACACTTTTGATGATACTACTTACGAACCAAGTAGGCTGATGTATTGGCCTTCCACTTCGAAGGATGGGGAGTATGTTTTCCAATATCAGGACGGACCGTGGCTTGATGCTGACAAGGTTTTAGCCTCTTATAAGAATTGGCAGGATGCAAGCGAATGGCCAGTGTCGGATCGTGCCGGTGAGGTGCTGCAGCGTGAAATTAAAAAGCAGGGAGATCCTTTGGAGAAACCCGGTGTTGTTGGTGCCTTCTGCAGAGAGTACAATATCCACGAGGCCATTGAAACCTTCTTAGGTGAACAGTACGACCCTTGCGACATCGAAGACCGCTATACTTATAAGGAAGGATCCACAGCTGCAGGATTGGTTGTGTATGATGACAAATACGCTTTCTCTCATCATGGTACCGATCCTGCCAGTGGTAAACTGTGCAATGCTTTTGACCTTGTCAGGTTGCACCTGTACGGGCTGAAAGACGAAGATGTCCGGGAAGGAACACCAAGCAATAAGCTACCTTCCTTTATGGCAATGGTTGACTGTGCAACAAAAGACGGTAAGGTCCGGAAGCGTTTAGGAACTGAACGCCTGCAGGAGATTAAAGGTGACTTTGCCACTGAATTCAAAGGTGATGACGATGAAGAAGAACCGGACACCGATTGGTTGGAACTGATGGATACTGATAAAAAAGGTAATTACAAAAATACCATTGACAATATCCGGATTGTACTTGACAACGACCCGAGACTTAAAAAGAAACTTGCTCTTAATAAATTCGAACAGCGCGAAGTTGCTCTGGGGGATCTCCCTTGGCGTAAAGTTGGTGCAAAGGATTACTACCTGGCTGATAAGGATGATGCAGGAATCAGGCATTATCTTGAAAAGGCTTATGAGTTAACCGGAATTCAGAAGGTGCAGGATGCGGTTGCCCTGACTGTTGATAAGAATGCTTTCCATCCGGTAAGGGATTACCTGAATTCCGCTGTGTGGGATGGTGAAGAAAGGATTGAGAGTTTATTGATTGATTACCTTGGAGCTGAAGACAGCGAATATGTAAAAGCCGTTACCAGAAAGATGTTGGTTGCAGCTGTAGCGCGAATCTTCAGACCCGGGTGTAAATTCGATTATGTGCTGGTCCTTGTAGGTGATCAGGGGAAAGGTAAAAGTACCATCATTAAAAAGCTTGGAGGTAATTGGTATAGTGATTCATTCGGTACAGTCCAAGGCAAGGAAGCTTTCGAACAAATACAAGGCGTTTGGCTCTTGGAAATGGCAGAATTAGCCGGTCTTAAGAAAGCTGAAATGGAAACGATCAAACACTTCATCTCAAAAGGTGAAGACCGTTACCGGGTAGCCTATGGTCGGAGAATCGATAACTTCCCAAGGCAATGCGTGTTCTTTGCCACCACAAATAATAAGGACTTCCTGAGAGATCCAACAGGGAACAGAAGGTTTTGGCCAGTGAATATTGATGAATCAAGCCCTGCAAAAAGCGTATTTAAAGACTTGGATCAATACGAAGTTGACCAAATTTGGGCTGAAGCAGTGAAGTTATTTAAGGCGGGAGAAACTCTTTACCTGACTCCTGAATTGGAACAAATGGCATACGCTAAACAGGCTGAGCACTCTGAAACGGATGACAGGACCGGTATTATCACGGGCTATCTGGATACCCTTTTACCTACGAATTGGGATGGGTTGGATTACTTCCAACGTAGAAGTTTTATGGATGGTGATGAGCTCTCAGAGAAAGGAACCGTACAGCGTCAAAGGATATGTGTAGCGGAGCTGTGGGTTGAATTATTTGGCAAACAGAAGGCAGACATGAACAAATATAACACCAAGGATCTGCACACTATTATGCGAAGTATTGAAGGGTGGGAAGAGTATAAATTCCCGGTAATAGTGAAAGGATATGGCCGTCAGCGTGTATACAAAAGGGTAGAAATCGGCCAAAATGGTATACACGAGAAAAAAGGCAGTAGTCTACACGGTATACACGAGGTATACACGAGATTAAATTAGTGTATACCATTGGAACCCCTGAAAACAAAGGACTAAGGGGCAAAAGTATACACGGTATACACCAATTACTCTATCTTTTATATTTATTAATTATAGAGGAAAATAAGCATACATAATACACGAATCCGCCTAAACGCATATACACGTAGGAAAAACAACATTTTGATGTGTTCGTGTATACAAGGGCAAAAATAAGATTAAAGACATGAACGAGAAATTACTTGAGAAGAAGTTAAGAGAGGGAGTTAAAAAGTTGGGTGGAATAGCGCTGAAATTTGGGACATCGTATCACACAGGACTGCCGGATAGGATTGTTTTAATGCCAGGAGGCCAAGCAGGTTTTGTGGAGCTAAAGTCAACAGGAAAAAAACCAACAGCCCTGCAAATAAAATCCCTTGAGATGTTGGCAGTATTAGGGTTCAAAACAGCGGTGATTGATTCACAGGAAACCTTAGACCAATTCTTAAATGAACTTTTATAAATCATCAAATGAAAATAACATGTGATAAATGCGGGATAGAGTTCGACAAAAGACCCGACAAATTAACAGACCTTAATTTTTGCAGTCGAAATTGTGCAAAAGGGCCAAGAAAACAAATATCAAAACCATGTGAGAATTGTGGTAAAGGGGTTACCCGATGTCAAAGTCAGATGCTTGAGCATGTGTTTTGCAGTCGAAAATGTTCGAAGGGTTATTTAAGCTCCAAAATGACGGATTTAAACGAAAATCTTAATCCGGATAGAATGACTATCGAAACCAGGGCAAAGTTAAGAGAAGTAAATTTAGGAAAAGGAGAAGGTAAAACCTACTCGAAAACCTTTAGCAGGCATTCGCACAGAATTGTTGCCGAAAAAATGCTTGGTAGACCTTTGGAAAAGGGGGAGGTAGTACATCACATAAATCAGGATAAAAGAGACAATAGCCCGCTTAACTTAATGATTTTTTCTTCACAAGGTAAACATGCCGAATGGCATAAAAACGAACAATACGATGCCAGTAAAAATTTTGAATGAAAGTAACCTCCACGAATACCAAAGGTTTTCAGTAGAGCACATCATAAACAACCCTGAATCAGCGTTATTGTTAGAAATGGGTTTAGGGAAAACGATTTCAACTCTTACCGCGATTAACAAGTTGATGTTTGATTATTGCGAAATTAGCAAGGTTCTGATCATTGCGCCTAAGCGTGTAGCGGAGTCGACCTGGACGGATGAAATTGCAAAGTGGGATCATCTTAAATCCCTGCGGACATCTATTGTCCTTGGTACCGAGCGTGAGCGCAAAGAGGCTTTAAAAGTCAAAGCCGATATTTACATTATCAACAGGGAAAACGTTGCTTGGTTGGTGGGATACTATCAAAGTGCTTTTCCTTTCGATTTTTTAGTTATCGATGAATTATCCAGTTTCAAGAGTGCAAAATCCATAAGATTCAAATCTCTGAGAATGGTACGGCCTATGATTAAGCGTGTAGTTGGATTGACCGGCACGATTGCGCCCAATGGTTTGATTGATTTGTGGAGCCAAATGTACATCTTGGACCAGGGGGCACGTTTAGGCAAAACAATTACTAACTATCGTGAAAGGTATTTCACCCCCGGTAAACGAAACGGCCAGGTAGTTTTTAATTATGATTTGAAAAATGAGATGGACAAGGTTATTTATGATAAGATTGGAGATATCTGTATTTCGATGAAAACAAAAGATTACCTGGATCTTCCGGAAAGAATAAATATCACGCATGAAGTAAAACTTCCAAAAGCTATTCAGGAGAAGTACGATACTTTCGAAAAGGAACAGGTCCTTGCAATCATCGATTCTGATGCTGATGTTTCAGCGGTGAATGCTGCAGCACTTTCAACGAAGTTAAGGCAGTTTGCCAATGGAGCTATTTATGATGCTGAGAAAAACTACCATGTTGTACATGATGAAAAACTTGAGGCCCTTGAAGAAATTGTTGAAGCTGCCAATGGTCAGCCAGTGTTGGTGTTCTATTCCTTCAAGCACGATCTTGCACGTATCCAAAAGAGATTTAAAGGTTATAAGCCCCGGATGCTTGAGAACTCCGCGGATATTGCTGATTGGAATGCAGGAAAGATCCAGTTACTTCTTGCCCATCCTGCCAGTGCCGGTCATGGGCTGAACTTACAAGCAGGAGGTAATATCATCGTTTGGTTTGGAGTCAATTGGAGTCTTGAGTTGTACCAACAGGCCAATGCCCGTTTGGATCGTCAGGGGCAGATTAAACCGGTCATCGTTTACCACCTGCTTACAGTGTCCACCATCGATCAGAAAGTGTTTTTATCACTTGAGGGAAAGGCTGAAGGACAAGACTCTTTGATGGATGCGGTCAAGGCCATAATAAATAAATACAAAAAAGCTGCTTAATTATTTTTTTTATTCAAATAATGTTCTTATTAAGCGCACTAATATTATTTTTGTGAGAATAAAACAATCAAATGCCGAAAGTACAGCAAAATAGACCAGGTGACGCAGACAGAAAACTAACCGCGAAAGAGGAAAGGTTCTGTCAAGAGTACTGTCTTGATTTTAATGCAACTAAAGCGGCTACAAGAGCAGGATACAGTGCAAAAACAGCCTTTCAGATTGGTGCTGAAAACCTTAAGAAACCAAAGATCGCAAAAAGAATCAAGGAAAAGCAAGATAACCTGGCAGAATTATCCGGGATTTCGGCACTTAGAATTGTCAAGGAACATGAAAAAATTGCTTTTCTGAACACCGGGAAAATGCGCGATGGGTGGTTTTCTCCAACTGAGTTCGAAATGTTGACCGATGATGAAAAAGCATGTATTCAGGAGGTGACCACAAAACCAAGTATGTTCGGAGAGTCGTTAAAAGTCAAATTATACGACAAACAGAAAAGTCTTGACTCTCTTGCAAACATTTTAGGCTTCAATGCCGCAATCAAAAAGGAGTTAACCGGCAAAGATGGAAGAGACCTGATCCCATCAATCACAATCGAAATTATCAATAGTGCTGACAAAGTGAAAAAAGAATGATCCAGGTAGCGGAGAAAGTTTGGAACGGATTGACCCAAGGGATTGACGAAGATAAAACGATAATCAGCCTTCAGGGTTCGTCACGTTCAGCAAAGACATACAACGTTCTAATCTTCCTGATTGCTTATCTGCTTCAACACGCTAATACCCGGCTGTCGATAGTGCGTAAAACGCTCCCTGCTATCAAAGGCTCCGTTCTTATCGATTTCAAAGAGATCCTTTACAAGCTTGGAGTATGGCAGGATAAGGATTTCAATAAAACCGAACTAATCTATAAATTTCCAAACGGATCTTGGGTTGAATTCTTTTCAACTGACAACGAGCAAAAGATCAGAGGGCGTAAGAGGCACATCCTGTTTGTCAATGAGGCCAATGAAATAACGCTTCTCGAATGGCAGCAATTGAAAATGAGAACTACCCAGTTTTCAATTATCGATTATAACCCCTCATTCTCAGAAGATCACTGGATCGAAACGGAGAACCAGGATAAAGATACTTATCATTTCATTTCGACTTACAAGGACAATCCCTTCTTAGAACAGAAGATCATCGATGATATTGAAAAGCTCCGGGATAAAAACAAATCGCTTTGGACGGTTTATGGCCTTGGCCAGCGTGCGGTCATTGAGGGGCGTATTTTCGACAGCTACGAAATTGTAGAGAGTATTCCATTTCACGTGCATTGGAAGCGTATTGGTCAGGATTTAGGATACAGTTCAGATCCCACCGCCATAGTTGCGGTTTACATTTTTGAGGATATCCTTTATCTGGATGAGCTTTGTTACCGGACTCGAATGTTGACAAACGATATCATCAAAGTTCTGAAAGATGAATGTTCGAATGAAAAAATCATTTCCGAAAGTGCAGATCCCAGGTTGATAGACGAAATCTACAACGCTGGCGTAAACATCCATGCCGTTGAGAAAGGGGCAGGATCAATAAAGGCAGGGCTTACCAAGATGAAAGAATATAAGATCAAGATTACAAAACGATCAACCAACCTCAAGAAAGAGCTTGATAATTATGTCTATGCACAGGACAAAGAGGGTAAATACCTGAATGAACCAATAGACACTTATAACCACGCAATTGACGCAACACGTTATGTGATCTTATCCGAAGTACTTGGGAGAAACAAGAAATACCTTGATATAAACCAAATAGCAGCAATGTTTTAAAAACTAATGATATGTTAACAGCAGAACAATTAATAGCACTTCCCACCGTACTTGAGATCAAATCAGAATTAATGCGGAATAAACCACCGCTTAAAGTTGACGCCGAAACTTGTATCAATCAATTCGATCCGGTTAAGCATGATGTATTTGACGAATCAATCCGGCCAAAGAAGATGATTCAAAAAGCAAGCGGGGCAAAAGATGCAAACGGAAAAGATCTTTATGAGACAAGACAGGAAGAAGTTGCAAGAATAGCGTTACCCTATCAGGAAATCATTGTAGAAAGATCAATTGGTTTTTTGCTTGGTAATCCCATTGTCCTTGAAGCCGAAGGTGGAGACGGCAGTGATCAGCAGCAGGCGCTTGTTGACATGGTAGAAAAGATCTGGACAAAAAACAAACTGGATTACCGCAATAAGGACATTGCAAGAAAACTGTTTTCTGAGTGTGAAGTTGCAGAGCTCTGGTACCTGGTTGATGCCAATGATGATTATTGGGGGGAACTTTCGAAAGGCGTATTTAAACCAAAAGTTAAGCTACTTGCCCAATCACTTGGAGATATTCTTTATCCTTATTTCGATTTGTCGGGGGATCTTATTGCTTTTGGCCGGGAATACCGATTACTCAACGGAACACAGGTAGAACAAAGATTCGACCTTTACACGGCTGATCTTACTATCAAGTATCTTGTTATGAGCAATACGATTGAATCAATCCTACCTAATCCATTTGGTAAAATTCCAATTGTCTATTACAGGCAGGAGTATCCAGAGTGGTATCGTGTGCAGTCAATGATCGAACGATTTGAGACAAGCGTATCAAACAGGGCAGACAGTAACGACTATTCCGGAGCCCCAATTACTGTCGTAAAAGGACAACTGGAAGGCTTTGCCAGTAAAGGCGAACAGGGAAAAGTATTGGTGGTTTCCGGTGATGGTGACGTTAAGTATCTCGAAAGTAATAACGCCCCTGAAGCAACGAAGCTCGAATGGGAAATGCTGAAGGAAAACATCTACTCGATGTCACAGACTCCGGATATCTCATTTGCCCAAATGAAAGGACTTGGAAGGGCAAGCGGAATAGCACTTAAGCTGCTGTTTCTTGATGCCCATATGAAGGCAAGAACCAAAGAGGGACTTTTTGGAGAAGGAATACAACGCAGAACTAATCTGCTAATTGAGATAATTTCAAAAGTGATTGATTTGAAATTTGGGGCAATCGCTAAAATAATAACCTTGGTCCCGGTGTTTACTCCCTTCCTTCCGCTTGATGAGAAAGCAGAGATTGACGCGATATCGGTTGCTGTCTCAGCTGGGGTAATGTCGAAGGAAACAGGGGTTAGAAATAATCCACTTGTCTCTGATTCTGATGTGGAATTACAGCGACTCAAAGATGAATCGGTAGGATCAATTTCAAATAGTGTAATGTAATCAGCCATGAGCAAACCTAAAAGCCTTGAGGAACTATTAACCTCAAAGAAGTTCAGAGAGTTATTAACAGGAAAGACTCAGGCAGAATTCGGCAGAAGACAAATGATTCTTGATGTCGCTGAGAAAAGCGAATTTAAAAGTGATGCTTTTTCCTGTCTGTTGGCATTGGATAAGATGAACGTTGATGACCTGGTAACAGAATTCCTTTTGATAGATAACCGCCAATCCGATCTTGCAAGCAGGTTGAGAAATTATATCTATCCTATGGTTATTGACTTATTGCAACAAACTGAACAATACTACCATAAAGGCAAAGAGATAGTTTACGAGTGACCTACGACCAAAAACATATTGACAATTTAGTAGCTTATTCCAAAAAGCTTGAAGCCGCTTTTATCCAAGCTGGGCAAAGAGCGGCGACAATGGTTGAGAATCCCTCTGCCAAGTTCTCCAAGTCATTTGCATTTGGAGACAATCAGGTTTTAGCCAAGCAAATAAAGGCAATTATAAACGATCTTCAGAGTAACGTTGTTCAGATCATTGCCGGGGGAAACATTACAGAATGGGCTTTATCCAATAACAAGAATGATGCTCTGGTCAATAGTTTTGTAAAGAATTTTTCAAACATCAAGAAAAATCCTGATTGGACAAATCGCAATGAGTCGGCTTTAAAAGCATTCAACGAACGCGAAGTCAATGGAATTAATCTGTCTGATCGTGTGTGGGCAATATCATCTCAATTGCAGTCTGAGCTTGAAGTACAGGTAGGATACGGGCTGTTAAACGGCGACAGTGCTGCCATTGTATCACAAAGGATCAGACAGTACTTAAAAGACCCTGAAAGCCTGTTTAGACGTGTTCGAAATGATGTAGGAGAATTGGAGTGGTCAAAAGCTGCAAAACTGTACCATCCCGGACAAGGGGTTTATCGTTCCGCGTTCAAGAATGCCCGACGGTTGGCCGTAACTGAGACGAATATGGCCTATCGAATGGCAGATCATACGAGGTGGAACCAATTAGGCTTTGTTAAAGGATTTGAGGTTAAATTATCTCATGAACATCCAATGCTTGACATTTGTGATACGTTACAGGGAGAATATCCAAAAGGGTTTATATTCACTGGCTGGCACCCTTTGTGTTTATGTCATGCTATTGCTGTCACAATGGGAATGGACGAATTCGGAAAATATCAGAATTCAATATTGGACGGTACCAATGATGAATTTCTGAAATCCGTTAAGAATGTTGACCAGGTACCCGAAGGTTTTAGCAGCTGGATAGGGGCAAACGCTGAACGATCTAAGGCGTGGAAGGATCAGCCCTATTTTATAAAGGATAATTTCAAGAATGGCAATATTGAAAAAGGTTTTAAATTCGCCAAAAATATTACAATGAGATTCGACTACAAAGCCTCAGGAGTACTATATTCAGACGTAACTGGATTTATATCGATTATTAATTCAATCATAGAGGCAGGACAAAAAGGTATAAGAAGTCGGTTGATCAACGAATTAAAAGAGGACAAAGATTTAATTTCAGATTATATAAATAAGGATTTTGGAACCCAAATATTTAAACATAAACCAACCAAAATACTTATGCATGAATTTGTTACAGCCAAAAAATTAACAGATGTTAATTACGATGTGATATTCGCACCAAAAGGTATGTTTAAAACAAAAGATAAAAAATTCGATGTCTTTGTAATTTACAAGGATAAATATCTTATTAGAGCTGACTTAAAGGCTAATTTTGAACCAACTAAAAATTCAATATTCAAATCAATTGAATCAGGAAGCAAGCAAGCGGAGCATATTGTACTTGATATTAATTCTGAAATAAGTATAAATGATTTAATCGACGGACTGAGAAGTGGACTTATCGCAGGGAAGAATGTAAAATCTGTAATGCTATTTTATAAAAAGCAGTTTCTTAATCTGGATAGAAATGCAGTTTTCTCGAAAGTTATTTACAAGTTGCTTAAATAAAAAAAGGGCTTTCGCCCTTTTTGCACGACAGGAAGCCTGTAGTGCCCAAGGAGTTTCCTCCAGGATCTTTGCGTTCAGAAGATTCTCTCGATTCTTACATCACACGCCACAAATATAATGAAGAATAATGCAAAAAGCAAATATATTTTTACTGCTTTTTAACTAATAGGGTATCCATTCCAGGAGCTTCGAGACTCACTATAAAAATCCAATCATATTTTCCTCCCTCTTAAAGTATGTTTACGTTTTACTTCTCCTATTCGGATGATACACTTCTTACCTATATATGGCCCAGCGGACAGGTCAAAGGTGCTCCTAAGGTAATCTAAGGTTATACCGATATCATCCACGCTGAACGCTTCATATATCGCAGCCTGCGAACCAAAATAATGATGTTTCTTTTTATTCGGGTTCTCCAAAAGCTCCACATGATAGAGCTTGTGGATCTGCTTCTTATTTGGTGTATCTGTCATGTTTCAATTTTTGCGCCTAATATAACGTATATATTTAATAAATGCAACATTTAACCCTGTATTCGCCAAAAATATTTTATTTGGTTATTTGCTGTCGATAATCTGAACAGCAGTATATGGGCTAATATGCCGATAGATTTCGAGATGAAGTAAAGAATAAATCCAATGAGCAGGATGGGCAAATAAAAAAAAGTAGCAAATAAACGTAATAGAGCAATCAATTTCAAGTTCTTTGGTTTCATAGTTTCAATCTTTTTTTACACACAAACATTATAAATTTATATTTCCAAGTGTTATAGTCACGGCCAATTGAGCCAACATATTTCATGTTTTCATGCAGTAAGCTAAGTTTGTCAAGGGGCATCCATAAGAGAGCAGGAAGGAACAAGACCGTTAAAATTCTGTTACCTATTTTGGATTCAAGGATTTTAATTAACATTTCTTGAATCCCGATATAGATAATAACTATCCATAGCATAACTCCTGACCCCATCAAAAAGTATTTAAGTTCTTCTATTATTTTATAAATTTAAGATTATCACTATGGCAGTAAATCGTTTTACCGGAATCCAGGTAAATGATCAATTTGCCGTTAATTAAAGCGGTTTTGCTTTTAGCGTGACCCGATCCTTGCGGAGTGGTAACTGGGTATTGAGACTTTAAAGGCACAGGGTTAATATCCATTTAAGCAAAAGCCACAACACAAATAAGGCACCACCGAATACATAGGCCGTAGCAAGGATCTTTGCGCTGCTCTGTACCTGATCATGGCGTTTACCCTGCCAATCGAAATCTTCTTGTTTTATAATATCATTTTTAAAATTAATAAGGCAAAGGCTACACCTAACAGGACTACTGCAAGCAGTACGTAATTTGGTTTAAGGTCTTCAATTTCTTCTTTCATAGGGTTTTATTTTTCATTATTTCTCTGTAAATTTCTCCCAGTGCTATTTCCGTTTGTCGCTTCAGGGCGTAAGCGGCGGGATTGTAAAGAGGCAGGATGAATTGAGCTTCGAGGGCTTTCATCTTTGCTTCGAGTATGGCCTGTGGGGATATATCAAAAGTGCAACTCATCGTAAATAGTTATCGCAATAGGCAAATAAGGCGAAGTAAAGAATCACGATAGCGCAGGTCATCAAAGTGTATCCTATCACTTGGATTATTACTTTCAGAGAGGGTAAAATTGCTTTCATATCATCAATTGTTAATTCGTTCGTAGTAATCGTGCTTGCTAAATTCTTTGCCTCTTGGTATACCGGCTATGATGAAGTTGTCAAAGTCTGATTTGTGGAAGCATGAAGTACAAAGACCTTTATTTTTGGTTTTAAATACTGATCTTGAATGGCACTTCGGGCATTCAAGCGTTACCTGGTTATCCATAATTTTGAGTTATTAGTAAATTTCTAATCCTTGTTTACTGGTCCGCTCAGTTCCCTTTGTCTTGGTATCTGTCTTGCGTGGTAGTGCCCAACCTTTGATTTTAGCTACTTTGCGGTTAAACTCCATCCAGACCGATTCAGAAGAGAACTTAACATGAAGTGTTCCTTTCTTGTATCCGCGGATCTCGAAGAATTCATTCCACTGATACCATTTGCCAAATTCCAGATACCTGTATTTGTCGCTATATCCGTTTGTATCCGTAACCCTGTTACCTTTAGCATCTCGTAAAAATGTAAATGAAATAAATTCGTTAAGGCTTGGGAGAGTGCGAACTTTAACCTTCTCATTTAAGGTCTCCATTTCGTCGTAGTCCTTACCAGTCATGTGACAGAGTGCCTTAACAATATCATCCATATCACCCTGTCTGTCGTATCCGTAATGATTTACGCTCATCTGGCCACTATATCCAGTTGTCATGATGTTTGGAAGTATGAATTTTTGATTGACCTTATATGATGAGTTGGTCTTCCATCCGGTACCGGCTTCTGAGTTCTCATGAGAGAAGGAACAGATCTTATCGAAAGCATCGACCAGTACTTTGTCCATCCTCCCGGCATGGGTACCAACTATCATTTGACCCATCTTGTAGATATTCTTAAGCGTGAACGGAACCTTAACCTGTTGCTCTACGAACTTGTTAATGTTCTCCATTACGGACTTAGTGATATACTTGCTCATATTCATTTCAGCAAAAACCGCTTTCCACGCTGACTTCTGAAGTTCATTTTTGAATTCATCCCGGGTAACGGTGTAATCCCGGCCATCCCGACGTTGATTAACTCCGAATGTGATGTTGCCAGATTCATTGATAGGCTTAATCAGGACGTTCATACGTTGAGAGGCTCCTACTACTTCATCGAACATTTTAACGGCTCCCACATACCTATTGACGCAATCGCGAAGTACATCATAGGCCATTATTCCATTACCTTCTTTCTCTGGATCGTCTTCAAGATCAAAATATCCATCAAATTCATTGTCGCCGGTTCTGGGTTTGAATAAATGAATCATTGAGATACTTACATCTGTTTCGCGTTCCGACTGCGAAAAGACATTCCCAAGCCTTACGCTATTGCCGTTTTTCTCAATGAGACTGAATAGGTTTGTCCGTTCATAGGAATATCGATTATCAAGGGTATTGGAGTTACACAGTGCGATTATTTCACATCCACCTGGCGCGATATCCCAGGCATGGCGAATGTGTTTGTCTCCATAAAAGAAAGGAGGATTCATGATGATGAAGTCGATATGGCTTACCTCTTCGCCGGTCACTTGTAAGAAATCATGCTTTAAAAACCTGTCGGCTTTCTTTTGTGCGATAAGGGCTAAATCCGGGTGCTTTTCACAGGCTATAACCTTTGCCCCTTCTCCCCTGAGATAGTCAATTATATTCCCTGATCCGGCTGATGGTTCAAGCACAGTCTTACCGATAAGGTCAAGTCCTGAACACATGGTGTTGATCACTTCAATAGGGGTTGGAAAAAAATCGTTTGTAAACATTATTTAAAGGCTTTAACAGGTACGTAAACGGCAAAGCTCCAATCGGAATACTCCCACACATCAATTTTGCCAATGAACTTGTCACCGTAATCCGGATCTCTTTTAATCTGGAAGTTGGCAGTAGCTTTGATCTTGGTTATTTCAACAGCTATTTGCTGGGAGAGCCTATCCCTATCAATCACCTTTATTGTTTTGACAAACCGGTTAAGCTCATCTTCATCATTGCATCTGGCATGAGCAGGCAGTTTCATTGAACGATTCTTTTTATATCCTTCGATGCCTCTTGGGACAAAACGATTGACCAGCATTATCCTAATTGTTATTTCCATGGCTATTTGATTGGTTTTGATTGAATGTAATCGTTTGCAAGTGCCCAATTATCGAATACTGCACAGTCGGGCATTACTGCACACTTTCCGTCTCTTAAAGGTTTAATCCACATGACACATAAGTTTAAATCTTAAATCTCTTCTTTGAAAATTAAGGACACGTTTATCTTTTTTATCCTGAATAATCCTTCCGTCAATTATTGTCATAAAGGCATCTGACAATGTTTGGTTTTTCCGGGCGTTCCCTCTCCAAGTAGTTTTCATATATCCGTAACTAACGAGATGGGAGCGTTTCATTGCAAACATGTTATCGATCATGTGCATATCATCGTTTGCCGTTTTTAAATCAGAACCATTTTCCATTGAAGCTTTTATATAGATTAGAGCCTCCTCAGTTCTTATCTCGCTTGTTTCAAAGGTCAAACTACCTAAAGTGTGATTCATACTCCAAAATAGTTTGTTGTTAATTTTTCAATTTCAACGTCGATATATGCAACAGCTACATTAAAAGCATCGGTTCTCTCGCCAAGTCCTTTTTCGGTCACTAAGTCACGCCGTTGTTTTTTTAAATCCAGTACTTTTAATTGAGTTGCAGTTTTCATTTTGTCTATTTTTAATGTGCGCTCAATAGGAACACAACGGGTCAAAAATAGGGCATATATTTAATATATGCAACATTCTAAAAGAAATATTTAAAAATAAATTTGGATTTTTGGTAAATTCCTAAATGATTGAATCTTAACTACAAAATAAATTTATGTGCTTATTGGGAACACATGTAATTTTTATTTATATTTGGCGCAAAATCAAAATAAACAGCTTAAAAAAAGTAAATGAAAACAAAATTAATCGCAGCACTGAGGGCCAAATACTCCGGAACTCCGACTGCATTACTCGACAGGGTCGCTGATACAATGGCCGGAACTGTCACAGACGAAACGCTTGAAACCGTTGCCTCCAGTGACGGGGTCAAAAACCTACTCGCTTTTTTTCAATCAGAAACAGACCGCAGGGCAACAGAAGCAGTCACCACCGCTGTATCAAGTTATGAAAAGAAACATAACCTGAAAGACGGTAAAGTCGTTACCGCTCCCCCTGCTCCGGTCGAAGATCCGACAACCCCACAATGGGCAAAAGACTTGATGAAACAAAATCAGGAACTGACCGCAAAGTTTCAGACACTCGAAAGAGGATCTGCAACAACAGGACTGATGGACAAGGTTAAGGCCAAGCTCGCTGACAAGAAGATACCAGATATCTTTTTTAAAGGAAGGGAAATTGAGAAAGAGGAAGACGTTGACGCTTTGGTAACCGCTATTGAGGGTGACTTTCAGACAGTCAAACAGACAATGGTTAATCAGGGTGTAGTTATTGACGTGCCAGCAACTTCAGGAATACCAGCAGCCGCAAAGGTTGACGCTGATATTGAAGCGTGGGCAGCTAAAAAGTAAAACCAATAAAAATAAGAAATGGGATTAACACTTACACGCGAAAAATCAACAGGAGGCATCCCGATTTTTCAGCAAGTACCAGAAAACGCGCAAGGTGGATACGTCCTTGACGCAACCGGATTAACAGCCGGTGTATTAGTTCCGGCAGGAACAGTAATGGGAGCAAGCGACAGCACACGACTTGCAAAACCTTTGAAAGTGGCGCAAGTGTATGAGAATGCTATCAGTTCGGCAACTGCCATCAAGGTTTTGAAAGGCCAGCTTTTCATCGTTGGTGATTATGTCGCCAAAACAGTAGGCGGAGCGGCTTATGCAATCACAGCGATTGATCAGACCAACGCTGCTTATGACTTACTAACAGTTGGAACAACTCTTGGAGTTGCTTTGACAGTTGGTGACTCTCTCTTCCAAAGCTCTGCCACAGGTGCAACAGCAGCCGTTTACGCAGTTGTAGCCAAAGGGCTATTGTATCAAGGTGTTTATGTTGGAGTGAACGAATCGCTTTCCATCGCTATCAGGGCAACTGTTTACGCTCGCAGAATTCCAATCGTTACGACTGAAATTAAGGCCTTGCTTCCAAACATCATTTTTTCACAATCCTTTTAATAGGACAAATTTAATAGGAGAAAATAAGCTATGGCTGATAAAATTAATTCGATGTTTGGCGCGTACGCCGTCAAAATGCAAGTGGTGATTGATAAGTCACTGGACAAATTTGCCCCTATTTGGTTTCCTAAGTATTTTGACTGGGGAATTCCAACTACCACCCTGACTTATGTCAGCGCAATTGGCAGGAGCCGTATTGAAGCAGCTGCTTCAGTTGTGGACCGTAACGCCCCTGCTCCTACCCGTTCACGTCTCAACATTGAGAAACTGAGCGGTACAGTACCCGCAATCAAAGAATCGTTCAGGATGAATGAGGAAGATTACAGGAATTACCTCACTGTTCAGAATATGGCCTTGACCGAAGAAGCAAAGCGGACCATCCTTTTGGATATGATGTTCAACGACCTTAAAAAAGCCGGTGACGCTCCATTAAAGAGGCTGGACATCATGACGCTTCAGGCACTTTCAACTGGTAAGATATCAGTTAATGCTGCAACCAACCCTGACGGGCTTGTATTGACAGACATTGACCTATTGATGCCAACAGCGAATAGGAAGACGGTATTCGAAAAATGGAGTATTCCTGCAACGGCAACGCCAATTACGGACATTAAAACAATCGTCATTGCAGCAAACGCACAGGGGATGCAGTTTGAAAAGATGTTGATGACTCTTAACACGTTTTGGAAACTTCAGATTTGTGCTGAAACCATCAAGATGTTGGCAGGTTACTACCGCTTAGCTTCGAATCAGGGAGCAATTGGAACGATTGAACAAGTCAACCAGTACCTGACTGCAAATGGTTTCCCAATCATCGAGATTGTGAATGAGAATATCGGTATTGAATCTGATGGTCTCGTTAGTCCGCTTAATCCTTGGAATGACACATCTGTAACTTTTGTCCCGGCTGGTAAACTTGGGGTGATCCACAATGCCTTTGCGATTGAGCAAATGGAGCCAGTACAGAACGTCAATTATGCAACCTACCAGAATGTACTCTTGAAGAAATACCGTCAGGCAAATCCTTGGGGTGAATTCACGGATTGCGAATTGAACGCTTTCCCGTCTGTTGGCCTGATTGACAGGATCTACATTTTGGACGTAGAAACAAAAACGGCCTAATCAATAAATCGGAATGACTAATCTCGAAGCATTAAGAAATGATATCATCTATCCCCTTGATGATGGAAGGCTTGAGAAGTCTTTAATCGACAGAGGAGTTGAGCCTTCAGAGGCTTACTCCCTGTTGAATAAGGTTTCAATAGAAATGGCCAGAGCTGACATGTATGTGAAGATCGTTGCTGCACCTAACATTCAGGAAGGTGGAATCAGTATTTCACTCACTGAAAAAGCAATCATCAAGTCAATGGCAACAGCTATCTATCTCAAGTATGGTGAATCAGATCCTTTTGCAGTTTCGGGGTCAGTAGCCGGTGCAAAGCCTTGGTAAGATGAAAAACGGAACACTTCAATATGCAATTGTAACAGGTGGAGGTCTCGACGCTATCGGAGATCCGATCCCTGTTGTAACTTCTTGGAGTGATCCTGTTGACTGCCTTATCATCACCAATACCAGAAACGACAAAGGAACTTATCAGGATGGGAAGTTTACGCAAATGGCTTATGTAGTCCACATAGATAAACAGCCCTTTGACGCAAAACGGGTAAGGCTGACAAACGACAGAGGTATTGAGCTTGGAGAGTTCCAGGTGCAAGATGTTCAGTTTCTTGATTTGGTACGAAGAGTTAAAATCACAGTCTGATGGGAATAGTAATGACAACGCCACCTTCACAGATTGATCAGTATTTAGATGATCAAATTGAAAGAAGAATGAGAGCCCTTATCAACGCTTTCGAATATGTTGGTGTACAATGTCAGAATGAGGCAAAAACCGGAGGAACCTATAAAGACAGAACCGGACATTTAAGAAGCTCTGTTGGTTACATCGTCATTAAAGACGGGGTCGTTATTTCTGGGGGTGAATTCGACAACAATAAAGGTGGATCAGAGGGTAGTTCTGTAATTCAAAAAGCAATATCAAAAAACTCCAAAGGGATTGTGCTGATTGTTGTAGCAGGAATGAATTACGCCGCCTCAGTTGAAGCCCGAAACCTGAACGTGCTTACCAGTGCTGAATTATTAGCAGATCAGATGGTGCCAATACTCATGAAACAACTTGGATTTACATTATGAGAAAGACAGGCAGCGAAATAGAATCTGATGTTTATGCGATCATCAACGCAAGTCAGCTAAAGACCGCGATAGGTGGACTGACCTATAAAGAGGGCTTGAGACCTATAAACTCAAAGGCAGAAGATGCAGTCGTTTCATTTATGACTGGACTTGATGGGCAAATCCAAACCGGGGTTGTGAATCTGAATATCTATGTTCCCAATATCGACAATGGAAGCGGTTCGCTGGTTAAGAACGTTTCACGTTGCAGAGTGTTGGAAATTCTTGCCAATGCCATTATTCAGGAGTTGGTACCTGGTGAATACCATTTCGCACTTGGCGCAATTATTCAAACTTTTCCAGCTGATGAAATCAATCAGCATTTTGTGAATTGCAAAATCAAATTTGAATTATCAACTTTTTAAAAATTAAATATTATGGGAGTATTATCATGGGGGAAACCCACAGTAGAAGTAGCCTCGTACATTGCAGGAGCAGCTCCACAAAAGAGGTATGTACTATCAAAAGCAGTCGCAATAATTGATACCACTATCGAAATTCTAAAAGGTAGTGGTGTGGCCATTGGCGACGTAATCGGATACGGAAAGAAATCTCTCGCTGCAACCGCCGTCGTTTCTACCGATCCGCTTAAGGATGTTGTCACTGTAACAATGGGAGTCGTTATTCCAATTGGAGCCATTTTATATGAAGCTGCAGGAGTATCCCCAACAGCAGCAGTTGAGAAGGCAACATGGGTGACACTAACCCCAATCAAGCAGGACAGTACAAAGCTGACCACCACCAAAGGTGCAAAAACAGAAGCCAAAGAAGAGGGTGGCGGCTTGGTTGATGTTCGTTTTGACAAGAATGGCTACACCGTTGAGTGTGAACTTTGGGTAAAGAAAGGATGGACAAGGCCAATTGCTGACTCTGATGGTATCATTGGCCAAAACTATATGGTTCGCCTTACACCAGAAGACCCCACAATGGAAGGTTTTGTCATTGACAGAACGTCGGTTCAGCTGGAAGAAATTTGGGCTGCAAAAGACGGGAAAACCTTGAAGTACACTTTCGAAGGTCTTGTTCCTACAACAGGTGATATTCTTAAGGAATATACCGCTTCGTAAGAAGGATCTGATTTAGTTTACGGGAACTTTCATTCGGGCTATTAACTCATATAAACTTGAGATGCCACTGAAAAGGCCGGGTTCGACTCCCGGATCAGAACTAAAACTTTAAATTCAAGATGAAAAAACCAATAGAATCAAAAGTTGCTGATACAATACTTCAAAGAGGGCAAGAAGTTGTCATTGGGGACAAAACATATCAGGTTGCACCCCCGTCAACAGCAACACTTATTCTTGTTTCCGAATTGGTCGCACAAATGCCTAATATCAGGCTTGATGCTGACCAGGTAATGGCTGAAAGCCTGAAAGTAGCAAAAGACTGCAAAGTAATAGGCAATATTATTGCGGTATTGATTCTTGGGGCTAAAGCATTAAAGCAAAAGAAGTCAAAAACGTGGTTTTCGTGGTTTAATCGCAAAAAAGCCAATAAACAATCAGAATTGGCAGAAGAAATACTCAACAACATCACCCCTATTGAATTGAACGGGTTAGTGCAAAAGCTTTTAGGGGCAATGGAGATATCTTTTTTTTTCGGCATTTCAACTTTCCTAATCGGAATAAATCTGACAAAGGAGACGAAAACAGAAATGACAGCATTTGGGCAGTAGTTGCAGGAGTCGCAAAAGGATATACCCTGACTTTTGATTATGTCCTTTATAAGATGAGTTATGCTAATACGATTATGTACAGTGCTGTATTACCAAGTTACGACGATATAAAAGGAGATAAAAAAGATAGAAGTAAGGTGATTAACGCAGACGATCCACGCAATAGAGAGTCAGTAAGAAAAGAATTATACGGATAGTATGAATAACGATAACGGACCAATCAACTTTCAGATAGGACTAAACAACAGGCAACTTCAGGCGGACGCAGACCGTTCACGGGAGATACTTAGAGGAATTGGTAATGCCGCTGTAACGGAAGGCAACAGGATGGAGAGCGCGATAGGATCTTCGCTTGCTATGATTGGTGCAGCAGCCGGAATAGCCTCTATTGGAGCGTTGGGTAAAAGTATTATTGCTGTCCGTGGAGAATTTCAGCAACTTGGAATTGCTTTTGAAACAATGCTTGGGAGCAAAGATAAGGCTGATAAACTCATGCAGGAAGCCGTTGTATTTGCACAAGCCACTCCTTTCACACTAACAGACGTTGCGTCCAATATCAAGCAACTAATGGCTATGGGAATAGCCACTGACAAAGTGATGGGCACTATGAAAGCCCTTGGAGATGTTGCAGCCGGGGTAAGTGTTCCTATTTCAAGGGTTGCCATTAATTATGGGCAGGTTGCAGTATTAGGAAAGCTTCAGGAACGGGAGTTAAGGGATTTTGCAATGGCCGGTATCCCACTTGCCGCAGAATTAGCAAAGAACCTGGGAAAGGTGCCGGAAGAAATCACTGCTATGATTACAGCCGGGCAGATCAGCTTTCCAATGGTCGAGAATGCATTCAAGACAATGTCAAGTCAGGGAGGAATGTTTTATGATTTAATGCAAAAACAAAACGCCTCTGTAACAGGTCAGATGTCTAACCTATCCGATAAGTGGCAGGTTATGCTGAATGATATTGGTAAATCAAACGAGGGCCTTATTTATGGCGGTATATCCGGCCTGACATCCATGATTGCTAATTACAAAGAGATTGGAGAAGTTGTAACAGGTCTAATATCCATTTATGGCTTGTATCGATTGGCAACTATGGCAGTCGCAGGTATGAAGGCCACTGAAATAGCAGTTATTGAGGCAAAGAAATTAGCCTTGACCGAGGAAGCTATCGCACAAGATGCAGCCACAGCAGCCGCCGTAAAAACTTCATTGGCAGAAAAAGAAGCAACAGATTTAATGCTATCGAATGAAGCAGAAAGAGCCGCCGCCAATGCTGTAACAATGGCAGCAAAAGACGCGAGCATGGTTCTGACAGCAGACTTGATAGCCCTTGAAAGAGCTTATGCTATTACTGTTGAAGAGACAAACGCCGCTGTATTGGCCGGAACAATGACCGCAACGGAGCAACAAATAATATTACAAACTGAATTAAAAGGTGTTGAAGAAGCAAGGATAGCTGCAAAAAAAGCCAATGCAATAGTCGAAAAAGAAATTACAGCTGAATCGGTTATCAATACACGAATTACAACTGAAGCCGTAGTTGCAGGTGAGACGGCTGCTGAAGTTGCAAGACTTCAAGGTGTAGCGGTTCAAAGAGAGCTTGCCCTTGCAACAGTGGAAACAACGGGGGCAGAAATAATGGCAACCAAGGCCAAGGAATTAGGGGCAGCAGCTCAAAAGCTTCTCAATGCCACAATGCTCAATAATCCCTATGTGCTAATGGCAGCGGCTATTGGGGCTATCTGTTATGGGTTGTACAAGTGGTATAATTATCAATCTGATCTTACCAAGGCCATTAACAAGTCAAACGGTGAAATTGATATTGAAAAAGACAAGGCTATTGAACTTTTTGCAGAATTAAACCATGCAGCAAAAGGAACTGATGCCTGGAAAAAAGCAAAGGACGCGATTCTTAGTCAGTATGGAGATTATTTGACCGAACAGCAAAAAGAACTTATTGGCACAAAAAACCAATCAGAAGCACAGGATGCAGTTAATAAAGGGATTGAAGAAAATATAAGGCTAAAGGTTAAAAATGAGGCATTAGGCGACATTATACAGAAGTATGATCCAAGAATTACTGCCGCTGTTACCAATGTCAAAGAAGCCGTAAAGGGTTCATTGGGAGCAGATAGAGCTGCGAATGTTGGTCAGGAAATTGCTCCTCTAATTGCTAATATCAAACTGTCTATTGACCCAGAGGCACGTAAGAAGGCAGAAGATGACTTTGATGTCTACATGCGAAAATTGCAGGAGGAAGTGACGAAGAAAAGCTCTATTTGGAGTACTTCCGTCGGGAAGATTGGAGAAGCACGAGGAGAAGCAGAAAGAGCACTCGAAGGTTGGAAAGATGAAACTTTGGCTGCAACTACTGCCTTCAATGTTGCTGAAAAGGCAGCAGCTACAACAGTAAAGAAAGACACCTTTATCACAGCTGATCAACAAAGGTTACAATTGCGTAAAGATTTAGTTTCAGCAGAGAAGGAGCTGGTATCTCTTCAGACAAAAGAATATAAAGTAGGCGTTGACAAAGCTCCACTAACTGCTATCTCTGATCAGGAGGCTAAAATAAAAGGACTGAAAGAACAATTAGGCATAAGTGATAAAAATGTAGCAAAGGAGAAGAAAAGCGCACAGGAAATTGCGGACGCAAAATTAAAGGTGACCAATGACGAAATAAAGTCAGGTCTGGAATTGCAATCAGCAGCACAGGAAAATCAACAGGCACTACTGAATATTAAAGAGGATGGTTTCTTAAAAAGCCAGGAGCAGCTTAAACTTAATGGCGAAAAGGAAAAAACGGCAGAAGCAAAGATCACACAACAACTTATTGAGGAACAACAGAAGTTAGAACGGGACAAGTGGGACCAATCGGGTAAGATAGGAGTTTTTACGCCTGCCACAAAAACTGCATCTGATCTTACACCAGAAAACAAAAAAAGGCTTACAGACCAGACAGACACCTACGGCATTGTTAGCACAGCGCAAAGTGCAAAGCTGATTAAAGATTTACTTGATCAATACCAAGATTTCACAGCGAAAAAGGAAGCCATTGACAAGAAATATAATGCTGATCTGTTAGCTTTACAGTCATTGCCAGAGGGAGAAGGGAAAAACAAGGCAATCGCTAAACTTGAAGAAGACTGGAAAAATGCTTCTTCAAAACTATCGCTTGAAGATTTCCAAAAAAGCATCGATTGGGCTGCAATATTTGGCGACTTAGACAACGTATCAACGACTGCACTAAATGAGTTTCGAGCCAAAGTGAAACAATACTTGTCGAGTGCCGGCAATAGTATTTCGAAAGAGGATTTAAAAACCGTTACCGAATCCTTTAATAAACTCAACGATGCCATTTCCAATAGAACCCCAATAAAGGAGCTGATCAGTGGGTATAACGATTATAAAGATGCCTGTGTTAAAGTAGCAGAGGCGCAAAGCTATCTTAACGACTTAACCAAATTTGGCGGAGCAACTACCCAAGATCTTGCAGACGCCACCGCAAATCTTACAGATGCAGAGAAGAAAAAGAAGGAGTCGCTGACCCGCATAAGTAAAGACGTGGAAGATGTTGCAAATAAAGGCCAGCAGCTTATAGGTGCAAGTAGAGACGTTGTGAGCGCCCTTGGAGATTTAGGGATTAGCGTTGATAAAAATGTAAGCAAAGCACTTGACGGTGCAGGTCAAATGCTTGATGGAGCCTCCACATTCGCAAAAGGTATGGCCACAGGGGATGTTGTAAGTATGATCTCCGGTGGGGTAAAAGCCCTCGCTGGCGTGATCAGTGTTGGTACTGCACTATTCGGGGATGGAAGCAAAGTGTTATCACAAGGTGTCATTGATTACTACGATGACCTGATGGCCACCATGAAGGATGTTATAGCAGTTCATAAAGCCTTAATCGCTGAATTTTCGGGTAGTGCAGCAGTATCAGAGGCTGAAAAGGCCACCGAATTAATCAACAAGCAAATTGAAGCGACAAGGAAATTAGGGCTTGAATATCTCGACTCCAGAGCGGCTCACTCACATTCAGTGGGTCATAACTTGCAAGTATCATTGGATGAATATAAAAGCCAATTAGCAGCTATTGGAGTCAATTTCTCTGATTCAAATGGAGGAATAGGCCAATTGTTCACGATGACCCCGGCGCAATTGGAGCAGATTAAAGAAGAAGTCCCTGGAGCTTGGGCAAAGATTGACGATCAGACAAGGGCTTATCTTCAGACCATCATTGACAGTAAAGGCGCAATTGATGATACCACAAAAGCATTAGGCAAGGCTCTGACTGACCTGTCTTTTGATGATGCAAAAAGCTCATTGAAAAGCCTATTACTTAGTGCTGACACAACAATGGCCGATATTGCAGATAACTTTGAGCAGTACATGCGCAATGCTATTGTCAATGCCTTAATTGCAGGACAATTAGATCCTTTGATGAAGCAATGGTATGTAGACTTCACAACTGCAATGTCAGACGGGATTCTTACTGACAAAGAAAAGACAGACTTACAGGCAGAATATACAGCTATTGGCCAGACAGGAATAAACCTCAGAGACAATGCCTACAAGGCAATTGGACTTGATCCGGCATCCACCTCTTCAACGGCAACGTCCGGCAAAATATCTGCCTCGATCACCGAAGATACAGCAAATGAATTAGTGGGATTATGGAATAGAACAGCCCTTGATATAAGGGAGACTTTGAATTTAAGTAAAGCGTCGTCAGGGTATCTACTCAATATTGCAGCTAATACGCTACGAACAGCAGACAACACAGACAGATTGTCCGCAATGGAAATAAGCCTTAAAAGTATTGATCAGGCAGTGACCAAAACAGCAAGCCGATTCTAATGTATAAAATAAACAACATAGATTTAGCGACGTTCGGAATCACTCCGATTCAGATTAGTGGTCAGTCATTGGCTACATCCGGCGTGTTTGACTTTCCGAACCGAAAAGGAACTACAGAGCATAACTGGGGAACCGAAACAGAACTCTTTGTTGCAGCAGCAGATTTAGTTTTTGACGGTAGGGACATTGCATTCAGAGGACTCATGAGGGCAACTACCAGAACCCTACTACTCACAAATCTGAATGGATTGATCACGCTATGTCAATCAGGTAGTTTGAGTTTTGAAACACGTGTAGGAATATTTCAGGTTTACATGTCCGGAGAAATGCAGGTATCAGAATTAAGTGATACGATCATAACGATTGAAATTAAATTCAGGCAACCAGTTGTATTATTTCCTGTAGCTCCGGGCATAGTAACGGCAGGAACAGGTTACAAGATTGCAGGGTATAACTTCAAATCTGATTTTGGGATTACTGTCAATTCATTAAGTGAAAGACTTAGTGTACCTGCCAGAATAGAGGTGAACACTACGGCTTTTTATATGAATTCAACATACAGACAACCAAAAGACATAAGTATTAACTGTACGATGTTAGGCTCAAACATTTCAGACCTGACAAATAAAATGGGGCGTTTACACGGACTTTTAGTTTTACCTGGACTAAAGGTTTTAGCATTTCCAGACGGGGCTACTGCTAATGTTTATCTGAAGAGCGGATTTAATGTTTCAGGCATAACGGAATACAATTGCCACTTCACTTTAGTGTTCAGACAGCCATGATAATATACAGAAACGCAGTCTTATTATACGACCTAACGGTAGACACCAATACGGAGCTATCGAAGAAGATCATGGGTGAAGATCTGATCACGGCAAATGTGACCACGTCTTCAATTCTTGATATCAGAGTGGGTGACTATACGATGTGGAAAGGGGTCAGCTACGAAGTAAACAGACCTATCAAATTCAGAAAGGCCTCCGCAGTCGAATATCAGTATGAGGTACAGTTCGAAAGCCCTGCCTACCGTCTTCTTGATAAATTAATACAACTCAATGGAAAGTCGGAATTCTACCTTACCGGTAGTTGCTCTGACTTTGTAGATTTGATAATTGCGAATATCAATGTCGTTGATACAGGATGGACAAAAGGGACTGTCTCGGTTTTAGATTCTGGATGGCATAATATTTACTGTGACGGGCAAAACGGGAAAGAGTTACTTGATACGTTAGCTAAAGAATTTGCAGCTGAATGGAGTATTAATAATAAGCAAATAAATATTTTAGATCGAGTCTCAAACGCCACTGCATTAACGTTTGAATTAGGGAAAAACAAAGGTCTCTATGAACTTTCAAGAGAATCCGTTGATGATCAAAACACTGCAACACGAGCTTTTGTATTTGGATCGACCCGGAATATTCCGACCGATTACCGGGGAGGCGAAAGCCGTTTGATATTTACGAATTCAGACGGGTCACATTATTTAGAGAACAGATCAGAATATAATAAAGTAGTCGAAAAAAAGATTGTTTTTGAAGGGATATATCCACGATTTACAGGAATAGTAGGTGACGTATCCACAGATAAGTTAACCATCACCTGCCCGTTAATAGGTTTTGATGTAAATGCACAATTGATATCAGGAACCACGGCGAAGTTGATATTCTTGAGCGGTGACTTAATGGGTATCACATTTGAGATTGTAACTTTTAATGATGAAGCAAATACTTTCAAGTTAAAAACTATTACTTCAGGAGTAGAGGTATACCCTTCGCAGGATCATGCACCAGCAACAGGCGACAAGTTTACGCTCATAGATATCAGTATGCCACAAGCGGACATATCCGAAGCGGAAAACTTGCTTAAAGCGATGGGTCAAAAGTGGCTGGATTATTACTCTCAACTCAGAGTAAAATACACACTGAAACTAGACGCGAGATACATCCGGGATAACGGCATAGAGTTGGCCATTGGAGATGTTGTGAGGATTGTTGATTCAGTTATAGGGATAGATAAACAAATCCGAATAACAGCCTTAAAAACGAAATTGGACGGGACAGATATAACTGCCGAAATATCTAACTACAAAGACGAAGCATGGGAAAAGGAAATAACATCTACTATTTCTGATACGATCCAAAAGCTTACAGAAGCAAGAAGTGCAGCATTATCAGCAGGAACCGCAGTCGTTAATCTAACAGAGACTTTCAACAATTACTCGCCGTCGTTTAATTCGATTACTGGATTACCGAATGATAATGATGCCCTCAATGCGTATCTGATCAGAATAGGGGCTGCCAATGCTGATACAAAAACAGAACTGCTTACCGGCTCTATAATATGGATGTCAGGACTAAAGTATTCGGGGAAAGACCTCACCTATAAAATTATGGGTGTTCCTTTACAGGCGCAAGACAAAGAAATTACCCTACAACCAGCAGATCCGAATCTTTCAAGAATTGATGTTTTTTACGTGGATGTTTTCGGAAATCTTCAAGTAGCGACAGGAACACCAGCCGTCAACCCAACGAGCCCTATTCTTTCATCTACGCAATTGGCACTCATGACGGTGATTCTTGCACCAGGAGCACTTACGCCGTCAAACATTAACGTTGAAAACATTTATTCAGAAAACGTTGAGTGGGTTACATCAGCAATAAAGGATAGTCATATAACTATTGATTTTGCATCCACCGAAACACCGTCTACAGGAGCAAAGCGAATAAAAGTGGCACTTACGGTACCAAACACAGAGATTCCTACACCAAAACATTTTATTGGAGAGAATTATGAGGGAGGTGTTATTTTTTATCTGGACGAAACAGGTAAAAAGGGATTGATAGTAGCAAAAGAAGACACTGCCGTAAACATATTTTACTCCCCTATTTCTGGAAGTGGGACAATATCAACAGGGGCAACAGGGCAATTAATAGGCACAGGCCGAAGCAATACATACACAATGCTTGCTAATCAGTATGCTTCTGGTTTCGCTGCAAAATTTTGTAACGAGTTAATTATAGATGGATTTGATGATTGGTTTTTGCCTTCTATAAAAGAGCTTTTGACTCTACATTTCAGAAGGCAAGTCGTCACGAATTTATTGAATAAAACATATTGGTCATCCTCAGAAAATGCTTGGAATTCGGCATGGTGTATCAACTTTGAAAACGGAGTGGAATACTCCAGGCTAAAAAACAATAACTATTACGTCAGGGCAATAAGGGAGTTTGATGACACTACCCTACTTCCCGGGCAAGTAGCGACATTCGCTCCAACTGCAACTAAGATGACCTTTGCGACCGGGACACCGGTTGTAGTAAAGGATGGTATCCTGACATTAGAGATTAAGAGTACGATACCGTGGTTGGCAAATAGCATGTTGTTTATTGAATCGTACCTTGGAACATCACAAACAGGAAGTGTTGCAATTTCAGCCTCTTCAAATCTTTTCAGTTATAAACCAGACAGCGACCAATGGCAAATGATCGCTATTCCCATGTATAGCTTCGCGGCTTCACGAGCAACATTAGACAGCTTCAAGATAAGCTTGGTCGGTAGCTGGCCAAACAATATCGACCTCGGATTGGATAACATCCGATTTCAGCATAGTGCCGTGACCGACACAATTCCAGCGGTCGGAGATACCACAACGAGCGAAGAAACAACCTCCGACTATGGTCTGGTTGAAGCTCCGAACGGAACAAGAATACAATTTTCAACAAATAAGGCTTTCAAGCCAGGGAGCGCAAGGGTATTTGTTAACGGGGTTCGGCAATTCAGGGGTGCTGATGCGGACTACATCGAGGAGGACGGAAAGATAAAACTCGCCAGGGCTCCGGATGCTGACGATTTATTGATTTGCGATTACATTATATTATAAACACTTAATTTTTTTCAAATGTCACAAACATTAATCAAAAAGAGGCAGCTGGAAGCCCTCGCAATCGTAGACGCAGACGTCTCCTCGATTTCAGACAGCAAGATTGCCAACATTGGTAATTATATCAAAAAAGACGGGACGGTAGCCTTTGGAGCTGATCAGTCAATGGCAAACTTTAAAATCACTAATCTTGGAGCTCCGGTATCAGCCAACGACGCGGCTCGTCTGATTGATATCCAGAACAGCGCGGTAGGACTTTCGGCAAAAGAGGCGGTAAGAGCAGCGACTATTGCTAACATTACCCTTACTGGTGCACAGACTATCGATGGAGTGGCCGTCGTTGCCGGTGACAGGGTTTTGGTTAAAGCACAAACCAACGGCTTTGACAATGGCATCTATGTAGCTTCAGCGACAGCATGGGCACGATCGGCAGATACAAACATCTCAACAGAGGTGAGAGCCGGTATGTTCTGCTTTGTAACAGAAGGAACCGTCAACGCAGACAGCGGTTGGGTTATGGCCACTGACGGGGCTGTCATTTTAGGAACTACGGTACTTAGCTTTGTTCAGTTCTCAGGAGCTGGCCAGCTTATTGCCGGAGCAGGTATGACAAAATCGGGCAATACACTTGATATTGGTACTGCGTCTGCGTCAAGAATTGTTGTCAACGCTGATAATATCGACCTCGCAGTATCGGGAGTGACCGCTGGATCTTATGGGGCTGCAACAGGTGCTCAGGTTCCTTACTTCACTGTCGATCTATACGGAAGGATCACCGCAGCAGCTCAACGCGCAATCACAATTGGTGATCTTAGTGGTCAGGCAGCAAGTACCCTGCTCTCAGCAATTGCAGCATTGGCAACAAACGGAATTATAGTTAAAACTGCGACAGGTGTAGCAGCTGTAAGATCAATTGCAGGTACTTCCGGTCATGTAATTGTTGGTAACGGGGACGGTATATCGGGCAACCCGACTGTCGATCTGGATGTATCTGGAGCAACCGCAGGTTCCTACAATAAGGTGCTGGTCGATATTTACGGTCGCGTATTGGCAGGCAGCACGCTTGAAACCTATGTCGATGTTGCACATCATATTGTAAGGGAAACGCCAAGCGGCTTGATGAACGGATCAAACGCTGTATTCACGCTCGCAAATACACCGGCTGTCGGGAAAGAACAGGTATTTCAGAACGGACAATTACTTGAGCCAGGTGCCGGGAATGATTATACCATTTCAGGAGCTACAATTACAATGTTGACAGTTCCATTGGGAGGTGAGAAAATCAGGGTAAATTACGTTTACTAAGCGATGTCAGCGACACAATTAACTGGAAGACAAGTTCAGGATGGTTCAATTGGCCGTCCTGACCTTAACGTTTTGACCGCCGGGCAAGCGGTCATAACCAAGATACTTGAGGTCGCAAATTCAGGTATCAAAATAAATGCCAGCTCCGGGGTTGATGCCGGTACAGGAGACGTGAGCCTTAAGGTTGACACAACCTATCTTGACACTCTTTATGCCCGACGGGACGCAATATCGGGGCAGCGCATCTGGGGAAGGTATGCAACAAGTGCCGGTGCACTGCAGGAGATTTCACTTGGAAACGGTTTGATACTTACGTCAGGGCTTGGTGTTCTTTCGCTAAACATGGCTAAAGCAGATGTGGAAGCAGTACTGGTTGGACCGATCACGAGCCACACGCATGATTATATTCCAACAGCAGCGACATCAATATCAGTTATTGGTAACGGTGGAGTTCAAGATCCTTATGGAACTATAGCGGTAAGCCAGCCAGCCAATGCCAATAGTTACTCATACTTTGGACTAACCAGGAATTCCAACATTGGAATGGGAATAGGGATAAATACAAGTAATGAGTTCTTTATTGGAGCCACAACAGCAGGGAATGTGGGTAGCGTTTTAAATGGGACTGCATATTTAAAACTAACAGGCGCAGCTGCCAATTTTTCAGGAACCGCGACAGCGACTACATTTATAGGAGCGTTGACAGGGACAGCAACAAACGCGGCTGCGCTTGCAACATACACATCAGATAAATTTGGAGGGTCGGTCTTGGGTGTTGCGGACTTGAACGCAATCGGAGGACAAAACTTAAATACTTTTTTTCAGTCTGCAGTATCACCAGCCAACGCAGCAAGCGCTTCATGGGCGTCAGGGTTTCAGGTCGCAAGCGGAAGCAACGCCGCCTACCGTCATGTTTTATTTACAGACGGCCAAAATTGGTACGTAAAAAACGAAGCGAACGGAGTATGGCCAGCAAACCCCTACGCAATTTATACTGCCGCCAATTTCAACAAATCGACCGTCGCCATTGCAGCAAGTACAATCACCGCCGCAGGATTGGTGACCGGGCTCGGTTTTGTTGCTCCTTCGGTTAGGCAAGACGCTGAGATTTCATTTGTAAATATAGCAAACTCGGCCTACCAAAGTATAAAAACACTGAACGTTACAGCAACAGGAACAATCGCAGGAAGCAATCTGAGTGGAAGCAACAGCGGTGACAACGCGGCAAATTCGCTCTATTCTGGACTGGTGACGAACGCAGCACACACCGGGGATGCAATAGGAAGCGGAGCACTGACGGTGAAAGGAATAAACGGAACCCTGCTCTCGGGATTGGCTACGGGAATTCTAAAAAACACAACCGGAACTGGGGTACCCAGCATCGCAGTGGCTGCAGACTTCCCCTTACTGAACCAAAGCACAAGTGGAAATGCAGCAACAGCAACAAACGCTTCTCAACTTGGTGGAATAGCTGCTTCAGCATATGCTCTATTAGCAAGCCCAACCTTTACAGGAACGGTCGGAGGATTAACGAAGGCAATGGTAGGGCTTAGCGTTGTTGACAATACAGCCGACGCAAGTAAATCGGTTAATTACGCTACAAGTGCAGGGAGCACAACGGGAAATGCAGCGACAGCAACGAAGCTGGCGACAGCAAGAACTATCAACGGGGTTGCTTTCGATGGGACACAAAACATTACAGTGACAGCAAGTAACCCAGCAGCTTATTTGCATGGACAGTGGGTTGGAAGCACAGACCTAACAGGATCAACGACACTTTATACGATGACGGACATGGGGACTACATTTACAGCCCATGGGAATAAATTTGCAGTTGCATTCTCTGCACCATTTACCGTAACGGCCAATGCACAGGATGTCTGGGTCGAGTTATGGATTGATTCAGGCGCAGTCTTTTCACAGCACATCAATATTTATTCCAATACGCAAATCATGGCTTTCCAATACTTAGTAGGTGCAACCCCAAATCAAACATACGATGTTTTGATAAAATGGAGGACAAGCGGAGGCAATGTTTTTCAACTTGGAGGAAGTATCGGATTCAGAAATTTATCAATTATTGATTTACCATAAACAAATTTTAAAAGCATAATTATGAAAATTGAATTAAACATTGAAGAGCGACTAAGCATCGCACAGTTTTTGCCTAAAGAAGGTAGTCTTTCTGAACAGTTGATCGGAAAGTCGGTACTCGACAAAACATTGATCAGCAAAGATGAGCGCAAGGAGCTGCGGTATGATCCACTATACCAGGGAAGGATCGACCCGGAAACCGACTTTGTAAAAGAGATCGAGTTAACGAACGAAGAGTTTGAATTACTCTACTCGGATTTTTTACAGAAAGACAGAGAACGCAAAATCAACGCTACAAACGTCGATCTGGCGCTAAAAATTAGGGAGGCGAAGAGCCAAAAATAATTAAGTAAAAACACTGGCGCTGCCTCCGAAATGGGACAGCGCTACTAACACCCAATAAAATGGAGTACCTAAGCATAATAATCAGCTTCATCGTTGGAGGCGGACTCACAACGATTTTAAACCTCCGGCTTTCAAAGAAGGCAATGGAGACAGCGAACAAATCGCAAAAGGTGGATTTTGCAGACAAGGCAGTCAAATTTATGGAAGGACAAAACGACAACCTTATGGAGCGAGTCATCAGATTGGAAAGCGAAATATTAAAGCTCGGAACGTTCAGGTGCGAAAGACAGGAATGCCCAACACGAATACCACCACAAACACTTTAAGAAAATGAGTAATTTAAGAACAACGGAACCGGGGATCGCCATAATAAAAAAGTGGGAATCCCTACACGACGGAGACCTGACGAAAATAGGCCTACAACCCAAAATGTGCCCGGCGGGAATATGGACGGTCGGATGGGGACATGCAATTGTTTATGACGGTAAGTTTTTAAAAGGCGAAGCAAACAAGGCGCTCGCTTATTCGCTCTATCCAGCCATGACCATACCGGAAGCGGAAGCGATACTGCGCAAAGACCTGCCCATACCAGAGAACCAAGTGAACGCGCTCAATTTGCCATTCACACAAAACCAGTTTAACGCGCTGGTCTCATTCGTTTATAATTTGGGTTTTGCGGCGCTTTTGGAATCGACGCTCCTGAAAGTAATTCGAAACAGGAACGGAGACATAGCAGCGGCATTTTTAATGTGGAACAAAGCGACGATGAACGGAGTGAAAGTACCACTCCCCGGATTGACAAGCAGACGAACGGAGGAAGCAAAATTGTACCAATCATGAACAACAAGTACGCAATAGGGATGGCCGCTTTTTTAGCGGTCGCCCTTGCCTTTTCCGTTAAGAACGGGATCGACAAAGAAAAGGAAAGAGCAAGGATGGAAAACAACCAGACCACGCTCATGCAGAAAGTGGAGACCTACAGAACGAAAGACAGCCTAAGCGCCGCCAGCGTTCAAAGCCTCACACTGACAAATCGGGAATTAAGCGTGAACAGAAGCGATCTGAGCCGAACGATTGAATCACTCAATTTGAAAATGAAAAGGGTGGAAAGCATAAGCACCGCCGGAACGGAGACGAACTACGCGATCAAGCAAATCGTCAAAGACAGCATTGTGTACAAGGAAGGAAAGACAGACACACTGCGATGCATAAACTACCGGGACAAATGGCTGACGGTTTCAGGATGCGCCAGCCGGGAAGAATTCTCCGGGACGATTCAGAGCCGGGACACCATCACCCAGATCGCACACCGGGTACCAAAAAAATTCTGGTTTATAAAATACGGAACGAAGGCGATAAGACAGGAAGTGGTCAGCAAAAACCCAAACTCAAAAATCACGTTTGCGGAATTCATTAAAATAATAAAATAAGCGCTAACTTTGAAGCGTTGTTGTTGTGAGATTGTCCGTCGCCATGACGGAGAAACCCGGAGCGAATAACTCCGGGTTTAACTAAAAAGCGATGGAAAAAGAGAGCAAAATCCCGGTTTAGTCCGCGAATTCGTCCCTATATTTTATAAACGATTGACAGCCAACCAAGAATAAAGAGATACGGGTTCATTAACCCTGTTAGAAACGAAAGGACACGAAAAAAACAAGGCCGGACAAGAAAAAACAGACCACCGTCCCTTTTTTAGTCCGTAAATTTTTTAATGAATTGAGAACCAATCCAGAATGAAGAGATACGGAATCTCCAACCTTAGTATTGTTCCTGTGCGGTCAGATCCGCATGAAAAGAGCGAAATGTGCACTCAATTACTTTTTGGTGAGCACTATATGATAACTGATGAGAATGCCAAATGGTGCCAGATAAAGCTTGCTTTTGATGGTTACGAAGGGTGGATTGACCGTAAGATGGTCAACGAAATTGATGAAAATGATTTTTTGGAATTGAATGATATTCCACGGATTGTGACGACTGATGTATTTAATATTGTTCAGCCAACTGGTGGTTACAGCAATTTTTTGATCGTTGCGGGTAGTTCATTGCCCCATTTTGATAAGGAGGCTCACACTTTTAAGATAGGTAAAGTCGCATATAACATACAGGGAAACAGTGTTGCTTCCTCAAATCGCGAGGTGCGTGAAGTGATTATCGAAAATGCTCTTAAATATTTCAATGCCCCCTATTTGTGGGGTGGAAGGTCGCCTTTCGGGATCGATTCTTCGGGGTTTTCGCAGATATTGTATAAAATGGCCGGATTGACAATTCCGCGAGATGTCGCTCAGCAAGCCATGTTAGGTGAAAACCTTACCTTCGTGGAGGAAGCTTTACCCGGTGATCTTGCATTTTTCGACAACGAGGAGGGTGCAATCATACATGTTGGTGTTATTTGGGAAAAGAACAAAATTATTCATTCATCCGGGAAAGTTCGCATTGATAATGTAGACCACTTTGGAATATTCAATATTGACACCGGGCGATATACTCATCAAATGAGGTTAATGCGCCGGCTTATCACTGACAGATAAATATCATCGGATAATCTTTTGATTATGTATTAGGAATGATTTTTGGAAATAAAAGTTATTGAATCTGTATCGAAATATAAATTGCTTATTTTTATTAATCTGCAATTGTTTTAAATACTAATAAATAAACTCTGACTATCAAAAACTATGAGACATCTCGAAATAGTTGGTTACATTTTCGCAATTATTATTGTGGTCTATATTATCGTTCGAAACTACAAGAAGCAAAAAGATTAATATTTGAATGATTAACAGATCAATTGATTGCATTAGTTCGAGTTATTTACACTCTGTTCGTTCTTGTTATGCTTTAAATTTTGATTATCTTGGTGGAAATATTAGGGAATATGAATATTCAGGAACTAAAATATTGTTATAAATATCCACGGTTGGCGATCACCGTTGATGCAATTATTGTAGCAGAAAATTTCAGCCAGACCATGATTTTATTAATCCAACGAAAACATGGGCCATTTGAAGGTGTGTGGGCTTTACCCGGCGGATTTGTCGAGATGGAGGAAACTTTAAAGGATGCCTGCAATCGCGAACTTTTCGAAGAGACCGGCATAAGAGTTGATGATTTGAATCAGTTTTTTACATTCGACGCAGTTCATCGCGACCCTCGCCATCGTACAATTACAACAGTATTTTGGGGAAGGATTGTGGAGACTGTTGAGGTGGCCGGAGGAGACGATGCCGCCAAGGCAGACTGGTTTCCTATTATTTCATTGCCTCCAATGGCTTTCGACCATGCCGAAATCATTCATAAATTTGTGAAAGAGAAGCTATAAAAATTGATTGATCAGTTACCTGATATGCAGGAGTGCAAATGGCTGATAGATTGAGGTCCTTCGTTAAAAAGCAGATCCAAAATGCTTAGATTAGGTAAAAATCCCCATTTATCATCGAAAACCTGAGTATAAGGAGTTGGGAAGAAATGAGAATCGGGTTCTTGTTTTTGCCTCTTTGGATGGATGGTGTATCGAAAGTCATCAATAGTTTCCGGAACTTCACCTTTCGGGTAATAATTCAGGGTTTCTTTAATGGTTATATTAAGATTAATTGTCTTCAGTATAGCATTCTGAATGTTAAGGTTAAAGTCGAATAAGTACTTCCATTTTTTTTCGTGAAAGAAGGGGGCAAGATCATCGGCGTAATATTCGAAGAATGGGGAACTATTGTAAGCAGATGAAATCCCACGCCAATGCATGAGTTGCCAGGGTTGATCGTATGAGATTTTAAGATCCCTGATTGGTCCTTTGGCACTGGGTCCATCAGCAACGGGTATTGATAATTGCAATGGTCCGTTGGATGTGAAGATCACCGTTCTGTTTCGGTAAGATTGTATCAGGTAACTTTCGCAATATTCGATAAAAATTTCCTGATAGCTAACCAGTTTTGTGAAATATTGTATGGGTGCCAGATAGGCTGTGCTTAATAAAACCTTTGTGTTTTGATTATCCATTAATCGTCGAAAAATTTGTGTCCTGGTTCTCCTTCAATGGTCATGCCGTCATCCGAAATTAAATTTCCCGCTTCTTTTCTCTGATCGTCGTCGATTGTTCCATCTTCAAGTTTTTTTATTTTATTCAGAAGTCTGTGGATCTTATTTCTGAGCCTTTGCTTATCGATGAATGAAAAAACTGCTGTTATTGATACTCCAATCAGAATTGAGATTACCAGAATCAGCGCAAGCGGAACATCTTCAAATTTCATCCATAAGAACTTAATCTGAACTCTAACCGCATTTTGCAAAGCAAATATGGTCATCGCTACACCAAGTATAATTCCTGTCAGTAATCCTCGTTGCATCACGATTGTTTTTAGTTTTTTGATTTTTCTTCGGACTTTTCTGGTTTTAATTTCACCTTACCGATTTCGGCAGTGTTAATCTCTACCTTTTCATCATCAGGAGCGTTGTATTCAGTTCTGAAAAATATATTATATGCGGCTCCCATCGGCACAATCAGTTTAGCTGATTTTAAAGGAGGCATCACAATTTCGCGGATGTCGCAATATGCCGAATCTTTCCAATGCCAATCGGTGACCATGTTTACGAATAGTGTATCTTTCGATTCACTTACGAGTACCAATTTTCTAAACGATTGTGGTTTAGGATCAGGATAAACATTTATGCCTGTAAATATTGCACCGGCTGATGATGCGACTAACAATCCTACATCGGCGAAATTAATACCAGTGCGGTACTTCCGCATTTCTTTTTGTCTTTTAATACTATCCTCATCGGTAATGTATGCAGAAGTTACGCAAGATGAAAATATTATAAAAGAGAAGAAAAATAAAACTGAGCGAATGGTAATCTTCATGATCGATTGAGATTCAAAACTGTTTGATAAAAATAAAAGCCGACATAAACTATGCCGACTTTTATTTCAAAGGAGATAAGTTTTATTTAACTGCCATAAAAAAGCGATTCCATCTGATCTTTGACAGGAAGCTTTTGTTTTTGTCGAGTGAAAGCCACACAAATGATGCTTTTCCGACAACATGATCTTCCGGTACAAATCCCCAATACCTCGAGTCAGCTGAATTATAACGGTTATCTCCCATCATCCAGAAATAGTCCATTTTAAACGTATAAGTTGAAGCAGGAGTTCCATTGATATAGATGACACCATCTTTTACCTTTAGATCGTTTTCTTCATAAACATCTATAATTCTTTTAAACAATGGAAGGTTATCAAGAGTCAGTTTGATCGTAACTCCTTTTTTGGGAATCCAGATCGGACCGAAATTGTCAAGATTCCAATTGAATTTTGGATCGCTTGGGAAGATTGAAGGGTCGCTGCTGTCGGATGGCCAGGTAACTCTTTCTTTCGATTGAATGAATTTTAAGCCATCCATCTTTTTTGCCTGTTCTGCAGTGAGTGACATGATGTATCTTGAGTCTGAACCCTCAATTTCGGAAGCTGTAATGTCGAGTTTCTCTAATGTAGAAGCATTGATAGCAGTTCCATTTGTATTTATAAGGTATTTATACTGAATGCCAGGGATTTCCTTCTGTGATTTCCCGTTTATATAAACCTGACCTTTAACGATCTTCAATGAATCACCCGCTATAGCGACACAACGTTTGATATAGTTCTCGCGTTTATCGACCGGGCGGTAAATAATATCGCCGAACACCCTTTTATCACCAAGTATTTTATCACGACCATACGAGCGTACCAATTCGTAATAACTTCTTTCCTGCATATTTACTGCAACTGTATCACCTTCGGGGAAATTGAATACGACAACATCATCATTTTTAACCTTTCCGAATCCTGCAATCCGTCGGTAGGGATTGTGAATGATTGTTGAGAATGATTGGATTGTAGTCGACATTGGCATTGTGTGGTGGACAAACGGAAATGAGATGGGTGTATTAGGCATCTTAGGTCCATAAGCCGTTTTACTGACGAAAAGGTAATCGCCCACCATCATTGATTTCTCCATTGAGGAGGTAGGGATTGTGTATGCCTCGATAAAAAACATCCGGATAAAAGTAGCAGCAATAACAGCGAAGATAATGGCATCAACCCACTCCACTACTTTTGTTTGTTTTCCTTCAGGCGGGTTTTTCTTTTTCCAAAAAGACCAGTGAACTTTCTTTGTTACGTATATGTCGTATATAATACCAAGTCCGATTAACCACCAGTAATTGTTTAACCATATTACCCAAAGCAAGTACAGGCCTCCAACAAGGCCAAACTTAAACCATTTGCTGTCCAATAACTTATTCATTCTGATTGTATTTGTTTTTTATTAAAATTTAAGGAGGTCTGTCATTGATAAAATCCCTGTTCGCCCCTTGCAGAATTCAGCTGCAAGAACTGCTCCAAAGGCAAAGCCTTTTCGGCTGTATGCGCTGTGTGTAATTTCGATGAAATCAACTTCGGAGTCGTATTTAATCGTATGGATTCCTGGAACGACTCCTTCGCGAATTGGATTGATATATAATTGGTTATCTGATACGGGCTTGTCGATGGTCCAACTGGTTTTTGATTCACTGATGGCGATAATGTCATCCGCTAAGGTGATTGCTGTACCGCTTGGTGCATCCAGTTTCTGTGTATGGTGAACTTCCGTCATCGAAACATCATATTGCGGGAAGTCTTTCATGATATTGGCTAAATACTTATTCATTTGGAAGAAGATATTAACGCCAAGGCTGAAATTAGAAGCATAAAAAAAGCATCCATTTTTATCGATACATTCTTTATCAACTTCAGGTTTCCGATCAAGCCAGCCTGTGGTGCCACTTACTACAGGTATGCCGGCATCAAAACATTGCAGGTAGTTATTAACTGCCGTTGCGGGCGAGGTAAATTCAATAGCGACATCTGCTTTGGAGAGGTTTTCGTTTGTAAGTTCCTCTGGATTATTGATATCAATTTTTAATACGATGGAGTGTCCGCGTGATAAAGCAATCTGTTCGATTTCTTTTCCCATTTTCCCGTAACCGATCAACGCAATCTTCATATTTCTTTTTTCTGTATTTGTATCCTCTTTTTCAAAAGAATTACAAAGATAGGATTATTGATTTAAATCAGCCGATTAATTGTTGACGACGAACTGATGAATCCGGCATTCGTTGCCTGTGCTTTTGGGATTCTTTTCTGGTGCTATTCTTAACATCAATGTATGCTTGCCTTCAGTAAGTTCATCATCGAGCATGATGAGCCACGGAAGGTGTAACTGTTGACTCCACTGTGTGAACTGATCAACAGGTTTGAAACCTGTTCCATCGATGCTGTATTCGATCATTCCGGCATCAGGGCCAGAAGTAACAAACAATCCAATCGCCGTACCTGTAAATTTCAACAATAGTGATGCCCCTGGCATGGAGGCTTCAAGTATTGGTACATTGACAAAGCCGGGGCGGGTGGAAACATTATCAATCGGTTTCCAGTCTTTTATGAGTTGCCACTCCTTGGTTAGTCTTGCATGTTCAAGTGGTTCAAAGTGACCTTTGATATATGAACACGAATCAAGCGTTTTGCCGGGTAATAATTTAGTTATGGGTGAATTGGAGGCAGGACTTTTCCATGATGATTCGAAGAAATGCTGAATTGTTTTTAAATAGAGCGCTTGTCCGAAAGGTGAAGGATGCAGGTCTTTGAAATCATCGCGCCAGGTGAACTCTCCATTGAGAATTCGGTCATTAACTTCTTTGGCAAGGTTGATGGACGGGATATTATAATAATCAGCAACCTTTTCGTGCTGCACTATTACTTCCGGAGTCTTGCCATTATTGTAATCGGACATCTTATCCTGATCGACGAAGTGAAGCATTACGATATCGATATTGGGATTCGACTTTATAGCCTGGTAAATAATTCCTTCCATGCCCCGAATCATTCTTTGCGGATTGAAACCATTGGTCGCATCGTTAACTGCAGCTTCTTCGAAGAGCAAATCGATCGTTCCTTTCGACAAAACATCGCGAGTAAAGCGCATTGCACCAGGTGTTGATCCTGTTGAAGGGATTCCTGCGTTGATAAATTCGAATTGGGTGGTCGGGAATCGCTGTTTTAAATAATCGCAAACCATGTCTCTCCAACCTGTCATATAAGTGATCGAGCCTCCCAGGAAGGCGACCCTCCCTTTTTTCTCTTTTTCGAACTTAATCCGGCAATTATCGACGTTCCCACGAAAATTGATGGCCATTTTCGACTCATAAGGTGGCTGTTCGTCGAGTAGTTCGGGCGCAGTATGCGAAAGGATGAAGCGAACAATGGGAGAGGGGTCTTTTAAACTGTGCGGATGGTGACCTATTCCTTCTTTTACAATGATTTGGATATCACCGCCGGCCTCTTTATAGGTTTTTTCGAGCACATAAGTGTTTTCTTCGATCGGAACAACATCATCAACTGCACCACAGACATGCAGAACGGGAACTTTCGCTTCCGCTAATTTACGTGCATTGAAAATAGGCATTCCTTTAAAGTCTTTAACCGTCTCTTCGGTTAGTTTGTAAACTTCAAGATGTTCTTTCCAGTCGCGTGCAGAGCCTATTCCTTTACCTTTTCCTCCCGGCCAGCTCCTTAAATCGCAAACGGGGGCATCGGCATAGATGCATGCCACCTTTTCAACATTTTCTGATCCCCAATTATAGATATATAATCCACCCCGGCTCATTCCTTCGAGAACTGCTTTAGGATTGAGCTGATATTCTTTGAGCAGGTACTCGTAAAAGCGGTTCCATAACGCCACTGCATCAGGATTTCCGCATAAGTCGGCTGCGTCGACATAGACTAAATGAAACCCTTTTTCGAGTAAAGCAATTTCAGTTTGAGGTTCATGTCCCCAGAACCGTGCTCTCCAGATCCAATGCCTTCCTGATTCCGCTTTTTTCGGGAAAACAACCTTTGCATCACGCCCTTCGAATTTAAAACCGAGGCATTTGAAGCCGTTGTAATCGGTTTCCTGCGCCTGGCTCTGAAATGACAGCCCGACGATGAAGGCTATCAGAAGTATGGTTCTAGTTAATTGGTTAGTAACGTTTGACATGGCCGTAAATCTTTTGATTGTTTATTTAAAAAGCTTATCTAATCCCAATTTTTTAACCGCATCCTGGATTGCAGAGCCCGCTTTCTTTTTAAATTCGGTCTCTACTAATTTCTTTGACTCGGTAAGATCGACTTTTATATCCGGCTTATCGAATGTTCCGCCAATATTCACCCCAATGGGATACTTTGCGATGTTTTCGGCTCCCGGTACAAAGCCAATGTATTTGGTTACTTCCTCGCTCACGTCTTCTTTATTCACTTTGAAATCGACACGATAGTCAAGGCTTTTAGTGACTGATTGTTTTCCTGATACTGCCACTTCCTGACCGGCCACTTTCGTGTTAAAGGGGGCAACTATTAATCCTCCGTCGACCACTTTAAAGTTGGTGGTGAAGTCGTTTACCTTAACTTGTTTGAATAAATCTTTTTTGAAATACTTTCCTATCTCATTAAACATTCCAGCATTCACTAATTGAAGGTTTTTGGTCGATAATAATCCCCCTCCATTCATAGTTGAGAAGATTGGACCATATCCGTTACCGAGTTTACTTGTTAAAGTAATGGCTGTACTGAATGCGCCCGTGCTTTCGCTTGCAATAGGGATGAAATGTCGGATTGTGCTCAACGATTGATAGGCTGTAGGCAGATCAAAATCTTTGATGTCCATCTTAAAATCGAAATCGGGCGTCGCATTTTTGGGTGTGTTGTAAGTTCCCGAAACCTGGACCTTCCCACTAAGCATATTCATGCTCAATCCATCCAGAATTAATTTCCGTTCTTTGATAATTACCTTTCCTGTAATTGCGGTAATCGTCATTTTATCGTAAAGGGCTTTGCTAATTGTCGATTCAATGGTGAAATTGATGTTTTCGGGAACTTCAGAAGGTTTGCCGGCGGCAACTGTATCCTTTGAAGTTGAATAAGGTATAAGTTGGTTGATGTTTAAATACTTCGAGTTTAACGTCATGTTGCCGTTTAACGCCCCTTTTTTCAAAATGTACGCCCAATAATTGGTAATTGAGCCGCTTGCTGCAAAATCGCTTTCACCCATATTCCCCGAGAGGCTGCTTAATGCGATTGCTTTGGGATTAAGACGGATATCGGCCGATTTAATTTCGACTTTTTGGGGCAATGATTTCGAGGCGAACATGAAATCTTTCAGTGAAATCGTGCCGTCGGTTCTGAAATCCTCGTATTGTTCTTTTTCGATAGATGAGTATTGTCCTCCGAAATCGACATAAGCATCAATGAAGCCCTTTAAATCAATTGAATCCATTGGAATCGCCTGTTTTAACGAAGCAAAATCAATTTTGCCTTTCAGATTACCTTTCAGGAGGGGATCGCTCACAGGAGTGGCAACGTGTAACGTCGCAGTTAACAGGTTTCCCGCCACTGAGGCTTCAAACTTTTCGATGTCGATCTTCGTAAGATCAAGTGAACCTTGTGGTTTTGAAACATTGGCGGTCACTTCAATCTTCTCGATCTCCTTTGGAAGGTTCGGGTATTTGAGTTTGCCGCCTGCGATCTTCAGATCGACTCCAAAAGCAGGGTATATTGAGTCGGAATACAGCCCTTTTACAAATCCTCTGAAGGCGATATCACCATGGGTTTCGACACCTTTCAGGTTTTTTTGGAATTTTTCAGGAATGAATCCAAGTAAATCGCCAAATGAGGAGGTTGATGATTTAAAGGTTAAATCGAAATTGTAATCCTTCGCACCTAAAACGAATGTTCCCTGTGCTTCGAGCGGAAGCTTATTAACTAACAATTCATTTTTAAGCAATGAGAAAGACATTTTGTCGAAATCGGCTTGCAGGCCTCCCTTTAATTCCATTTTTAAGTTGGATGCATAACGCGAACTGCCGTATTCGAAGGTAATACTATCTGCTTTTCCCGAAAGATCGAGCTTGCTGCTGCTTCCTTTCATTGCTCCTGAAATATCGAAGTTACCATTACGAAGTGAGAAAGCCATTGGTGAGGCAGAATTATCGAAAGAAAAGGAAGCAGCGCGGATCTCAATCTTTTCCAAATCGATCTCGCTATTTTTTTTATCAGGCGTCACCGTTTGATCGGAGGTTTTCTTCGCAATATCCCAGTTTGATTTACCTGCTTTGTTTACTACAAGGTTTATGGAAGGATGATTGAGCCTTATTGAAGAGATATTAATGCCTTTGCTCTTCCATAAACTCGAAAGATTCACAGAAGCCGAAAGTACATCGACGTTCAACAGCCTGATATTTTCAAATTCATTAGTTCCTGTGACAGATAGGTTCTTTAATTGAACATCCAATTGGGGAAAACTACGGAAAAGCGATAATTCAACATCTGAAAAATCAACTTTTGCGTTCATCGATTCGTTTGCCATCACTTTCGCTTTTTGATAGATTGTCCCTTTAAAGACAAATGGGACAGCTATCATGATAATGATCAGCAGACCTAAAACTGTGCCGGCTATGATGAATCCTTTTCTCATATTGTATTGAAATTTATTTTGTGAACGAATGAATGCTTTGTATCAAACTTAAGATGCAAGCCTTTAGCTTCTGGCAGTTGGCTGATGGTTTCCGGCTGCTAAATGCCAATATCTATTTAAATGCGAATTTCTCACCTTTAACTCTTTGTAATATTCAATTTCCCAGCTGCCAGTTGCCAATGGCCAGCCACCATTCTATTTTAAAAGTAGCCTCAGCATATTTAATGCTGCCAGGCTCGCCCTGATGATGTTCCTTTCGCGGTGTTCACCGAAATTAAAGACTTTCGAAACAACGAAATCTGCACCTGCAACGGCAATCCAGACTGTTCCAACCGGTTTTTCGGCGGTTCCACCATCGGGTCCTGCAATTCCGGAAGTAGCAATTGCAAAATCTGTGCCCATCAACCGACGGGCACCAATAGACATTGCTTCTACAACCTCTTTGCTTACGGCTCCATTTGCACTAATAGCGTCCGGATCGACTCCAAGTATATTTATCTTCAAATCGTTTGAATAGGTAACGACACCTCCTTTAAAATATTCCGAACTTCCTGGATTTAATGTGAAAAAGTGGGCAATATTACCGCCCGTACAACTTTCGGCGGTTGAAACTGTCATCCTTTTTTCCTTCAGAATTTTTCCAATATTTCCGGCCATTGAATCTTCTTCGTAACCATAAATGTTATCGGGAATAATTTTCGTCAGGTTGCTGATGGTTTCATCCAATAATTGCGAAAGATAAACATGATTTTCGCCGCGTGCAGAGAGACGTAACCTCATACTTTGGGGGCTGGGCAGGTAAGCAAGCGAAATACACGATGGTAAATTGTCTTCCCAGTCAGCTAATCGTTCTGCGAGTATCGATTCGGGCAATCCTTGCGTCAGAACAGTGCGGTGAATGATCGTTGTAGTATTGAATAACTTCTTTATGCGTGGAAGGACCTCGTTTTCCATGAGATATTTCATCTCGAAAGGGACTCCGGGCATAAAAACAAAGATTGTTCCTTCGTGATGAAATAAAAGACCGGGAGCTGTTCCCATTTTATTCATCAAAACTGTTGCTTTTTCGGGCACAAGTGCCTGTTCGCGGTTTAATGCATTGATTTCGATGCCACGAGGGGAAAGCAATTCGATGATATGATCCAATACGCTTTTGTCTTCAACCAGTTTGGTGCCGAAAAAGTCACACATTGCCGCTTTTGTACGGTCATCTTTGGTCGGACCGAGGCCGCCTGTGACCAGTACAATCGAAGCTTTTCTGCCTGATTCGTTTAGGGTTGCAATGATATGTTCATGCTTGTCGGATATGCTTGTAATTTCACGGACATTAATTCCTTCGTCGTTCAGTTTTTTGGCCATCCACGCCGAATTGGTGTCGATGATCTGACCGATCAGAATCTCGTCGCCAATTGTAATCAAATCTGCTTCCATTATTATCGTTTAAGATCAATGATATATCGTTCGAGCCTACTCATTCCTTCTTTGAGGTTTTCGAGTGAGTTCGCGTACGAAAACCTCAGATAACCTTCACCATTCGGACCGAAATCGATGCCAGGAGTAACGCCGATGTGCGCTTTCTCAAGCATATCGAATGCCAGCTTATAAGAGTCGTCTGAAAGGTGGCGCGCATTAACAAAAACGTAAAATGCCCCGGTTGGTTCAACAGGCAGCTGAAATCCGAGCTCTTTTAATCTTTTGACGAGATAAACACGTCTTTCGTTGTATGTATCCACCATTTTTTCGACATCGCAATCACAATTTTCGAGCGCAACAATCCCGGCACGCTGTGCAACAGAACTTGCACAGATAAAAAGATTTTGTTGCAGCTTTTGCATCGGGCGGATATATTCTTTTGGAGCGATTAAATAACCTAAACGAAGTCCGGTCATTGCATATAGTTTCGAGAAACCGTTTAAAACAAATGCCTTGTCGGTAAATTCGAGGATGGAATGTGCCTGATCGTTATAAACGAGACCATGATAAATTTCGTCGGATATGATGGTGATTGGCAACCTAGCTAAACGTTCCATTACATCGCGATCGACGAGATTGCCTGTCGGATTCATGGGCGAATTGATCATGATGGCTTTTGTGAGGGGCGTTATAAGCGATTCGACTTCCGTAGTATCGAACTGAAACCCGTTTCCGGTGAATACGGGAACCCGTATTATTTTTCCGCCCAGGAATTTAATGAAATTGGGATAACACGCATAGCTTGGATCGGAAAGAATCACTTCATCGCCGCGCTCTATCAGCGCCGATAACACCAGTAAAATGGCAGGCGACGACCCTGAAGTGATAATTATCTGATCGGGATCGATATTGACGCCGTAGTTTTTCTTGTAATTGCGGCAGATTGCCATCCGTAATTCAGGATCTCCAAGACTATGGGTGTAGTGAGTGTGTCCTTCATTCACTGCCTGGCAAGTGGCCTCTTTTACACAAGCGGGGACATCAAAATCGGGTTCTCCAACCTCCATATGGATGATATTGATCCCCTGTTTTTCCATTTCGTGCGCTTTTTCGAGCACTTCCATCACGATAAAAGGTGTAATCTCTTCAAGAATACGTGTTGACATAACTGTTACGACGCTTATATATAAAACGTAAAAGTAAGGAAGTTTTAGTTAGCAGTGAATGTTTTTTAGTAGGAAACGATGCAAGGTGATATCCTTTTCGTTCATATGCATGCAGGATTCAAAATAACAGGAAGAATCATCGCGGGACATCCTGAAGCGTGACCTGATGAAAGTTCTTATGCAGAAGAATCACCCGTTGGCATCAAGGATATCCATTTTATTTATCAGGAAGACCACTGAAAACATGTGGATGACCACTGAGAGCATGTGGATGACCACTGAGAGCATGTGGATGACCACTGAGAGCATGTGGATGACCATTGAGAGCATGTGGATGACCATTGAGAGCATGTGGATGACCACTGAGAGCATGTGGATGACCACTGAGAGCATGTGGATGACCACTGAGAGCATGTGGATGACCACTGAGAGCATGTGAATGACCACTGAGAGCATATGGATGACCACTGAGAGCATGTGAATGACCACTGAGAGCATATGGATGACCACTGAGAGCATATGAATGACCACTGAGAGCATGCGGAAGTCTTCTTTCGAAATATTTTGCTGCTCTGATTTTTGATGAACCTTAACAGTTTTTTTCGGTAATGGCGCTTAAATGATTTGCATTAGCACTTCATGTTACTATAATATTTGCCATTATGTTTAAATCAATGGAGAATTTGTTATATGCAGTATAATTCAAAGCGTAAAATATCCTAAAATTGTCGATTACATGATATAAATCATCAAAAATAATTTAATTATTATTTGCACATCAATTTGGAAATGTGTAATTTTAGAACATATTTCAATTATTAATACTAATCCGTAATCATTATGAACAACTTTCAAGAGTGTACGTTGTCGATGAATATCGGCACAAGTAATTATTTGGATAAAAACAATTCAATTACAGCAAACCTTCCTGGCTTTGAGCCGTTATTCACGAAATTAAAGTCGAATATTAATGAAATTCAGAATTTACGCGAACAACAAGAAATTGACAAAACGGGTATTCATGATTACAAAGAAATGTTACGTGCCGATTTAGCTGCAAAGGCATACGATATCAGCCGTAAGACAGAAGTATTTGCCAATTTTGCCACAAATCTGATTCTTGCGAAAGAAGTTCATTATTCTGAAACAGCTTTAATCAAAGCAACTGATTCGAAACTCGAAAGCAGGGCGCAGATTATTTATGACAAGGCAGATGACAATCTTGGTGATTTGTTGCCTTATGGAGTAACTGAAGATGATTTGAGTGCTTTGGTGCGCCACGAGGTGTGCGTAAAATTAGTATAAATACCTTTAAGGATGAAAGAGCCTTACAACCCAATTAGCCGTTCAGGTTGAAGTCCGCCTGACACACTGTTAGGAAACGAGCTTTG
>Ga0118677_10000508_pt2 | contig 65325 bp, 61 predicted proteins | sample AliMusrvi5mmetaG_FD_86154 | JGI IMG/M metagenome (GOLD analysis project Ga0118677, IMG submission 86154) | reverse complement strand
CCCCAATTACGCAAAAAGAATTGGGGAACATGCGGGCTGTCCCCGGTTTAAAGATATCTCTTCAGCCAGTCCAGCACTTCGCGCATATGCTGGCGGCCGTCCTCGCCTTTGAGGATCCAGTGGTTGTGATCCGGGAACATCACCAGGCGGCTTGGAACTCCGCGGCGCTGGAGTAGCTTGTACATTTCCAATGCCTGATTGTAAGGAACGCGGAAATCCTGCTCGCCCTGCGTGATCAACATTGGCGTGGAGAAGTTGGCCGCATAGGCCGCGGGGCTTTCGTCGTGCCAGGCTTTCTTTTGTTCCCACACCGGGCCGCCGTTCCGGACTTCCCAGTAGTAGGCATCGTCAGTGGCACCGTAGAATGACGAGTTGTCGGTGAGGCCGGCATGATTCACCAGGCACTTGAAGCGCTTGCTGTTTCCCTCGAACCAATTCATCAGATAACCGCCGTAACTGGCTCCGACTCCGGCCTGTTTCGAACCATCGATGAACGGGTACATGCGGATCGCTTCGTCGGCCGCTTGCTCTATCTCCGCCGAAGGTCCGCGCAGAATATCCTTGTGGATCGCGGCCGCGAACTCTTCGCCGTAGCCGGTGGACCCGGTGTAGTTGGTCATGAGCAGCACATAACCGGGCGTGGTGAGCAGGTGGTAGTTCCAGCGCACGAAGAACATGTCTTTGGTCATGTTGTTGGGCCCGCCGTGCGGGAATAGTACAAGCGGGTACTTCTTCGATGCGTCAAAAGCCGGCGGCAGAATCACCCAGCTGTGGATACGCTTGCCTGCCTTTGAGGTAAACCAGAAATCGCGCGGAGCGGGGAGATCGAGTTCTGCCAGGGCCTTCTTATGGAACTCCGTAAGAAACGAGTTGGAGCCTGTCTTCACATCGACGCGGACGATGTCGGCCGGATGCACCATCGATTGCCACTCGGCGACCATCACCAGCGAAGCGGCGCGCGAGGCGATGGCGACACCGGCGTAACCGCCGTCCTTCTGTGGAAACGCCAGCCGCAACTCGCCTCCCTCGGCAGGCATCTGGAAGAGCCGGTCGTGGCCTTGATCCTCGGCCGTGATGTAGATGATCCGGCTATCTGGCGAGAAGGCGACGGACTCGACGGCGCGGTCCCAGGAATCGGTCATCGGCTTGGCCTGCGCGGTCTGCGGCCAGTCGAACTTCACCAGGCGGTCCTGGCTATAGAGGATGAGTGCGGGATAGCGCTGCACAGTGGCGTAGAGGGCTTTGCCATCGGGGCGGAAGACCGGGTTGTGGTAGTTGTCCTTGCCGGAGGTGATGGCAACCGGCTCGCCGCCGCTGGCAGCGATGCGGAAGAGATGCGTGACAGACGGGCCCGCCACGGAGTTGCTATCGGAAGTTGCCGTGAAGACGATGCTCGCGCCATCGGGGCTCCAGATTGCGCCCAGCGCTGTGCCGGTGCTTTGGGTCTCACCTTCGAAGCCTTTCGAAGACGCGAGCTTGGTGCCCGCCAGCAGGTCGCGCGGCGTGGTGTCGCCCTCCAGGTTCTGGACCCAGACGTGGGGACGCAAATCGTCAAGCCAGTGATCCCAGTATCGGACCGGGAAGCTGTCGTAGACGCGCATGTTGTATTTGCGGGCCTTCCGTTCGGCAGCGATCTTCTTGTTGTCTTCGTCGGTCCTGGCGCCGGGGTAGACGCGGCTTTCAAAGAGGATGGCCTTGCCATCGGGGCGCCATTGCGGGTCGGAGGCTCCGGTGGAGATCTTGGTGACGCGGACTGCTTCGCCGCCATCCATTGGGAGGATGTAGATCTGAGAGTCGTCGTCGCCCTCGCGCTTGGCTGAGAAGGCGAGGCGCTTGGAGTCGGGCGAGAAGACGGCTCCGCTTTCCGATCCCTTAGTGTTGGTGAGTCGCCGCGGCGGCGCTTTGCGGTCGAGTGCGATCAGCCAGAGATCGGAGACGGCCTGGGCGGGGTCGTAGGATGGTTCTGCTACGGAGGTGACTGCCCACTTGCCATCAGGGCTGACGACGGGCGCGCCGACGCGCTTCATCTGCCAGACGTCTTCGTGTGTGATGGGACGTTTTTGAGCGATAGAGGGGAGGATAAAGAGGAGAAATACTAGGATGACCCGCATATCCGGCATGGTAACAGATTGGGGCGCTGAGAACACAAACATCCGAAAGCCCGCTCCAAGACGGGCTCCGGATATTTGATGTTGGGGGAGATCGTTAAGCCACTGCCCGGAAAAGTTCCGGCTGGCGGGTGATGACTCTGGCGACTGCCGGGCGCTCCACGCCTTCGACCATCGTTTCCATCGTCAGGGCATTATAGACCGAGTTGGCGCCGAGGTTGTTGGTGAAAACCACGAACGATGCCGCGGCATGTTGATTGACGCGGTCGATGCGCAGCTTCCATGCCGCCAGCTCTTCGCGCGAATAGAAGTATTCTGCCGGCTGCACCGCATTCGCGTCCTTGCCGAAATCGTTCAGCCAGTTGTGATGATCGCGGCCGTGGAGCCGGACGTAACCGATGGCGGAGGTCAGGAAGGAGGTGGGCGGCATCGCCTTAATATGCTCGGGCTGGTCGATATTCACAAACCCGACGCGATAATCGATCATCGTCCCCACCGCCTCTTCCATCATCCAGCTGGCATGACGCATCTCCGCCACCAGCGGAAATTCGTGGAATGCCCTCCGCAGCTGAATGAAAAATTCGCGATTTTCCGCCGTGTAACGGAACGACCAGGGGAACTGCATCACCAGGCATCCCAGTTTACGTGCGTTAAATAACGGCCACAGGCCTTTCTTGAAAGCGTCGATGTCGGTCGGGTCAAGCTGGCGGTCGTGGGTGAACTTCTTCCACAGTCCGGCGGTGAACATGAACCGCGGATTGTTGGTGACCTTGCTCAGCCAGAGGCGCGATGCCTCCTCCCGTACCGGTCCCTCGAAGGTCTGGTCAATCTCAATGGAATCAAAGGATTGAGCCAACATCGTGAGAGGATGGTGGGTCTTCGCCTTGTGTTTGGAATAGAGGGTTCCCGTCCATTCCGGATGGGACCAACCTGAGACACCGCAACGCAGTTGAGAGATCATTTTGCCGACTCCTTCGCCTTTTGTTCGATTTCGTTTTTTGTTCGCCTTCAGAATAACCCAGGGCTTGAAGGAGGTCAAGAACTATTTTTCAAGAAGTTTTTATCAGGATTATCTTTCGCCCAGTAACATTTGTGCCGCGAGTTACGTTTTATAATCATATCCCCGTTACGACAAGCGGGCGCACTCACCCCTTTCACCCAAGAAAAGCGCCCGCTTAACTCCCTTAAGCAAAATCCGAAATCATAAAAGAAAAAGAGGGGCGATGGTGTGTTTCACCATCGCCCCTCTTTTTCTTTGGCGGTGTGGACGCGAAAACTTACGCTTCCAGTTTTACCGGATTCACCAGACTGCCCAGGCCTTCCACTTCCACAATGCACTCGTCGCCGTCACGGAGCAGCCGTGGTGGCTTGCGTGCAAATCCGACGCCCGCGGGCGTGCCGGTGGAGATCACGTCGCCGGGTTCCAGGGTGATGACGCGCGAGATGTATTCGATCAGCACGGGAATCGTGAAGATCAGGTGCTTGGTGTTGGAGCTCTGCAGCACTTCGCCGGAAACGATCATCTTGATGTCAAGATTGTGCGGATCGGCCACTTCGTCGGCGGTGACGATGTACGGGCCCATGGGGGCGAACGTATCGATCGACTTGCCCATCAGCCACTGGGTGGTGGCGAGCTGAATGTCGCGCGCACTCACGTCGTTGAGGTTCATGTAGCCAAAGACGTGATCCTTCCAGTTCTCCGCTGCGATGCGTTTGCCGCCCTTGCCGATCACCAGTGCGAACTCCGCTTCGTAGTCGGGCTGTGTGGAGTCTTTCGGCAGGATGATGGTCTCGCCGGACCCGATCACGCTGTTAGTGAATTTCGAGAAAATCGTGGGGACCTTGGGGATCTCCATGTTCGATTCGATAGCGTGGTCGCGATAGTTCAGGCCGACGCAGAAAATCTTGTTAGGCTTCGGCACCGGAGCCAGCAACTGGACCTCGGAGAAGGCCACCTTTGCGCTCGCTGGCGCGGACGCAACGTATTGACCCACTTGGGCCAAGGCGTCGCTGCCGCCTGAAATGATGGAGATGACGCTGGAGAAGCCCGCGCCGGTCAAAGAGACGATCTGGTCGCCTGAAACCGCTCCCGCTTCGGCAGCGCCGGCGGCACGTTTAAAAGTAAGTAATCGCATAAGAGGAGAAAACTATTGTATCATCACGTTTTGCGCTATTTTTTATGAGCATTGAATCCCTGTTCTCACTCAAAGACAAAGTTGCCGTTGTTTTAGGCGGCACCAGCGGTATCGGAAAGGCCATTGCCTTGGGCTATGTGAAGGCTGGCGCGACAGTTATCGCCAGCAGTCGCGGCCAGGATAAAGTGGACGCCACCGCCGTTGAAATCGAAGCCCTCGGCTCGAAGACGCTGCGCCTTACCAGCGATGTGCATGACCGCGCCAGCCTCGACGCACTTTGCAAAGCTACTGTTGATACCTTCGGCCGCGTTGACATTCTGGTAGTAACCTCGGGTGCGCTATTCAAGGCGCCTTCGGCCGAGATGTCGGATGAAGATTTCTGCCGCGTCGTGGATGCCAATCTGAACGGCAGCTTCCGCGCCAACCAGATCTTCGGCCGGCAGATGATCTCGCAGGGAGGCGGAGTGATCATCGATACCTGCTCTCTGACCAGCTTCGTCAGCTTTGGTGAAGTGACTCCGTATGCTTCGAGCAAAGCGGGCGTGGTGATGTTGATCAAGTCGTTGGCCTGCGAATGGGCGAAGTACAATATCCGCGTGAACGGCATCGCGCCGGGCGTGTTCCGCACGTCGTTGAACTCCAAGGCGCTCGATACGCCGGGCCGCAGCGAAGCGATCGTCGCCCATACACCGATGGGCAAGATCGGCAATGTGGACGATCTTGCGGGCACTGCGATTTACCTGGCGAGCGATGCGTCGAGCTTCGTCACCGGGCAGATCATTGCGGTTGACGGCGGATTTTTGGCGAAGGGCATCTAAGACAGGCGCTTAAAGTATCGCTCACTAACGTTCGCGGCTCGGCTAGCAATATGCATCTTCAGGCCGAGCCGCGACCGTAAGGGAGCGATACTTACGAAAACATGCCAGACCTGGAAAAAGAGTTCGTACAGGCTGTCCTGGCAAGGTCCAAATACCTTCGCCAGGGAGACAGCACCAAGGCCGGGCGCGAATACCAAAAGTTGCGCGGCATCGCCGTCAACCTCCGCGCGCTTGCCGACCGGGGCGAGGCGATTCTCAAACGGATCGCCGGCAGTCAGGACCCGGAACTGGCCATCATGGCCGCGGTGGGCCTGCTGGAACTCGATGAGGTGTTTGCAACAAAGGTCCTACAGAAACAGGCCAATGGGCGGGATACGGCTAAGGCTTTCGACGCAGAAATGGCGCTGAAAGAGTGGCAAAACGGCATCAAAGAAGAGTTGTGGGCCTAGAATTACATAACTATTACATTCCCGTTGACTACGGACTGTTAATGTGGAATGGTGAGAGAAAAAGTCACCACCCTTGAATCACGGACAGCAATTAACTGGCTGACCACCATTGTTCTCATTGTTTTGCACGTCGCAGCCATTGCGGCGTTCTTCTTTGTCACGACCCCGGCTGTCATCACCGGCATCGTGCTTTACTGGGTCTGCATCGGTTTTGGAATCGGTCTGGGCTACCATCGTCTGCACACACACCGCTCTTATGAAGTCCCGAAATGGCTCGAGTATTTCTTTGCTATTTGCGGCACCCTGACGCTGGAAGGCGGTCCGATTTTCTGGGTCGCGACCCACCGCGTGCACCATCAGAAGAGCGATCAGCCGGGCGATCCACATTCGCCGCGCGACGGCCGTTTCTGGTCGCACATGGGCTGGATCATCTTCGGTGAATCGAAGCACAATAACACCGCGATGATGGCAAAGTACGCTCCTGACCTGGCCAAGGATCCTTTCTACTGCTGGCTCAACACCTGGCATTTCCTGCCGCTGCTGCTTTCGGCGATTCCCCTATACCTGCTGGGCGGCCTTCCGGTACTGCTGTGGGGTGGTCCGCTGCGCATCGTGCTCGGCCTGCATGCCACATGGCTGGTGAATTCGGCCACGCACCTGTGGGGTTCACGCCGTTTCAAGACGCGCGACGATTCACGTAACAACTGGTGGGTGGCATTCCTCACGATGGGCGAGGGCTGGCATAACAATCATCACGCGCATCCGACCTCGGCCCGTCACGGTCTGGTATGGTATGAGGTCGATATGACCTGGATGACCATCCAGTTGCTGAACTTCTTCGGCCTGGCCAAGAAGATCAAAGTGGCGAAAACCACTTCGGTAGTGAACGAAGAAGACGTAGTCGCTGCCTAACAGCAGCAATCTCCGCTAAACTAAACGCTATGGATCTAGGCGGACAACGCAAATCCATAGCGTTTTTTATTGCACTCGGCGCGTGCCTGGTCGCGTTGGCGGTGACGTTGAATATTGGCTGGATCGTCATTAACTGGCGCACCGGCTTGATGTTGGTCCTGGGCATCATCTTTTTCCCGCTGATTATCGCGGGCATGGTGCTCAATACAATTTTTCTGGTACGCGAAATCCGCCGCAACGAACAACACGATAACTTCATCAACGCGATGACGCATGAGCTGAAGACGCCGGTGGCGTCGATTCGGCTCTATCTGGAGACGCTCAAGTCGCGCCAGTTGGATGACGCCAAGCGCATGGAGTTCTACGACATCATGCTCGCCGATAGCGACCGCCTGATCGGCACCATCGAGCAGGTGCTGCGCGCGGGCCGCACGCCGCGCGCTGCGCAGCACGAGCGCAACCGGGTTGACGTGGCGGCCATGGTCCAGGAGTGCCTGTCCATTGCACGCAGGCGGCATCACCTGCCGCCCGAAGCGCTGAATTACTCGGGCGTGGAGAGGCCGACGGTGATGGGGGATCGCGAAGACCTGCAGGCTGCGGTTTTGAATCTGATCGATAACGCCATCAAGTATTCCGGCTCACAGATTCGCGTGAAAGTGGAGGTGGCGCGGCTGGACATCAAGCGCGCCGTGATCAAGGTCCGCGACCAGGGGATCGGGATTCCCGATACGGAATTGAAGCATATTTTCAAGCGCTTCTATCGCATTCCAGGCATGCGCGCCAAGGGCACTGGCCTGGGGCTGTTTATAGTGCGCGCCGTGATCAAGAAGCACGGCGGCAAGGTGTATGCCGAGAGTGCCGGAACTGGAAAGGGCAGTGTCTTCACGATCGAGCTGCCCAGCGTCCAAACCTAATGACCAAAGTCCTGATTGTGGAAGACGAGAAGCACCTGGCCGATGGTCTCCGATTCAATCTGGAGGCCGAGGGGTATGATGTCGAGGTTGCGGAAACGGGTGAAGCCGGGATGCAGCTACTGCTCGAGTCGCAGCCGGGATTCGATCTGGTAGTGCTGGATGTGATGCTTCCCGGGCGCGACGGCTTTTCGGTTGCGACCGAACTGCGCACGCGCGGAAATTTCGTGCCTATCCTGATGCTGACAGCGCGCAGCCGTCCGGAGGATGTCCTGGCCGGATTTGAGGCCGGGGCGGACGATTACCTGCCGAAGCCATTCGAACTTCAGATTCTGATCGCGCGAATCCGCAGCCTGCTGCGCCGCTCGCAATGGAATCAGCCGGCCGCGCCTGCACCGGCACGATCCGTGGATGAATATGAATTTGAGGGCCGGGTGATCGACTTCAACACGTTGGAACTGCACGTGGGGGAGCGTACGCTGAAGCTGACTTTAATGGAGGCGAACCTGTTGCGCTACCTGATTCTCCATGAAGGGAAAGCCGTTTCGCGCAAAGCCATGCTGGAAGAGGTTTGGGAAGTGCATGAAGACACGGATACGCGGGCGATCGATAACTTTATCGTTCGCCTTCGTAGGTATATCGAGAAGGATCCATCCAAACCACAGCACCTGTTGACGGTGAGAGGGGTGGGTTACCGGTTCACGGCAAACCCAAAGGGGCAGGACTAAGCGGCCTTCACAACTTTATTATTCTTAATGCAACCGGTGCAAACCTTGATCTTCTTGGTTGCGCCACCGACAACGGCGCGCACACCCTGAAGATTCACGTTCCAGCGGCGCTTGGTCACATTGTGGGCGTGGCTGACTTTATTTCCGAACTGCGGGCCCTTGCCGCACAAATCACAAGTTTTTGCCATAACTATATCAGTCTAGCAGTGTAGGGGCTGATCTGGCAAGTTGAAGTTGCGATGTTTGCGGCAAGAGCCTGATGAATCACTATCGCGAAATTTTTGTGGCGCGCACGCGGCGCCGGAGGAATGCCAACGCGCCCAGGCCGGAGCCGATGAGTCCGAGGCTGGCCGGTTCCGGAGTTGGCAACGAAGCCAACGAATCGACTCGAAGGGTAAGTGGGGCGGAGGGTTGCGGGGATCCGCCTATCCAGGTTCCACCTATGTTATAGGAAACAAAATAGCCGGGATAAGCTCCAGCGGCGGCGAAGTACCAGACCACTGGGTTGCTTGCCGCGTCAGCGCTGATGATGGAAATCCAGTACTGCTGCCCTCCGGTCAACAGCGGGTTCTCTGTGGTAGCTGCACTGACGATCAGACATGACGCGCAGATTGCGGGGTTGGCGCTGGATGCTGCATTTACGGTCTGAGTCGTCAAGAGCGTATGGGGGGCGCCTGTCGCATCGTCCGAGTAGACTCTCACAATTACATTGTGGGGTGCTGATGCGGCTTGCGATGCTCCAAGGGCAAACGTCAAGTTGGTGAGGTAGCCGGTCGAGGATGGCGCAAACTGCATGGCCACCTCGTATGCTGCTACGACTGTACTTGTACTGAAGTCAATATTGTACAAGTTGCTCTGAAGGCTATCCCATACGACTGTAGCCTGTGCAAGGCATGGGAAGACAAGTAGCCCAAGTAGGGCGAATCGAACTTTTTGCATTTTTCTCCTGTTCAGATGTGTAAAACGAATGTAAAGAATATAACAAAAAACGCCTCGTTAGGTATCTAAATTTACGTTATGAGGGCTCCTCGGTCATTCAGAGGATTTCCGATGCCAGCTTAGTCGTGCTATATCTACAACTTCAGGAGGGGTGTATGAATCGAAGGTTTTTTCTGCAGAACTCCGTAGCGGTTGCCGCGGTTCCCCAGGCGGCGCCACCCGCGCGTGAGACCGAGGCCGGTGGCACCGGGTCAACTTCTTACCAGGCGAAGGTCCAGGTGGAGCGGCGCCAACCGGGCCAGCCGCACAAAGGAAAAGTCTTCGCCGCGATTCAGCCTCACTGCGATGACATCCCGATCTTTGCCGGGGGCACGGTGCTGAAGATGATCGACGAAGGCTACACCGGCTATCTGATTACGATGTCAGACGATTCGATGGCAGGCGAGGGCGCTTCGGTGGGCGAGATCGTGCTGAAGAACGAACGCGACACGGTGGAGGTCTCAAAGCGCTTGGGGTGCAAAGAGGCGATCTTCCTCAAGTATCCGAATCACTCCATGGATTCGTGGCCGGTGGCGGAGATGCGGGCGCGGCTCGTGTTTCTGTTTCGCGCGCTGAAGGTGAACACGGTGCTGGTATACGATCCGGCGTCGTTGTACGAGCGCAACCCTGATCACTACGTGACGGCGCGGGCGGTGGAGTGGGCGGCGGCGATAGCCAGCAGCCAGTGGGATTATCCCGAGCACTTCCGCGTGGGGCTGGCGCCGCAGGCGGTCTCTGAGCGGTATTATTTTGCCCGTGGTCCGCAGATCGTGAATCGCGTAGTGGATGTTTCCGATTTCATCGATCGCAAAGTGGACGTGAATCTGGCCAACGTCACGCAGGGGCCGGCCGGCGAGGCGGGGGCTAAGTTGCGCCGCAAACTGCAGGCTCAGGGCAAGCGGCTGCCTCTATTGGGGAACGACGATGCGACTGCGAACCGGCAGTACACCAAGCATTTTGCATTAGCGCGGGACCGCAGCCGCGGCGAAGCACATGGGCTGCAGTATGGGGAATACTTCCACTACATCGGGCCCGACGAATCGGACGTGGAGAGTTATGTGCAACAAAACGCCGTGCCGCTCTAAGCGGCCGGTTTGAAGATGGAGATGCTTGAGACTTCGGCTTCGCACGCTCCGAATTCGCTCCAGGCTTGTTCCCGCGCGAAGAGGCTGGCAAACGGGATCAGGTAGGTTTGGTTGGATTGGTAGATGGGCTTGATATTAGCGGAAACGAGTTGTTTGGCGGGTGCGGCGCGGTAGGTGCGCAGCTCGAACACCGGCGAACAACCGGACGTCACGTGTCTTCCATGGTGGGACAGGCGGTTTCGCCTGTCCATTTCAAGCAGGGAGCAATATCGGCTCATCTCAGCAGACTCCAGCGCCGGCACTACCAGAATCTGCGGCATATGAGCAGCGGCTGTGGCTTCCAGAATCAACGCCCCGGCGTAATCGCCTCGAAGTTGTTTCGCCAGTTGCAGCAATTCTCTTTCGTGCCTGAGATAATAGTGTTTCAACTGACTGCTTGCGGCCCCGAGTCCCATGGCGCCGGCAATTGAGAGAAACGTTCTTCGCTGCATGCTACTAACTAACATATCGTGATGCGCGCATTTTTGGTCTGCCTCTTCATCGTCACCTTGCGCGCACAGCACTACAGCGCACCCGCGGGCACGCGCGCGGCATCACGCCGTCCTGGCGCGGAGAGCATTCTTCCCGGTGGACGCATGATTGCTCCAACCGGTCTGCAGTACCTCACCGGACCCGGCCCATGGGGACTCGCGGTCAGTCCCAGCGGACGCGTGGTGGTGACGGCCGATGGCGGGCCAGGGCGCTACTCGCTGACCGTTCTGAAGAAGGACAAAGACTCGTGGCTGACCACGCGCTACGTCGCCGGCGGACGCAGGGACAAAGACGATAAGAAGGACGATGACGACGACTGGAAGTCCGTCTTCATGGGCCTGGCCTTCGATGGCGAGAAATCGCTGTATGCCTCCGAAGGCAACTCCGGACGCGTGCGCATGATCGACCCCGACACCGGCCTCCGCAAAGCAAATTTCAATCTCAACGGAGAAGGCTTCAACGATTCCTACAGCTCCGACCTGGTCCTTGATAAGAACCGCGGACTGCTGCATGTTGTGGATCAGGCGAATTTCCGCTTGGTCACCATCGATATCAGAAAGCGCCGCATCGTTTCCAGCACGCGCGTGGGGCGGTTGCCGTTTGCCGTAGCGCTTTCGCCCGATGGCCGCCGGGCCTACGTAACGAATCTCGGAATGTTCCAGTATTCGGCGATTCCTGGTGCCAGCAAGCAGGATTCGTTGCGGACCGGCCTGCCCTTTCCGGCTTTCGGCTTCCCTTCAGACGAGGCCCGCAACGGTGTGCGGCGAGAGACCGGCGCGGGGCCTGTGGATGTGCCGGGCCTGGGTGATCCGAATGCGAAAGAATCCAATTCCCTGTGCGTGATCAATCTGGAAGATCCGGCCAAGCCGCGCGTGGAAGCCTTCATCCCCACCGGTGTGCCGTTCGGCAAGAATTCCCTTGGCGGCAGCAGTCCTTCGGGCGTGCTGGCTACGGCCGAACGCATTTACGTTTCCAACGGCCACAACGATTCGATCACGGTGATTGACGCGAAGACCCTCGCGGTGGAGCGGCAGATCGAACTGCGAATCCCAGGGCTGGAGACTTTGCGCGGTGTGCTGCCCACCGGGCTTGCCGTAACCGCCGACTGGCTGCTGGTTGCCGAATCCGGCATCAACGCGCTGGCTGTAATCGACCGCAAGACTTCGACGCTGCTCGGCCATATTCCCACCGCCTGGTTCCCGACCCGAATCTGGGTGCAGGAAGAAAACATCTATGTCGCGAATGCCCGCGGCCATGGAACGGGTGCGAACGCGACCCGCCAAAAGCCGATTGAAGCCAGTTTCCAGGGCGATCTGCGGCGCGGCGCGATTTCGATGTTTACGCTGCCAACACCGGGCGAACTGCCGCGCATGACCTCGCGCGTGATGGCCCTCAATGGGTTCAATCCGCATAAGACTTCGTCGCCCCCGATTCCGGTTGAGATCAAGTACGTGGTGATGATCGTCAAAGAAAACCGCACTTTCGATGAAGTATTCGGCGATCTGCAGAACGCGTCGAACGGCGTCGTGGAAGCGGCCTGGGACCTCGCCCGCTTTGGCCGCATGGGCCAAGCCGTGCCGGAGCGCGGCGTGTTGAAGACCCGGCCCGAGATCCGCAATATCAACGTCACACCGAACCATCATGAGCTGGCCAACCGCTGGGCGATCAGTGACAACTTCTATGCCGATTCCGAAATGAGTGTCGACGGCCACCACTGGCTGGTCGGCTCCTACCCCAACGCCTGGACGGAGAGTTCGCGCATGTCAGGCGGAGGGGCGAAGGAGTTCCGCTTTCCTACTTCGGCGCCCGGACGGATGCAGTTCATGGGCAGCAACTCCTCCTTTCCGCCAGAGAATCAGTTGGAAGCCGGCGCCATCTGGCATCACTTCGAGCGCAACGGCATTCCGTTCCGCAACTTCGGCGAAGGCTTCGAACTTCCGGCGGTTGACGAGTCACCGGGGCAGAAGCCGACCGGCGGGCGCTTCCTGACCAACGTCCCGATGCCCGACCCGCTGTTCCGCAACACGTCGCGCGACTATCCCGGCTACAACACCAACATTCCGGATCAATTTCGCGCGTCGCAGTTCGTCGCCGAGATCGACAGGCTGTACCTCCAGCCGAATAAGGATCTGCCGCGGTTCATCTATATTCACCTGCCCAACGATCACATGGCCAAAGCGCGGCCCGAAGATGGCTACCCGTATCCGGCCTCCTATGTCGCCGACAACGACTATGCGCTGGGCCGCATCATGCAGTTCCTGTCGAATACGCCGTACTGGAAAAACATGGCGGTGTTTATCACCGAGGACGATGCGCAGGGCGGCGTGGACCACGTGGATTCCCATCGCACGGTGTTGCTGGTGACCGGGCCGTACGCCAAAAAGAATTATGCCTCGCACGTGCATTCCAGCTTTCCTGGACTGCTGAAGACGATCTTCCGGATCTTCAATATGGGGCCGCTCAATCTGTTCGACGCCGTGGCCAGCGATCTCTCCGATTGCTTTACCGAGCAGCCGGATTTCACGCCCTACACCCTACAGTCGATCAATCCCGCGCTGTTCGATCCATCGAAAGCCAAGGACCCGGCCGACCCGCAACCGCCCCCGATCATGGACGATCCGGCGGTGCTGCGCAATCAACACAAGAAGTGAATTTTCGGTACAGCACTGTAGAATTGCCGCAAATTGTAGCGCGGACACTCGTGTCTGCCGTGTCCCGACTCATCGGGACACTTTCTTCTTAACTTCCAAACGTCTCGACATGAGTGTCGAGACGGCACGCAAGAGTGCGTGCGCCACAAAACCTCAAAAACTATACGGCATTGGGTTTTTCTAGTGCCGGCGCCGGTGCAGCAACTTCTGTTGGATATCCGGCCAGAACTCCGACATCAGGTTGCCGATCACGCCGCTGGAAAGGCTGGTGTTCAGCCGCCCCAGCATCACTCCCGTGTTGGCGCTGGCCGATGGATAGTAAAGATTGGACGCGCCGATTCCGAGCGCCATCCCGAACAGCCCCGAACTGTTGAACGTGTTCTTGCCGGCGTCGTTACGCACAACCGCCAATCTGCTAACCGAATAAGCCGCGCGTTTCAGGACGTTATGATCGGGGCCCTTGCGGTAGTAGCGCGGGTCCTGGTGGAGGGCGCAGGCAAGGCCGATCGCAAACAGGTTCTGTGCCGTCATGTCCGCGACTGCCGCTCCCATCCGCTGCCCGAGGGCGCCTTTGCCAGCGCCGTACTTAGGCGTCTGGTCCCCCATCTGGGACATCCCTGCGCCCATGGCTGCACTGAGAAGGTTGAACGGGTCAATGGTCTCTTTTGCGAAGAGGGTCCATTTTTCTTTGGAAGTCAGGGGCGGTACGGAACTGTGCGGGTCGCGCACGGTCTGGTAGTCGGGCATGACGCCAAACATCCGTTGATCGTTGATAGCAGGGGAGATAGGTTCAGAATGCGGAGCTGGGAGGATGGGCATGGGGCCGGGGTCACCCGCCGCGTCCGACTGTGCGGAGGCGGTGACGGAAAACCAAATCGAGATTGCGACAACCCCCAGGATCTTCATGGCCCGCGGCAACTGCCTCCCCATATGGGCAAAACTCGCCTGACAGAAAGGCGGCAAAACTCATCAGCCGGTTACAGATCGAATGTTTATTTTGTTTACGGGGATCTCTTTCTCCTGTTTGAGCAACATCAGGGTTGCAGTTTTGGGCATCTTTGAATCAGGCGAAGCATGTAAGATGCGCTATAATCAGCTTATGCAAGAGCCGGGAGGGTGAACCCGCTCTAGGTACTGCCGGTCGGAAAATCTTATGTGGAACGGCGATTACATCTTTCTACTTCGCAACATGATTGTGAAGGATTTCAAAATCCGTTACCGGAACATGTCTCTGGGCGTATTTTGGAGCCTCCTCAATCCGCTGGTGATGATGGGCGTCCTGACCTTTGTCTTTACCCGGATCTTTCCCAACAACCAGCATAAGGATTTTGCGGTCTTCGTACTGTGCGGCCTGGTCCCCTATAATTTCCTTTCCGTGGCCTGGAACTCAGGCACTACTTCGATCATGAACAACGCGGGACTGATCAAGCGCGTTCCCGTTCCGCGCGAAGTGGTCCCGATCGCCGCGGTGCTCTCCAACTGCGTTCACCTCGGGATTCAGATCCTGCTGCTGTTGGTTGCCACCATCGCTTTTGGAAACGGCATCAATATCCATTGGCTGTGGCTACCCCTGGTCTGGGCACTGGAAATCGTCTTTGTGTGCGGCATCACCCTGGTGACCTCCGCCTTCGATGTTTACATCCGCGACATGCGCTATGTGGTGGAGTCCTCAATTACTGTCATGTTCTGGCTGGTTCCGATCTTTTACGGCTTTGAAATTATCCCGCAGCAATATCGTGACGTTTATCAGTTCAATCCCGTTGCAGCGCTCGTGCTTTGCCTTCGTAACATCCTGCTGGAGGCAAGGTCCCCGAACGCTGAAACGCTGCTCAAGTTGATGCTTGTTTCCGTTGGCACGTTCATCATTGGCTGGGGCATCTTTGGGAAAATGAAACAGAGGTTTTTCGACTACCTTTAACGATGAATATTATTGAGCTCGACAATGTATCGAAATCGTTCCACCGGGCCGCCGGCAGGCAATTGCTGCGGAATCACGTGTCCCGCTGGTTAGGATATAAGACACCCGAGCCGTTCTTTGCGATCAAGAACGTGTCCTTTAAGGTCAAGCCGGGCGAAACAGTTGGCGTCATCGGCGCAAACGGCGCCGGCAAGAGCACTTTGCTCAGTCTGGTCACCGGTCTTACTCCGCCCTGCAAGGGCCGTCTGGAAGTCAATGGACGGGTCGCCGCCCTGCTGGAACTGGGCTGTGGCTTTCACCCGGATCTGACCGGGCGCGAAAATGTCATGCTCAACGCATCGCTGCTGGGCTTCAAGCGGAAACGGGCCGAAGACCTATACGAGAACATTGTTGACTTCTCCGAGTTGCAGGATGTGATGGACGAGCCGCTCCGCACGTTCTCCACCGGCATGAACATGCGGCTTGCATTTTCCGTCGCGGTCAACCTCGATCCGGAAGTGCTGATCATCGACGAAGTGCTGGCCGTGGGTGACCGCGCCTTCCAGGAAAAATGCGTCGAGAAGATCTTCGAGATTAAGAATCAGGGCAAGACCATCTTTGCCGTCTCCCACGCCGCCGGCGCCATTCAACATCTATGCGACCGCGCGCTGTGGCTCGATCATGGCGAACTGGTAATGGATGGCAACTGCCGCGAAGTGCTGCACGCCTATGAGGGGCATGTCACATCGCCCGGCAAGCACAAGCACTCCTGATCATCGCCCGGTTTTTTCCATCACATCCAGCGCGGGCGTTGTACCATAGAATTTGGTTATGAATTTCCCCGAACTCTACCGGAGTGAACTCCACAAGACGATTGACGCCATCGATTCCACGCTGGTATCGCAGGCCATCGATTGGTTTAAGACAGCGCGCGAGAATGGCAACACGATCTTCGTTGCCGGCAATGGCGGCAGTGCTTCCACTGCTTCTCACTTTGCCTGCGACATCGTGAAGGGCGCCAGTTTTCAGCGGGACTCCCGCTTCCGCATCATGGCCCTGACCGACAGTCTGCCCACCATGACTGCCTATTCCAACGATGTCGGCTATGACATCGTCTTCATGGAGCAGCTGAAAAACTTCGCCAAGCCAGGCGACGTTTACATGGCTATCAGCGGCTCCGGCAATTCGCCCAACGTGATCAAAGCCCTCGAATACGCCAATGAGATCGGCTGCAAGACTCTCGCCTTGACCGGCCGCGACGGCGGTAAGCTGGGCGCTCAGGCGCAGTTGAATATTCAGGTTCCCGTGCCGCACATGGGCCGCATTGAAGACGCGCACATGATCATCTGCCACATGATCGCCTACTATTTCATGGACTCGGAGAAGAAGTAGAGGCATCGCCGGAACCGTGGCTCAATTTCCACTCCAGATCGCACAAACCGAACCTGCCTCAGGTGTCCTGCTGGCAACGCTCAGCGGCGCAATTCTGCTGGGGCCGGAGAGTGAGTGCATCGAGGCGCTGATCCGCGAAGGCCTGCACGCAGGCAAGCGGGCCTTTGTTTTCGATCTGACAGAAGTTAAGAAGATCGATAGCACTGGAATCGGACGCTTCATCTCCGCTTACAATCTGGTTTTGAAGGCAAACGCGGAACTGCGTTTGGTCTGTCAGCCCGGCTTGATCCTCAAGAGTTTTCAAGTGACCAGGCTCGATAGCGTGTTTCGCATTTTTGCTTCGCTGGACGAAGCACTGGGAAGTATAAATCAATGATGTACGTTGCAATCGCCGTGTTGGTATTGTTCCTGATCTGTCTGGTGGTGGCTATCGCTTCGCCGCCGGAGCAATTGGTCAAGATGCTCACCGGTGGCGATAAGAAAGACAAGTCCGGCAAGTAAAAGGCCGCCTCCACCCCCCTGTTGACATGGCCTGCCATTCGAGTACAATTTGATAGGCCAGTGATTTTTTCCAAAACGAAAGTTGGAACTCATGTTCAAAACAAAAAAGACTCGGATTGAACTCGATGTAGCGGATAAGACCTTCACTTCAAGTGATATCGCTACGATTGCGGGGGTGAGTCTGCGTCAGTTGCAGTGGTGGGACGAGCAGAAGGTCGTTTCGCCGCGGCATGAGGGCCACAAACGCGTCTATCTGCCCGAGGAAGCGGTCGAAATCACCGTGATCGCCGAACTGCGCCGCAAAGGGTTTTCGCTCCAGAAGATCCGCCGCGTGCTGCGTTTCCTGCAGCGCGAAATGGGCCGCCGCCTGAGCGATGTCTTCGGCGCTGCCAGCGATCTGCACCTGGTGACCGACGGCAAGTCGATCTACCTCGAAGACCGCAGTGACCGCATTATCGATATTTTCAAAAACGCCAGCCAGCCCATGTTTCTGGTATGCGTCTCCGACCAGGTCCGTCGATTGAATGCTCCAGCCGAAGCGGCAGTCCGCAAGCCGGTGCATTCGGAACAATCCCCAGCGGCAGCACGCAAATCGCGCGCTATGTAACAATACTGCAACGGGGCGGCGGCGCGCCGGAAATCGCTGATATACTGATAAGTGTCGGGCTATGGAGGCTCAAGCGTGGCTCAAAAACTGCGTTCCTTTCTTTTTTTTCCGGTAGTGGTTTTGTCGTGCGCCCTGATTGGCGGCATTTACGGACCCGGTGTGTCGGGTGTTGCCGCGGCCAGTTCGGAAGACGAAATCAACAACAGCGTCAAGACGTTCAGCAAGGTCTTTGAGCTGGTCGAGAACAATTTTGCCGACCAGGTCAACGCCGATAAGGCCGTCTACAAAGGCGCGATCGGCGGCATGCTCCATACCCTCGACCCGCACTCCAGCTTTTTCGATGTCCGCGACTTCCAGCAACTGCGCGATGACCAGAAGGGTCATTACTCGGGCGTCGGCATGACCGTCTCCGAGCGCAATCACCGCACCGTGGTGATCCAGCCGTTCCCCGGTTCGCCCGCCTACAAGGCCGGCATCCGTCCGGGCGATGTGATCCTCGAAGTGCAGGATAAACGCACCGACAATCTAAACACCACCGAAGTGGCCGACCTCCTACGCGGACAGCGCGGTACGAAAGTCCAGGTGCTGATCGCCCGTGAAGGCGTGGAAAAGCCGATCGTTTATAACCTGACCCGCGACGACATTCCGCGCAAGAGCGTGCAGGATGTGTTCTGGGTTCGCGAAGGCATCGCCTATCTCGATATCGAATCGTTCAACGAAAACACCAGCCGCGAAGTGGATGACAATATGAAGCGCGTCGGTGAGAACAAGGTGAAGGCCTTGATCCTCGACCTGCGCGAAAACCCGGGCGGACTGCTGAATGAAGGTGTCGCGGTTGCCGGCCGCTTCCTGGCCAACGGCCAGACGGTGGTTTCGCACCGTGGACGCGCCTCGGCAGAGAAACCCTACATCGCCCGCCACGGCGGCGGCGCTCGTGATTATCCGATCGTCGTGCTGGTAAACCGTTACTCGGCCTCAGCTGCGGAGATCGTCTCCGGCGCACTGCAGGATCATGACCGCGCCTGGATCGTCGGCGAAAACACGTTTGGCAAGGGACTGGTCCAGACGGTGTTCCCGCTGTCTGAAAACACCGGCCTGGCGCTGACCACGGCGAAATATTACACGCCGAGCAATCGCCTGATCCAGCGCGACTACAGCAATACATCGTTCCTCGACTACTACTACCGCAAAGATACCGAAACGAAGAATCCGCTGGATGTGAAAATGACTGACAGCGGACGCACCGTCTACGGCGGCGGTGGCATCTCGCCGGACGAAAAGTTCAGCGTGCCGCGCTTCAATAAGTATCAGACGGAACTGGTCCGCAAGTTCGTGTTCTTCAGCTTCACGGCGAAGTTCTTTGGCGGCGGCGAAGCGAAGTTGCCGAAAGACTGGTCTCCGGATAAGAACGTGATGAACGATTTCCATGCCTTCCTGTTGAAGGAAGGCGTGCAGTTCTCCGAGGCGGATTTCGCAGAGAACAACGAGTGGACCAAACTCCAGCTGAAGCGTGAAATGTATCTCACGGCATTCGGTTCGGAAGAGGCCCGCCGGTTGGGCGTGGAAAACGATCCGGTTGTCCTCAAGGGCATCGAGTCGATTCCGAAAGCGAAAGAGCTGTTGGAAAAAGCGAAGAAGATGATCGTCGAGCGGCGGTCGACGGAATACAAGCGTTAGTGAGTCAATACTCCCCGAATCCTCAAATTGCGGTTCTCGATACGGGCGGTCAGTATACCCATCTGATCGCCCGTAAAGTTCGTGAACTCGGCGTTTATGCCGAAGTCCTCGCCAGCGAAACTCCCGCCTCTGAACTTTCCCGATACAAAGGCATCATCATTTCTGGTGGCCCTGCCAGCGTGTATGAGGCCGGATCTCCCACGATCGATCCTGCGATTCTAGCCGGAAACGTCCCCGTGTTGGGAATTTGCTACGGCATCCAGCTCATCTCCTACGTCCTCGATGGAAAAGTGGCCAAAGGCGATCGTGGCGAATACGGACTTGCGACTTTGGAAGTGACAGCGCAGGATGTGCTGTTCGACGGTGTCCTGAATAATCAACAGGTGTGGATGAGCCATCGCGATACGGTGGTTGCCGCGCCCTCCGGCTTTCACGTCTTTGCCCGCACCGGCACCTGTGCGGTGGCTGCCATGGCCGATCCGATCAAGCGCCAGTATGGCGTGCAGTTTCATCCGGAAGTGGTTCACACCACCGAAGGGGCTAAGATCCTCTCCAACTTCCTCTACAAGGTGTGCGCGTGCGCCAAGGATTGGAATCCGCGCAATCGGGTTCCGGCCATTGAAGAAGGGATTCGCGAAATCACCGCCGGCCGCAAGGTGTTCTTCTTTGTCTCCGGAGGCGTGGATTCGACAGTCGCATACACGCTCTGCCTGCGCGCCCTCGGCGACGAAAACGTGCACGGCGCCTACGTCGATACGGGCCTGATGCGCGACGGGGAAACGGAATTTGTCCGCGGCATCTTTGAATCTCTGGGCGCCAAGTCATTTCACGTGGAAGACGCGCGGGCGCGGTTCCTGGACGCGCTCAGCGGCGTGACCGAACCGGAACGCAAACGCCACATCATCGGCGAGATGTTCGTCGAGGTGCAGGACCGCATCCTGCAATCCGGACACTATCTGGATGGCGACTGGATTCTGGGGCAGGGTACGATCTACCCCGATACCATTGAGTCCGGCGGCACGGCGAAGGCCGATCTAATCAAAACGCATCACAATCGCGTAGCCGGCATTCAGAAGCTAATGGACGCGAACCGGATCATCGAACCGCTCAGTTCCTTTTACAAGGATGAGGTGCGCGAAGCCGGCCGTGAACTGGGCCTGCCCTCCGAATTGCTGGACCGGCATCCGTTCCCCGGCCCTGGCCTGGCGATTCGCTGCCTGTGCTCGGAAGCCGATTACGAGATTAAAGCCGATAGCGATGGCTGGGTCCTGCCCGTGCACTCGGTTGGCGTGCAAGGCGATTCGCGCAGCTATCGGGCGGCGCTGGCGATCGACAAGCTCGATCATGACCTGGCAACGCGCCTCACCAATGAGCGCAGCGACGTGAACCGCATCGTAGGTATCGCCGGCGCGCATCTGCCGCCCACGTCGATGAAGGTTTTTCAGAGCCAGCTCTCGGCCGAGCGGCTGGAACTGCTGCGGGCCGCCGATTCGATCGTGCGGACGATGTCGGCAGAGAGCGGTTTCGAGGCTCAAGTCTGGCAGTTTCCCGTTGTTCTGATACCGGCCGGTGACGCCGCAAGGCGCGACTCGGTTGTCTTGAGGCCCATTCATTCCGTGGACGGAATGACGGCCCAGTCGGTGCGAATGCCTGAGCCGCTTTTGCGGTCGATGACCGAAAAGCTGCTTGCCCTGCCGGGTGTGTGTGCTGTTTTCTATGATTTAACCCACAAACCGCCGGGCACCATCGAGTGGGAGTAGGCTTTCGCGCTATAATAGAAATTACCCCTTAAAGTAGGAGATCCACGTAAATGTTCGATCTGTTTCGCAGCCGGGATAAGGTTGTCCGGTATGTACTGACTGGTTTGCTTGCTATAGTCGCTTTGTCCATGGTGTCGTATCTGGTGCCGGGCGCGGGCGCTCCCTCGGGAGCGGATGACCCTGTCGTGGCCAAGATCTGTGACGAAACCCTGACCATGCGCGAAGTCTCGATGAATGTGCAGGCTGCCATGCGCAGTAAGCAGTTCCCGATCGAAATGATCCAGAACTACATTCCCGAGTACATCAACCAGATGATCGCCGAGCGTGCCATGGCATGCCAGGCACAGCGTATGGGCTTCATCACCACAGAGGCCGATACGGCGGATGCGATTCGCTCCATGCTGCCCAACCTGTTTCCGGGCGGCCAGTTCAATGCTGCTACCTACGAAGCGTTTCTCCGCCAGCAGAACCTGACGGTGCCTGAGTTTGAAGCGAACGTCCAGAAGCAGTTGCTGTTGACGCGCCTGCGCAACGTCATCCTCGAAGGCATGATCGTCACCAATGAGGAAGTGGATAAAGAATACCGCCGCCGCAATGAGAAGGTGAGGGTCGACTACATCGCATTCTCGCCGGACAAGTTCCGCTCCAAGGTCACCGTCTCCGACGCCGAACTGAAGGACTTCTTCAGCAAGCACCGCGCCGAATACCTCACCGAAGAGAAGCGCAGCTTTGACCTCGTGGTTGTGGACGAAGCCCGCGTGGCCGAGAGCTTCGCCGTCACCGATGCCGACCTGCGCACGATGTACGCCGCCAACCAGGATCGCTTCCGCACTCCGGAGCGCGTCCAGGTGCGCCACATCCTGCTCACCACCACCGGCAAGTCGAAAGACGAAATCACCAAGATCGAAGCCAAGGCAAACGACCTGCTGAAGCAGTTGAAGGCTGGCGCAAACTTCGCCGAACTGGCCAAGAAGAACTCCGACGATCCCGGTTCGGGCTCCAAGGGCGGTGAGTTGGGCTGGGTCGTCCGTGGCCAGATGGTGAAGAACTTCGAAGAAGCTTCCTTTAATCAGAAGGTCAACGAACTCACGGCTCCGGTGAAGACCGAATACGGCTTCCACATCGTTCAGGTAACGGCGAAGGAGACCGCTCACCTCCGTCCGTTTGAAGAAGTGAAAGCAGAACTGACCATGGAACGCAAGAAGTCCGGTGTGTTCGAGCGCATGCAGCAGAACGCCGATCAGATTCGCAACGGCTTCCAGAAGTCGGTCGCGGCCGGCTATGAAGTGGCTCGCAAGCTGAACGCTCCGATCATCAACGTCGAAAAGGCTGGCGCGAACGATCCGATCCAGGAGATCGGCGTAAGCCGCGAACTGTTCGACGCTCTGGCTGGAGTCCAGAAGGGTGGAGTCACTGGTGTGATCGCTGCTCCGGGTAACAAGCTGGCCATCGCGGTTTTGAAGGACATCGTTCCGGTCCGTCAGGCTGAGCTGAACGAAGTGGAAGGCAAAGTCAAGGATCGCGTCGCAGCTGACAAGGCCCGCCAGATGGCGATGGACAAGAGCCGCGAAGCAGCCGAGAAGATCAAGACCGTTGGCGACGACTTCAAGCGGTTGGCGAAGGAGATGGGCGCTGATATCAAATCCACTCCCGACTTCGGACCCGATGGCGCAGCAGAAGGCATCGGTTCGGCCAACTATCTGGCCGATGCGTTCACCAAACCGGTTGGTACGATTCTGGGACCAATCACCATCTCTGAACAGATCTTCATAGTCCGTGTTGCCGGCAAGACGGAAGCGGATGCTGCCAAGATGGCGGAAGCCCGCGAAGGGATCGTCACCGCGCTCAAGGCCAAGAAGTCCCGTGAACGCCAGGAACTGTTTGAAGACGGCCTGGTTACTGAGCTGATCAAGAGCGGCAAGATCAAAAAGAACGAAGACGCCATCAAGAAACTGGCAGCCAGCTATCGCGGATAACGATGGAGCTGATTCAGCAGTCCTTTGATTTCGTCTTTCACGTCCTGACCAATCCAGACCGGTTGATTCAGTTTCTTTCAACCGTCTTCACCGGTTGGTATGGTTACGCACTACTCTTTGCAATTGTGTTTTCAGAGACCGGCCTTCTGGCCGGTCTTTTCCTTCCTGGCGACTCCTTGTTGTTCACGGTCGGCGTGGTTGCCGGAGCAGGCAAGCTTGATGTCATCACCATTATGGTGGTGCTGGCCTCTGCCGCCATCATCGGCGATGCGGTTGGTTATACACTGGGGCGCAAGGCCGGCCCGATGGTGTACAACCGCCCGGATTCCCGCTTCTTCAAGCGCGAGCATCTGGATAAGACCCACGCGTTCTACGAAAAGCACGGTGGCAAGACCATCATCTACGCCCGCTTCGTGCCCATCGTCCGCACCTTCGCTCCATTTGTGGCAGGCGTTGCGAACATGACCTATGCCAAGTTCGCGTCTTTCAACATCTTCGGCGGAATCGGCTGGGTGATGCTCATGACGCTGCTTGGCTACAACCTGGGCAACGTCGAGTTTGTGCGGCGTCACTTCGAGAAGTTCGTGCTCGGCATCGTCTTCGTCTCCGTGCTGCCGATCGTGTTCGAGTACCTGCGCAGCCGCAACAAGAAAACCGCCTAAGTGGTTTTGTGGCGCACGCACTCTTGCGTGCCGTCTCGACACTCGTGTCGAGACGTTTAAGAACGTGTCCCGAAGAGTCGGGACACGGCAGACACGAGTGTCCGCGCTACATATTCTTCAGAGCCGCCTGCACCTGAGGGTCGCGCCGCATCTCCACTTCATCGCCCTTCTCCACCCCCACCGCCTGATTCAAAATCTCCTGCTTCAACCGGCTGGCAATCCATTGCCCGTCGCTCGACCACTCCCCAATCCCAGGCTGAATATTGTTCTGCGACAGAAACACCTTGAACTGATCGATCGTCTTGGCCGGTAGTTCAAAGTCGCCTTTGATATCCCGGTTGGCACGAATGAACTCAGTCGCAAACGTCGCAAATGACCCAGAGCCATCAAGCGCCGCCCGCAGCCGCGTATAGGTCTCGATCCCGGCCACCACGTCCGGCTTGATGCCGCCTTCGCCCCGCGCCGTGGCATCGTCGAGCGTGCCGCCCTTCAGCGGCTTCTGAATCGACCGCCCGCTGGGTGTGTAGTAGAACGCCGTCGTAAGCGCCATGCCGGTGCCGCTGGAGAGCGGGAACACGCTCTCCACCAGACCCTTGCCATACGAAGTCTCACCAACAATCTTGGCGCGCTTGTTGTCCTGCAGCGCCCCGCTCACCACCTCAGACGAACTCGCGCTCTTGCCGTTCAGCAGAATGGTAACCGGGAACGTATAAGGAACGTTGTTTTCCGGCACCTTCACCTCTTCGCCCTTCACAGAGCGGCCCTTCACACTGAGAATCTTCTCTCCAGGCTTGAGAAACAGCGCCGCCGTCTCCATCGCTGCGGTGAGCACTCCGCCAGGATTATTGCGCAGGTCCAGCACCAGCCCCTTCAGGTTCGCGCCGCCCAGCTTCTCAATCGCGGCCTTGGTATCCTTGCCGGTGCTGATGTCGAAGCTGGCAATCCGCACATAGCCGATGTCCGGCTTCAACATAAAAGCGCGATCCACGCTCGGCGACTGCATCTCTTCCGGCGTCAGAATAAACTGTAGCATCCTGGCGTTGGAAGGCCGCCGGACATCGACCCTTGCCGGCTGTCCGCGCGACGCGCCCAGCACTTGCACCAGCTGCTCGACATCCAGATAAGCCAGTTGGATTCCGTTGATCCCCACAATCTCATCGCCCGGCGAGATGCCGGAGCGCGCCATCGGCGCTCCAGGCAGGCATTGCAGCACGATCACACGGCCGGGCAACAGGCTGACCACGCTACCGAAACCTTTGCTGGTCGACTTCTGCATCTGCTGCAACTGCTCAAACTGCCCGGGATCGAAGAACACCGAGTGCGGGTCGAGCGGCCGCAGTGCAGCGGGGATGGCGCCTTCGTAGAAGGCCTTGTCGACCGGGATGGGATCGGCGGCCTCCGCCTCTACCATCGCAAATACATCCACAAACCGCTTCAACAATTGCGGCAGATCATCGGCCGCGAACAGGAGAAATGCCAGTGCCAGCGTCATGTGCGTGAATACTTTTTCGATTGCCGGAGCCGGTGGCGGTCCATTGCCAGTTGAATCAACCGGTCAAGAAGTTGGCCAAACGGAATTCCAGAGTACTCCCACATTTTCGGATACATGCTGATAGAAGTGAAGCCCGGAATGGTGTTGATTTCGTTGATGTACATCAATCCTGTGGACGACTCCATCAGGAAATCCACGCGCGACATGCCCTCGCAGCAGATAGCTTTGAAGGCGTCGACGGCGATGCGGCGCATCTCCGAGGTCTGCTCCGGAGTCAGGTCGGCGGGCAGCCTGGTCTGCGCTTTATCGAGCAGATACTTGTCTTCGTAGTCGTAGAATTCGCGCGACGGGATGATCTCGCACGGGATCGAGGCTTCGGGCCTCTCGTTGCCCAGCACGGCACACTCGAACTCGCGCCCGATGATGCCGCGCTCCACGATCACCTTGGAGTCGTACTGCTCCGCGTCCTTGATCGCCGCGGCCAGTTCCGCTGGGTTCTTTACCTTGGAGATGCCGACAGACGAGCCAAGGTTCGCCGGCTTGACGAACATCGGATAGCTAAACTCAGGCGTCTCGCCAGCGAGCACATACTCCACGATAGGCAGCCCATGATCGCGGAAGATGCGCTTCATCATGTCCTTGTCCATCGCCGCGGACGAGCCCAGCACGCCCGGGCCGACATACGGCAGCCCCGCCAGTTCCAGCAGTCCCTGCATCGTGCCGTCTTCGCCGAAGGTGCCGTGAAGCACCGGGAACACGACGTCGATTCCGGGGTTCGATCCAGGCTCAGGCAGAATGGGGCGAGGATCCCACTTGCCTTCCTTGTCGATGAAGTAGCGGACGACTTCGTACTTTGCCGGGTCCAGGCCCGCGATAATCGAATTGGCGCTACGGATGGAGATCTCGTGCTCCCCGCTGCGTCCCCCATAAATGACTGCTACGCGTAATTTCAAAGGATCCTCTTCCCCAGTGCCGATAGCGCCAGTTCCACCGCAAGTGCCGCAGTGCGGTTCGCCACATCGATCACCGGATTCACTTCTACAATTTCCATCGATCGCATCTTGCCCGAATCGCAGACCTGCTCCATCGCCAGATGGGCCTCACGATAACTCAGCCCGCCATTGACGGGCGTGCCGACGCCGGGCGCGAAGGACGGGTCCACCGCATCCATATCGAGCGAGAGATGAAAGCCGGCTGTGCCCGCGCACGCCGTGGCGATTGCCTCCTGCATCACGGCGCGCATGCCACGTTCGTCGATTTCGCGCATCGTGAAGGTGCGGACGCCGGACTCCTTTACAGCGGGCCGTTCACGCAGGTCCACATCGCGGATGCCGACCAGCGCGATGTTCTGCGGCTGTACCTTGGGAGCATATCCAAATAGGTGCGTCAGCGGCTTGGGACCGATGCCCGCGATACAGGCCAGCGGCATCCCGTGAATGTTACCGCTCGGCGAAGTGTCGGGCGTGTTCATGTCGGCATGCGCGTCGATCCAGATCAGTCCCATGGACTGTTTCTTCTTCTGGAAATGGCGCGCCATGCCGGAGACGGTGCCGATCGCAATCGAATGATCGCCACCCAACACGAGGGGCAACTTGCCTCTATCCGCAGCCGTACACACGGCCACGGCGAGCCGTTCACAAACCGCGACGATGTGCTTCAGGTAGCGCGAACGCTCGTGACCAATGGGCAGACTCTCGGCCTGCTCGACAACGATGTTGCCCAGGTCGGTAACGCGATATCCCAGCTCGGCGATGGCCCGGTTGATGTTAGCCACCCGCAGCGCCGAAGGCCCCATGTCCACACCACGGCGTCCCGCGCCGAGGTCCATCGGCGCGCCGGCAATCGCAATGTGTGATCGGGTCATACTTTTCACCAGGTAGAATTCTGATCAGACAAGAGACTCCGCAAATCGGGGGACGGACACCAATTTCCGGCGTCTTTTGCCGGAATTTGGCTGTCTGTCCTCGATTTGCCCCGCACCCTACCGCTTACGGTCTCGTCCGGTTCAACATGCGCGGATAAGGAATCGCCTCGCGCAAATGATCCAAACCGCAGATCCACGACACCGCACGCTCAATACCCATCCCGAAACCCGCATGCGGCACCGAACCGAACTTGCGCAGGTCGATATACCAGTTGAACGCCTCACGCGGCAGCTTGTGCTCGTCGATACGCTTCAACAGCAGTTCGAGCGAATGCACGCGCTGGCCGCCGCCGATGATCTCGCCGTAGCCTTCAGGCGCCAGCACGTCGACGCCAAGCGCGACCTCCGGACGATCCGGATCAGGCTCAAAGTAGAACGCCTTCACCTCAGACGGATAACGGTCCACCATGATCGGGCGATCGAACGCCTCGGTCAGAATCGTCTCATCGGTGCCGCCGAAGTCGCCGCCCCACTGGATCTCACTGCCCTTGCTCTGCAGGATCTTCACTGCCTCGTCATAGCTGAGCCGCGGGAACGGCGCCTGGATCGCTTCCAGCTTCGCGATGTCGCGTTCCAGCACAGCCAACTCGGCGCGCCGGTTCTGCAGCACGCGGCCGACGATGAACACGATCATCTCCTCGGCAACGCGCTTCACGTCTTCGAGCGTGGCATAGGCCATCTCAGGCTCCACCATCCAGAACTCAGTGAGGTGGCGGCGCGTCTTCGACTTTTCCGCGCGGAACGTCGGGCCGAAGCAGTACACCTTGCCCAGCGCCATCGCATTCGCTTCGTTGTAGAGCTGGCCAGACTGCGTGAGATAGACCTTTTCGTCTTCGAAGTAATTGGTCTCGAACAGCGTGGTGGTGCCTTCGCAGGCCGCCGGAGTGAAGATGGGGGTATCCATCAACGTGAAGTCGTTGGAGTCGAAGTAATCGCGTACCGCCTTGATCACTTCATGGCGGATCTTAATGATCGCGGTCTGGCGTTTGCTGCGCAGCCAGAGGTGGCGATGGTCCATCAGGAACTCAATGCCGTGGTCTTTGGGAGTGATCGGATAAGGATCTTCCTCCGTCACCCGCTGCAGCACTTCCACCGCTTCCACGTCCATCTCATAGCCGCCCGCCGCGCGCGCTTCGGCTCTGACCTTGCCGGTAACGATCAGCGAAGATTCCTGGGTCAGGTTCTTGATCGCTTCGAACAGCTCTTCCGGCAGCGCGCTCTTCACGGCCACGCATTGGATGATCCCCGAACCATCGCGGACCAGCGGGAAGCAGATCTTGCCCGATTTCCTCAGGTTATAAAGCCATCCTGCGATGCGGACGGACTCTCCATCGTGACGCCCTATATCGGCGATGCGAACAATCTTGGGTGCGGTTACACCGGTTGTAGACATAGTTAGCAGCTCTCCAGATACTCAAAAACTCTTTGAATTCCATCGAACGGATTCGCGACTTCGGGCGACTCCTTCAGCTCCAGCAGCAAGGGGTATTGATGCTCCTTGGAGCGCAGCAGTTCCATCGTCTGCTTCCAGTTGATGGAGCCCTGCTCGGTCAGCGAAGGGAACAGATGAACATCGCGTTCACCGTCGTTATCATGCACGTGTGTGGAGCGGATGCGCGACTTCATAACGGCGAACTCAGACTCCACACCGCCCATGAGGTTCGCATGGCCGGTATCGAAGCAAAAGCCGAGGTCAAGATGGGTCTGCTCCAGGAAGCTGACCAGCCGCTCGCCCGTAGAAAGCCGGTTCGGAATATTCTCCAGCAGGATCTGCACGCCGCGCTGTTTGGCAAACAGGTTCAACTCTTCGAGCGAGGTGAAGGCCGTTTCCACTTTGCGCTCGTCGTACTCCTCATCGCCCACGCCCATGTGTTGAATCAGGTAGCGGAACGGAATCGACTCCGCAACGTCCAGCGCCCGCTTGATCTCGTCCACCATGGCGATGCGCTTATGCTTGATCGGCTCGGTGATGGTGATAATCGAGTTCGGACCGGTGCGGCCCCAGCAATCGTCGTTGTACATCGGCGAGTGCAGGGAGTGCAGCTTGAGCGTGGAGTCGCGGAACCAGTGGCGCAGTTCGGTGATCTGGGCCGGATCTCGGTAATCCAGGTGTTGGCGTGCGCAAAAGATCTCGATCGCCGGGACGCCGGCCGTGCGGATCTTTTCCAGCCAAACAGTATTCAGCCGGTGGTTTACAAAGAAGTGAGTCGAAACGAAATGTTGCATGAAGCTAGTAGCCTGCGGCCTTTCCTTCGACGCGCGGGTCAGAGGCGCCTGCGAGCCATTTTTCCTCGAATTGAATTGCCGCCATTTCGCAGATGGCGCGAACCGTGGCCAGTTTGTGTCCCCGCTGTTCCAGCAGCGCCCGTGTGTCTGGCGAAATGCCGGGTTCCACATCTAGCGTGTCCGGTTGCCACTGATGATGGAAGCGCGGTGCGTTCACTGCATCCTGAATGTTCATGCCGAAATCGACCACATTGAGAATCGTCTCCATCACGCTGGTCAGGATGCGAGTGCCGCCGGGAGCACCCACCACCAGGTACGGTTTGCCGTCCTTAAGGACGATAGTAGGAGTCATGGATGACAGCGGACGCTTGCCCGGTTGGATCGCATTCGCATCGCCGCCAAGAGCGCCAAACATGTTGGGCACGCCAGGCTTGGCCGCGAAATCATCCATTTCGTTGTTCAGCAGAAAGCCAAGTCCAGGCAGCGTTACACCGGACCCATAACCACCGTTGAGCGTGTACGTCACCGCTACTGCATTGCCCTCTTTATCCACGATGGAATAGTGCGTGGTCTCGGTGCTTTCATAGACCTTCAGATCTCCTGCGCGGACACTCGCGCTGGGCGTAGCGTGCGCCGGGTCGATCGAATTGCGCAGTTTCGTGATGTAGCGCGGATCAAGCAGTTTCGATACGGGGACGTTTACAAAGTCCGGATCGCCCAGGTATTCGGCGCGATCGGCATAGTAGCGGCGCATCGCCTCGGCTGCCCAGTGAATCGCCGCGGCGGAACCGGCGCCGTTCTTTTCGTAACCGGATTTTTCCAGCACGCCCATCATCTGCAGCATGCCGACGCCACCCGATGAGGGCGGAGGCGCGGTGATGATCTTGTAGCCGCGATACGAGCCTTCGAGGGGTTTACGTTCGATTGCCGTATAATTTTTCAGATCTTCGAGCGTGATGATGCCTCCGCCCGCCGCGATCTCTTTGGCAAAACGCTGGGCGGTCTCGCCTTCATAGAAGCCTGCCGAGCCTTTTGCCGCGATGCGGCCAAGCGTAGCCGCCAACTCCGGCTGGCGGAACACTTCGCCCACCTCGTAATACTTGCCGTCCCTTTGAAAGATACGCTTCGACTCTGCGAACCGCGCCAGCTGTTTGGAACTGCGCAATGTGTTGGCCAGTCCGTAGGAGACCGGAAAGCCGTCGCGCGCCAGTTTCACCGCCGGGTCAACCAACGTGCTCCACTTAGCCCGGCCGTACTTCTTCTGCGCCATTTCAAGACCACGCACAGTGCCGGGAATCCCCGGGGCGCGATAGCCCGTGACACTCTCTTTCGTCGCATTACCGGCCGCATCCAGGTACATGTTGCGCGTGGCCTTGCCAGGAGCGCGCTCACGGAAGTCAATGAACGTGCTGCGCCCGTCCGCGAAGCGGACCAGCATGAAGCCGCCGCCGCCCAGGTTGCCTGCCGAGGGATGCGTTACCGCCAACGCCAGGCCCACCGCGACCGCGGCATCCACGGCGTTGCCCCCTGCTTTCAGTACGGCCACGCCGGCGTCCGTCGCGTTGGCTTCGCGGGAGACGACCATGGCCTGTTTCGCCCGGACCGGATTGGCGGCCAGCGCGTAAAAATTGAGCGAAAGAAAAAGAGCGAGTAATCTCATAAAGACTTGATTCAGACTTGCCGCCTGCGCTTCCATTCGAACAGTGCGATGCCCGCCGCTACGGAGACGTTGAGTGAGGAAATCTTTCCGGCCAGCGGGATCTTCAGCAGAAAATCGCAGTGGTTGGCCACCTGCTGGTGTAGGCCGGAACCTTCGCCGCCCAGCACCAGCGCGCAGGGCTCGGTGAACTCCACCGTGTCGTAATTGTGTTCGCCGCGTTCGTCCAGGCCGTAGATCCAGAAGCCCTTTTTCTTCAGGTCTTCGATCAGGCGGTTGAGATTGCCGGTTTTGATCACGGGAAGGTGCGCCATGGCTCCGGCGGCGGCTTTGGCCGCGACTTCGGTAACCGGTGCGGCGCGGCGTTCGGGAATGAGAGCGGCGTCGGCTCCGGCGGCGTGTGCGCTGCGGAGGATCGCGCCCAAATTGTGCGGGTCCTCAATGCCGTCGAGGATAACCAGCATCTTGGCCGTACCGATGACGTCCTCCAGGCTGGCATAGTGCTGTGCCGCCCCGATAGCGAGCACGCCCTGGTGGGCAGCGGTCTTGCTCATGCGGTCCAGGCTCTGTCGCGGCTCGAAGCGCACGGCGATGGAACGCTCGCGGCAGAGGTCGATTATCTCTTGGAGTCTGGCTCCGCCGGCTCCTTTGGCGATCAGGACGCGGTCAATGGGTTGATTGGCTCGTAACGCCTCCAGTACCGGATGGATGCCTGATAGAGTCGAGGAAGTCATGGGAACACTTCAATGGTATCGTAACAGGCTACAAGGATGGAACTTTTTGCCTGTTTGTCATTGTGCTTCGCCTGCAACGGTTGCATAATGGTGTAGCAGGCACCATGGGAGATGCGGCGCACGTAACGGCCGGCCAACAGCCGGATATCCCCGACAAGCTCTACTTCCGCATCGGCGACGTCAGCCGGCTCGCGGATGTGAAGCCCTACGTGTTGCGATATTGGGAGTCGGAATTTTCCGCGCTGGCCCCGAAGAAATCCGGTACCAACCAGCGCCTTTACCGTCGTAAGGATGTCGAATTGATTCTGGAAATCAAGAGCCTGCTCTACGATAAGCGCTACACCATTGAGGGCGCTAAGAAGCATTTCCTCACCAAGACCAAGAAACCGTTGCCGGTGGTGCGCAAGAAGGCCACACAGGGCGACCTGTTTCAATCCGATCCCATCCTCAACATAGATGTTGCCGGCCAGATCCGCAAGGAACTGAAAGACCTCCTCCGCCTGCTCAAATAATTGCCGCTTCTCATACTCTGAAGCTCCCTGCCGATAAGATTCTTTGCAGAGGAACTCATGGTTAGGGTGACGCGTTTGAATCATACGCCGATCGTGTTGAACTCCGACTTGATCGAGCACATTGAGGGCACGCCTGATACGGTCATCAGTCTGTCTACCGGACAGCGTCTGATGGTGCTGGAGTCGGCCGAGGAGATCATAGCCCGCGTGGTGGAGTTCCGCAGACGCATTCATGAGCCATCTGCATGGCTGAAGTCCGATTCGGAAACGGTTGATCATGGCTGAAACTGCTGCAGTGGAGACGGGGAGCAAGCGCGCCGGGGCCAAACCGGACATGGCAACGATCGGCGGCCTGGCGGTAGCGGCTGCCGGGCTGTTGGGAGGGTTGTTGCTGGAAGGCGGGTCCATGAAGGACATCACCCAGCCAACCGCGGCGATCATCGTCTTGGGTGGCACCTTTGGCGCCGTGATGGTGAACTTCCCCATGGCGACACTGATCGGCGGTTTCAAGCGGTTGCGCCATGTGTTCTTCGATCAATCGGCGAGTGCGTCGTCGATGATTGACGAACTGGTTGTCTATGCCGCCAAGGCCCGCAAGCAGGGTGTGGTTTCGCTCGAGCGCGATGCCGATGCGCTGGACAATCCATTCCTGAAGAAGGCACTGTGCCTGGCGGTGGATGGCACGGACCTGCAGGAGTTGCGCCGCATGTTGGAGCTGGAAATCGAACAGTTCGAACATCACGCCGGGGAAGAGGCCAAGGTCTGGGAGGCGGCCGGCGGATACTCGCCGACCGTGGGGATTATCGGCGCCGTGATGGGATTGATCCAGGTGATGAAGAACCTGGCCGATATCGATGCGGTCGGTCATGGCATTGCAACGGCGTTTGTAGCGACCGTCTACGGTGTCGCTTTCGCCAACATCGTGTTTCTTCCGGCAGGCAACAAAATCAAAGTCCGGGCGGTCCGTGATGTGCAGATGATGGAACTGATTGTCGAAGGGGTCTCCGGTATTGTCGAGGGACTCAATCCCAAACTCATTCGCACCAAATTGGAAGCTTATGCTCACGTCGAGGCGGTGGGCAAGGGCAAAAAGAAGGCAGCAAAAGAAGCGGTAGGTGAGAGCCCCGAGAATGCTCCGGCAACCTGAAATGTCGCGCAAAAAAAGACATCCCGAGCACGTCAACCACGAGCGTTGGCTGGTTTCATATGCGGATTTCATCACCCTGTTGTTCGCTTTTTTTGTGGTGATGTTCGCCAGCTCGCAGACAGACAAGGGCAAGCAGAAGCAGGTCTCGGAATCGGTTAAGCACGCGCTTGAGGATGCCAAGTTCATGGCAACCATTTCGGGCATCCTGGGGGGCACCGTCGACGACAAAGGGAAGGGAAATGCACAGATGCGCGGGCCCGGCGGCGCACAGAAGGTGCCGGTGGAGCCCCTGGATAAACAGGTGGAACTGGTCCCGGCCATTCAACACCTGAACAAGGAACTCGAAGCCGAGATCAAGTCCGGAAAGATGCAGGTGCAGATGACGCCGCGCGGCCTGGTGGTCAGCATGCGGCAGGCGGCGTTCTTTCCATCCGGTGACGATACGATTGAGGAGAACGCCACCGCCAGTATCAAGAAAGTGGCCGACACTCTGCGGACCTTGCCCAACCAAATCCGCCTGGAGGGCCACACTGATTCCCGCCCCGTGCATCGCGGCAGATTCAAGTCAAACTGGGAGCTCTCGGCTGCCCGCGCCATCACCATGATGGAGATGCTGACCTCCGAATTCGAGATCGGCAAGGACCGCGTTGCAATCGGTGGCTACGCCGATACGGTTCCGGTGGCGACCAATGACACCGAAGAGGGGCGCGCGCTGAACCGCCGCGTCGATATCGTCATCCTCAACATGCAGGGCTTGATGAAGGAGCCCGAGGCCAATGGAAAACCGTCGCCCTCGCCTCCGGTCAAGAAATCCCACTAAGCAAGCGATGCCATGCGCGACTCCAGGCGCCGCCGCTCCGGAACTGTGCACTCGCACGCCAGCGCTTCGCCCAAGTACAGCCTTGCCTTATCCCGATCTCCCGCCTGAATATACAGCTCCGCGATCACCGCTGGCAGCAGGTAGTAGCCGCGCATTCTCGGGTGGTCCTCCACCTCCTCAAGCAGCCGGATCCCGGCCTCGGGCCCGTCCATCTTCGCTACCGCAACCGCACGATTCATCATCACCACCGGCGACTGCTTCAACTCTAGGAGCCGGTCATAGTGCACGACAATGAACGGCCAATCCACCGGCTCCGCGTAGTGGGAAGCGGCGATCGCCGCCTCCAGGTGATACTCGGTCTCCTGCTCGCCCTGCGCCGCAAACTCCAGATGCAGCATCCCCAGTGCGATGCTCGTGTGGTCCCACTGCGCACGATCCTGCTGCTCAAACAACAGCACCTTGCCCAATGCGTCCTGCCGCGATGCGAGGCGCGCGGAGGCGAGCAGCATCAGCGCCAGCAGGGCATGGCAGCGGGGCGAGCGGGTCAGCGGATTGTCCGCGATCAACCTGCCGAGAAAGATCGCTTCATCACACAGATCCTTGCGGATCAAAGCCTCGCCGCTGTGAGCCAGATAGCCTTCGTTGAAGATGAGGTAGATCACCTCCAGCACGGAATCCAACCGGTCCTCGAGTTCCTGGCCGGCCGGCATCGCAAAGACGATCGACTCATCGCGCAGCAATCGCTTGGCACGCACCAGCCTCTGCGCGATGGTTGGGGCAGGCGTCAGGAACGCTCGTGCGATCTCCGCCACTCCAAAGCCCGTGACGCTCTTCAGCGTCAACGCAACCCGTACATCCCGCGCCAGCGCCGGATGGCAGCACAGAAACATCATCGCCAGCCGGTCATCCGCGAACTGGTTGTGCCCTGGCGCGCCGGCCGCGAAGCTCTGTGCGATCAGCCCGGCCTTGGTCTCCAGCAGCTTTTCCCGGCGCAGGAAATCGAGTGCCCGGTTCCTGGCGACCGTCATCAGCCACGCTTGCGGATTTTCCGGTATGCCCTGGAAGGGCCATAATTCCAGAGCGCGGACCAGTGCTTCCTGCACGGCATCCTCGGCCAGTCCAAGCTGGGCCGGGCCGAGGATGCGGGTCAGCGAGGCGATCATTCTTCCCGCTTCGCGACGGAACAGATGCTCCGTCAAGCCGGAAAAATCGCCGCCCGGAGTGGTGTGATCAGACACGATCGATCTGTCTGATTTCGATGGTCCCGTAGTCCAGGTGCGGGCAGTCCCCGGCGATGGCCACGGCCTCCTCGTAGTTTTCGGCAATGAGGATGAACAGGCCGCCCAGAACCTCTTTCGCTTCGGCAAACGGGCCGTCCGTTACTGACAGGCTGCCGTTTCCAGAACGCATCACGCGCCCTGTCCCGTCCACCAGTTTGTGGCCGCCCTTCAGGTGCCCGCTCTGTCCGAGCTTATCGCGCCAGTCCTTGTACCGTTTAAGGACCGCCTGTAGTTCCTCGGGGCCAGCCAGGTTCGTCTTGAAGCCGGGGTCTTGATGCAGCAGTAGAATGAACTCCGCCATGTTTGTGTCTCCTTCACACTGTAAACGATTGGCGGACTGAATAATCGACAGCAGGCCAGAAATAGTTAATGATGACTTTTTTCGGCAGGCTTCTCGGCCGGCTTTTCCGGACTGTGTCCCTCCGGCTTCTTTGCTTCGCCTTCTCCAGCTGCCGGGTGCGCCTGCGGCTGGTATTGAACCAGAACGGAGATGCGCCGGTTCGACGGGTTCTCCGGATCGTCCGGTTTGCGCAACTGCTGATCGGCGAAGCCACGGACCTGCCCCACCTGGTCTGCCCTCACGCCGCTCTCCATCATCATCCTCCGTGCCGAGTTGGCGCGGTCTGCCGATAGCTCCCAATTTGAATATCCGCCCGATGCATACGGTTTCGAATCCGTGTGACCTTCAATCAACAGCTTGTTCGGCAGCTTTCCCAGCTCTTCGGAAAGCTTGGCCAGCAACTCCCGGCCCTGTTCGCTCGGATTCGGCCTGCCGCTTTCAAAGAACATGCCCTTCTCGCTTTCCAGCATCTCCACGCGCAGGCCCTCTCCGGTGACGATAATCTGGACGTTCTTCTTGAACTGCTCAAATTGTGGCATTGCCTTCATCGCCTCTTCCAGTTTCTCTTTGAGCTTTTCCATGTCATCTACCGCTACGGAGACTCCCGTACCGCTGCCGCTCATGTTGCTGCCCATCAGCTTGCCGTTGCCTGTCGGATCCTGGAAGTAACCGCCCACCGCCTTCTTCACCTGCTCGCTGCTGCTCAATAGCCACAGCACAATGAACAGCGCCATCATCGCGGTGACGAAATCGGCATAGGCGACTTTCCACGCCCCGCCATGATGTCCGCCATGGCCGCCCTTCTTCTTGATGATGATAATCGGCGCCGGAGTCTTATCGTCATTCATCGGCTAGGCGCCTCCGCCCTTGCAGTTCTTTTCCATCTCTTTGAAGTTCGGGCGAACATGCGAGGGGATCACGCGGCGCGCGAACTCCACCGCCGTGATCGGGGCCGAGCCCTTCACAAAAGCCATCACGCCGATGCGCAGAAAATTGTAGTACTGGTGCTCGGCGTCGTTGATCTTCGTGATGTTCGAAGCCATCGGTCCCACAAAGCCGTAACAGAGCAGAATGCCGAGAAACGTCCCGACCAGCGCCGCCGCCACCTTGTGGCCGATCTCTTCCGGCGGACCGCCCAGGGCGCCCATCGTGATCACCACGCCCAGCACTGCGGCGACGATTCCCAGGCCCGGCAAGGCATCGCCAACCGTGCTCAACGCCGAAACCACTTCCGCCTTCTCGTGATGGTGGACGTCCATGTCGGCCTCCATCATTTGATCAATATCGAAGTGCGCCACGCCTCCCGTAATTGCCATGCGCAGCGTGTCGCAAACAAAGTGCACGGCATGATGGTCCTTCAGGAATTTTGGATACTTGCTGAAAACCGCACTCTTGTCCGGCTCTTCCACGTCTGCTTCCAGCTTCACCAGTCCGTTCTTGCGGGCATGCGTGAAGACATCGTTCAGCATCTTCAGCTGTTCCAGATAATAAACCTTGTTGTATTTGCTGCCGGCAAGAATGGCGATGATGCTCTTGAAGATACTGATGATAATGGGCAGCGGATTCGCGATGAACAGCGTCCCCAGCGCCGCACCCCCGATAATCACTAATTCCGCGGGCTGCACAAGTACGGCCAGTTGGCCATGCTCCATGAGATACCCGCCAATAATCGCTCCAATGACTACTACAATTCCAATGATTGCAAACATAGCCTGCTTCGATAATTCCCCTAAAAGATTTATCGGTCAGGCTGACGATTTTTTGAGCAGGCGCCGGGTGTTTGTTGCGCTGGATTCAGCCGGGACACTGCAAACCAGGGACTGGCACGAATTTCCGGCCGCTCTTGCCGGAATTTCGTTGCCTGTCCCGGTTTGCCCTACACCGTACTTCGCAATCCGAGCGGACAGCTACCCGGTTCCGGCGCAGTCGGAGCAGGGCTGCCTGTCCCGGTTTGCCCTACACCGTACTTCGCAATCCGAGCGGACAGCTACCCGGTTCCGGCGCAGTCGGAGCAGGGCTGCCTGTCCCGGTTTGCCCCACACCGTACTTCTCAGCTTGATTGCTCTGAACAGGAGAAGTCCTGCTCAGGTACATTAAGACGCCGCACCATGATCTCTGCCGCGCGCTGGCCAGCTTCCTTCTTGGAAACACCATCGGCCCGTGCCAGCATATCCTTGCCGACGCGGACTTCCATCGTGAAAGTCTTAGCATGCTCCGGACCGCGTTCCTGCACGATCACATAACGTGGCTGGGGCAGCTTCAAAGTCTGCGCAATCTCCTGCAAAGCGCTCTTGTAGTCGCTCAGCGGAAGGTTCGTTTCCGACTCAACAGGGGCATGTCCATCGATCACGCGCCGCAGCACGAACCGCCGCGTGACATCGATGCCGCCATCCAGATACATCGCGGCAATCAAAGCCTCGATCGCATTCGAAAGAATCGCCTTCTTCTCCCGGCCGCCGCTCATCTCCTCGCCGCGCCCGAGAATAATATGCGTGCCAATCGCCAGATCCTGCGCCACCGTGTGCAAATGTTGCGCGCTGACCAGGTGCGCCTTCAATTTCGACAACTGGCCCTCCGGCAAATGCGGATAGCGCCGGACCAGCTCTTCACTCACCAGAAAACCAAGGATCGAGTCGCCCAGGAACTCCAGTTGCTCGTTATCGCAACTGGGGTCCCCATCGGCTCCAACCTTCTCAAATACCCGCGACTTATGAGTGAGCGCGCGGACCAGCAACTCGCGGTCACCGAAACAGTGGCCGAGTTCGTTCATCAATTCTTGCTGGTCCGCGGGCATCGAATCCGTCTTCTTTACTTTCCAGCGGCCTTCAGCTTTTCGGCGTTCTTCTTTTCCCCTTCAGCGGCGGCCTTGATCTGCGGGTGCACGCCCTGCATGGCGATCACTTTATCGAGAATCGCGATCGCATCCGAGGGCTTGCCGGCCAGGTTGTAGGTCGACCCGAGGCGGACCATGGTTGCCGCATCCGGAGTCGCCGCGCCTTCTACCGAAATCTTGTATTCAGCAATCGCAGCTTCGTAGTTCTTGCGGACGCCGGCAGCCATCCCCAGTGCTTGGTGCGCTTCGGACATTGCATCCTTCTTGGCGCCATCCCACTGCGCGTCTGTGATGTTGGGTTGCGGCTTGGGAGCCGACGGAATCACCTCAAGCGCCTGCTTGGCCATCTTCTCCGCGCGGCCGAGTTTCTCTTCTTTGTCGAGATCGAATTCACGCGTGCGCTGCACAATCGACGAGGAGATCATGAGCATCGCCTGATAGGCCTTCGGATTCACTTCCAGAACTTTTTGCGCCCAGACGATCGTGTTTTCCGAATCGTTCTTTTGCTGATAGCTCGCGGCAATGAATTGGAAACAAAGTTCCTTGAAGTCGGTATCGGCGAAGTTCGTAATCACGTCCTTGGCCGCTTTGATCCGCGAGTCCGGATCCTGCGCGCTGAACATCAGCTTCAATGCGTCGAGTTCTTTCTGCGATTTCGGAGCCGGCGGCTTCCCCTGCCCAAACATCAATGACATCCCGCAGACGAGCACTGCCGCTGCTTTCAGGATTCGGTTCATCATGACTACTTCTTCTCCCTTTCAAATGATTGCTGCAGGCCCTTGCGGGCCGCGTCCTTAGCGGCTGGCGACGCGCCTTCGAGGGCGATCACCGCCTTGTAATGATCTGTCGCCGGTTGCCTGTCGTTGGCCAGATCGAACAACCGGCCCAGGTACACATGGCTCCAACTCGCCATGTCGGGATCCGGCTTTAACTCCAATGTCTTTTCGAAAAGCTGCACCGCCAGCTCCGGATTCTTCTGCAGGGCGGCAATGCGTGCCAAACCATAATACGCTTTTGCGTGCAGTGGTTTCTCTTCGGTCTCTTTCAGCACCTTCAGAAACTCTTCGCGCGCCTTCGGGTAGTTCTTCTCATCGTACAGCGCAATCGCATCTTCCAGCGTCTTGCGCGCCCCGGTCAGCACGGGCTTCGGGGGTGGTGTACCCTTCTTGGCAACCTTCACGGCCCGTTCTTTCGAGAACTCGGCGCTCTCCAGCCGCTTCTCTTCTTTCTTCAGGTCGATCGCCACAATCATGTCCGGCAGGTAGTAGCGCATCGCGGCCTCCTGCTTCTCATAAAGCACAAGTTGCTCGGCGAAGTGCGGTGTGAGGATGAACCCCTCTTTCAACGCCTGCGTCACCATCTCTTCCCGCTTGGCTCCGCGCTGCATGCGGCTCTCTACCGCCTTCACCAGTGACATGGTTGCCAGCAGAACGAAGTCCTCTTTGTATTGCTCGCCAAGAGCCGGGGCGGCCTGCGCGTAGTCGATTAAGGCTTTTTTCTTGTCGAACTGATCGGCGAACTTAAAGCCCAGCGGATCGAGTAGATAGTGCAGATAGGCGCGGCGGATGTATTCCAGTTGCGGATCCACCGAGGGAGTAATAACGACGTAGTAATCGTCTTTATAGCTGCGCTGGTGCACCTGATTCGGCGCGCCCAGCAGGTCGATATAGATTTGGAAGCGGCGGCCCAGATAGCCGCTCGTAGGGTTGCGGAGGTAACCGTTGGCCTCGCGCAGCGTTTCAATCACGCCCGGATGATATTTGGCGATCACCGCATCGTAAGCCGGTTGCACCTTAGTCCAGATGTCATCGATATTCGCTTCGCGGTGAAACTTGTACATCAGCGTTTCGAAGCCCTGCAGCGCCTCGACGTCAGGAGGACGCAACTGCTCGCGGAACTTATACTGAAAATCGGGAGCGCTCTCCACCGCCAGCGCGAACGAAATGTACTGGCTCATTTCCGCGGCGGCTGAGGCCTTTTTGTGATCGCGCATGAAGCGCTTGATGTCGAACAGAACGGGGATCTTCTGTTTGGCGAGGTGTTCGCGGATCTGTTGGCGCAGCGGATGGTTGGTGGGCGAATCGATCTCCGCGTCGAATCCTCCAGCATTGATGGCCGCCATCACCGAGAAAAGCGCCAGGTTCCCATCCAACTGCCCCTGCTCCGCAGCAAAGCCCGAAGAGCAAAACAAACAGATCAGAACCAGTACGCCGCGCAAACCGGGGGACTGAGACCAATTCCCGGCGTCTTTTGCCGGGATTTGGCTGTCTGTCCCCGGTTTGCCCCACACCCGCAAGGCTGGAGCTGGCGTTCCCGAATGCGCCCGCGCAGGCGGGCGCACTTTTTCATCGCTACCGGATAACAGGATTTGCTTCAAACAAGGCCTCACGCCTAGTTTATCCCAAGGCGGCAGGGAAAGGCTGTACGCAAATGTTAACCGGGTGCCGGATGCTTGGAAATTACTTCCCCGTGCAACCCGGCAACCGGCCTTCTTCCCTTAATCCTGTTGACGCGCTGCTGTGTGGGGCGGTTACTTATACGTGATCCACATCGGGCTGACCCACACCAGTTCACCGTCGGCCTGTTCGCCGCGAACATAGTAACAGGCAGTCGTGCCTTTCTTGGCCGAACTGTCGCGCCACGTGAGATCCACGTTGCGGCTGTTGGGTTCCGGGGAATAAACTTCCTTGCCATCCTTGATGATATGAACCCTGGCGAACTTGTCCGTTCCCCACAGTTTCACCTGGATCATGGGAATCGCACCGGTTGTAAACTCTTCGCCCATGAAGTGCGTACCGCTGCGCACGTCGGCCAGGATGTTGTCCGTGGATGCATAAATGCGCCGCTTGCGGAAGGCCTCCACAATCGCCTCCCGTGTCGGCTTGGTTACCCAGACATTGGTGTACGACATGTGGGTGGAGATGTGATCGCTCGATGCCGCGAAGCCCAGCCGGTATCCCTTTTCGAGCGCCAGCGAAACGAAGCCCTGCGGACGCCAGCCCCCGATCGCATCCTTCTCCTCAATGCTGCGCGGAGCGCCGGGCATCTCGTAGTTCTGGCGGTGGCCCTGGTAGATCTCCACTGCCGGCTCCACCATCGGATCGTTATCGCGCCAGTCCGTTCCCATATCGGTGGCTGAAGTATGCGACACGGCGATGCCATCGAACTGCCTCAGATACCGGTACAGCATCTGCGTATCGGGCGCCTTGGTGGGAGCGGAATCGTCGGCCATCTTGGCGAGCTTCGGCAACGGCCTGACTCCGCGCCGCGCCATCAGGATATTGCGATGTCCTTCGGGATAGCGCACGCCGCGTTCGTAGCTGAACATCGGCAGAAAACTGCTGCCCAGTTTGTAGGCGTCGGTAAGCTTCTGCTGAGTCCACCAATAATACTCGCGGCCTCCGCCGTTGTCGTGATCGCAACAGCCGCCCCAATCCAGATAGGCGGCGTCGATCATATAGCGATAGGCATCAGTCAGTGGGCCGTCATTCACGCCATCGGCCGACATTTCGGTATGGCGATGGAAATCACCGCGCAACAGCTGGACCTTCTTGCCTTCGGCGTCGGCGCGATAGGTGCGCATTTTCAGAATCTGGTCTAGTTCCGGCTTGACCTCGGGGTCCGCTGCCGCCAGATCCGGGACCATGGCGGCCGGTTTGGAGTGGATCGCCAGATTGTCCAGCTTGATTTCGGCGGCGTACAGGTCGGCGTTGGTCAGGGCGTTCAGATCGGGTCCGGGCAGTGTCGACTGGCGATGGTCGCTGGTGGTCACCATCAGCAGGTGTCCGGCGCCGAGCGTGGATAGTGCCGGCCTGATATCCATCAACCCGTCCGAGTGCGGAATCAACATCGGCTGCTGCCACTGCGTGCCATCGAAGTAGGTGACCATTTCGTTCCACACGGCACCGAGCGGCGATCGCACCTGGGTAGATGTCCGGAACGCCAGAAACATGCCGCCTTTGGCGTCTGTGGTTAAACGAGGAAACGTGTTGCGCGGAGTGGAAGCCGGCTGTGGCGTCGAATTCGGAGCCCGTCGCTTCGCCAGATTCGGGTTGGGCGGCGTCGCTGCGGCCGGCCGCCTTACCGCATTGGTCTGGCGGCCGCCACCACCGGGCAGGATGTCCGGTAGGATATCGGTTGTGCTGAATGCGGCACCATGTTCGTCGAGGCATTTAATCCGGATGTTGTGGTTCTGGTAGAGCGCGACGCCTGTTGTCCTGGCGGCGCCGAAATCCTTGCCCCATCTCGTGTCCGCACTTTCGTAGGCGGCCCACAGGCGATTGTCAATGTCGTAGGCGATGGAGGCGCGCGCCTCGAAATTCCGGCTGGCGGCGACGGCGACGGGCTTCTGCATCACAATGCCGCGGGTGAATTTCATGCGCCGCGCGTAGACGTCGTAGTCGCCTTTGTCGTAGGTGTCCCACGCGATGGCGATTTCGCCGTTCCTGCCTGCCGCGATCGCCGGATCCCAGTCACTCATTTTTGAAAAAGAGACCACCGTCTCTTTCGTGAACTTATCGCCATCCTGCACCGCGGCGAGGATCTCCAGATTGTTGTTGCGGAATGCCTGCCATGCCACCCACACGCGGCCTTCGGAGTCGGTGGTTGCCACGGGGTTCAGATCGGAGCCGGGGTCGGAGGTGATCCGTATCTCTTCCGACCACTTGCCCTGCTGCAGATACTTGGCAACGATGTCATAATTCCCGGCGTGATTGGCCGCCCAGAACGCCCACAATCGCTTCTTGCCATCCACCGCGACAGCCGTTCCCATCACGTCCTGCTGGCCGGTTGAAACCTCTGTTGGCGCGCTCCACTTCCGGGAAGCCTTCGAGTAGTGCATGAGCTTCACCTGGTCGCCGCCGGTGGGGCGCGCCAGAAAGTCGAAGCTGCGCGGCTCCTCGCGCATCAGTCCCTCGACGGCCTTGGCGCGGTCGCCGTGCGTGAAATCGATATAGGATACGTACACATCGTCCCCGGCCTGCGCAATCGCCGGGTGGTCCTGGTCCTCGTCCGAGGTGTTCAGCTGGACAGTGCTGGGAACGCGGTCCACAAGCACGCGTCCGTCGAGGAACGTCTTCGCCGCACCGTACGGAATCTCCTGCGCCTGGAATGAAAAAGCGCCCTGGGGAGTTGAGATCTCGTAGCGCGCACCGGGGTCCTTAATATCGGCGCCGATCAGTACGCCGTTATCGAGCATCGGGCCTTTGGCGCCTTGCCTGTTCTGACGAATTTCCGACGCGCGGGCCGGTCCGCGCCGTGTGGACACTTTCCAGCTGGTTTGATAGTCGCTCGAATCCTCGCCGGAAAACCGCCAGCCCTGGATGCTGAGCACGGTGCCTGACGTGAGCGAAACCTTGCCGTCCCAAACAGTTGGGTCGGTATCGGCGATGCCGAACAAGATCCGGAAAGTAACCGATTGCGGGGAGTCCAACTCCGTCGTCCGCCTGTTTTGCGAGAACAGCTTCCAGCCCGAGGCAGTCATCCCCACGGCCACGGCGGCAGCCATCCAAAATTTTACTTTCATCTCACCCTTTCAGACGCATTTTGAAAGCAAAAGGTCTACTTGCCTCAAGGGTAGCGCAATTGAACGGGTGACGGGTGCCAACGTTGGGGCAGGTTGCCAACCTGCAGCCGATTGGAAATCGGTCCGGCCGCTACTGCCTGGAGCGGACGCGTCAGCCTTCAGCTTCGTCTTCGGAAACAGGCTTCCCAACGGATCTGCGCTTGGTGTGACGCACTTCATGGACGTAGACTTTTCTACCCGCCTGGTCAACAGAGAACACCACTCTGTGGGATTTGAAAAGAAGCAGCCGGAGATCTTCTTCCAGGTACTCGCATTCTCGAGCAAATGCACAACGTTCTGGAAACATTTCGAGAGTGTCGATTTCGGAATAGAGCCTGCGAATCCACCGCGCTGCGTTCAGCGGCGAACGAGCGAAGATCTATAAATAAGGACTCCCTGATGCTAGCCTCTGCCGCAGGGGTGACGATGACCTTGTAGCGCTTCACTCAAGCGTGATCCCATGCTCGCGTGCCAGCGCTTCAAGGAATTCTCTCATGGGGCGGCCTTCGCCGCGCTTTGTCTGTTCCAGGCTAAGGCTGATGTTCCGCATACTCCGAAGAAGTTCCTGATCCTCAAGCAGCTTTTGGTAAGCTTCGGCACTCTGAACCACCACTTCCGCCTGGCCGTTGACCGTCAGTACGGCTGGTGTACCAATCCGTTTGAGCTTGGCGATACGGTCAAATTCCCCAAATGCCGGCAACGTCGCCACCCGCTGAGCCCTGACCAAAATCGCCTTAATCCGTGCCCATCCGTGGCCGTCATTTTTCGTGTGAGCCGGCCACGATCACAACCCGCCCAAACCACCTAACTCCCTTAACCCCAACGTCAACCCACCCGCCAGCCCCAAAATCCTTGACACCACATGGTAAAAACGGCAATGGTGGCCAATGCCTCGTCGCGTCGCTGGAAGCCCTAAAAGTTCTTTGAAATCTTAAACCGGAGGGAGTGGCCCCCAGGAACCCCCTGTTTACCAAACGAACCTACCATGTCCAAGAATACAAAAGAGGCCGTCCAAAACGGAAAACAAATCTCCGCCGGGCGGCCCCTGGATAAGAACAGAAAGTAGAAACTCGGATTTGGAGGGGGCCGCCATCTGCCACCTCGGTTGAGACGGGAAACTACCACAAGAACTTAAAGCCGAGCTGCAACTGCCTCGGATAGTTCGATCCCGGCGCACTTACCGTCGATTTGTACAGTATCCCGAAGTTCGCATTGTCGGGTGTGCTGTTGAAGCCGGTGCTCGTGATAAAGAACGAGTTGGCCACGTTGAATGCCTCAGCGCGGAACTGAATGCGGAGGCGCTCGTTGATCTGTGTGATCTTGTTCAGCGATACGTCCGCCATGGCGACGGTCTGCAGCCGGACGCGGCCATCGTAGAAGGGCGTATATCGCGGATTGTAAGTCGTGTTGTACATCAGCCAGTTCATGTCGGTGCAGCCATATGCCTTGGCATTGTTCTGCACAGTCATGCTGAAGTCGTCGTTTTGCTTCGTGGTGCAGGGCTTGATGGCCTGCACTTTTTCCTGGCCCCACGTGAGCGGAATGCGTGCGTCTTTCAGGTAGATCGCATTGCTCGGCAGCGCCCACGGCACACCGGACATCACGTTGAAGATGATGGTGTTCTCCCAGCCGCTGACCAGTTTTCCGACCAGGCCGTTGGCATTGCGGAAGAAGCGGTGTCCACGGCCGAACGGAAGTTGGGTAATCGCGCTGGTGACAAAGCGGTGCGGCCGGTCATACTGCACCAGGCCCTGCTGCATCACGTCGTTTAACGGGTCGAGATAACCCGATCTCACCATGTTCTTGGCGAACGTGTAGTTCATGTTGAGGTTCATGCCATTGCGTGCGCGATAGTTGAAAAGCGCCTGCAATGAGTTGTACCAGCTTGCGCCAGTGTTCAGCATGTATTGGGTCAACCCCGTAAACTGCGGGAAAGGCCGCAGAATCTGGTTGCGCGAAATCGTGGTTGCCGTGTACGTGTTGGTGCCGATGAAGGCGTCCAGGTTGCGGAACGGATTTGTCACGCCGGCGTTGCAGAAGGTCACCGGGTGGCCCAGCAGCGGGTTGCAGGCATCTCGGAAGGTGCTGTCCGTCTGTTCGTCGAAGGCTTTGGTGGCCTCCAGGTCTTTGCCGCGGTTGCCGGAATAAGTCACTTCGAAACGCCCGCGCTGGAACACACCCTGCTGAATGCCGAACGAAAGCATGTTCACGTGCGGTGTGTGGAACGCGCTGTTCACGAAGTTGAAGCTGCGGCCGGCGTAGGTCAACAGTCCGTCAGCTGCGCCGCGTGGCTGGTTGATGGTCGGGAACGGGTCGTTCAACATGTTCGGATAGGTGGTGCGGTTGCTATCCGGCGAGACCGTCATGGTGGTTTGGGCGTTGTAGCCGAATGACTGCTGGAAGTTGTTGCTCGGATTTGTATAGTAGCGTCCCCAGCCGCCGCGAATCACAGTCTTGCGAGTGAGTGAATAGGCTGCACCGAAGCGGGGCTGATAGGTATTCGTGTAAACGTCCGCCGCCGTAGTGCGGGCGCCGTTGATGCCGGAGAAGAGGATGCCGCCGCGCAGCACTGCGGGCAGGTCGGGCGAAGTCTTGTGATTCACCTGCGCATCCAGCGGGCTGACAACCTGCGTGTCGAAGCCGACGTTCATGCGCCCAAAGCGTTCGTTCGGAGGAACGTTGAAATCGTAACGAAGACCGAGATTCACGGTCAACTTCGAGCTGACCTTCCAGTCATGCTGCACCCACGGCGCCATGTAGCGCTGCATGTAGGTGAAGTAAGAATTGTAGTTCACCGTGCCGGAACTCGGCGTACCGAGCAGGAAGCCCGCCACGGAGTTTCCGCTGTTCACATCCGCCAGACTGTAATCCGCCTGAGTGAAAATGCGAGATGATGCCAGGCCGAAGACGGTGCCCGGATTCTGCAGGGAGTACTGAATCCAGCGCATGTCGTACCCGCCTCTCGTCGTGTGTGATCCGCTCACCTTCGTCCATGATGCCGCCATCGCCCAGGTATTGGTGACATTGCGGCCGGGGCCACTCTTGCCCAGGCTGAGGTAATCAGTGAAGTCGTAGCGGCCAAAGCCCGGGTTGTACGGCAGGGCATTCGCCAACTTGGATGGGAAGCCGAGAGAAGTCATGTCGAACTCTTTGTCGATCAGGCCGTCATTGCTCTCAATGTAGCGGCTGAACGAAACTCTGGCATTCACGATCATGGTGGGCGAAAGCGTGTATAGCCAATCGAGCTTGTACGCGTCGTTAACGCGCTTCAGTGGCAGTGGCCCATCGGCGCCGACCTTGCCGACGATGCCGTTGGTGCCGCGCATTTCCGTGCGGTCGTTGCTGCCCTGGTGGAAGGAGAAGTGGTGGCGGTCGCCGAAGTTCTGGTCGAACTTGAAAACCATGTTATAGAAGTCGTCCTTGGCCGGATTGTAACCGCCCGACGCGAAGTAGTTGCTCTGCGCGTAAGCCACGCCGCTGGTGGTGATGTTCGGATCTGGGAAGAAGCTCACGATCTTGCGGGCGATAGGATTAATGCGCCCCTGCGGAATTACATTGCCCGGGAAGGGATCGCGGATGGACTTGCCGCTGACGGTGCGTGTGGTGGTCGGGTCATAGACGGTGACCGCTTTGCCGTTGCCATCGGTGAGTTTTGAAAAATCGCCGGAACGCATTTCGAGCGCCGGTACGGAAAGGATGAGCGGCTGCGGAGTTGCTTCGCGGTAGCCTTCGTAGTTGAACAGGAAGAACGTCTTGTTGCGGCCGTCGTAAATCTTCGGAATGAAGACAGGGCCATCGGCCTGGCCGCCATACTGGTCCAGATAGTGGCCGTCTTTCTCTGCCGCGTGCGCGTTGTTCTGGAACGAATTCGAGTCGAACGAATTGCGCCGCATGAACTCGTAGAGCGCTCCGTGCATCCGGTTGGTGCCGCTCTTCAGTGCCACGTTCACAATGCCGCCGCCGGTCTTGCCGTACTGCGCGTCGAACGAGTTCGTCATGATCTTGAACTCCTGCACGGAATCCACAGGAGGGACGTAAGCGATGTTGTTTCCACCGGCCTGGGCATTGTTCGGTGCGCCGTCCAGTAAGAACTCGTTGTTGGATGCGCTGCCGCTGCCGGCGTTGCCGCTGGCGCTGCCCGTGCTGCCGCTGCCATTGATGTTCCAGCGCGCGATGGCGCCGTTATCGAAGGGTCGCTGGTAAACAAGTTCGCCGTTGTAGTCGACGCCAGGCACCAGCATGGAAAGCATGAACGGATTGCGTCCGTTCAACGGGTATTCGGCCACCGCTTCGGCATCGATCAAGCCGCCGCGGTCAGCCGTCTGTTCCACGATGGAACCTTCCGCCGTGACCGTGACCTCCTGAGTCATGTTGCCCAACTCGAGTTGGACGTCTTCAGTAGTAGTCTGGGCGACTGTCAATTGCAGGCCTGAGCGGACCGCCGCTTTGAATCCGGGTGCTGAAACGGTCAGCATATATTGCCCTGGCGGCAGGAACGGCACCGTGTAGTTGCCGTGCGTGTCGGTCTTGGATGGATACGAAGCGTTCGTATCCGGGCTTTTTACGGTTACGGTCGCGTTGGCGACCGGTGCTTTCGTCTGGTCGGTGACGCGGCCTGTCAATGTGCCGCGCGAATCCTGGCCTGAAAGTTGAAAGGCGAAAAAGCAGGAAATCAGCAAATAGTATAACTGTCGAATATTCATAACCTCTCCTGAATGGGACCCCGTGTTACCTATGCGTCTTCAAGAATATATCAATTTGAACCGCGGTGGGAGCAGGCATCCGGCATGGTTCCCGCTACGTCAGTACTAAGTGAAAGTACCAAGGTCACAACCCATTTCGGTACTAGTCGTCCATTGGTGAATCGAGCCCGAAACTGCAAACTAAAACGGATGGTTGTTCGACTCAAAACAGGCAGTCCAAACCCCTCCGGCGACAGCGGGCGACGCACACGGCGTGTCGCCATTTATCCGCATCGCAGCGTCCGTTCCCTGCCGGTGACCGCCACCCGGCTCGTGGTTGCCCTGCTGGTGTCGGCCATTCTTTGCGGCTTCACCGCCTACTACGCTATTGAGCTGATGAGCCTGCATGGGCGGATTGCACATTCGCTCATGGGCTTTGCAGGGATTCCCGTCAAAGGTTGGGAGGCCGTTTCGGTATTCCCTGGATTGCAGCCTGCAAGTGCGCCAATGACCGAGATCCCAGCCTTCAGCGCCGTTACCGATTGGGCCCGCATGCTGGTGATCGCCGCGATCGTGATTCTGTTGTTGGTTTCGCGGCGCTATGTTCTCACTCGTAATCTCGCCGGCTTTCTGATGTTTCTATTGATCTGTTCCGCCATTGTGAACTCAGTGAATCCCGATCTAACCTTCACCTCGCAAACGTTCGGGCAGATATGGCTGCGCGGCGAGATGCTGGTGTGGCTGCTGCTGCCCTGGGTTGCATCGCTTCTGTTCCTTGTGCCGCAGCCAAACGTGGCGGAGGGAATCTTCTGGGTTCTGATGGTGCAAGTTTACGGCGTGCTTTTCTCTGCCTTACGCATGGTCTTTTGCCTGGGCGTGCTGCACCACACCGGACTGCTGTTTCTGCCGTTGATCTGGTTCGGCATGGGCACGCTCTCCGACCTGCTGTTCCTGTTGTTTTTCTATTCCGTCAGTGTCTACCGCACCAGCGGCCGCGTATGGGGATTCAGATCAACATGGCAATCCTAGTTCTCATCGCAAGATGCTGCGTTCTGTTCACCGTTTTGGTGTTGACGATCTATGCCATCCGCCACTACTGGATGGGATTCTCGCGGCTCAAACTCCGTAATCCGAAGGATATGAACGAGCTGGTCGGCTTCATGATGCCGCGCATCACCGTAATGGTGCCGATGCACAACGAGGAAAAGGTAGCAGCCGACGTTCTGCAGGCTCTGGTGGATTGCGATTACGACTGGTCGCGCCTGCAGATCATAGCCATCAATGACCGCAGCACCGATGGCACGCGCGCGATCGTCGATCGCTACGCGGAAAAATATCCCATCATCCAGCCTCTGCACCGCGACAGCGGACAGGGCGGTAAGCCGGCTGCTTTGATTGATGCGACGCAAATGGCCACGGGCGAAATCATTCTGCTGTTCGATGCCGATTATATTCCAGGCCGGGCCATGCTGAAGATGCTCGCTGCGCCATTCGCGGATATCGAAGTCGGCGCCGTGATGGGCCGCGTGGTTCCGCACAATGTCGGCGGCAGTTTGCTGGCCGGGCTCCTCTCCCTGGAGAGGGCCGCCGGTTACCAGAGTGCGCAGCAGTCGCGGTTCAACAATGGCTTCACCGCGCAGTTTGGCGGCACAGTGGGCGGCGTGCGCATGAGTGCGCTGCGCGCCATCGGCGGCTGGGACGCAAGTTCACTGACCGAAGACACGGACCTCACTTTCCGGCTGCTGCTGAATGGCTGGCGCGTTGCCTATGTCAATCGGGCGGAATGCTATGAGGAGGTGCCAATCTCCTGGCTGGTGCGGCGGCGGCAGTTGGTGCGTTGGGTGACCGGCCACACGGAGTGCCTGCATAAATACTGGCCTCGGATTCTGGCGGCGAACTTTCTTTCCCGCATGGAAAAGATCGACGCGCTGCTGTTGCTTGCCATGTATCTTACCGCGCCTGTGATGGTGTTGGGCTGGCTCGCCTCACTGGTTCTCTTCTTTGTTGAGAGCGCGCATGAGGTGCCGATTCTGGCGATTGCGATGGGCTTTGTCGGCTATCAATTGTTCGCAAACCAGGCGACTTTCATGGAGATCGGCGTTGCCTGCATGCTCGACGGCAGCCGCGAGCGAATGCTGCTCATGCCGCTAAACATTCTGAACTTCTTCGCCTCGACCGGCGCCATTTGCAATGCGCTGATGCGCTTCTACTGGCGCAAGCTGTGGGGAAATGACGGTCCGGGTTGGGACAAAACGAAGCGCACTCGCGAGCCCGGCGCCGGCGGCCCGGAGAACGGGAATGGGCTGCGGATCGTGGGACGAACGTCCAATGGCCTCTACTTTTCGCAGAAAGCCGGGGAGGAATAACCGATGCTTGCGTTCCTGCTCTTCTCATTAATCTTCAGTTTGATCTACTACATGCACTTTCACGTGGCGGTAACAACGTGGAGGCGCCTGCGGGGCCAGGCTTCGGGCGAACTCGATACCAGCTACGTCCGCCTGGAGGATTACTTCGGGCAGTCTTTCCGCGCCAAGATGAAGTCCTGGCTGCAACTGCCTAAGGACCCGGCCTCCACCGAGTTGTTGAGCATGGTGGACAAGGGTGGAGAAAAGATCTTTATCGCCAGGCAGGCGAACTATCCGATTTCGCACGAGGAGGAGGAGATGCTGGTTGTCGATGGCGACTTCCTCTGTGGCTCGCATTGCAGCTTCAACAAAGAACTGCTGGTTCGCCAGGATTGCGTTGTTGGCCCTTCCTCAGAGCTGCAGGCGCTGGCCGTTGACGGTACGGCGCGGCTGAATCCTGGGACGAAGGTGAGGAGATGGGTCGATTCCCACGGCTTCCTCGATATTCGCGGAAACTGCAAGATTCAATCCCGCGCAACTTCGCGCGCCTCTATCCGGTTCGGCCCCGGTTCGCAGGCCCAGTCGTTGTTTGCTCCGGAAGTCGCAACGCAGGGCCGCAGGGAAGACAAGAGCAAATGGGGCACTAACGGACATCGCGTAGTCGAGCTTCCGGTGCCGGCCGATGATGCCGCAATTGAAGGATTCAACCCGCGCAAGATGGTCTATATGGGCGGCGGCTGTTACCGCTACGACGGCAGCCTGAAGCTGGATGCGGCGGTGCACATCACCAAGCCGCTGATCGTCCGGGGCGACTTCCATTGCGCGGCTTCCAGCTTTATCGAAGCAGATATGAAAGTCTCGGGTTCCGTGTTTATTGGCGATGCTTCAATTGTCAAAGCGAACCTGGTGTCGGAAGGGGACATGATCCTCAGCCATGCAGTGTTCTTTCAGGGGATTCTTCATTCCAGCGGCTCCATGCGCCTGCGCCATGGGGTGCGAGGCTTGCGCGAAGGTGTTCCGGTCGCGGCGCACGCGAATGGGCCCCTGTTGGTGGAGAGTAATTGCGTGATCAACGGGAAACTCTCATCGACAAAGTTCGTTCAGGCCGTGGTTACTCCAGTGGATTGGTTCGAGTCGGAGAACTCCAAGTCAGTTTAGAAATTGGGCTACACAATGAAATACTATTTGCCATTTGCAATCGTTATCGCGGCAGTTGCTTCCGCGCAGGATCCGTCGTTTGAGAAGCCCGCCTACGAATCGCCCTTGCCGATGCGCCTGGAGGTTGGCACCTACCATAGCTACGCAGGCAAGAACTATGGCTACTGGCGCGGTGGGGACGCGGAACTGTGGATGCGCTTCAGCACGAAGTTCATTCCTGTGCTCACCATCGACACGCAGTCGCGGCCGGGCGGGACGCAGCAGAACTATGGCTTCTTCAGCTACATGAACTGGACGAAGAACTTCTATACAACGCAGGGCGTATCGTTCGCTCCGCAGTTGAGCCCTTTCGGCACCACGCAGCCGATCTTCTTCCCCAAGCAGCGCTACGACGGAAAGGCCTATGTCAAACTGCCCAGCAACCCCAGCCTGGTGCTGGATGCGGGCATTACTTACCTGGATTACGGTGGAGTTACCAAAGGTGAGATCTTCAGCGCGGGCTTCATCTACTATCCGAAGAAGATGGTGATCGACGGCAACCTGTTCATCAATCACAACCAGCCAGGCGGCATGGTTTCGGCGGCCGGAAGCGTTTCGACGCAATACGGACGGGAGGGCAAATATTGGCTTGGCGCAACCGTCAGTGGTGGCCACGAAGCGTATAGGACTATTGCCACAACACCGGTAGACGTAAACCTCAATGGTTACTCAGCGCAGGTCTTCTTCCGTAAGTGGATTACCCGCCATACGGGTTTCGTACTAGCCCTCGATCACCAGACGAAATTCACTGCTTACAACAGGTTAGGCGTGGTGGGGAAGATGTTCTTTGAGTTTTAGCGAATGTAGTTTGCCAGTACACGTTTGCTTTTTGTACCAGTACACAAGTCTGGTAATTCCATTGAGTCAAGACTGCCCAAATGAAATCATGGAATGGGGGAGATTCAAGATGACTAAAACAATAAAAGCCGAACACCTGTCCGCCATTGCGGCACTTATACTCTTTGCCGTGCCTGCAACTGCTACCACTTTCACATTTAGCGACTTCAGCTCTACTTCGGGACTTACACTGCTTGGCAATGCGGCCACGTCGGCGAATGCGCTAAGAACAACATCCGCGGCGATCAATGAAGCCGGCGCGGCATGGTATAACACTCCGGTAAATGTCGCCGGAGGCTTCGACACATATTTCAAATTTCAAATCACCGATCGCGGCGGATACAGTCCCGATTGGTCGCTCATTCCCGGCAGTACGGGTGGAGATGGATTCGCTTTCGTAATTCAGGGAGTCAATACAAGTCAGCTCGGCGCCTATGCCAGCGGACTGGGCTATTTCTATATCCCCGACAGTCTGGCTGTCGAGTTTGACACCTGGCAGAACATTCCTTCTTACTGCGAGCCGAATGGAAATCACATCGCGGTGCAGAGCGAGGGCACGGCGCCCAACCGTCCCGAGCATTGCGCTGGTTCGGACTTCAACGGCCCTTATGCGAATCCCAACTTAGGCATCACCACGATCGGCCCCGATATGTCGAACGGATCTGTCTATGACGTGCGGATTCACTATGCACCTGGTGACCTATCGATCTACCTCAATGACTTTGTGAACCCTGTGCTCGATGTAAGTGTTGATCTGGGGACTAAGTTAGCATTGCAGCAGGGGACGCAGGCGTATATTGGGTTTACTTCCTCCACCGGTGGGGCGTATGAAAACCACGACATCGTGGACTGGTCGTTCAGTAACGTCCCGGAGCCTGGAACTTACGCAATGATCGGCGCCGGCTTAATCGCCCTGGCTATTCGTCGCCGCTCGCAATTGAACTAACTCCGACTTATCTTCCGGCCGTGCCACGGGCTTAATGGTCTGTGGCGCGCGCCAGTGATCGACATACGAAGTCTGGTGCACGCAGGAGACGGTACAGTAAGGTGCGCAGGCCTTCTCGGTAATAAATTCCCGCTTCACATCCCCGATCGTGTAATCCAACAGCGGTGTTCCAGGGAATCCGCGCTGTTGCGAACAGTAGTGAACCAGTCCCTCTTCGCAAACATAGATGTAGCGGCTGCCGGCGCGGCAGCGCCAGTCTGTTGGGATACCATTGGCTACGTTGTCCTGAAACTGGTTGAACCGCGCATAGCTGCGCTTGGCCAGCTGTTTCATCTGCAGAAACACTTCGCGATCGCGGCCACCCAGCGGTTTCAGTTGTCCGCTGCCATCGTGAATGATGCCGATGGTGGAGCTGAAGCCGAGCTGCAGCGCACGTTTGCCGATGACCAGCGCATCGTCGGGATTCCGAATGCCGCCACCGACAACCGAGTTGATGTTCACATGGAACAGCGCGTGATCGGAGAGCAGTTGCAGTTTTCGGTCGAGAACCTTCAGGCTTTTCTTCGAGACCTCGTCGGGCTGTACGTTATCGATGCTGATCTGGAGATGGTCGAGGCCTGCCCGGTTGAGCCGCTCGATGCGGTCCACGGTGAGCAGGTAGCCGTTGGTGATCATGCCGGCGATGATGCCATGCTTCCGAATACGGGCAATGATGTCGTCCAGTTCAGGATGCAGCGTCGGTTCGCCTCCACTGATGGTAATCAGCGTGGCGCCCAGCTTTGCCAGGTGATCGATGCGGCCGAGCATGGTCTGCACCGGAACGGGCTTTGAGAAATCGTCGAATTCGTTGCAGTAGGTGCAGGAGAGGTTGCATCGGCGCATGGGAACGATGTGCGCCTGGATGACGTGGTCCGTGGAAACGAGGCCCTGCGCAATCATGCGCAGCTCGCGAACCCGGCGAGTTGCGGCGCGAGTTAGCCGCTTGAACCTGAAAATCCCTTCCGCCATAGTGGAATTCTATATTTTAACCCGAGAACCCCGTTTCCCGCACGCAATTTGTCCTGTCGTGCGGAAATGGGGGCTCGAATGGTGGAATTACGGCTTTTTCGGTTCAGCCGGTTTGCCGGTGTCGACCGAGTCGCCAAAGGTGACCTTGACGTCGGCGCCAAAGTACTTGTAGTCCTCGTATTTCACAGACATACGGATTCGCTGTGAGGAATCCTTGAAGACCAGCGTGTCGTTGGCGATGGTATAGGTCGGGAACCAGAACTTACCGTCGATCTGTTCGCGGTAGGTTTCAAACTTCGGGAACTGCTGGTCGGAACCCTTCTTCTGGTAGCCTACGCCACGGCCGTAACTCTTTACAATCTGAAGGTCTTTGTCGTCCACCCAGACCTGGCCCTGGAAGTAGCGCTGCCCGTGTTCCAGCTTTTTCGGCTTCACTGAAAACGTGTAGCAGGAGATCTCGTCGAGCTTTTCGCGGCCCATGTATTTGACATCGTATTTATCGATGTCCTTGCTGGTCAGCACAAACGGCTGGACGTTGCGCAAATCGGCCTCGTCTTCCGGAGTGATGATCAATTTCAGGGTCGGGACAGGGGCGCGGACGATGCGCTCGGTGCGCTTGCCGCTCGGTCCAAACAGCACGTCTGCCACAAATTCCCAGCGGCCGGTGATGTTTCCCCGGTCGTCGAGTTCGTGCATCTTTACGGTTTGCCTGTACGTGTACCGCTCACGCGCCTTGGCAAACTCCGATTCCTTGTTGGCGAACTTGGTGATGATCGCCTGGATCTCCGCCTCAGACGGCTCTTTCGAATCCGCGCCAAAGACGGGAAGCAGCAAAAATGGAAAAAGATACAGTGCGCGCATAGACCTACCCTAACAGATGTTTGGCGATGGTGATACGTTGCATGTTACTGGTGCCCTCATAGATCCGCCCGATTTTTACATCCCGGTACAGTTTCTCCACCGGATAGTCCTTTGTGAACCCTACGCCGCCAAACACTTCCACCGATTGCGAGACCACCTCTTCGGCAATGATCGACCCGAAGTACTTGGCCATCGCCGCCTCCATCACGAACGGCAACCCGTTTTCGCGCAACCGGGCGGCGTTGTAGACGAGCAGGCGGGCCGCCTCGACCTTTGTCGCCATCTCCGCCAGTTGAAACTGAATGCCCTGGTATTCTCCGATCGCCTTGCCGAACTGCTTGCGCTGACGGGCGTAGCCCACTGCATGATCCAGCGCACCGCGTGCGATGCCGATCATCTGCGCGCCGATTGCGATGCGCCCTTCATTCAACGTTTCGATGGCGATCTTGTAGCCTTTGCCCACTTCGCCGATGACATTCTCTTTGGGCACGATGCAGTTGTCCAGCACCAGTTCACAGGTGGAGGACGAACGGATTCCCAGCTTGTCTTCCTTCCTGCCGACCTGGAAGCCCGGGAAGCCGCGCTCGATCAGGAAGCAGGTGATGCCCTTGTAACCCGCCTCCGGATTCACCGTGGCAAACAATAGAAAAAGGCCGGCCTCCGAGGCGTTGCTGATCCAGAGTTTGCGGCCGGTGATGGAATAATGATCGCCCCGGTCTTCCGCTTTGGTAGTGAGGGCGAAGGCGTCAGAGCCGGCGTCCGCTTCCGATAGCGCATACGATCCTACTGTATCCGCCCCCAGTCGCGGCAGGTATTTCTTCTTCTGCACTTCGTTTGCCCAGCGTACGATGGCGTTGATCACCAGCGTGTTCTGCACGTCGACAACAACGGCGGCGCCCGGCTCCACCGCCGCCACTTCCTCAACGGCGATCACTGATTGAAAGAACGTGCCGCCCTGGCCGCCATACTCTTCGGGGATTTCGATCGACATGAGTCCGAGATCGAAGAACTGCTTGAGGATCTCAGGCTTCAGCTTGGCGTGCTCGTCCATCTCGCGCGCGTGCGGCGCAATCTGCTCCCGCGCGAACCGCCGCACGGTGGATTGAAACATCTTTTCTTCTTCGCTCAGCGAGGTCAGCGGGCGTGGCGTGGCATCAGGCAGTGCGTTCATAGGTATTAGTTTAGTTCAATGCGCCCGGTCGAATGCCCTCGCCTTTGTGCGAGCGGCTTCTCGCAGCGTGGACAACGGAAATATCGCTCACTAACGTTCGCGGCTCGGCTAGCAATGTTCATCTTCACCCGGAGCCGCGACTGTGTGGGGGAGCGATATTCTTGCTCTGGCGGCTTTAGGCGGTAGTTGTTTAGCCCCATAATGAAGTGGGTTGCCGATGAAGGAACAGTTCCTGTTTGACAGGGTCTTAAAAGAACTTTTCCAGACGGATCGTACGAGCCTTCTGGAATCGATTACCGGCGGCGTTCGCATCAAGGAATTCCTGAATGTCGAGTTCCCGAAAATGATGGAGCGGCGTGCCGACCTGGTGGCACTTCTCGAAGATGGGAGCATCTTCCATCTTGAGTTTCAGAGTCAAAACGACAAGGAGATTGCCTATCGCGAAGGGATGTATTGTCTGCTGATTGGGCAAATGCATAAGCGCCCGGTGAGGCAGGTGGTGCTTTATGTGGGCCAGCCAAAGATGCGCATGAGTCCGGAACTGGATGCCGGCACGACGAAGGTTTCGTTCCGGCTGATCGATATTCGTGACATGGATGCCGGAAAGCTGTTGCAGAGCGGGTGTCCTGGGGATTTGGCTCTGGCGATGCTTGCAAAAGGCGGCGGAGGCAGGCTTACTGAGATTGCAGTGAAGATAGCGAAATTGAGCCAAAGGGAACGCGTGCGGGCGTTGACGCAATTGGCGCTGCTTTCAGGCTTGCGCGGATTGACCGGAAGGTTGAAAATGGAGTTGAGCACGATGGGATCGCTACTATCAGCAATTCGCAAGAACGAGATTCTCAGTGAAGTGTTTGACGAAGTCATGACTGAGAAACTTGCCGCGGCCACGAGCGAAGGTTTGGCTCGGGGGAAGGCCGAAGGCTTGACTCAAGGTCTCGCCAAAGGTTTGACCCAGGGTCTGACGCAAGGATTGACCGAAGGTCTGACCCAAGGTTTGACCAAAGGTTTGACCCAAGGTCTCGCTAAAGGGCTAGCCAAAGGCGAGGTGAGCGGGTTGGCCATTGCGTTACGCAGCCAGTTGCACGCCAAGTTTGGCAAAGTCCCGAAGTGGGCTGATGACCGCATGAAGAAAGCGAACCGTGCTCAACTGGCGCGCTGGCTCAACAAGATAATCACTGCACAGACACTTGAAGGAGTCATCGGCAGGCGGCCATAGTCCGATGCCGCATCGTTGCCACAAATCACCAATCTGGTCAGCTCCGGATTCGTCTCGACTAGCCGGACCTCGACACGAATGTCGAGGCGGCACGCAAGAATGCGTTCGCTACAATCGCGAAAAGCAGGCGGTCTTCGCCACCGCATCCCTGCGGCGCTATAATAACCGGGGAGGCGGAAAATGAAAACATTATTTCCCGTTGTATTGCTGTTTGCTGTATCGCTGCAGGCACAGTCGCCAAAGAAGCGAGTGGCCGTTTTCGATTTTGAATATGGAACTGTCCAGAGTGGCGTATCGGCCATCTTCGGCCAGAACCTGGATGTTGGCAAAGGGATCGCCGATCTCATTGTCGACCGCCTGGTCATTGATGGCACCTACTCCGTCATCGAGCGCAAGGCCATCAACAAAATCATGGCCGAGCAGAACTTCTCAAACAGCGATCGTGTCGATCCCAACTCCGCAGCGAAACTGGGTAAGATCCTCGGCGTTGAGGCCATCATTATTGGCAGCATCACGCAATTCGGCCGCGACGATAAGTCGATTGGCGTCGGTGGTGGAGCCGTCGGCGGAATCGCAGGGCGCTATGGCTTAGGCGGCGTCGGCAAGAAACAATCGAAAGCCGTGGTCGCCATCAATGCACGCATGGTTTCTACCGATACGGCAGAGATCCTGGCTGTTGGTCAGGGCAAAGGCGAATCCAAGCGCTCCGGCACGAGCCTGATCGGAGCTGGTGGCAGCGCCGAAAATCAGGGTGGCGGTGCGATCAGCATGTCCAGTTCGAATTTCTCGAACACCATTCTGGGCGAAGCCGTTGCCGCTGCCGTCACGCAGCTTTCCGCGGAACTGAATCAGGCCGCAGGCCGCCTCCCCACTAAAGTTGTCACCATCGATGGACTCGTTGCCGATGTGAGCGGCAACTCGCTGGTCCTGAACGTCGGCAGCCGTGCTGGTGTCAAAGTAGGCGACCGTCTCCAGATCAAGCGCACCGGACGTGCCATCACCGATCCGGCAACCGGCAAAGTGCTTCGCCGCGCGGAAACGCTGCTTGGCGAAGTAGTCATTAAAGAAGTAGACGATGTCTCTTCCACCGGCGACTTCCTGGGCAATGGCCAGGTAAAGGTAGGCGACGCAGCCAAGTCAGGTGCCCAATGAGCTTCGAACCCGGCACGAGAATTGGCGATTACGAAGTCCTCGCCGTACTCGGCGCGGGCGGGATGGGCAAGGTATATAAAGTCCGCAACGTCATCTCTGACCGCGTGGAGGCAATGAAGGTACTGCTTCCCAACCTGTCGGAGAGCCCGGAACTGGCCGAGCGTTTTCTGCGCGAAATCAAGGTGCAGGCGGCGCTGGCGCATCCGAACATTGCCGCCCTGCATACTGCGCTCAATCTGGACAACCAGCTTTTGATGGTGATGGAGTTTGTAGAGGGCTACACCATCGAAAGCTACATGGCGCAAGGCCGCATTCCGATGCAGCATGCCATCGGCTATATTCAGCAGGTTTTGTCCGCGCTCTCCTATGCCCATAAGCAGGGCGTGGTGCATCGCGATATCAAGCCCGCAAACATGATGGTCACGCCGCAGGGCATTGTGAAGCTGATGGATTTTGGCATCGCCAGGATCACGCAGGATCGCAGGCTCACGCAGACGGGCAATACCGTTGGATCGCTCTACTACATGTCTCCGGAGCAGATCAATGGAACCCCGGACGCGGATGAGCGCTCCGACCTCTATTCGCTCGGTGTGTCGCTGTATCAGATGTTGACCGGCAAGCGGCCGTTCGATGGCGATAGCGACTTCAAGATCATGGCGGCGCATTTGCAGCAGACGCCGATTGCACCGATTGAGCTGGATCCGGAGTTGCCGGCGGCGTTGAACGAAGTGATCATGCTGGCTATCGCCCGTGAGCCGGCGAGGCGCTTCCAGTCCGCCGATGCGATGCTGGCCGCGCTGACCTCCGTGGGTAATCAGCCTGCCGTTGCTGCCGCCGCGCCTGCCGCGGTTGCCGCAAAGCAACAGCCGAAACCGCAGCCTCAGCTGGCTCCGGCGAAGAGCTCCTCAGGCAGCAAGCGCGGTATCTATATGCTGATCGGGTCCGTGGCAACCATCGCCGTGTTGGTGGTCGGCGCCATGCAACTGCCGAAGTTTTTCGGGGCGAAGGCCTCGGATTCGCAAGTCACTTCACAGCCGCCTGCTTCTTCCGATCCCGCTCAGCAGCAGGTAAAGCCTCCCGATACTTCGACTGTGGCGCCTACAGCGGTTGGCAACCAGCAGCCGGATGCCAAGGCGTCGAATCCCACGGCTCAACAGCCGCAGGTCAATGCGCAGCGTCCTTATACGCCGCCGCAGCCAAATGCCCAACAGCAGCCACCGGGCCAGCGCGAACCGGAACGCCCGGTGATGCCGGTTCAGGTTGAGCAGCAGCCACCGCCGCTGGTGGTGCAGCAACCGCCCATGCAACAGCAACAGCCGCCGCAGCCAAATCCTGACGATGTCAGGCGGCAGCAGAACCTCAAACGGCAGTCGAACCGGATTGCGCAGATGGAGCCGCGCGTTGGATCGGTGCAGACTTCATTGAAGCGTTTGCAGGACCAGCAGGCCCGCTCCGGACTTGGACTTCGCGGAGATATGGCCTCTGCCTCGCAGAGACTGGAGATGCAGTTGAATCTGGCGTCGAAGGCGATCAACGAGGGCGATCCGGCGGTTGCGGCGCGTCATATCGATATGGCCGAGCGTGCACTGGAGACTCTGGAAAAATTCCTGGGTCAATGACGAACGCATACACACGGCGTCAATTCGCTTACATGATGGCCGCGCAGCCTGCGGTTCGCATTGGTATTGTCGGTGGAGGGTTCGGATCGCAGTTCCAGTGGCACCTCGATCCGAACTGCGCCGTCGCTGCCGTTTGCGATATCCGTCCGGAACGGCTGGCGGTATTGCAGAAGGCCTATCGCTGCGATGCCGCCTACAGCGATTTCCAGGAGATGCTGAAGGCTCCCGGGTTGAATGCGGTTGGTGTGTTCACGCCCGCTCCGCTGCATGTGCGGATGGCGTGTGACGCGATGAAGGCAGGCAAGCATGTGATCAGCGCGGTGCCCGCAGGGATGTCGCTCGATGAGTTGGACGAGTTAGTGGATACCGTGCGGCGCACCGGCATGAAGTACATGATGGCCGAGACCAGTTACTACCGGCCACAGATCATCACCTGCCGCGAGTGGGCGCGTGAGGGTAAGTTCGGAACCATCTTCAATACCGAAGCCGAGTATCATCACGAAGGGCTCGACTCCTTGTTTTTCGATGAGCACAAACGCCCGACGTGGCGCTACGGCTTCCCTCCGATGCACTATCCGACGCACTGCACCGGCATGGTGATTCCGGTGACCGGCGAGCGGCTGACGGAAGTGCAGGCGATCGGTTGGGGCGATGGCCAGGAGGTTCTGAAGAACAACGCTTACAAGAACCCGTTCTGGAATACGACCGCGATGTTCAAGACTTCAAAAGGACACGCTTCGCGCATTTCGGTGTTCTGGCATATCGCCGCGCGCGAAACGGAACGCGCGTCGTTCTACGGCGACCGCATGAGCTACATCATGGAGCGCCCGGAAGGCTCGCCGAACTCGGTGTTTGTGAGCAACAAGCCGCAGCCGTTCACCCAGGCCAATCACTTTGAGCGCCTGCCGGAGCCGATGCGCGTCAAGACCGGGCACGGGAATTCGCATACGTTTCTCACTCATGAATTCGTGAGCGCGATCGCGGAAAACAGGCATCCGACGGTGAATGTTTGGGAGGCGGCAGCATACACCGCGCCGGGGATCGTTGCGCACCAATCCGCTTTGCGCGGCGGTGCGCTCCTGAAGATTAAGGATTTCGGCGTCGCGTCTTAGTTGCCGGTTTGGTGGCGGGCTTAGCCGCGGGGATCTTTGCCGTCGCAGGTTTCGCCACCACAGGCACCAGCGGACTCATTCTGATTACCGGGATGAGCGAGTTGCTTGATACCGGCGCCTCGGGAGCCATGTGCGCGCGGATCTCGGTATTCAGTTCCTTGATGAACTGTTCGATCTGGCGCTGCATCTCCTCCATTTTTTCGCGCATGTTGAGGATGATCTCGACGCCCGCGAGGTTGACGCCGAGGTCGCGCGTCAACTTCAGGATCACTTCCAGCCGCTCCAAATCCTCATCCGTGTAGAGGCGCGTATTGCCATCGCTGCGCGATGGCTTCAACAGCCCTTCGCGTTCGTAGAGACGCAGTGTCTGCGGATGCACTTCGTATTGTTCAGCGACCGCTGAGATCATGTAGGCGGCTTTGGAGCGCTTGGACATGTTTCTTTTATACCTTGTCCCACATCGAAGCGCGAGGGTCTTCCGGATTCAACTCGGCCAGCTTGCGCAGGAGTTCGCGCACCCGTTCGTCATCGATGTTCGGTGTCTGAATGGAGACCTCCACGATCTGATCGCCGCGGCTGTTCTTGCGTGCGTTAAACACGCCCTTTTCGCGCAGCCGGAAACGTTGCGCATTCGAAGTCCCCTGCGGGATCTTCAGCAGCGCACGGCCATCGATGGTGGGAACCTCGATCTTTGCGCCCAAGCCAGCTTCGGTCACCGTGATGGGCAGTTTGATTTCGATATTATCGGCTTCCCTGTGGTAGAAAGCATGGGGTTCCACGCGCAGCGTAATGAACAGATCGCCTGAGGACGCGCCGCCCGTGCCCGCGTTCCCTTTGCCGGCAACGCGCAAACGGTCGCCGGTCTGGACGCCCTGTGGAATCCTTACTTCGACGCTGTCATTGATGTGCATGCTGCCATCGCCATGGCATGTGGCGCAGGCGTTCTTCAGTTTGCCGCTGCCGCTGCAACGAGGACAGCTCAAATTGAAGCGCATGGCGCCGGCCATCTGCGAGACTTCCCCGGAGCCTCCGCACTGTGGACAATTCACAACTGCGCCGCCGGCCGATCCCGTGCCGTGGCACGAGCCGCAGGCTTCGTTGCGCTGGATGTTCAGCTTGACTTGCGTGCCTTTGATGGATTGCCAGAAATCGACGTTGAGCGAGTATTCCAGATCCGCACCGCGCTCCGCGGCAGGAGCATGCTGGTTTGCGCCGCCGCCTTTGCCGAAGAACTGGCTGAAGATGTCGCGGAAACCGCCCGGCGCTTCCTGCTGGGTGCGGCCGTGGCCGCCACGTGCCTGTGAGGTGAAGTCCCCAAAATCGAAGCCGCCAAAGCCCATGCCGGGGCCTTGCGGGCCACCAGCGCCTGGTCCAGGCATGCCGGATTCCGAATAGAATCCGTACTGGTCGAACATCTGCTTTTTCTTGGGATCGCTGAGGATGTCGTACGCTTCCTGTACTTTCTTGAAGCGCTCTTCAGAAGACTTATCACCCGGATTGAGATCCGGGTGATATTTGCGCGCCAGGCGCCGATACGACTTGCGGATATCATCCGCAGTCGCATCGCGCGCTACGCTAAGCGTGGAGTAGTAATCCTGCTTTTCAGGCAAAGGAGGACCCTCTTATTTCTTCTTGTCGTCTACGTCTACAAATTCAGCATCGACCACGTTGTCCTTCGGCTTTGCCCCGTCTTGCGGCGGTGCATCCGAGGCGCCAGGAGCGCCACCGGCCGGAGGTTGCTGTGCCGCGCTAGCCTTGTACATGGCTTCGGCAAGCTTGTGGCTGGCCTGGGTCAGTTTGTCGGTAGCGGCGTTGATCTTCTCCGCGTTACCTTCGGCGATCGCTTTCTTGGCTTCTTCGATCGCTTCAGTCACGCTCTTGCGCTCTTCTTCGGAGATCTTGTCGCCATGATCTTTCAGCGTCTTTTCGACGTTGTAGACCATGGAGTCGGCACGGTTGCGCGTTTCGATCTCTTCCTGCTTCTTCTTGTCGTCGGCGGCGTTGGCTTCCGCGTCACGCGCCATCTTGTCGACCTCTTCCTTGCTCAGGCCGCTCGAAGAAGTGATGGTGATCTTTTGCTCGTTGTTGGTCGCCTTGTCCTTCGCCGTCACGTTGAGGATGCCGTTGGCATCGATGTCAAAGGTGACTTCGATCTGCGGCACGCCGCGCGGAGCAGCCGGAATGTTGCCCAACTGGAACACGCCGAGCAGCCGGTTATAGGCCGCCATGGAGCGCTCGCCCTGGTAGACTTTGATCTCGACCGAGGTCTGGCTGTCACTGGCGGTGGAGAAGGTCTCGCCCTTCTTCACTGGGATGGTGGTGTTGCGCTCAATCAGCTTGGTGAACACGCCGCCCAGGGTTTCGATGCCGAGCGAAAGCGGGGTCACGTCAAGCAGCAGCACGTCCTTCACTTCGCCGCCCAACACGCCGCCCTGGACCGCCGCGCCGATCGCGACCACTTCGTCCGGGTTCACGCTGCGGTTCGGCTCTTTGCCGAACAGGTCCTTCACCATCTGCTGTACTTTGGGGATACGGGTGGAGCCGCCCACCAGCACAACTTCGTCGATCTGCTGCGGGGTCAGGCCGGCATCGGTCATTGCCTGCTTGCAGGGGCCGAAGGCGCGCTGCAGAATGTCGTCCACCATCTGCTCAAAGCGTCCGCGGGTGAGCTTCATCACCAGGTGCTTGGGGCCGGTGGCGTCCGCCGTGATGAACGGCAGGTTGATTTCGGTTTCGAGCAGCGTGGAGAGCTCGATCTTCGCCTTTTCGGAGGCTTCCTTCAGGCGCTGCAGGGCCATCTGATCCTTTCACAGATCGATGCCGTTCTCTTTCTTGACCTCAGTGACGATCCAGTCGATCAGGCGCAAGTCGAT